>Ga0157370_10004865_pt1 | contig 15246 bp, 14 predicted proteins | sample C35metaG_FD_113463 | JGI IMG/M metagenome (GOLD analysis project Ga0157370, IMG submission 113463) | Corn rhizosphere microbial communities from Kellogg Biological Station, Michigan, USA - C3-5 metaG | ecosystem: Host-associated > Plants > Roots > Rhizosphere > Soil | place: USA: Michigan...
TGCGATGCGCGCTACGCGCAACTGCGCAGGTTCAAGGCGCCCATTGCCCATGGCCTTCTGACCGCCAGCCTCGTCACCGAAATTGGCGGGCAAATCGGCTGGCTGGCGACAGGGATGAGTTTCCAGTTCAAGCATCCCGTTTACGCGGGAGAACAGATCACCTGCCATTGGCTCGTCACTGACATCGATGAGCGGGGTCGCGCAAAAGCCGAAGTCATGATTTTCAACGCAGAAGGAGTCACTGTAGTGGAGGCGACAACCTCGGGTGTACTGCCGGGAACTGAAGAGCGCGAACGCCTCAAACAAATGCTTGCCGAGGGAGATCCCCAACAAGGTGCGGTCGTCATCAATGACGCACAGCCAGCCCCTTGGAGGATTACAACGCCATAAACTTGAACCCCCACAGGGCCGCCATACCAACCGCCAGTGTCAGGACTGTACTTCGAGTCTTCCAGGCGATCCATGCAGCGATAATAGCCGCGGGAATCTGGGGATTGGCGAACGCAAATTCACCCTGTCCATTGGGGTACACCACCGAGGGTGAAACCAGAGCTGCCAGCACGCTGGCCGGCACATACACCAAGGCTCGACTCAGCAGCGTGGGAATTCGCCACCGGCCATAAAGCTCGACAAAAGAAAGACGCATGACAAAGGTTCCGATGCCGACCGCCAGAAACATCCCCCACAAAGACAAATCACTCATGGGGTTTCCCTCTCGACGTGACTGGCTGAAGCACTGCTCAAGTTTTTTTTGCCGGTGCTTTCAATCAATAACCCTGCAATGACTCCACCCAGGGAAGCCGTTACCAACCCAAGGTTGTAGGGCAAACTTACCGCTGACACTGCAATCAGCCCCCCTGTTACCGCCGCCCCCAAGCTCGCCGCACCGCGTATGCCCGGAACGAGTAGCGCTAGAAACGAAAGGGGTACAGCAAAGCTCAACGACCAGGTCTCAGGAATGTTTGCGCCCAGATACACCCCTGCAAACACTGATAGCTGCCAGGTCAGCCACATGGCAACCGCTGTCCCGGCATAAAAATGGGGTGCGAACCGCCCCAGTTCACCTGACGAAAACTTCAGCGTGCAAAGCGCATAGGACTGGTCAGAAAGCAGGTAGGACACCGGCCACGTCCAGCGACGAGGCAAGTGGTGCAGATGAGGGGCTAACGAAGCGCTGTACATGATAAAGCGCAAGTTGATGATCAAGGCCGTGACCACAATCGTCACAGGCAAGGCGCCATTTTGCAGTAGCTGGAGTGCAACCAGCTGGGCGGACCCCGAGTAGAAGAGCAATGTCATTCCCATGCTCATGCCTGGCGACATGCCCATCTCGATCGCCATGACCCCGGTGATCAAGCCGAATGGAACGACACCGGGAGTCAATGGGATGAGCGTTCGAACGCCGTTTAAAAAAGCTTCTGTTGCTGTTCGGTATGTCATGTCGTGTCCTTCAGTCAAACTTTGGCTACACCCTTGCAAGCCGGAATCTAATTGCCTTTCGACCGATCTACCAGACTCAATAACGACGTCCCCTCTCCTTCTCTTAGAAAATTCTCGACTATCACCGTCACCCCAGCCCCATGACATCAACAGGCCGCAGCGAAGCGTGCACGAGGGGCGTCGGGTGCCGCGTTTTTTGAAGGGAGCAGCACCCATCCCGACATTCGTGGTATTCGGGATGAGTGTGCATACCGCTGTTCATCAGCCCGGTAAGTTACCGTTCCGAGACGTCGATCCAGATCGTCTTGATTTCGGTGTACTGATCGTGGGCCCAGATTGACTTGTCGCGCCCGCCGAACCCGGACTCCTTGTATCCACCAAACGGCGTGGATGCATCACCTTCACCGAAGCAGTTGACCGTCACGATCCCCGCGCGAATTTCGCGTGAAAGCTTGATGGCGTTGCGCAGGTTGTCGGTGTAGACCGAGGCTGCCAGGCCATACACCGAGTCATTGGCCAGGGCTATGGCCTCGTCAACGGTGTTGAACGTTGTCACCGCCAGCACAGGGCCGAAGATTTCTTCCTGGAACAGTCGGCTATCGACACCTACGCCATCAACAACGGTCGGTTCAACGAAAATATCGCTCTCGGTGTGGCCGCCATAAACGACGTCGAGCTTCTCAACTGCGGCTTGCTCCAGATAGGAGCGAACCTTCTCGAAATGCGCCTTGCTGACCATGGCACCCAGGCGATTTTCCGGATCCAGTGGATTGCCCATTTTCCACTCGCGCATTTGAACGCCGATGCGCTTCAACAACTCGACCTTGATGTCGGCGTGTACGATCAAGCGCGAAGACGCCGAACAGTTCTCGCCCATGTTCCAGAATGCGCCATTGACGACGTGGCTCGCGACCAGATCCAGATCTTCAATGTCATCCATCACGACAGCCGGATTCTTGCCACCACACTCCAGCACAATGCGCTTGAGGTTCGAATCCGCCGCGTAGTTCAGGAACCGGCGCCCTGTTGCTGTCGAGCCGGTAAAGCTGACCATGGATACGTCCATGTGACGACCAAGCGGTTCGCCGACTTCACTGCCCCCGCCCGACAGCACGTTGAAGACACCGGCCGGCACGCCGGCCTCATAAGCCAACTCGGCGACACGCAGCGCCGTCAACGTGGTTTCCTTGGCGGGTTTGACGATGATGGAGCAGCCTGCGGCCAGTGATGGGCCGATCTTCCACGCCAGCATGAGCAGCGGGAAGTTCCAGGGCAGCACCAGGCCGACAACCCCGATGGCTTCTCGTACTACCAGGCTCAACGCGCCGGAACCGACCGGTGCGGTACTGTCGTAGATCTTGTCGATCAACTCTGCATGCCAGCGGATCATGTGAATGGTTTCCGGAACATCCGTGAGCTGGCACTCGCGCACGGGTTTGCCGCTATCCAGACTTTCCAGGACAGACAGCTCGTGCGAGTGCTGCTCCAGCAGATCGGCAAAGCGCAACAACACCTTCTTGCGCTCGCCTGGGCTCAGCTTATGCCAGCGTCCATCTTCGAATGCTTCCTTGGCCTTGGCCACCGCGAAGTCAACGTCTTGAGCGTTGCAGGCAGTAATCTCGGCCAGTACGTCATTGGTCGCAGGGTTGATTGTCGTAAACGTTTTGCCCGACACCGAGATGTAGGACGCCCCGTTGACGAACGACTGAGTCGGAAACTTCAGTTCCTGCGCGATGGCGGCATATTCTGCCGCGCTGAGAAGGCCAGTCATTTTGCGCTCCCGGTCACCTGGGCGACGTCACGTTTGAGCGTGGTGATGATGTCCTGCAAGGCCTGCTTCTCGTGGTCGTACAGGGGTTGCAGAGGCGAACGTACACCACCTGTGCGAAGACCATTCAACGCGCAGCCAACCTTGATCGACTGCACGAATTTTCCGCTTTCCAGGAAGTCCATCAGCGGCATGAAGGCGCTCATGATCTTGCGACCTTTATCGAAGTCCTTCTCGACGACACAGGCCTCGTAGAGCGCAACGTGCTCGCGGGGAATGAAGTTCGAGCCGGCGCAAACCCAGCTGCGCGCGCCCCAGGCGAAGAATTCCAGTGCCTGGTCATCCCAACCACAGGACAGGCTGATGTTCGGATACTCCCGTGCCAGACGATGGACTTGCGCCATGTCGCCGGAACTTTCCTTGATGGCCACGATGTTTTTGCTTTCGGCAACGGCCGCGAAATACTCCGGCCCCATGCTGACGCCCATGCGTGCAGGGTAGTTGTAGAGCATGATCGGCAGGCCCGCAGCGCGATCCACGGTCAGCGCATGGATGGCGTTTTCCTTCTCGGTCGGCAATGCATAAGGCGGAGAGCCCACCAGAATTGCATCAGCCTTGATCTCACGGGCGGCCTTGGCATATTCGACGGAATCTTCAGTGCGGATTGCTCCGGTACCAATCACCAGTGGCAGCCGTGCGCCGATGACATCCTTAGCCTGGGTCGCCAGTTCGATGCGTTCTTGAGCAGTATGGGCGTAGTACTCGCCGGTCGAACCGCCGATGATGATGCCGTGTACTTTCGACTCGATCAGATACTCCAGCACGTCGGAGAAAGCCGCCTTGTCGATCTCACCGCTTGCGGTCAAAGGAGTGATTGCCGGGGTATAAATGCCTTCGAATTTCATGATTGCCTCTCCATCACTAAGGGAATGTTTTCCAACCTGGCGTCGACCGCCATTTGTCACGGCCCCAACGACTTAATTGGTAAGCGCCGCCGCATCACGCAAGTTCAGCGAACGTGTTTCGGGAGCCATGGCCCAAGCCGCCATCAGCCCGATAAAGGTGACCACTGCGGCCACATACATCGTGTTGCCGATACCCAGTGTCTGCAGCGAAACAGGTACCAGGTAAGTGCCGACAGCTGCTCCCACACGGGAAAGAGAAGTTCCAATGCCTACGGCAAATGCGCGAATTTCCGTAGGGAACAACTCGTTCGGATAAACAAGTTGCAGAACTTGTGCTCCACCGATGAATACCGCGTAGGCGCCGAACAGCAAGAGCACCAGAACTTCATTGCTGTTTGAAAAAGTCGCCAGCCCCAACAGAGCCAGACCAGACCATAGAAAACTGTGTATCAGCATGCAGCGCCGGCCAATCGTGTTGATCAGCCTTGTCGCGACCACACAACCCACAACAAACAACATCGTGATGGCCATGGAACCGTATGAGGCCCACGCCTCTTTCAGATTCAACGCAAGGAGAACCTTGGGGGCGAAGGCATAGACGGCAAAAACCGGAATAATCGAGCAGGACCAGAAGATCGAAACAAAGAACAAGCGTTTCCCGTACCCGGAATGAAGCAAATCCCGGAATGACATTTTCTTCTGGTCTGGCTCTTCAGGCAGGTTTCTAAGCGAATAGTGCTGACCGTACACACGCTTGATCACGCGTTCCGCATCACCCTCGCGCCCTTTGCTCAAGAGCCAGCGCGCAGACTCAGGTGTGCCGACACGCAGCAATAACAGCACCAGCCCAATGACAGCGGCACTCGCCAGCGCATAACGCCAGGCGTCATCACCGCCCACACTCAGGATTGAAGTGCCGACAACGTAGGCGAATGCCGCCCCGGCAAACCACAGGATGGTCAACGCTGCGAGCCTGGGGCCACGTTGCTTTTTCGGCAGGAACTCGACCAACAAGGACGTGGCCACCGGGTATTCAATACCCACCGCCAGACCGATGATGAATCTGAGGGCGAACAATACCGGCGCTGACTCGACCCAAAACTGTGCCAACGAACAAAGAATGAACAGCGTTGGACCAACGAAATAAACTTTTTTTCGACCCAGCTTATCGGTCAACCAGCCACCGATGAAACCACCAAAAAACACACCCATTAGAGCCGATGCTGCAATCATTCCTTGCCAGAACTCTGACAAATTCAGCGCTGAGGTAATTTGCATCATCGCTATTCCGATAATGCTAAGTACATACCCATCGACAAATGACCCGCCCCCGGAACGGGCCGTCAGCAAGCGATGGAAGTTATTGAGAGGAACATCCTCAATAGATGTATTAGGACTTGTCATTATTATCTCCTATTTTGCTTCGGCAATTCCCTGGACTGAAGCGCAAACCAAAAACCCAGGCAAACTAAAGCCGTCTCGATGAAAAACCACCGGACTTATTGAACCAGCCAATAAACTAAGAACTTAACGTTTAACTTGCCTGTTACAGTGATGCGTAATCAGCTTTCTTTCCCCGCCCGGCACTGTCCCCATAGCAAGTTCATATTCACGCCTGCTGAAAGCAGGGGTTCAGGCGGGTTTCTGTTAGGCCCCGGGGCCGACAATAGAAAATCGATAAGTGGATCTTTCTTGCCGGCCAGCCAGTCGGCCAACAAGGTCCCTGTCACAGTACCGCGGGTTACGCCCAGGCCATTGCAGCACAGTGCTCCGTAGACGTTGTTGGCCAGTTGCCCGAAGTGCGCCATGTGGTTACGCGACAACGCCAGCGACCCGCCCCAGGTGTACTCGAAATTGACATCGGGGAGCATGGGAAATCTGCGCTCAAACGAATCCTTGTGTCGCTGGCTAAACCGCTCCAGGTATTTCTGGTGGCTGCGTCCATCGGCATTGAAGCTGAAGCTGTTACGCACCAACAGGCGGTTGTCTGTTGTCCGGCGCAAGGTAGTGCCGAACGGATCGGCAGGAATCACGCCCCAATACGGTTTGCCGCCCAGACGTTCCTGCTCATCTTCCGTCAACTGCCGGGTGAGGCTGCCGTAGGTGAAGATCGGCAACATGCGCCCTTTCAAAAAACCGAAGCTCATGGCGAACGCGTTATTGGTCAGCAGCAACTTGTCCGCAACAATACGACCGTTGTTGTGAGTGAGGATGGTTTTGTCGCCGTACTCCACTTCGGTAATCGGCGTGTTCTCATAAAGCGTCACGTTGGCCGGCAGGCTGTCGGCCAAGCCCTTTACCAAGGCGGCCGGCTGGATGAGTGCCGTGCCTGGGGTGAACAGTGCCTTGCGATAGAAATGCGTGCCGATGTGATCCGGCAAGTCCTTCTCTTCGATCATTTCGTATTCTTGCCCGAGTTTGTCCAGGCCACGGCGATAAGCATCCAGAACCGAGATACCCCGGTCTTCAATGGCCGCCTGATACTTCCCGCACATGCGAAACTGACAGTCGATCCGGTGTTTTTCCACGAGATCCTTCAGAATGTGTTGCCCCGTCAGATTCAACGCCATACTGATTTTTGCCGTCTTGATATCGCCGATATAGTCTTCTGCACCGATATCGTGTGGCAGGTCGATGGCAAAACCGGCATTTCTGCCGGAGGCCCCGTAACCGACCTCCTGGGCTTCAATCAAAACAACCTCATCATCCGGGAAGTTCAGCGCCAACTGGCGAGCTGCCGCAAGCCCGGTAAACCCGGCACCCAGCACCACCCAGCGGGCTGAGCGAACGCCGGAGTGGGACGGACGGGCCACTCTCGGCTGGCTCAGGTGGAACCAGCCGCATGTAGAGTCATCTGCAGGTGTGTATCTGATTTTTGCCATTTTCGCGACCTGGGCTCTTTTATATTTGTAGTTACTAAAAGCGTCCCTTCTGCACGTTCTCGTCACACTGTTCATGCAAGTGGCATCGGTTCTGCTTTTTAGAAGGTAAGTGCTACATCCAACCCTTCCGGCGCGGCGTATTCGGACATTCGGCGTCGCGACAATTCCAGATGCGCGCGCACGATATCTCCCGCCAGAACCTGATCATGGTTTTCAATGGCGCTGATCATTTCGTCGTGTTGTTGCGCTGCCACTTCCAGGTCCGCTTGCATATCCACTGTCGTGGGATGGCGATAGAAGATTTTCCCCAGCCGCGCATGGTCGATCAGCAAGCGTTGCAGACTTGGCATCAAGTATGCGTTGTGAGCCATCCTGCCGATCTGCAAATGGAACTCGTCGTTGTAGAGCACGCGCTTCTCTACATCTTTTTCTTCGATGGCCGTGCGGAAGAACGCCTGGATGCGTTTCAACTCTGCAATCTCGGATGGCGTTGCATGCGCGGCCGCCAATTGGGTGGTGGCGATGTAAATCAGTGGCGCGGCCAGAAAGAAGCTTCTGAGCGACTGGTAGCTCATCGATGACACGCGCGCGGCACGGTTCGCTTCGAGATCGATGTAGCCTTCGGCAGCCATCTGCCGCATGAGCTCACGCACAGGTGGTCGGGAAAGGCCGAACTCGTCGCATAAGGCCAGTTCGTCCACGACGGCGCCCGGTGCCAACTCCATGCTCAGGATCCGGCGACGCAACGCCTCTCCCAACACAGCTTTACGGTCAACGGGCAGATCCGGGGAGGCCTGCAGATCGAGTTCTTTGGTAGCCATTTATCAGAAACCTTTGTACGGGTGAGTGAACGCTGTCTACTACCTGTATTCGAACTATAAAACAACATTATTCTTTGTGTCTACAATTAAAATACACAAACAAAACAACCCTGAACACCAAGCGACCAATGGCCGGTGAGGCTGTGGTTTTGCGGGGCTTCAAAGCGATCCCATGGCGCGAAAAAACCGCCATCGGCCCTCGTGCCTTGACGAGGAGTCAAAGAGTCATCGGGGGCACCGTTACTTGACCAGTCGGACTTCCTTCGACGGGCGATAACCAAAGTAGGAGCTGTAGCACTTGCTGAAATGGCTCGGTGAAACAAAGCCACAGGCAACCAGCACATCGACCTGGGAGAGTTCCGTATGCTGCAGGAGCCGTCGCGCTTCGGTGATGCGCAACTCCAGGTAATAGCGTTGCGGGGTAGTTCCCAACTGCTCCCTGAACAGGCGCTCGAGTTGCCGGCGTGAGCGGCCGGCGTAAGCCGCCAGTTGCTCCAGTTCCAGGGGCTCCTCAAGGTTGGCATCCATCAGCTTGACCACCTCGCGCAGCGGCGCACTCAAACAGATATTCTCTGTCGGCTTGATGCGTCGGTAGCGAGACTCCTCAAAAGCGAGAATGTCCTCGATGCCCTCGACCAGGGCTTTGTCGTGCAATCCCTTGATCCAGTCCAGCGCCATATGGAATGCCCCGGAAGGACTGGAGGCTGTAAGCCGGTCTCGATCGATCACGTAAGGCTCACTGCTGACCTGCGTCGCCTTGCAGAACTCGGCAAGCGCGGGACGGTGCTCGGGATGAATGGCGCAACGGTAACCCGCGAGCAATCCGGCGCGCCCAAGAAACCATGCGCCATTCCACAGCCCGGCGAGAGTGATGCCCAGGCCAGCGGCTGTCTTGAGCAAATGGATGAACTCATCGGACGCCCTGAGCTCTGTCCTGTACCCGCCACAAACGACCAGCAGATCGAGGTCTTGAAGCACCGAACAATTGATACGGGCATCTGGCCGGATGACCAGGCCCAGATCACTGATGACCTCCCCGTCGTTCAAGCCGAACGTGCGGGAGGAGAACAGCCTGGGGCGCAGAAGATTCGCCGTGACAATCGTATCCAGCGCCTGGGTGAAAGCGGGCAACGAGAAGTGCTCGAGCAGCAGGAATCCCGCTCGAACCATTTGCGTCGGCTGGTTGGGGTTGTCACTCACATAGCGAAGATTTTTCCCCTTCATGCCTCCGCTGAACTGGCGTCTTTCGATCAATCTTCGATCCACTCTTTCACGTTATGGAATGCATCATTTGCTGCATTGAAAATGCCCATCATCCTGACGCCACTCCGGTCTGCTCAAGCAAGCTGAAAGCCATGACGAAGGGGATCCTTGTCGTCGACAAAAATGGTGTTGTGGCCGGTGATTTGTGCCCAGCCACCGATACTGGGCCTGATTGCGTCAAACGCTCCCACTTTCACCGACGCTTCGACTTTGCCTTCGAAGATCGTACCGATCAGGCTTTCGTTGCGATACGTATCCCCGACCTTCAAGCGTCCTTTGCCAAACAGTTGAGCCATTCTTGCCGAGGTACCGGTACCTCCAGGCGAGCGATCAATTGCCTTGTCACCGTAGAACACTGCACCGCGCCCATCAGCGGCTGTTGAGTGCTCTTCATCACACCAGATGACATGGTGAACACCGCTGATTCTACTGTTTTCCGGATGCACGGGATCACTGACTTCCGCCAGCGCGGCGCGCAGCTTCTGACTCAGGCTGACGATGTCTGCCGTCGTCAATCCATTCAAGCCAGGCCAGTTTTCCTGCGGCTCGACCACCGCATAGAAATTACCGCCATAGGCAATGTCAACGACGAGCTCGCCAATGCCAGGCACATTGACCACCACATCGGCGCTGTGCAGATAGCTGGCTACATTGAACAGCCGGATGGAGTCGACATATTCACCGTTCATGGTGTAGTCGACATCCACACGACCTGCCGGTGTCTCGATGGCCAGCCGACCAGGTTCGCGAGGTGTGACCAGACCTTCTTCGATGACCACGGTGGACAAACCGATGGTACCCGCCCCACACATGGGCAGACACCCGCTGACCTCGATAAACAAGGCACCAAAGTCGCAATCATCACGGGAGGCTGGATAAATGATCACGCCTGACATGATGTCGTGCCCACGAGGCTCAAACATCAACGCCGTGCGTACCCAGTCATGATCACGAACGAAAATCTCGCGTCGTTCCGCCATCGACACGGAGGGCAATAATGGCCCGCCCCCCGTCACGACGCGAACCGGGTTCCCGCACGCATGGGAATCAACACAAAAAAAGCTACGTCTCATTCTGAAAGTCTCTCACACGAGTTTGCGCGGGGAGTGACGCTGCAACGCGCCGCGAGACAGCCGATCCAGAAGGAGTGCGACAGCGACGATCGCGAGGCCGGCACGCAAGCCCAACCCCATCTCCATCCTGGTGAGGCCTCGGGTGACTTCAGCACCCAGTCCACCCGCCCCCACCAGGCCTGCCAACACCACCATTGCAAGCGACAGGAGGATGCATTGGTTCAGTCCCACCAACAGCGTCGGCGCGGCAGTCGGCAATTCGATCTTGAACAGTATCGCCCTCGGCGAAGCACCGATGGCCTGGCCCAGTTCAAGGAACTCCTTGGGCAGCTGCTTGAAGGCAAGGGTCGTCAGTCTGAGCATCGGTGGAATACCGTAGACGATGGTCGCAATGATCGCGGGCACCCGTCCCAGGCTGAACAGCATCACGGCAGGGATCAGGTAAACCCAAGGCGGTACGGTTTGCATGATGTTGAGGATCGGCAGGAACGCCTCGTCGACCCGTTTCACTCGTGCTGCCAGAACGCCGAGCGGAAAGGCGATGGATACGGAAATCAGCACCGCAACCGAGACCAAAGCAATGGTTTGCATAGACGCGACCCACAGCCCGGAGAACAGACAGAATGCCAACATCAACCCGGCAAACAGCGCCACTTTTTTGTTGGCAAAGAAGAATGCCAACACCACTACCCCGCCGATCAGGGCATAGGGATGCGGTGCAAGCAATGCACCCTCAACGCCGCCCAGTACCGCCTCGATCACCTGGCTGATGGCTTTGAACAGACCGTGCAAGTTGGCGTTGAGCCAATCGACGGCGGGTGCCAGGAATGCGCCTGGTGAAAAATGGATTTCTGCAGCAGTCATTTCGATTCTCCCATCCGGGAACGCGCGGCGCTCTGCGCCAACCGATCCAGAATCATGGTCAGGATCACAATGGCAATGGCGGCGTTGATCGACTTGGCGATGTCCAGCGTGCGAACCGCGCCATAGATCGACTCACCCAGGCCACCGGAACCGACGATGCCGGCGATGACCACCATGCCGAAGGCCATCATCAGACTCTGATTGACCCCGGCCATGATGCTTGGCATGGCAAACGGCAGGCGGATCTTGAAAAACATCTGCCACCCGGTGACGCCGCTGGCGTCCCCCAGTTCGATGAACTCTTTTGGCGTCATGCGAATCCCCAGGGAGGTCAGGCGCATGGCAGGTGGCACAGCCACTATAAAAGTCGCCAACAGTGCCGTGGCGGTGCCATAGCCCAGCAGCGCAATGGCCGGCAGCAAGTAGATGTAGGGCGGCATGGTCTGGATCAGATCCAGGAACGGATCCACCACCCGGTCAAACGAAGGTGCGAGACCCGCCAGTACGCCCAGTGGAATCGCGACCACCAGCGCAAGCACCGTAGCGGTCAGCACCAAGGCAAGGGTACTGACTGTTTCTGGCCATAAACCGATGACATCACAAAACAACAAGGCCAGGCCGGTAAGGATTGCGAAACGCAAACCCACTGCGCGCCAGCCGATCAGGGCAATGACTATCGCAATGACGTAGTAAGGTGGATAAGCGATGCACCACTGCACGCCTTCGTACACGCCCTTCAAAAACGCATTGGTCGTGTCGAACACTGACTCTCCATTGTCCATCAACCATTCAAGGCTCGAGTCGACGACCGAATCGAACTGGTTGGAAAAGTCAGGCGTGCTCATGTCGACGCCTCCAGTGCAGTGGCGGCCTTCGATACCGCGAACTCGTTTGGAATACCTTGAACGCCACGCAGCAAATCACGCGGGGTAATGATCCCCACCACCACTCCGTTATCGACCACAGCGAGTGCGTCGCGCTCGGACTTCATCGTCAAGCCGATCAGCTCGTTGATATCCGCGTCGACTGAGGTTTTGGTGAGTCTGGCGATGTCGCAACCGGGGTTTGCTACCTTGAACGGCTCGACGGGCGTCATGACAGAGCCGGCCCTGACCAGATGCAACCTGGAGATACCGGCGACAAATTCCGCAACGTAATCATCCGCCGGGTTGAGCACGATCTCCTCGGCAGTCCCCACCTGAATGATCGCGCCGTCCTTCATGATCGCGATCCGGTCGCCGATACGAATCGCTTCGTCCAGATCGTGAGTGATGAAGACAGCAGACTTGCCCAGTTCCTTGGTCAGTTGGCGGAACTCATCCTGCAATTGCCGACGAATCAACGGATCGAGTGCACTGAAAGGCTCATCCATCAGGATCACTTCCGGGTCTGCGGTGATTGCCCGAGCCAGCCCTACCCGTTGCTGCATGCCCCCGGACAGTTCGCTGGGGTAGCGTGACATCCAGTCGCTCAACCCGACTTTCGCCAAGGCCTGCTCGGCAACCTTGTAGCGCTCGGCCTTACCCACGCCTTGTACTTCCAGTCCAAACGCCGTGTTCTCCAGAACCGTACGGTTAGGCAGCAACGCAACGCTCTGAAAAACCATGCCGATGTGACGCGCTCTCACCTCCCGCAGCTGTGCGGCATTCAAGGACGAGAGTTCTTTGCCCTTGACTACAATCTTGCCGGCGCTGGGTGTGATGAGTTTGTTCAACAGCCTTATCAGGGTAGATTTGCCACTGCCTGACAATCCCATGATGCAGAAGATCTCTCCCCGGCGTACCTGGAGACTGACATCCGAGACCCCGACCACGCAGCCGTAGTTTTGCAGGATCTGAGTCTTGGTGAGCCCCTGCTGAACAACGGCATTCATCGCAGCAGGTGCGGCTTTCCCGAAGATTTTCCAGACTGACTGGCAATCTATCAGCACTTCGTTGGTATCAATGTTGGGCGTTGTCATTTTTCGTACCCGTCGAACCAGTTTTTCTGGTTTTTCTAATGAATCAAAGGGCGGCAGTGGCGTTTAAAAGGCGTTTAAAAAGGTGCTCGTTATTTCTTTATGTTTTCCCAGCGCTTCAAAAGCTCTGCGTGCCCATCAGTCCAGCCCTGAATGGCCTGCTCCATGGTCTTGCCATCCTTTACTTCACCGTTGATTGCAGTGATATCTGAAATCGGCACGTACACGCTGGCCATTACCTCACGCGCACGTGGGTATTCCTTTGAGAAGTCTTTATGACCAATCCAGTAGTAACCTTGTGGTGGAGGAAAGACACCCTTTGGATCCTTGAGGAACTTCAGGTCAAACTTCTGCGCCATCCATGAAGGCTCCCACACAGTGACGGCAACCCACTCTTTACGATCGACTGCCGATTTCAATGCGGCTGTCATGGCAGCGGTACTGCCCTCGAGCAGTTGCAACTTGATGCCGTAGTCCTTGACCGCCTTGCTCGCATCATTCATCAAGCCCGAACCTGGTTCGATACCGATGATCTTGTTGCCGAATTTCTCGGCGTTGTCATTGAGTTGTTCGATTGAGTCGATGTCGACGTATTTAGGTACGGCGATCGCCTGGTAAAGGCCATAGGAAACCGGAGAGAGTTTTTCCAGACGGTTCTTGTTTTTGTTCCAGTAGTCATTCGCCGCGTAGTCGGTTTGCGAGGCAAGAACCTGGATATCACCTTTGGTCAGAGCGGCATAAGCAATGCCCCACTCGGAAAACTCGATGACTTTTACGCTATAACCGGAGTCTTCAAGCACCTTTTTGGTAATACCGGTAATGGGTGTCAAGTCTTCCCAGGTCAACGTGCCCATGGTGATTGTTTTTTCTTCCGCATGAACAGGCAGCATTACCATGCCCATCATTGCGACCGCGCAGACTGCCTTCCAAATCTTCTTCATGGCGTTCCTCGATCTACATTAAAACTTATTATATTAGTCTCTAAACAATAGAGGCCCGTGGTGCACAGCTGTAAGCTCACCATCTGTTTGCGTTATTGTTGCCTATCAATCTATAAGCGGATTGATACTCAATGCCGTCGTTTCTTCGGCATTAACTTGTATCGAGCCTCGGCCAATCAAGCGAGGATCGGTATTACTTAAGAGGGAATGGCAGGTCTGCGTTCATCCCATGGGGCGCGATAAACATTTCCATGTTCTCGCGAGATAACTCCCAATGTTCAAAAACCAGATCGACTACAGCGTTCTCGTCACGATTCTCAATGGCTTCAATAAAAGAATCGTGGTGTTCTGCAGAAAGCTCTAGCCGCTGCTCCATGTCCTCATCACGAGGGCGGAAAAATGTATGGCCAATGCGTGCATGATCAATCAGCAGTCTTTCGAGGCTGGGCTCGAGGTATTGATTACCTGACATTTCGCCCATGATTGCGTGGAATCGATTGTTTTCCACGACCATCATCAGGGCATCACGCGAAATCGTGGCGGCACGAAAACGGCGTTGCGTTTCCTTCAGGTCGACCAGTTGATGAGCCTTGAAATTCTGAACGGCCAGGCGACCTATCGCGGCGTACACCATGGGGGCAACCAGGAAAAAGTTTCGCAGCGTCGAGTGATTCATGGGAATCACTCGGGCACCCCGGTTTTCCCTGATATCGATGTAACCCTCACCCGCCAGACGCCGAAATACTTCTCGCACCGGGGTTCTCGAAAGCCCGTACCGCTCACTGATGGCGACCTCATCCAGCGCCTCGTCAGGATCGAGTTCCATCGTGAGGATCTGACGCTTGAGATCATCATAAAGAGTGCTCTTGCCGTTTTTCACAATGACCTCCCGAGGCAGTCAAATCAGCGGTTACGGCTTGTTGTTGAATTCAGATTCGCACGGGTTCTGGGTGTCGTCAATGCTTTGTATTTTTTATGTATACACAGAAAATACTGTAAGAACACACATAGAAAATAGATTATTTACTTATAAATCATGCAGTTATATTTCAATGATAAAAATCAGTTGGTCGTTAACGGAAATGTAACCTGTCGCAAATTGAACGCCCCTTCGGCTCCTTGATCGGGTAGCAGTTCGAATCGGATGTCTGCGTACGCCACCCGCAAGACCGCAAACGACATGCTATTGCCATGACCCAACGACAGGGATCGCTTGGCAGTCTTCAAAATGATGTCGTAGTAAAGGCACCCCGCGCCAACACCCAACGCAGACACGTATCCACCCACAAATTCCCTCCTTGCCAGCGGGATAAATAGCCAGCTATTGGTTAA
>Ga0157370_10004868_pt1 | contig 15244 bp, 9 predicted proteins | sample C35metaG_FD_113463 | JGI IMG/M metagenome (GOLD analysis project Ga0157370, IMG submission 113463) | Corn rhizosphere microbial communities from Kellogg Biological Station, Michigan, USA - C3-5 metaG | ecosystem: Host-associated > Plants > Roots > Rhizosphere > Soil | place: USA: Michigan...
CACGATTTGCACGGTACCATGCACCAAGACATGAATGTGTATTACGCTGCGCGTGATCTGGACACCAACTTGACTTACCTGATCGAAAAAGAACCGAACGCATGGGGAAATGCGCAGCACAACCGGCTGTTCCGTACGCTGACGCAAAGTGCGCATTTGCCCACCGAAAAGAGGGACAATTTGTGGCGCCTGGCGTTCAACCGTCTGACGCTGGCGCAGATCAATGGATTCGGGCAGTGGTTGCGTGCAATTCTCGTTCCGAATGGGCTTGATCCTCTCTATGCGAGATTGATCTTTCTCAAGCTGCGCGCCTACGTGTCCGACTACGTGTGGCGGTCGCAGGTAGAGCGCTCCGATCTGGCCCGTCATATCGACTCGCACCACGGCGCGCATGCCCGGTCCGTGCTGGACCACATCATTGCGCCCATGCTGGACCAACCGATGCAAGGGGTGCCCGTGTCCGTGCATCCGCGCCCTCCTTCGCGCCGCTTCCCTCCGCCCCGTACCTCTCAGGCCCTCCGCAACGAGCTCACTGGTCTCACTTCCGAGTTTGGTGGCATCAACAGAGGCCAGCCCAAGCGTAATGCTTCCGATGACGAGGAGGAGGAAGAAGAAGAGACAGAAGGGCCCAACGCAAGCGCTGCTGCGGCTGCCCCCAAGCCGCGCAAGCACCCGCGCAAGCAGCAGTAAAGGAGAGAGAGAGTTCCTTTCCCTTGTCCTGTTTGTCGTCTTTCCACCCCCACCCCGATGCCATTGACCGTTTCCGTTTCAAATCAGAGCGAAACGGACGAGAAGAGGGAGGGAGGGGAGCGAGGCCCGCCTGCTCATTTGCGCCCTACACACACACACTTCATCCCTCCTTCTCCCTTCTCTCTCTCTCTCTTCTCTCTTTCAACCCCCGCCATGAGCGTCTCCGACAGCGACATCAAGCGCATCGACAAGCTCGTCGAGGAGTACCTCACGTGCGAGTACGCGCGCGCCCTGCAAGAGGCCGTGAGCGAGGACCGCGACCGCGAGAACTGCGCCTACCTCACCATCACGCTCGCTGGACACCGCGACGTCGACATCGACTTGAGCAGTGTATGGTGGGAGGACTTCTCGGGATCCCTGATGCTCGTGGTGCCCAAGGGCGTCCCCTCCTTCACCCTTCACATCGCGGCGTCGAGCGTCTCTTCCGAGGTGCAGCGCACAAAGCTACAGTTCGCTGAGCGCAACAAGCTCGACGACCACGACGCCATCTGGGGAGACAACTGGGTCGATCCGCTCTGGAAGCTCTCGCGCGTCTTCTCCATCCAAAAGGTGCACATTCGATGGGGCAATGACATGGATCCCTACGCGCTACAAAACAACTTTGTGCAATACGTCGATCCTTCGTTCGTGGCCGGGGATCTCATGTGCGAGGCAGCCAAGGTGCCTGGGCACCGCACGCCTCTGGAGAGACTGGCAGCGCCGGTCAAAGAAAACGCCATGATCACGATCGACGGGGATGCGCAAGCAGAGGTCAAGCGCTTTCTCGCGGAGCGCACGATGCACACGCAGACGATCGAGGCCGACCCCAAACGCGTGGGCGTCACTATCTATTCCGCGGGATCGGCCGTACTCACTGGCGGCTCGGCGTCGTCGGCAGCAGCAAACCCTTGGGCAGCGCCAGTTCGTGAGCGCGTGCTGCACCACGTTGGAGCGAGGCTCGCACCGGAGGAACACGCTAGTGCATCTGCGGCGTCGGCGGCAGCAGCAAAGCCCTGAGGTTCTCGCGCAGCAAGAACGCCTGTGCTTGTTCGTTGTGTAGCTCGAACGCCATCCGATGCATCTCTTGTTCCATGATCTGAATGCGTTGCGATTTGACGTGATCGAGCGCGACCGCCAAGTCGTGCTCTTGCTGGCGCAGATCGACCACGCGCTGCAGGTCTGCGATTTGTTGCTCGAGGCGGCGACACTGGTCTTCGTACCGCTGTACGATCTGTTCATGCTGCTGTGCTTCCGACAGGAATGCGTTGGCCACGGGCATCGGTCTCTCCTCCTCTTCTTTCTCTTCGGGAAGAGCTTCTGCTGCTCGTGCGCGGCTTCGCGCACGCCGTGCCATGGAAGACGAGAAGAGAGAGAGAGAGAGGCTGTGCGAGTGTCTCCGACAATGAAACGGAAAGTGTGCCCATGCCCCCCTCCCTCCTTTGCTCTTTTTTTTCTGTGCCCCACAGTTCCAACGCGAATCGACCCCTCCACTCTCCTCTCCCCGCTTTCTCTTCCTTCCAACATCATGGCGTACGACGCATCGTCAAGGTGGACGTGGTACAGTCCTGACGACGAGTATGCGAAACGCGAGGAACAACGTGAGGAGGAAAGGGAGAAGGAGGAGGAGCAGGCCACGACGGATGCACTCGGTGCGCTGGTTGGCACGGGTGATTTTCCCGTCAAGCGAGTGCAGGCGGCTGCTGCCGCCTCGCCCAAGAGCCCCCCGGACCCGATGGCAGTCGACATCACCGGCCTCGACAAGGTCGCCGTGTTGCATGCGCTGTGGTCGGCCTCCCGTGCGACTGCCTTCAAGGCGGAAGGATTTGGTCCGAACTATAGTGGTGGTGGTGGCGTGCAACTTCCCCCGTTCAACTTCAAGCAGGCGATCGCCAAAGCGCAAGAGGACTACATCGACTACTTCCAAGGGTTTGCGATTCTGATGGATCTGCGTGGCGACACCATCGACCCGCAGTGGTACGACCATTCCAACGGCGCAGGAGCGGCCGCGCGCGCCATTGCGAAGCTCCGCCAACCCAAGCCCACTGCGTGAACAGCACGCACATACATGCCCCTTTTGCTTGTTGTTCTCGTCGTCGGAGACGGGGGGCACACGGCCTACCTCCTCCTCCTCCTCTTTCTTTTCGCATGCCATTCCAATCTCTGTTTGACCCCCGCGAGACCCCTCGTTTTTTGAAACGCAAAGAGACGGTGTCTCGGACACCCGCTAGACGCCTGGTCTCCGGCCTCGACTTTTAAACGACCCACAGTCGACGCACACAGTCCGAGGCAGGTGCTCCTTTGTCGTCGTCGTCGCCGTGGGCGAGAGGGAGGGAGGGAGGGAGGAGAGGAAGGAAGGAGAGAGAGAGAGAGGGAGCAACTGACGATCTGGTTTTTCCACGCACGTGCTCTGCTGCGTAGGTGGGGGGCCGGTGCGTTCCTCTTCTTCTTCTTCTTGTTCGATCATGATGCAATCGCTGTCGCTGCACCACGAAGCAAGCCTGCCGACGCTGCAACTGCTGCGCCAGGAAAGTGCGCGTGCCACGCAGGAGCTGCGGCAAAAGGCGAAGAAGAAGAAGAAGAGCAACAAGAAGCGCAAGAACCTCTCCCGGGTGCCGGAACGCGCCGAGGGGCAACCAGAGGGGGAGATGGAGGAGGAAGAAGAAGAGGAGAAAGAGGAGAGAGTCAAATCATCATCATCCCGCGCAGGATCCGCCGCAGACCACGGCGCTCCCTCCTTCTACCACGACGACGATGTCGAGGAGGAGGGAAGGAAACGTGCAGACCAACGTGCCGCCGTGAAGCGACCCAAGACCTACATGCCCGACCAGAAGATCGACCCGGTGCTGCGCGACCTGATCAACACGCAGCCCACGCTGTACTGCGACGTTCCCTTCGGCGGTCACCCGTGCGCGACCATCATGGGATGCAAGGGCACCGTCGTGGCCGACTGGGTCGTTCAGTTCGACGCCGCCTACTTTGTCAAGAACCCCGAGGGCTTCTTCAGCCTCACGGGCACGCTGTACAACCCCACCCTCTACATCATGATGCTCCTGTCGGTGCTGGGGGTGATCGCGAAGCAGGCAGCGATGCCCGAATTTCACGTCACGGAGCGCATCGAGAACTCCATCAAGATCAAGACCAAGGAGCCGATTCCCAAGAACAACATCGCGGTCGCGTGGGAGCGCGTCCCGCACAAGGACGACCCCACCCGGATCGTGGCCTATCGCCTGCGCGTGACCGAGTTCGGCTTTCCCACCAACACCTTTGGGCTGCTCAAGAAGCTCGTGGAGCTGGTCGAGGAAAACGACACGCGTTGGTTCAAGCAGGACGTGAATCCGACGTCCGCCGGCCGCAACCGCAACATCGCCGTCGGCCCGTACCACTACTCGCACATGCACTCGACCCAGTGGCGGCAACTGTGCCAATGGTACGATGTGCGGCTTGCCATGATGCCGTTCGCCGACACCGACGACGAGACGATCGCGCTCGGTCGCTTCTCGCCGCAGTTTGTGTTCACGTACGAACACGCGTGCGCCCAAGCGCGCCGTCTGGGAGCGCACCCTGCCTACTGCGACCCGCGCAGTTATGCACGTGCCGGTCGCGAGCTGTGTTCGGTGCGCTTTCCCGACGGTGGCCGCAACACGTTCCAAATCGACCGCGACAGCATCAGCCCCGATTCGCTCGCCAAGATGCGGCTGCCCAACGTGCGCCCCGATCGTCGCAACTACCAGAGCGAGTGCGAGCGGTTCGCGCTCGCACACGGGCTCGAGGAGGATCCTGTCAAAGCACGCGCGATCTTCGACCAGGTGTGCAACCGTTCGAGTACACAGCGTCCCGCCAACGACATGGACGCGCTCACGTCGCGCGTTCAAAAACGCCTGTCGGACCTGCGTACCAAGTGGCGCCGACCGGGGGGCACGTCCGAAGACGATGTCCTCCCCGAGTTCCACGCCGAGTGGTTGCACTACCGCGCGACCGAAGGGATGGACGACTTTGACGCCATCTTCAACCCGTGTGGCGACGCACCCAACGCGATCCGCGCCATCGCCGCGTACTTTGACGAGTACGTCAAACAGCACGGCACGCTGGTGCTCGACGCGCCGCAGCAATTCGTCAACCTGGACCGCTTCTGTGCCTGGCGCGCGACCGACTGCTTGCTGATGCACTCGAGCGAACAGGTGCACACGGCCCAGCAAGACGCGCTCCTCTTGATCTACTCGGTGCTGCATGTGTACTCGCGTGTCGACATGAACATCCACCACATGCTTTTGGGTGCTCCGGGCATCGGCAAGTCCTTTTTGCTCTTCATCATCACCAAGATCTTCATCGAGGACTCGTACAAGACACTCAACCACACCACTCTGCGCGCCTTTACTGCCCCGGGCAAGGAGAATGCGTGCCTGATCATGATCTTCGAGGACGCACAGGCGTCCACGTTTGGAGGCAAGTCGGGCACGCTGAGCAAGGCTGCGTCTAGCTCGTCGGACCAGGCGTCGCAGATCAAGAGCTTCCTGACATCGCGCACGATGACGACGCAGACGATCGAGATGGACCCCAAGCGTGTGGGCGTCACCCTCAAGTCCGAGACGAGCTGCGTGGTGTTGATTGCGCTCAACGCCCCTTCGTCCGACTTTGACCTGCCGATCCAGGACCGTTTCGTGGTGACCGAGTCGTCCACGGACGTCGCCACCACCACGGAAACCACGCTGGAAACCCTAGTGCGCGATTCGCGCGTGAAAGAGCCTGCGGTGCGTGCTGCACAGGACACCAGTGCCCGCGTGTGGCACCTGCGCCAGGCCAAGATCGCCAAGCTGTTCCACATGGAATCGTGCCAGATCCTGACGCCCATCGACCTGTCTATGGCCGACATGGTGTTTGCGCTCACGGCCGAGATCGCCGCCGAGCACCACCTCAACATCGCCGAACGCAGACGACCCCGTTTGCGCTACTCGATGATGGTGCGTGTGCTCGTCGCGCTGCATGCCATCGACATGGTGTGGGAGACGCCCGAATCGCCCCTGACCGGCGTGCCGCACCGTCCGGCGCATTTCCTGATGCTCGACAAGTACCTCTTTGCCACGGTGCAAATCAGCGTGTTCGCACTGGGTCTCATGGCACGGATGTGGCAGGACAACACACGTTCGTACATTCTGGAAGCGATGCTGGCCAAGTGGTTTCTGCACCACAAGACCGATCTGGAGACGTTCAAGCCCACCGATCAACGGCCCTGGCCGGTCCTCGACTACGACGCCCCTGTCGACCAACCCATCGACGGCCAGGCCGCGAGCCGGCCCGCGCTGCGCGAGCCCATCCCTCCGCCCAACCTCCCCGCGGGCGTCAAACTCGACGGGCGTGGCGGATTGGTGCTGGAGCGCGGCGGCGGCGGAAGGCCACAGGGCGGCGGCGCTTCTGCTGCCCGAAACGTGCTGGACTCGCCCGAAGCGCGCGACTATGCGCAGCAGCTGCAGGACTACAACGCCGACACGGCGGCACGCAAGTACTGGATGTACACCACCTGCCACATTGGTTCGGGATCGCCCATTCAGGAACTGCCGCCGGGGTGCAAGGGCACGCCCCAAGAGATCATCCAGCACTTGGCCAGCAAGATCCACGGCTCCATGTCCAAGCACTTTTTGCTTGCGGAAGTGGAAGCCAAGCTGTTGGCCATGACACAGACCAGCATCGACATCATGCGGCGCCGCAAGACAACGCTCTTCCCCGTCGACGAAGAGGTGGGCTATGAGTACGAGGAGGTGAAGCTGAACCGCGCGCAGTTGATCGTGGAGCCGCACTGCATCCGCCTGGCGCTTCCTCTGGTGGACCAGTGGCTCAAGCACGGCAACGACATTCTGTACCGGTGCGTGACCTTTGCCTGCTCGGTGATCACGATCGTGACCAAACAGCCCATTCAGCACGGACCGCTGATGTACGGCGAGTGCGAGAAGATGGACGGGGCGCGCTTCGTGTGGCGTTTCATCACGCCCTACGGGCCCGACCAAGTGCAGGAGCTCGAGTCGCAGCTGCAGAAAAAGGTGGGCGCGTACGGACGGATGCGCAACGCCGGCTACGAAGACGGCGTGATCCAGAGCGTCACGCAGTCGGTGCTCGGTTCGATGGACCCCGACTGGTGGAATCCGGCCAACCTCAAGCGCCTCTTCCCTGCCGAGCGCCCTTTCTCCGTCATGGATACGCCGCTTGACAGCTACGCCGCGCTGCTCCGCGCGATGAAGCTCGGACTGAGTCACGACGACCAGCACCGCTACCCTTCGAATGACCCGTCCATCTTCGAGCGCCAGCTGTTTGACATTCACCAGAAGAAGCACGCGGACCGCTTCATGGAAGTCTACCCCAAGGCGATCCTGGAGAACCTGCAAAAGGACAGGGCGCGCAAGATGGAAGCCGACTACCAGGCGAACCCGAAGCCATTCCTCATGTCCACGTCGGTCGACGAGATGAAGAAACGCCAGGCGACGCTCCCTTCGCTGCTAGCGCAACTGACGCAGGTAATCGAAACGCCTCCACCGCTTCTCTCGGTCACGCACGCACTCGCGCCCGTGCAACAACCTGCTGCCGTGCGCAACGACATTGTGCAACGCACGCAGGCGCTCGTGGAAGCGATGGAACAGGACGAGGACGCACGGATGGAGGCGGACGAAGAAGCGCTGTTCCAGGCGCAGCACGCCAACTATCCCTCGGATTTCGACGGCCACGACGAAGAAGAGGGCATTGCCGGATACCTCACCCCCCCTCCGATGCCACCACAACAGACACTCTCCCAGCAACGCGCGGTGCATGCCTGCTGAGCCGCGCACTCGTATATTTTTATTTACAGAGCCATTGGCGCTCTCTCTCTCTCTCTCTCTCCTCCTTTTTTTCTCCTTCCTTCCGTATTGTACAGATTGTCCCCCCCCCCCGCACCTTGCGTGCCCCTACTCGCTCATGCTACTGTCCGTTTTTTTCCCTTCTTTTTTTTGGTTCAGTTGACAGACCAGGCTCGCCGCTTGCCGCACACACACACACACACACACACACACACAAGCTCCTCCTCCTCCTCACGCTCGTGCGACATGATCAACAAGGTGCATTGCGGCTTGGAGCCTTACCCGCCCTTTCTCCTTCCCGTGTACCCCTTCCGCTGGGGCACCGACCTCTCGGTGTGCTTTTTCGAAATCCCTACGATGTACCTGTACTGTTTCTGGGCGTGGGTGCTCGCATGTGCGCTCGTGCTGTCTGCGTTGGGCGCGGTCCTCAAGGAGCTCGTGCGGGAGTGGGACCGATGGTCGCGCGGCATTCCAACACGCGCCGCATACATACGCCATCTCGAAGAGCAGAAGCGGAGGAAGAGGCTGAACGATGCCCGCAAGTTTGCTCGCGCCGCCGCGCGCGACTACGGTCGCGCCCAGCGTGAGCTCGACGAGCTACGCGACTAGTTTTTTTTCTCTCTCTCCCCCTTTCTTTTGTACGCATCCATTTCGCGCTTCCCTCGTTGGCGCCACGCTGTTCGCCTCCCCTCTCTCATGCAAACTGTCCGTTTTTGCAATCCGTTTCTTTTTTTGTTTGGCTTGACCGAACAGGCTCGCACGCGAAGCACACACAACCCACAGTCGCGCTCTTCTTCTTCCTCTTCCTCTTCTTTCCCTCCTTCCTCTTCTTCCATGTCGAAGTCACGCAAGCACACGGCGCCCGCGCCCTCCTCGTTGACGCTGCTGGACGAGCACGGACAGGAGATCCACGCCATGTCCCCCGCCAAAGCGCGCCCCTCCTCCAAGAAGGGATCCGCTGCTGCCATGTACGACGAGGATGAGGACGACGACGAAGGGGACAGCAAGAAGACGACGACGAAGAAGAAAGAGAAAGAGAAGAAGGAGAGCGGACAGAAGCGCAGCCGCAAGGAGTCCCGCTCTTCTCGCCGGTCTCGCTCGGACGACGAAGACGAAGAAGAGGCGGAGGACATCTCCGAGGACGAGGACGAGGACGAAGAGAGGAGGCAGAAGAAGAAGAAGAAAGCCAAGCTGCAGCTCACCTCTTCTTCTTCTTCTTCCTCTCCTTCGGCTCTTGCAGCCGCAGCCGGCCCCCCCGTGGACGAGAAGACGCGCACGGCACTGGCCGTGCTGCACGGCCCCGACGCGGCCAAGTTCCTCACGGCGGGCCGTCTGGAGAAGCGCGCGACCAAGTCCAAGGCCAACGTGGCCCGTGCGCCCGACTCGGTGGCGCTCATGCTCGCTTCGGCGGACCACATGGTCGAGAGCATGCGCAAGGACGACGTGGCGGCGCTGGTGCGCGACCCCGACCAGGCGCTGCTCATCTGGTTGCGCATCAAGGGCACCAAGCAGCACCTGTTCGATTTCTACAAGGAAGAAGACGTTCAGACCATTCGCATCAAGCGCGTCGAGGAGAACAAGCCCGTGGAGGGCAAGATCAACCCCAAGACCGGCGGTCCGCTGTGGGACAAGACGGGCAAGACGTTCATGAACATCCTCCCGCCCGCGGGCGAGTCGCAGCGCTGGGAGACGGGCGACGACGAGGTCTACAGCAAGGAGAAAGGCTTCTTCCTGGTGACCTATTTCGGACAGGGTGCGTTTGGCGAGTACGGCCCCACTCACGACCTGGGCGTCGATGGCGACTATGGCAAGGACTTTGGCGTTGCGGGCGCTGACCAGCGCAAGGACGAAGACACCAACTACTCCATCGCTGTCTCGTCCAAGAACTACTTGCCTCAGTTCAGCGCCTCGCCCAGCAACCCCTTTGCGCTGGCCGGCAACTGGGCGATGAAGCGCATCACGTACCACATCGCACGCCAGACGTTCGACACGGTGGGTGCACTCTCTGGGTGGCGCAAGGAGGAGGCGGGCCAACTGCGCAACATGACGGACGACCAGAAGTTCGCGCTGCTCGTGGGCGCCAGCAAGTGCTTCAAGGGCAAGGTGGATTACGACGACAAGCACGAGTGCGAGCGCTTCAAGGCGAGCGAGAGCGTGTGCCGCAAGCTCCGCTGGAAGGAGCCCATGCCGGCCAACTACGTTCCGCCGTCGGAGCTCTTCAAGCGCCTTCTTCAACCGGACAAGTACGGCAACGTGCGCATCCACAACGAGATTCGCTTCTGGATCTGCCGCCGCGGCGACTCCAAGGACAACCCCGACGATGTGACGGGTCCCATTATCCGCGTTCCCTTTGCGAACGTGGCCCTCAACGCGTATCACGACGTGTTTGCCATCCGTATCGCCGTCAAGGAGTACGAGTGGATCCAGAAGAAGGCCGACGTGACGCACAAGATCACCGACATCATCTGGCTCAACTCCAAGGAGGGACTCGCGCGCGAGTTCAAGACCGAGGCCGACGTCAAGGAGGTGGACCCCACGTTTGCCATCCCCATGGCGGGTCACTACGCCGGTCCTCAAGACGGCGAGGCGTGGCTGCGTCGTCAGGCCGAGTGGCATGGCAATGGCGGCAGCAGTGCCGAGGCGCAGGCTGCCGTGGACGGGTTCAACGCACTCAACGCCGCCGAAGAGGAGGACGCGATGGTGGCTGCTGCTGCCGCCGCCGAGGCCAACGCCGACTTCAGCTCGTAAAGCTCTCTCTCTCTCCCTTTGCTCGCGCGTGTACTCTTTCTTTTCTCTCTCTCTCTCTTTGATTCGCCCTTCTCGTTTCGTTTCGCAAAAAAAGGGACATTACATGGGCTTCGCTTCAAAAAAAAACGAGAGACGAAGAAGAAGAGCGCGCGTGAAAGCAAAGCAAAGAGAGAGAGAGAAGCGCGCGCGCATGCTCAGCGACGAGGGGTGGGGCGGGGCAGCTGGTCGCGACGCGTCGCGTACACAGGAACCAGAGAAGAAGGGGGGGCCTCTGCCGCAGCAGCAGCAGAAGCAAACTCGTATGCCGGCGCCGCGTAGAGCTCGTCGCGCACAAACGACAGCACCTCGCTCTCTTGGTTGAACTGCACGGCACTGGCAAAGTGCTTGTTGTAGAATTGAGTCCTGCACGCCGCGCGCTCACACGCTTCCACGAGCAGGCTGGGAGCGCTGTTGTGCAGTGTCCATGTGCGTTCCACGCGCACGTATTCCACTTCCAGTGTAACGTCCACGGTGGCAGGCAGCGATCGGTTGGCGGGCTCCTTGGCCGCCATCAAGAGGGCGTTCGGGTCCACGGGCACCACGTCCACCTGCAGGCTGCCGGCCGGCACGAGGAGCCGCAGCGGGTTGAACTTGGTGCAGTAGATGTCCACCACGCGGAAGAAGGTGTCGTGCGGGAGCACGAGCGTGTACACACCGCCGCCGTCTTCTTCGGCCGTCTCCAAGCGGAAGTGCACCCCTTCCTTCTTGCACTGGGCGATCACCGCGTGCGCGTAGCCGACGGCGATCACTTGCACCGCGCTCGTGGGCTTCGCGTCCAGGCGGACGTGAAGCATGCGCGTCTTGACGCGCTCGTCCTTGAGCTCCTTGCGCTTGGCCTTGACGGCCTTGTTGCGTTCTTCCTCACTCTGCGTCGCCGTCGCTCGCGCCAGCTCCATGAGCTTCTTCTCGACCTCGTGCTCGTAGAGCCGGCGCTTCTCGTTCTTGACGAACACCGACCCCGTGTTCTTCTTCTGCTCCTCCTCCACCGACGCAACCAACTGGCCCGACGAAACGTAGCCCCAGCGCGAGAACTCGGGGTTGTGCAGCAGCTCGGCGTCTTCGATGTGGTACAGCAGCGTGTCGTCCTTGGCTGTGCGCGTGTTGGCGACGAGGCGCACGGGCTTGTCCATCTGCAACTTGACGGTGAGCGGGTCCGTCTCGCGGTCGGCGAACCCCAAGTTGGGCGCATGCAGCTCGACATTCACCGAAGCGGGCAGCGTGTTGCGGCTGGACACCAGGTGCACGCGCAGCGGCAAATCCAGTTGATCCATATTCTTGTTCTGCTCACGGATGCGCGCCTTGCACTCGCGGTCACAGTCGACGTTGGCCAGCAGGAGGCGGTTGTCTTGTTCAAAGACCAGCTTGGCCATCTCCACCAGCGGCACGGACTCGGACAGGGGCGACGCGAACGTGATCGTCTCCTTGTGTATCGGGTTGTCGACTACCAACGGCAGGGTCCAACGCCAGTTCACGGCGTAGCGGCGTACAGGCGCATCTTCACGTCCCTCCGTGATGGCGTCTTCGTAGGCCTGGTGCGGGGTCAATCCGACGTTCAAGTCAACGACGCGTTTGTCGGCCTCGGATTCCATTTCCCCGCGCGAGTCAGTGGTGTATCGGCACACGCTCACCGTGTCTTTGGCCGCAATCGCATCGCAACGGACGTACTGCTCGTCGACGCGCAGAGGTCCTTCGTTGTAGTCCGGCAGCGCGTGCTTGCGCTTGTCCGCAGCCTCCTCCGAATCGTCTTCCTCCGAGGACTCATCCTCCTCCTCCTCGTCCTCCTCGTCCTCTTCTTCCTCCGAGGCGGATTCAGAAGAGGAAGGTGCATCCTCTTCCTCCTCCTCCTCCTCTCCAGACGAGCCGTCTGCCCCATTGTCCTCCTCGTCCTCCTCCTCCTCCTCCGCTTGTCCCTGTTCTGCGCGCTCGGCGCGACGCTTGATCTTGGCTGCGAGCTTCTTGCTCTCGGCCCCGCGGACCGTCGGCGCGGGGCGATTCGCCGCCTGCCTCTTCTTCTTCTTCTTCAACGACGCGTTCCCCGCCACGATGGCGGATGCAGACGACATCGCGAGTGTACGAGAGAGAGAGAGAGGGGGGAGAGCAAGCAGGGCTTGTGATAGGATAGGGGACAAAGATTCGAAACTGTGTTCAACCTGCATGCTTTATTTGCAATTGGCATTGCATGAACAAGAACAAGGAGAAGGAGAAGGAGCCTGTTTCTGCACTTGCTTGGCCAGCCAGCGCCGGAGAGGATCGTTTGGCATGCCCACGATGCCCAATGCCAGGTGACGCGCCAGAGCCACAAAGGAGGCTTCCGTGAGTAGGAAGCGCTCGATGGGCACATGAACGAGGGCACAGGCGGCTTGGAAGCGCGCGTCGGTGACCGTGTGGCCTGCGGGGTCACGGGCGGCCTCGCGCGTCATCACTTTGAGCACATCGACGGTGCGCAACCCGCGCAATAGGCTGGCAGGGAGTGCGTTGGCCGTGACCGTGACCGAGAACGCAGGAGCGACCTCCTTTGTTTCGCTGCGCGCTCGCAACAACTGCATTTGAAAGGCATCCTTGATTTCCTTGAGGCGGGCATGTTGTGCGGGACGCGTGGGTGCAAGAGTGCCCTTGGGGGACACGGGGGTGAGCAGATGCATGGCCTCGACAAAGAGCGCGGAGAAGGAGCGCGGCCACTGCATGAGAAGAGCAAAGAGGGTGAAGGTGTCGACGCAGAGCGCGTTCTGCATCCAGAAGAGCGTGTGGGAGAGGTGGTAGCGCCCGTGCAGCATGCGCGAGATCACGGCGTCGTCAAAGTCCGCTTCTTTCTCGAAGAAGAGCCGATCGAGCACCTGCCAGGCCGTGCTGTCCAGGTCAAGTTGGGCGGGCAAGAGAATCCATGCCCGCAAGCGGTGCAGCACGTGCGACGCGATGGGAACCACGCGTGGTTGGGGCGGGGGGTGGCGAGGGGGCAAGGAGGAGGAGGTGCGTGCACCTCCTCCAAGGCCGAGAGCGGCGGCACGTCGGTCGCGTGGAGCGAGAGGAGGAGGAGCTGCTGCAGCAGCGGAGGAGGCGGATGCGGCAGGAGGAGGAGGACGAGGAGGGGGAGGTTCGTCCCCTCTCTTGACACGGGGCTCTTCTCCCTTTTCTTCCTCCTCTTCTTTCTCGTCCCCACCCTTTGGGGTCCGGCCAAAGAAGGCGGAAAACATACGGCCTGCACTCCTTTTCTTGGGAGACCTGTGCTGTCCAGTGCACACCACACACACTCAGGGGAGAATATACGAACACGCACGTTAATTCATATGGGCGCCCTCGTCGTTCGCTTCGCCAACTGGCGTGAAGCGCGCCGCCTGACCGAGGAGCGCGAGCAGTGGGAGCGCCTAGATGCACAGATCCTCGCCGAAGCCAAAAAAGCATCGGCCGAAAGCAAGTCGCACAAGGACACCATCACGGCCAAGGAGTCGCGCAAGAAGAGTTTGTTTGCGCGGTGCATCGAGGAGAAGCGACCACCCGACGACGACGAAAAGTACGAAATCAGCTGCATCGACCAAGATATCAAACATCTGCAGCAGGAAGTGGTGTTCGCGCAGGAGAAAATGGCCGACGTGGTGCAGTTCCGAGGCCATGTGCGCAAGCAGCGCATGTCGCACAACGAGTCGCACAGCAAGGCCATGGCCGAACTGACGACGGAGCTCGAGTCGATTCGCAAGTCCAAGGCGGGCATCAACCTCGCCAAGATGCGCGAGATCGGCGTGCGCAACATGAAGACGGTGCAGCAGCTCGAGGACCAGAAGATCGCCGCGGCCGTGCTCAAGGAGGATGCACCGACCCAACTCCGGCTGGGCGAGGTGCTCGCCGCGGACGTCGACGAAGAGGCCAAGGAAGCGACCGCCGCCGACCCATTCGCTTCGGTGGACGCGGACTTTCGGGCGGCGCAGATGGAGCACGCCACGCGCCTGTTGCCCTACCCGCCCCTTGGGCTGCCTGGGCGCGCAAGCCTCTCCCCCTCCTCCTCTCTCTCTCCCTCCTCCCCGGACCCTGTGAAGAAGAAGAAGAAGAAGCAGAAGCTGGGCTACGACGAGGTGTAGCGAGAGCGGGAAGGAGGGTTGAAAGGCAGGAATTTGTTGTTGTTGTTTTTTCGATACGAACGAGGTTCAAAGGGCGATCATTTGAAACGTTAGAAGCAGGAATCGCACGTGCAATGAGGTTTGCACTCTGCGCGCCACTGCCTGTGCCATGGAGCCCCGAGACACATCATGTAGTCGCAGCCTTGCTCGGCACAAGGCCACATGCATTTGGGGCATCGGTCGGCCACGCTTCCCTTGGAGACATCGCCGTTGCAGGACCCGCAGCGCTCTGCGGTGCCCGAGGGAAGCTTCTCCTCTTTCTTCTTCTTCTCCTGCTGCGCGGACATGGCGTGAATACAAGGAAGCTCGCAGCGCTGAAGAAGCCAACGAGGTGTGGTGGGGGTTGAAAGCGGGTAATTTGTTGCTTGGTTGATCGATACGAACGGAAATTAGATTACAAAGAAAAAAGAAAAAATACAAGGGGCAGGGCGGGGGTACGTGCGAGAGAGGAGCTTAGGCACGGTCCGAGTCCGAATCGCTCATGTGGCGGGAGGAGGAATGGTGGTAGTGCGCGCGGTCGTCGTCGCTCTCATCCCCCGAATCACTCGAGTCGTCGTGGGGAACGTGGCGCGAGAGACTCACCTTGCCGTTGTGACTGGTGCGGCGTCGCTTCTCGTCGTGGCTGCTGTCGCTGTCGTCGTAGCCGCCCTTGCTCTTCGAGGCGCTGCTGCTCTTGGCCTTCTTGCTGCTCTTGCTGGCCTTGGGGGAGCGCGAACGAGAGTGAGAACGCGAATGGGAGCGCTCACGGGAACGGTGGCGGTCCTTCTTCTTGTCCTTGGAGGGCACGTCCGTGAGAGC
>Ga0157370_10004869_pt1 | contig 15242 bp, 14 predicted proteins | sample C35metaG_FD_113463 | JGI IMG/M metagenome (GOLD analysis project Ga0157370, IMG submission 113463) | Corn rhizosphere microbial communities from Kellogg Biological Station, Michigan, USA - C3-5 metaG | ecosystem: Host-associated > Plants > Roots > Rhizosphere > Soil | place: USA: Michigan...
ATATTTCCGTTTTGATTGTTCTGTGCAGTACCGGCTTTTGCTTATTTGGCAGCATTACCCACAGCAGAAATCTAATACAGTTTCTGTTCGTAACAGGCTTTTGCCGCCGGCTTCCTTCAGATTCCACCTCGCGGCGCCCCCCTTGGCTAACACTTTCTACTGCAAAGCGTGTTCGGAACTTCCACCCTATAGCATATACATACCTGACACACTATAAAAAAAGCCGCATAGAAATGCGGCGTTTGTTAAGAACCAATCAGGTTCTGTAACCCCCAAAGAAAACGAGTTAATATTTTATTTTAAAGCAATCATTTTCACTTCGCTGAATTGAATCTGCCCATTCGTATCCACATGTTTTAAACGATAATAAGATTCTTTAGAACGAATATTGATCTTATCAAAACATCCATAACATTCACAATTGGTTTTTGAAGGGTCAGCGCCTAATACATAAGCAACCGTTTTAAAAATTTTCCCATCATTACTCTTTTCTACTTCAAAATAATTAGTAGAAGCTTTTTTATCTACAGACCAGTTAATCTCCACTTTATTCTGATTCTTCACCACGTGAAAATCTTTAATATCAATTTTCTGTCCCAGTAAAGTTTGGGCAAAACTTCCAAAGGTTAATGTTGCAAATAAAGCAATAAGAGCCATTCGTAATAAACCATATTTTCTCATTGTATAATTTTTTAAAATTAAAGTTTACAATGAATATTAGAATTAGGGCTTCAATAAATTTGGATTTAAAAGCAAATAAATGCGTTTCAAATTTTCTCTTTTCCAATAATGGAAATACCAGTACTTACTTTAAAGGGACAAGCAGTTTTTTCAAATGAACGATTAATTACATTTAGAAAATTACAGTAAGTAAAAAGAATAGTGTAAAAGTTATTCCTGTAGGTAAAATTAAAATCCATTCCTTGTGATTGAGTTTAAAATCTGATTTCGAGACCAGGTTGACCTTCCAGAGAATGCAGGATTAGTTGAGAATGAAAGTGAATAAAAAGTCACAATCACGATGCAAACATAAAGTGCATTTTCTGATTTTGCAATACCGTAAAATTACTATCCATTTTTTATTAGATATTTTCTAATGAAATCATAACAGGAGATACATATTTTCAACAAATACCTGATTAATTATCCCTTTCTCAATAAATTAACGTAATTTTTTAGATAATTTTAAAAAATTATCAAAATAAACTATTTCTCCGGTACTTTTTCCACAAACTCTGCCAATATTTCCGGTTACCCATGTTCTCCGGGTAACTTTTTACATTTTTAAAAATCAAAAAAGACGAAAAATATTATTTTCATAATGAATTTTTAAAATTATTAAAATTAATATTCCTATAATTCAGTCTCACATATTGATTATCAGTTTTTTAGTTCCCTTTAAATGACATAATTTCATAAATTAATTTTTAATGGTTTCCTGGCAAGAATTAAACAAAATGCGATGGATTCAATCTGATTAATAAATTTAGTTAAAATATTTTTTTAATTTGAAAATCATAAGTTTATAATGATTTTAACCATACTAATTTTATTAGTTAATAATTTTCTTCTTTATTCTTGATTATTACTAATTCAATTAGCAGTTGAAATAGTACCTTTGCAAATATTTAAAAAAATGTAAAATGAAATTTTGCTTTTTGGCGCTGGTAACAGTAGTCTTTTTGTCATGCTCCTCTCCTAAGGCTTTGGAGTACAAAACGTACCATAACTTCTCAATTCAAAAATTAGGTTTTGATAAATCTGCGATCAGTTTAGATCTTCAATATTACAATCCGAACAATTACGGATTACAATTAAGAAGCACCGATTTGGATATTTTTATAGATGGAAATTTGTTTGGCCACAGTTCCCTTGATACATTGATTCGTATTCCGCGCCGGGATACTTTTAGCATTCCCGTAAAGTTTGATGTGAATATGCAAAGCATTTTTAAAAATGCCTGGAATACATTAATTGGTAAGGAAGTAGTAGTTCGCCTGGCAGGGAAAGTGAAAGTTGGAAAGGCAAATGTTTTTATGAATTTTCCCGTGAATTACGAATCAAAAGAAAGATTTTCATTCTTTTAATCAGGCGAATACAGTTGGTAAATTTTGTACAGTCATGGTACAAAAAAAAATCCTGTCATAAACAGGATCATATTTTCAGGAAATTTATTTTCTTACAGGAACAGTGCTCTTCTCAGGCGCAGAATATCTGCATGCTGGTGGCAATTTTTTGGTTGCATCCGGTTCTGCTGTTACATCATCCGCATCATAGCCCATATTTGCCAATGCAGTTTTAATATTTTCGATATTCGTTCTGTCAGTATACCAAACAACTGTAACCGTATGTTTTCGATAGTCGGCTTTTACAGATGAAACGCCGTACTCATGAACTAAAAAGTTTTCAACTCCTGTTTTACAAACTTCAGCCTGAATACCAGGAGTTTTTATAACGGCCTTTTGAACAGCTTTTTGTTGTGCAACTGAAGCAGTTGAAAAGACAGAAAGTGCGATTATTGACAAAAAAAAATGTTTCATGAGTCGATTTTATTTTTAGAAAAAAATACCACTGATTTCAAGATTTCAAAATAGAAATTTTTTATAAGAAATAGAAGAGATTTAAAAATTATCAGTCAAAAGTACTGTTAAGATTTATTTATTGAATTCATTTGCGCGTTTTTCTTCATACAGAAGTTTCCTTGTTAGAAAAGTTTTACCTCTTCTAAAATGAAATTTCACCTAACCCGGAACAGGCAAGCAATTATAAAGAAAAGCTTCGTCTTGAATCTGACTGAGGTAATGTTAAACATTAGTAGAATCCAACCGGCAGGTTGAACCTTCATTTAAAATGTAAAAAGTTTTTACAAAAGATTCAAAAATGATTACAAATTTCCATTCCAGTTTGCAGGATCATTTCGCCAGTTTAATAAGGTTTCCTGATCGGATTTACAAATAGATCCATGTTCAATTGCCAGAGAAATTAATGAATCATAGTCGGTGAGAGATTTCAAAATAAGTTGATATTTTTCAAAAGCATTTTTTGCTTCTTCAAATCCATAATTGAAAATAGAAACCATTCCTTCCACTTCCAGTCCGGCATTTTTCAGAACATCCACAACCTGTAAACTGCTTTTTCCGGTTGACACTAAATCTTCAACCACTACTACCCTTTTTCCCACTTCATAAAAGCCTTCAATTTGATTTCCCAAACCATGTTCTTTGGGTTTTGGCCTTACATAAATAAAAGGAAGCTTTAACTGGTCAGCCACCATTGCTCCCCATGGAATTCCTGCTGTTGCAACGCCTGCAATCATATCGGCCTTATCAAAAGTCTGAAAAATAACATTACACATTTCTGATTTGATAAAATCGCGAATAAAAGGAAACGAAAGTATTTTTCGATTGTCGCAATAGATCGGACTTTTCCAGCCGCTTGCCCAGGTAAAGGGATTGTGAATATTTAATTTTATTGCCTTAATTTGTAAAAGCTTTTCAGCTATTGCTTTTTTATCAGTCATGATGCGAAGATAATAAACACTATGAGCTACATTACAATTTATTTTGATAATAAACCGGTTTTTCTGTGTGATGAAGTTACCCGGGAAATAAATGAATACCGGCATCATCCCGATGCCGTTTTTATTGATGAAATTTCAACGGCGGCCATCAATTCACTTCTACATGAAATCAAAAAACCTGAGTTTCATGCAGGAATTATTTTTGATAAAGACTTTGAAAAAATGAAAGCATCTTTTTTCAGACATTTTCATTTAATCCAGGCTGCTGGTGGCTTGGTAAAAAATAAAAATGAAGAAATATTAATGATCTTCCGCCGGGGAAAATGGGATTTGCCAAAAGGAAAATTAGATGAAAATGAAACCATTAAAGAATGTGCAAAAAGAGAGGTTGAAGAAGAAACAGGATTGCATCATTTACAAATTATCGAGCCCCTTGAAATCACCTATCATACTTATGTACAATTCGGAAAACATAATTTAAAAGAGTCACATTGGTTTTTAATGAAAGCAACGGGCAATGAAAAATTAATTCCCCAAACTGAAGAGGATATTACCGAAATTCTCTGGGTAAAAAAAGAAGACCTTCCAAAATACCTGTCAAATACTTTTCCCACAATTGAGAAGGTGCTAAAAAATAGAGAAGCTTAAAGATCTGTATGAAACAGAACAATTCTTATTGCCAATCCCAATCTTTAACATCTGATAATTAAAAATAAATCATGAATTCCTTTTCCAGATACGATCCGCTAAAATACAAAACGCCCACTGGCACTACTCTTTCCTGCAAAGGCTGGATACAGGAAGCAGCATTAAGAATGCTATTGAACAATTTAAATCCGCAAGTGGCAGAGAAACCTGATGAACTGATCGTTTATGGAGGAAGAGGAAAAGCAGCACGGAATTTTGAAAGCCTTGACCTGATCATTAAAGCTTTGAAAGAATTAGAAAATGATGAATCACTTTTGATTCAAAGTGGAAAGCCGGTGGCAATGTTGAAAACGCATCCTAATGCTCCACGCATTTTAATCTCCAATTCTCAACTCGTTCCAAAATGGGCAACATGGGAAGTTTTTGATGAGTTGGAGAAAAAAGGTTTGATGATGTATGGACAAATGACCGCAGGTTCATGGATCTACATCGGCAGTCAGGGAATTGTGCAGGGAACATATGAAACTTTTGGCGCTGTTGCTAAAAAGCATTTTAATAATTCTCTCAAAAATACTTTGAGCGTTACCGCCGGACTGGGCGGAATGGGCGGCGCTCAGCCACTTTCAATCACCATGAACGATGGGGTTTGTCTGGCAGCAGAAGTAGATGAATCAAGGATAGAAAAAAGATTAAAAACACGTTATCTCGATGAGATGATTAGTGACCTTGATGAAGCCATTGACAAAGCGGTTAAAGCAAAAGAAGAAGGAAAAGCCTGGAGCATTGGCGTTCACTGTAATGCAGTGGATTTGTTACAAAGATTAATTGACAGAAATATTACTGTGGATGTTTTAACTGATCAGACGTCAGCCCATGATCCATTATTTGGGTATGTTCCTGACGGGATTTCTCTTGAAGAAGCCAACAAATTAAGAAAGAACGATCCTGAAAAATATACGTCGCTTTCTTATCAAAGCATGAAGAAGCATGTAGAGCTCATGCTTGAATTGCAAAAGCGCGGATCGATAACTTTTGATTATGGGAATAATTTGCGCGCAAGAGCTTTTGAAGCGGGATTAAAAAACGCCTTTGATTTTCCGGGTTTTGTTCCGGCTTATATCCGTCCGCTTTTTTGCGAAGGGAAAGGGCCGTTTCGCTGGGCTGCATTGAGTGGAGATCCGCAAGATATTCGTATAACCGACACCGTCATGATGGAATTATTTCCTGAAAATGAAGGAATGATCCGATGGATAAAAATGGCGCAGGAAAAAATTGCGTTCCAGGGATTGCCTGCAAGAATTTGCTGGATTGGCCAGGGCGAAAGGGAAAAAGCCGGGCTCGCTTTTAATGAATTGGTAAGAACCGGAAAAGTGAAAGCCCCAATTGTTATCGGTCGTGATCATTTGGATACAGGCTCTGTTGCAAGCCCAAACCGTGAAACAGAATCGATGCCTGATGGAAGTGATGCTGTTGCAGACTGGCCGGTTTTAAATGCTTTAATAAATACAGCTGCCGGTGCAAGCTGGGTTAGCCTTCATCACGGAGGCGGCGTAGGAATGGGGTATAGCATTCATGCGGGAATGGTGATTGTTGCTGACGGAACGCAGGATGCGGCAGAAAAATTACGCCGTGTTTTACGAAATGACCCGGGGCTTGGTGTTATTCGTCATGCTGATGCAGGATACGATGTTGCAAAAGATTATGCAAGAAAATTTCATCTGGATATAAGGGAAAGATTAGAATAATTACTTTAAATGATGCTTTTCTCATTAATTAAAAATGATAAACATCATTTTTTAATTTTTTCCATCCAAAACCGGAAGCTCAAAATAAAAAGTGCTTCCTTTATCTTGCTCGCTGATCACTCCTATTTTTCCACCATGTTTTCCAATGATCTCTTTGCAGATAAAAAGTCCCAAACCTAAGCCTGGAAAAGTATTTAAATTATGGCCGGAAATCCGGTAAAAGCGTTCAAAAATTTTTTCCTGTTCCTCGGCAATAATTCCTTTTCCGAAATCCTGAACTGTACAAATTACTTTGCTACCCTCCTGATTCAATCCAACAATAATTTTTGTAGAATCAGTTGCATACTTTATTGCATTGGTTAAAAAATTACTAACTACTTGTCCTATCCTGTCACGATCTGCATGAACTTGTGCCTCTGTATTGGCATTAAAAATTACCTCATGTTCCAATGAAGTAGGTCTTGTATCAGCAATAACTTCGGAAACCAAATCTTTTAAAATGAAATTTTCTTTATGATAAAGTAACTGGCCATTTTCTAATTTGGAAGTATCAAGCAAATCGTTGATTAAGGCCGTTAGCTTGTTAATCTGCAAGTCCATTCTTTGCAGCATGTTTCTATGCTGGCTGTCTGTTGTGGCCGAAACATCCATCAATAATAATTGGGTATAAGCCTTTAATGATGTAACAGGAGTTTTTAATTCATGGCTGGCAACGCTGAAAAATTCATCTCTTCTATAAACAAGATCTTCTGTTTCTTTTTGAATTTTATCTTTTTGCGAATCATATTCCTGCAAATTGTGCTTCATTTTATTTATCGAAATCCCCAGCAGGTCCTCATCACTTCTTGGTTTTACTTCAACATCAAAGTTGCCTTTACCAATCTGGTTGGCTGCCTGAGCAAGGACAAGATTATTTTTGTCAATATCTGTAATACAATCCGCAAGACTTTCTATAATTCCTTTTGGCATATTGTTCAAACTCAATCCGGTTCCCCCTTTTGAAATTTTTTCCGCTGCAGTTTTAAGTTCATTTAATAATTTGTTGATGTGTATTACCAGATAAGAAACAAAAAAGATCACAAACAAGATTGCAAGAAATAAAAATAGAAGTGTTTGATTTTTTGATCTTATTTCCCGCGTGTAAATTTGCTTCATACCTGTATCCACTTTTTGCCAAAGATCCCGCTGTTGTTTTCTTAAAAGGACAGCAGTTTGCCTGGAAACATCCCACCATTGATTGGCAGTGTACGTACTGTCTACGTTGAATGTGCTAAAAAGTTTATTCATATATTTCATCACATTCTTGTAATCAGTTCCGTTTTTTTCAGCATTATATAATTTGACAGAAGCAGGAGAAGCCTTTAATAAAAATTCCGTTTCATAAGTTTCGAAAACTTTATAAACACCTAATGTTCCGAACAAAGTCTCCACAACATATTTCTTAGTAAATAAAACATTAAAAATATTCGTCCGAAGTATTGAAAAATAAGTGATCATTTGAGAAAGGGTTCTCTGGGCAATCAAATCCTGGTAAACCGGATCAAGAAATGTATGACCGGGAATTGCAGATTTTAAGGTATTAATTCTGAAAATTGCATCGGTATAATATTGAATAACCGCATCTGGCTTAAGATTTCTTACTGTATCTACGGAAGCCCGGAAGTTTCCAATATTGTCTAAAAAAGTATATTCCCAATAGTCATGCAAAGCAAGATCATCACTCTTTTTCAGAATATTGATAATCGAATCAACTTTCAAACGATGTAGAACAATCATTTTGTGATTCGCCTTTTTGTCTGAATCTTTAATAGTGAATAAATAACTATACCTGCGTTCTCTGGTTAATTCTGCAATCAGTTCTCCAATATTTGCGGATTGTTCCACATGCTCAATATAATCCCTGATCAATTCTACTTTTTGTGATTTCTCCCGATAGATCATTACAGAAAAATAGATTAAAAACAAAACAGGAATAACACCTATCATCAGTAATTTGACAGTAAGAGGTAGCTTTCTAAAGAAGACAGTCATTTTTAAAAAAGGATGGATTGTTCAAGGAGTTGAATTTTGAATGTGAAATCGCCACACAAATTATACCAAGTTTCTTTTAGCTAAAATAGCGGGTAAAAAGGAATATCGTGATTCTTTTGGCACATTATTCCCCGTTTTGGTGGAAAGTTCTCCCGGTAAATTAGCAGTTTTTAATTAAATCCATCTTCTTTATTTTGAAAATCAAGCATATTTTTAAACTATTTTTCTATGGAATAATTGTTGTAAATGTTACCGATTTGAATAAAATCATTTCTAAAAAAGTTGATGACAACAATAAATAGGAAATTATGAAAAATGAGAATAGCAATGACCCAATGGTCCATGTTTCAAACCTGAAATCAGAATTTACTTCATTGATTGAGCATTTAAGATCAGATATTTCTAAAATCGAAGATCGCTCAGCAAAAGCACTTTTTGAAACTTCAGCAGAAGTATTGATAGGCCTGAAAAAAGCATTTTCAGATTTTGAAAGCAAGAGTGAACCGGCGTGGAAATAGAATTTTTATTTGAAAAACTTTTCCACTTTTATTTTTTCTTCAACCTCTCCACTAAATTGTTTCCTCTCTCCCCCCGGAAATTGGTGGCCTTCAACCAGGCGGCCATTTTTTCATCCATTCAATTATGCGTTGCGTAACTTGCTGAAATATTACCCCAGTTTGCAATTACTGCAAAATTAAAAATCCATTTTTTTCAATCATTTTTATAGCTTTGATTCTTTAAATCTCATGCTTTGGAAATCTTTAATTTATTACGTCAGCCATGGCCCTGGTATATTGCGGGTCCCATTATTGGATTAACCGTCCCTGTTCTTTTGCTTGCGGGAAACAAAATGTTGGGAATTTCAGGGACACTGCGACAAGTCTGCGCAATGTGTTTTCCTGCAAATATTCCTTTTCTGAAATACAACTGGAAAGATCAATTGTGGAATATTTTTTTTGCCGCCGGACTTTTGATCGGAGGATTTATTGGAGGAGTAATTTTAAGGCCAGTTCGTCCAATGCCTTTGTCTTCAGCTACTTCAAAAAACCTTCAGGCAATGGGAATTTCACCGCAAGCTAATATTTTACCGGTAGAAATTTTTAGCTGGGCAAATTTATTCACCTGGGAACATTTACTGATTGTTGTTGGCGGCGGTTTTCTTGTCGGCTTCGGAACCAGGTATGCCGGCGGTTGTACAAGTGGTCACGGAATTGCAGGCTTATCTACTTTGCAATGGCCTTCGCTTGTTGCCGTTGTTCTATTTTTTACAACAGGAATTTTAACCGCTAATTTTTTGTTACCCTTACTTTTAAAATAAAATGAAAAAAAGAAATTTTTTATATCTTCTTATTGGTATCATTTTCGGAATCACCTTGATGAAAGCCGATGCGGTTTCCTGGTTTAGAATGCAGGAAATGTTTCGCTTCCAGGGTTTCCAGATGTACGGAATTTTTATGACGGCAATTCCTACAGCTGCTTTGTGTATTTTTCTTATTGGCAAATTCAATATCAAAACTTTGGATGGCCAGCCGGTTGAAATCAGGAAAAAACAATTCAATTGGGGCTATGTTTATGGAGCTTCCTTATTTGGAATAGGCTGGGGCTTAACAGGCGCTTGTCCGGGTCCGATATATGTTCAGATCGGCAGTGGATTAAGTATCGCCATTTTGGTTTTATTAAGTGCCTTGGCCGGCACCTGGGTTTATAGCTTTTTAAAACCCCATTTGCCACATTGACAATTTCATCAGATAAATAAATAGCCTTTTTTAGTACTTTATTTTTTTCTGAAAAAAATACGAACAGGAACACCTGTAAGCTCAAAGTTTTCGCGCATCTGATTTTCCAGATAATTTTTATACGGAGTCTTTATATCATTTGGATAATTGCAAAAAAATGCAAATGAAGGTACCACAGTTGGCAACTGTGTAACGAATTTTATTTTCACTGCATGCCCTCTTACAACCGGCGCATGATAAGATTCCATCGCTTTTTGCATCACTTCATTTAGTTTGGATGTCGGTATTTTCTGCTGACGGTTTTCATAAACTTTCAAAGCCGTTTCCATCGCCTGAAAAATCCGGATCTTCTCTGTAGCTGAAATAAAAATAATCGGCACATCATTAAAAGGTGCCAGTTTTTGTCTCAGTAATTTTTCATAATCACGGGCTGTGTTCGTTTCTTTTTTTATAACATCCCATTTGTTCACCAACACAACAAGGCCTTTACCTTTTTTTTCTGCCAGTGAAAAAATATTCAGGTCCTGAGCAGTAATTCCTTTTTCAGCATCCAATAATAAAATACAAACATCCGCTTCATCAACAGCACTTATCGCACGGATCACAGAATAAAATTCCAGGTCTTCACTCACTTTTTTCTTGCGGCGAATACCTGCTGTATCAATCAAAATAAATTCTTTATTAAATAAATTGTAAGTGGTGTGAACCGCATCTCTTGTAGTTCCTGCAATTTCACTAACGATCGTACGTTCCTGTCCTGTAAGGGCATTCAGCAGAGAAGATTTTCCAACATTTGGCTGGCCAATGATCGCAAATTTTGGAAGTGTTCCCGGCTCTTCAATGATGTCGGCAGGAATACGCGAACAAATTTCATCCAGCAATTCTCCTGTTCCGGTGCCGCTTATCGACGATAGAAAAAATATTTTTTCAAATCCAAGGCTGTAAAACTCTGCTGCTTCCAATTGCCTTGTATGATTGTCAACTTTATTAACAACAAGATAAACCGGCTTTGGTGAGCGACGTAACAACTCTGCCATACCCAGGTCCAGGCTGGTAATTCCTGTCGTAACATCCACCATAAAAATAATGGCATTCGATTCCTCAATGGCAGTGTAAACCTGCTTGCGAATTTCCCTTTCAAAAATATCGTCACTGTCGGCGACAAAACCGCCGGTATCAATGACATTAAAAGATTTTCCGGCCCACTCAGCAACACCGTATTGCCTGTCACGTGTAACACCACTAAAATCATCAACAATAGATTTTCGTTGCTCAAGCATCCGGTTAAAAAAAGTGCTTTTGCCTACATTTGGCCTTCCTGTAATTGCTACGGTATATGACATTTCAGACTAAGAGTTAACGGTTTAAATTTTGAGGGTCGATTCTGTTTTTGCAAAGAACGGAAAGTATTTGCACATAAAATAAATAGAGGAGCGACTATTTAATTAATGCCGGTTTTATATTCTTCCAACAAAAGATGAATATTTAGTTGAAAAATCACATTTATTAACAAAGCTAAATGATATCCTTCTTCTTTATATCTGTGTTCATTTTTATTGATTTTAAATCTTTATAAAAATCAGGATAAGATTTTTTTACAGCATCAGCATCTTCAATAATTGTATTGCCTTTTGCCGCCAGCGCGGTAACTGCTGTCGCCATGGCGATTCTATGATCATTGTGTGAAGAAACTTTTGCACATTTTATTTCACCGCCTCCTTCTATAGTCATCCAATCTCCGTTTAATTCTACATCCACATTCATCTTTTTAAATTCATCGCGTAAAGAAATTGCACGATTACTTTCTTTAAATAAAAGCCGGTTGACTCCTTTGATTGCTGTTTTCCCTTTGCAATAAGATGCCAGCGCTACAAGCGGCGGGAATAAGTCAGGACAATGAGTCGCATCAAATTCAAAAGCTTTTAAAGGAGCTTTTTTTACAGTGATTTCTTTTTGATGAAGTTTCACATCCGCACCAGAATCGTAAAGTGCCTGCATAATATTTTTATCGCCTTGTGAAGAGTTAAGATCTGCTCCCTCCAAAGTTATTTCTCCGGCAATTGCACCGGCTACCAAAAGAAAAGCAGCATTGCTCCAATCGCCTTCAACTGTATATTTGAGGCTATGTGACGGCAAAGGTATACGTGGAAAAATAGTGAACACTTCATAGTTACGATGCTCAATTTGAAAACCAAAATGTTTTAAAACAGAAATCGTAAGATCGATGTAAGGCCTGCTCGATAAGTCTTTCACGGTGATACTAACGGTATGTGTACACGCTTTTGCAAATGCAAATAATAATCCGGTTAAAAATTGCGAGCTGAGTGAACCATCAACGGTAATGTTTTTGGTTTGAAGTGGTCCACGCAAAGTAACAGGCAACTTTCCGTCATTTGAACGCACGTCAACATGGAGCAAAGGAAGAATTTCATCAAAAAAATTCATCGGCCTTTTTAAAATACTTCCCTGGCCGGTAAAAGTAATATCGTAATTAAACAGCCCGGCAATCGGTGCAAACATGCGCATGGACAAGCCGCTTTCTCCAACATTTACAATTACATTTTTTTCAGGAAAAGGAGAACGAAAAATATAGTCGTTGGAAGTAACCGCCATTTTGTTGCCTTTCAAATCTACCGTTGCACCCAATTTGGTAATAATATTGATCGCGGCTTTTTCATCATTGCTGTTTCCAAAATTATCAATAATAGTTGTACCGGGAGTGATGAGTGCAGCTGCACATGCACGCTGCATTGAACTTTTAGAAGGTGGCACTTCTAATTTTCCTGAAACAGGAGAAGGTATAATGGTTATGTTCACTGTTAAAAAAAGAGTTTTCAGTTAAGCGTTATAACTGAGTGAAAAAAATTTCGTGTAAATCTGTTAATGATATTTTTTTTATCGATGCTTTTCCAATTTTATCAAGCACAACAAAATTCATATCGTTTCCGGCTTTCTTTTTATCGTGCAAAAGAATGTCCCATGTTTTTTCCCTATCAAAATCAAAAGCAACAGGCAATTGATATTTTGAAAGAAGTTGTTTTATTTTTTCAGTTTCAAAATGAGAGAAGCCATTTATTTTTTCAGAAATAATACCAGCCGCTACCATTCCGATGCTGATGGCACTCCCGTGAGGAAGCTTCGATGTATTTTCAATTGCATGTCCAATGGTGTGACCAAAATTTAATAACTTTCTTTCACCCGTTTCAAACTCATCATTTGCGACAACATGATATTTAATATCCACGTTGCTACCTATTAATTTCCCGATCTCCTCTTTTGATCCTTGAAAATCTGTAAAACTTTTGTGTTCTAAAACATCAAACATTTTTTCATCTTTTATGCAGGAATGTTTTATAATTTCTGCAAAGCCGTTGATCCATTCAGAATCCGGAAGTGTTTCCAAAAAAGAATAATCGTATAACAAAAATTCCGGATGGCGGATAACACCAACGAGATTTTTATAAACGCCTACATCTATTCCATTCTTTCCCCCAATACTCGCATCAACCATTCCTAAAATGCTTGTTGGAACAAAACCAAATTTTATTCCACGCATATAAATCGAGGCGGCAAAACCAGCAATATCAGTAACTACGCCCCCTCCAACACCTACAATAAAGGTCTGGCGATCCGCATTTAATGCTATTAGCTGATTGATAATTTCATCAACTGACTTTTGATTTTTGAATTGTTCACCAGGTTTTAAAACAACCGTTTTCCAAGCCGAAAATTTTTCATTATGCTTATCAAAAATATTTTTATCGGTGATCAGAACTGTGTTTTCTTTCTTCACCAGGTTTTCAAGCATTTGAAACTCTGAATCAAAATAGGCTTCAACAATTTTACCGGAGAACTGATATTTGTTCGAAATCATTTCTTTATTCTTCATTCATTATTTTGTTTTGATGATTGATACTTTCCATATGCACTGCATCAAAATATTTGGTAATAAATTCTTTGCTGAGATCTAATTTTTCTCCTTTCACGAAAGCTTTTGCAAGAATTTCATTCCAGCGATTGGTTTGCAGAATAGTAATGTTATTCGCTCTCTTATATTCGCCGATTTTATTTGAAATCTTCATTCGTTGCCCAAGAAGAGAAAATAATTCATCATCCAGCTGGTTGATCTGTTCTCTCAATTTTGTCAGTGCGTCTACAAATTCTTTTTCATCTGTATTTTCCAATCGCCATTTTAATCCATCCAGCATATCAGATAATTGTTCGGGCGTAATTTGCTGTTTTGCATCGCTCCATGCTTTGTCCGGGTCAATATGAGCTTCAATCATCAAGCCGCCAAAATCAAGGTCAATACTTTTTTGCGCAATCTCATGTAATCCGGTCCTGTTACCACATATATGCGAAGGGTCACAAACGATCAGCATTTCAGGAAATCTTCTTTTCATTTCAATCGGCAGATGCCACATAGGTGCATTTCTGAATTCTGTGTTTCCATAATTTGAAAATCCACGATGAATCATCCCGATATCTTTCACCCCTACTTTTTGCAAACGTTCAATTCCACCAGACCATAATTCCAGATCAGGATTGATTGGATTTTTGATAAGAACAGGTACATCAACTCCTCGCAAAGCGTCACATACTTCCTGCACACTGAAAGGATTTACAGTAGTCCTTGCACCGATCCAAAGAATGTCAACATCAAATTGCAAAGCCATTTCTACATGCTTTGCGGTAGCCACCTCAACAGCGATTGGAAGTCCTGAAATTTTCTTTGCATTGGCAAGCCATGGCAAACCTTTTACCCCAATTCCTTCAAACATTCCGGGTTTGGTTCTCGGTTTCCAGATGCCTGCGCGAAGCGCATCTACTTTTCCCGTTTTGGCAAGCCTGGTAGCCGTTTCAACTACCTGCTCTTCTGTTTCAGCACTACATGGACCACTGATAATCAGCGGACGTTTGTTCCAGATTTTTTCAATTGTTTCGTTCATTGCTTTTTGTTTTTTCGATACCAATCAGATTGGCTTTTATTGTTTTTGTTTTTAATTTTTATTTGTTGTGAAGAAAATAAAAATCACCTTTTCTCCATTTACTGATGATTCACTGCTATTTCAAGATCCTTTTTATTTTATTGGCATTCTCCATTAATTCAATTAAGTAGTCCAAATTTTCTTTTTCTAAACTCGCTTTAAATTTCCTTAGTTGAGAAATATGTTCATTCAAAACATCCAGCACATTTTCTTTATTCTGCATAAAAATCGGCGCCCACATTGCAGGATTACTTTTTGCCAAACGTACCGTACTTTCAAAACCTCCGCCTGCCAACTGAAAAATCGCATCTTCTTCTCTCTCTTTTTCCAAAACAGTATTCGCTAAGGCAAAAGAAGTGATGTGAGATATATGGCTTACATACGCCGCATGTACATCATGATTTTCAGGATTCATATATGTAAGATTCATTCCAAGAGATTTATAAATATCTTCAACAACAGAAACTGCATCTTCATCACTCTTTTCCTTTTCACAAATTACACAGGAGCGATCTTTGAAAGCGTCTCTGACAGCCGCTTCCGGCCCACTATATTCAGTTCCCCACATAGGATG
>Ga0157370_10004870_pt1 | contig 15241 bp, 13 predicted proteins | sample C35metaG_FD_113463 | JGI IMG/M metagenome (GOLD analysis project Ga0157370, IMG submission 113463) | Corn rhizosphere microbial communities from Kellogg Biological Station, Michigan, USA - C3-5 metaG | ecosystem: Host-associated > Plants > Roots > Rhizosphere > Soil | place: USA: Michigan...
AAGGCTTTTGCAAAAAAACTTCGCGGTTTTGAAGTCGATGTTATCTTTCATGATATTTTAGAGAATATTGGTGATGAAAATGCTAAACAGGTTTCGTTACAGGAATTACAAAAAAGAGCAGATGTATTGAGTCTTCATCTTCCGTGGACTCCAGAAACCGATAAAATGGTGAATACCGCTTTTATAAATGCTTTCGAAAAACCGTTTTGGGTTATCAATACTTCGAGAGGAAAAAATATAGTAACAGCAGATTTAGTAGAGGCAATGAAAACTAAAAAAGTTTTAGGCGCCGGACTGGATGTTTTAGAATATGAAAAATTATCGTTTGAAACCCTTTTTCAGGATAAAAACACTCCCGAAGCATTTCAGTATTTACTCGAAGCTAAAAATGCACTTTTAACGCCTCATATTGCCGGCTGGACTTTTGAAAGCCACGAGCGTTTGGCTCAGGTTATTGTAGATAAAATTAAGGCAGTATACGCTTAGAGCGGGTTTTATTTCCTTAATCTTAAATAACGAGTCTTTTCTTGTAAATTTTTTGCTGCCAATTAGTTTTATTTGTTAATTTTTAATAATATTGTTTCCGAATTTTAAAGAATCAGTCTAAATAACTTTTTCTTAATTTTTTTGGAGAAACCGAAAATCCTAAAAAAGAGTAGGTATTAACAGTAACTAATTATTAATTATGATTGAATATTACAAGAAAGTGGTTTTTGAAAACTATGCAAACTTTAAAGGTCGTGCAAGAAGAAGTGAATATCGGTATTTTGCACTTGCAAATGGTATAATTTCATTTTTATTAATAATTCTTGGATTAATAGTTGGGACAATACTTGGTGATGTTGTTACAGGAGTAATTATCGGATATGGTCTTGTGATGCTTTATTCACTTGCAACACTTCTTCCAGGATTAGGGGTAGTAGTTAGAAGATTACATGATGTTGGAAAAAGCGGGTGGTTTTATTTTGTTGCTCTTATTCCATTAGTTGGCCCAATCTGGATTTTGATTTTATTCTGTACAGAAGGTAACTACGGACCAAATCAATACGGTAATGACCCGAAAAATGAAATAGAAGAAATCAATCAAATTGGTAACGTTGAATTACAATAATTAACTAAATATATAAAAATGGAGACTACAAAACCAGAATCATGGAATACGCCATTAGAGCCAAGACCAGAAAACAAAAAAGTTGTTGCCGGAATTCTAGGGATCTTATTAGGAGGGTTTGGAATTCATAAGTTTATCTTAGGATATACTCAGGAAGGAATCATTCAAATTGTAATTACTATTGTTACTTGTGGAGCTGGAAGCTTAATAGGTCTTATAGAAGGAATTATTTACCTGACTAAAACAGACGAAGAATTCTAACAAACGTACCAAGTAAGTAAAAAAGGCTGGTTCTAAAAAAAAACATATTTAGTCCCATTTGTATAAACGAATGGGATTTTTTTTGCCCATTACATTAACAAATTTAATTTTTTAAAAATAACAATATGGAAAATACACAATCAGAGTTTGGAGGTCCTAGACCAGAGAACAAAAAAGTTGTTGCTGGAATTTTAGGAATTTTAATTGGAGCTTTAGGAATTCATAAATTCTATTTGGGTTACACAAAAGAAGGAATCATTCAAATACTTCTTAATCTTTTGTGTGGACTTGGCAGTTTAATAGGACTTATAGAAGGAATAATCTATCTAACTAAAACCGACGAAGATTTTTATCAAACATATCAGGTTGGCAGAAAACCTTGGTTTTAATATCTAAACGTTGAAACTAAAAAATCCCATTCGCCGCGGCGAATGGTATTTCTTTATTTCGAGAGATTAGTATTAATCTTCTTTTTCAGATAATTTACGCTCCAATTCTATTTGAAACTCTTCGATAACGGGTTTCATGGTGCTTTCTGGAATATCGGCGATTCTAATGTACATTAAACCGTCTACGGCATTATTAAACAAAGGATCGACGTTAAAAGCAACTACGCGTGCATTTTGTTTGATGTACTTTTTAATTAAAACAGGCAGACGTAAATTTCCTGGTTCGAGTTCATCAATGATTTTATCGAATTTGTTCAAATCAGATTCAGCTTCATCGAAGATAAAATCTTTATCGGCATCTTTCAGTTTTACTTTGTATGCTTTTTTCGGATGAATGTATTGTGCAATATACGGATCGTAATAGTTCGATTTCATGAACTCAATCATTAATGATTTAGAGAAATCGGAGAACTGATTGCTGATACTTACCCCGCCCAATAAATATTTATGTTCCGGATGACGTAATGTGGTGTGAATAATCCCTTTCCAAAGCAAGAATAAAGGCATTGGTTTTTGCTGATACTCACGAATGATAAAAGCTCGTCCCATTTCGATCGATTTATGCATCATATCGTGCAATTCCGGTTCGAATCTAAACAAATCTGTTAGATAAAAACCTTCAATGCCATATTTAGGATAAATCTCAGAACCTAATCCCATTCTATAAGCTCCGGCGATTTTTTTGGTTTCATCATCCCATAAAAACATATGGTGATAATATTGATCGTATTCGTCTAAGTCTATAGATTCATTAGTTCCTTCTCCAACTTCACGGAAAGTGATTTCGCGAAGACGTCCTATTTCATGAATAATATTCGGAATTGATTTTGCTCTGGCAAAAAATACTTCGTAGTTTTTACTTTGCAGCAATCTGCTGTCATTGTTTCTTAACGCCTGAACTTCATCAATCATTTTTGATTCGTTGGCCGGCGTTACGATTTTTTTAGGCGCTTTTGGTATTTTAAGACTTGCAGTGTCAATCAATTTGGTGTCTTTCTCAAACGGATTGGCCAGCATGTAGGTTTTCTTTCTTAAAAACTCTGAATATTCTTCAAACGATTCAATTTCGTTTTGTTCGTTTACAGAAATTGGTTTACCAATACGAACTTTAATTACACGGTCTTTTTGCGTAAGCAGTTCAGATGGTAATTTGGCAGTACGTAAAGTATCGTCAATTTTAGAAAGCCAATAGAATAATTTACTGTTTTTGGCGTGAAAATAAATAGGTACAACCGGAACTTTTGCTTTTCTGATTAATTTCAGAGCGCCTTCTTCCCAAGGTTTATCAACTACTAATTTTCCGTCTTTATAAGTAGAAACTTCCCCGGCAGGGAAAATACCAAGCGGTTTTCCGTCACTCAAATGACGTAACGTTTCTTTAATTCCTACCACGCTCGATTTAGCATCCTTATGATTTTCAAAAGGATTAACCGGCATGATGTATTTTTTAAGCGGTACAATTCTGTGTAATAAGAAATTGGCAATGATTTTGAAATTTGGCTCTCTTTCAAGCATTAATTTCAAAAGCAAAATGCCATCAATTCCTCCAAGAGGATGATTTGAAATGGTAATATACGGACCTTCTTTAGGCAGACGTTTTAAATCTTCTTCCGGAATTTCGAATTTGATTTCCATTTCATCCAAAATTCCATTTAAAAACGCAACATCCTCTAAATGTTTATTATGATCGTAAATTTTATTAAGGGTAGAGATCTTAAGAACCTTCATAAGAATCCAGCCTGAAAAAGTACCAAGAACCCCGTACTTCTCAACATTTATTGCCTTTGCAACTTCTTTCGCGGTAACTAAACCCATGTACTATTGTTAAATTATTAGAGCAGCGAACAAAGATAACAAAAAACTCTACTTTTCGTTGTTTCAATCACAAACTTTCCACTTTTTTATTACATTTGGAATCCTAAAAAAATTACCTCGATGAAAATTATTTCTTATAATGTAAACGGAATTCGTGCTGCAATTACTAAAGGTTTTATAGAATGGCTGCAAGCGGCGAGTCCGGATGTTATCTGCCTTCAGGAAATCAAAGCGACTCAGGATCAAATTCCTGTAGAAGCTATAACTGCCGCCGGCTATCCGTATCAATATTATTATCCGGCAACAAAAAAAGGATATAGCGGTGTTGCAATATTATCTAAAATTGAACCTCAAAAAGTAGTATACGGTACTGGAATTCACCATATGGATTTTGAAGGACGTAATCTTCGTGTTGATTTTGAAGATTGTTCTGTAATGAGTTTATACCTTCCGTCTGGAACTAATATTGATCGATTAGACCATAAATTTATGTTTATGGATGATTTTCAAACTTATATTAATGAGTTGAAACTTACGATCCCAAATTTGATTATTTGCGGAGATTATAATATTTGCCACGAAGCAATTGATATTCACGATCCGGTTCGTAACAAAACCGTTTCTGGTTTTTTACCTGCAGAACGTGCCTGGCTTGATGGATTTATGAAATCTGGTTTTATCGACAGTTTCCGTCATTTTAATAAAGATCCGCATCATTATTCGTGGTGGAGTTACCGCGCCGGAGCAAGAGGTAATAACAAAGGCTGGCGTATTGATTATAATTTGGTAAGCGATTCACTGCAGCACAGATTAAAACGTGCCGTAATCCTTCCAGATGCTGTTCATTCAGATCACTGCCCTGTTTTAGTCGAAATCGAATAAAGTTTGGTATTGTTCTTGTTGAGAAAAAAGCGGTTCGAAAATTTAAATATACATTCCGATAAAACTATGAAACGATTTTGGAATTTTAAGTTTTGGAATTTAAATTTATTAATCGCCCCCAAATAAAAAGCAAAAAGTAAAATGATTAAAAAAGCCTCCATTGGATTAGTAGTTTTAGCATTGTCTGCAACTTCATGTGTATCCAAAAAGATTTACAACGATCTTGAAACTAAATATTCAGATCTTAAAAAAGAAAACCGTTCAATAGCTGATGAAAATGCCGACTTGAAAAAGTCAAAAAATCAGTTAGAATTAGATCGTGATAAATTAACGAAAAATTTATCAGCAACTAAAGACGAACTTGCAAAACAAAAAGCCGATTTAGCTGCGGAACAAAAGAAATACAAAGTATTACAAGATTCTTATAATGCATTAGAGAAAAACAGCAACGATGCATTAGAAAGTAATATGGCTAAAAACCGTGATTTATTGGCACAATTAGAAGCAAAATCTAAAAAGTTAGCCGACGAACAAGCACGTTTAGACAAAACAGCCAATCGTTTAAAGGAACTTGAAGATATGATTGCTGCCAAAGAAGCTGCAATGCTTAAGCTTAAAGAAACTTTATCTAAAGCTTTAAATGGTTTTGAAGGCAAAGGTTTAACGGTAGAACAGAAAAACGGAAAAGTATATGTTTCTATGGAAAACAAATTACTTTTCAATTCTGGAAGCTGGGCTGTTGGAACAGAAGGTAGAAGAGCAGTGGTAGAACTTGGAAAAGTTTTAGGCGACAATCCGGATCTTTCGGTTCTAATTGAAGGACATACTGATGATGATCCGTATGCAGGTTCTGGACCAATTGCAAACAACTGGGATTTATCGACTAAAAGAGCAACAGCAATTGTAGCTATTTTGAGTGAAAACAGTAAAATCAACAAACAAAAACTTACTGCAGCTGGCCGAAGCGAATTTTCTCCTTTAGCAAGCAACGCTACTCCGGAAGGAAAAGCGAAAAACCGTAGAATCGAAATCATCTTAACACCAAGATTAGATGAAATCGCTGAAATGCTTAATAGTATTAATTAAGGTTCAAAGAAGCTAAGATTCAAAGGTTCAAAGGTTTTATACTTTTGAGCCTTTTTCTTTTTGAAGTATTTGGAATTTCATCTTATCATTATTTTAACCTTTCACAAATTTAGATTTGCAGAATCCCTTTGTACCTTTGTCACTTTGCAACTTTGAACCTTAAAGAAAAAAATGAAATACACTACAATTCCCCACACAGATATAAAAGTTAGTAAAATCAATCTTGGAACGATGACTTTTGGTCAGCAGAATACTGAGGCTGAAGGTCACGAACAAATGGATTATGCACTTGATCAAGGTGTGAACTTTTTTGATACAGCCGAAATGTATTCGGTTCCAGCACGTGAAGAAACGTACGGAAGCACAGAAAAAATTATTGGAACCTGGTTTAAAAAATCAGGAAATCGCGACAAAGTAGTTTTAGCGTCTAAAATCGCAGGTCCAAACCCGAATTTTACCTATATGCGTGAAAAAGGAGATTTCTCTCCGGCAAGTATTAAATATGCTTTAGAAAACAGTTTAAAACGTCTTCAAACAGATTATATCGATTTGTATCAAATGCACTGGCCGGAACGTAAAACAAACAATTTCGGACACCGTGCTTTTACGGGTTATGAAGATGCCTGGGAAGACAACTTTAGAGAAACCCTGGAAACATTCGACGGATTAATTAAAGAAGGAAAGATCAAACACGTTGGAGTTTCAAACGAAAATTCATGGGGAATGATGCGTCTTTTAGAAGAAAGCAAATATCAAAACCTGCCAAGAATTAAAACTGTTCAAAATCCGTATAATTTATTAAACCGATTGTTTGAAGTGAATTCGGCTGAAGTTTCTAAACACGAAAATGTTGGATTATTGGCGTATTCTCCTTTGGCATTTGGAACTTTAACGGGGAAATTTTTAACTGGAGAAGCACATCCAAATGCGAGAATTAAACTTTTCCCGCAATATACTCGTTACAACAGCGAACAATGTACGCAAGCAGTAAAATTGTATCAGGAAATCGCAATTAAACACGGAGTAACTTTAACTGAGCTTGCAATGGGATTTGTGCTGCAGCAGCCTTTTTTAACAAGTGCTATTATTGGAGCGACAACAATGGATCAGTTAAAAGAAAATATAGCAACTATTGATGTGGTACTTTCAAAAGAAATTCTGGCCGAGATTGATGCGGTTCAGGCTGTAATTCCAGATCCGGCACCTTAAGTTTTTTTTGTCATGAAGGCACTAAGGCTCGAAGGTTTTTTAATCTCGCAAAGACGCAGCGTCGCAAAGTTTTTTTGCCACGAATTACACTAATTGCCCAAATTGATAAAGCTATTTTTTTAGCTCTCGCAGATTTAACAGATTGGGCAGATTTTAAAAATCTTTTTAATCATTTAATCTGTGGCTGTAAATTAAAAAGGCGCAAAGATTTTATTCTTTGCGCCTTTGTGTCTTTGCGAGATTAAAAACAAAAAAACTTTGTGCCTTAGCGCCTTAGTAGCTAAAAAAATTACAAATCAAACTCATCATCAGTGGCTAAAGAATCATTTTTAACTGCCGTTGAATCCGGGGCTTTGATTCGTATTAACGAACGCGCATTTCCGGAAATGTAAACAGGCAATTGACCAATTGTATCTTCGGGAACTAATAAACCGCGGCGGAACATTAAATTCTTCAGGAATTTTTGATTTTTTATAGCGAAATCTTTCAGGTTTCCTTCGTCATTAAACTGATACATAAATTTTCTTGGCTTCGGAATAATAGTCGCTAAATACAAACATTCGTCTACATTTAAAGCCGAAGGACTTTTTTGGAAATAGAAATGACTCGCTTCGCCAATTCCATAAACGTTTGGCCCCCATTCTATAATATTGAAATAAACCTCAAGCATTCTTTCCTTGCTTACAATTCGGTTATTTTCTAAAATATAAACCAATAGAATTTCTTCCAGCTTTCGCGAAAGCGTTTTTTCTCGGGTCAAAAATACATTTTTAATCAACTGCATGCTGATTGTGCTGGCGCCGCGAGAGAATTTTTTAGTTCGGATGTTTTTAAGAATCGATTGTTTGAAAGCTTCATTTATAAAACCGCGATGCGAGAAGAAAGAAGGATCTTCGGTCGTTAAAACGCATTTTCGTAAATAAGGCGAAATCTGATCTAAAGGCGTGTAATTTGGATTAGCATTTCCAACCAAAACCGGTCTTTGTAAAACATTCTGAATTATGGCGCGATAAACAAATTCACCATTTAGTTTATTCAAATCGGCTTCGCCATATTTGGTAATTCGTAAATCTTCTTTATTCAGCTTGCTGTCAAAAACAAGTGTATTCGGTTTGTTTTTATTGAATTTGAAATCCAGTTTGTAATCGAAATTTCCGGTTGCCTGCATCCCCTGGAAATGTGTAAATAAACCATCAGGAAGCGAAACGATGAAATCCTGCGCTTTCATTTTTGGGATGTCAACTTTTAAAGTATAAACCGTGTCTTTTTCGGTGTCATAAGAAATATAAGGGCGTACTTTTATTTTATTCAGTGTTATAGACGAAGTACTGTTAACCGAAATAAAATTGTCGCCCAGTAAAAAACGGTAATCAAAACGGGCATTTTTAATGACCACATCTTTGCTTGCAATTTTTGGGTGATTGATTTTTAAGTTTACGATAGAAGTAAAGCCGTCAAGGTGGAATTCGCTGCCGCTTTTATCAATATTCTGAACATTTAAGCGGATCGAATCAAAACTTGCTTTTAAACCATATCTTTCATCAAGATAAGGAACGCGAATGGCTCCGGTATCTAAATTAAAGAAACGAATATCGGCCTTTTGATTTCTTGGGTCAGCAAATCCTTTTAAGTTCCAGCGCTGATCAAAATCTTTGCTTTGAACATGAATATTGGTTTCGAGTTGTTTGTTGTTTAAAACGAGTTTATTGATTGCGACATCGGTTTTCTTGCCATTATCGTCAATTTTGAATTTGAAGTTTTCCAGATTCATATCGGTCGGAACCAAATTAAGCAGCTTAGAAATGATGCGATAAGCAAAAGCACCGTATTTTCTTTTTTCGCTTTTTTCAGAATCGTCGCGGTCTCTTTTTAAGAAAGCATCAAAATTGCGGATTTTTCCTTTTTTGATTAATTGAATGTAACCGTTGTTGACTTTTAAAGTTCCAACCTGAACATCTCCGATTAATAAATTACTTAAACTTACGCTGGTTTCAATGTTTTTGATTTTTAAAAGTGTGTCGGCATTTTTTGGAACCAAAACCACATCTGTAAGTTTAATGCTGGACAAACCGTCAAAAGAAGCTTCTTTAATAGAAAAGTCACTATTATAATCAACGGCCATTTTGTGGGTTACTTTTGCAACCGCCTGTTTTAAAAGCGAGTTACGAAAAAAGTAAAGCCCGATGCAAAGCAATATCAATACTACGGCAAGTATTTTTAAGGCTTTGAATATTTTTTGTTTTGGAAAATTCATAGTGGTATTTTTATTAGAAATTACCCAAAAGTATACTGGCAACATCTTCAATTTTTGCTACAAGTTCAATTTTGATTCCTGTATTTTTTAAAGCGATTTTATTGTATTTAGAAACAAAAATCGTGTCGAAACCTAATTTTTCGGCTTCCTGAATACGCTGATCTACGCGGTTCACGGGACGGATTTCTCCAGAAAGTCCTACTTCGCCGGCAAAACAAAAACCTTTTCCAACCGGAATATCTTCGTTTGATGATAAGATGGCAGCAACAACAGCCAAATCAATTGCAGGGTCGTCTACAGAAATTCCTCCGGTTACATTCAGGAAAACATCTTTTGCGCCAAGTCGGAATCCGGCTCTTTTCTCTAAAACAGCCAAAATCATGTTTAGCCTTTTGGCGTTGTAGCCAGTCGTACTGCGTTGCGGCGTTCCGTAAACGGCTGTACTTACAAGCGATTGAATTTCGATCATTAACGGACGCATGCCTTCAAGGGTTGTAGCGATTGCAGTTCCGGACAATTCTTCGTCTTTGTGTGAAATCAGGATTTCTGACGGATTGCTTACTTCACGCAAACCGCTTCCGAGCATTTCGTAAATTCCGAGTTCAGAAGTGGAACCAAAACGGTTTTTTAGAGATCGTAAAATTCTGTAAATATGATTTCTATCGCCTTCAAACTGAAGTACGGTATCGACCATATGTTCCAAAATTTTTGGTCCGGCAATGTTTCCATCTTTGGTAATATGACCAATTAAAATAACCGGAATATTGGTTTCTTTAGCAAATTTGATCAATTCCGCAGTGGTTTCTCTAATTTGAGAAATACTTCCGGCTGTAGATTCAATATAATCAGTGTGCAAAGTCTGAATCGAGTCGATAATGACAATTTCAGGCTGAATGGCTTCAATTTGTTTGAAGATATTCTGAGTCTTGGTTTCCGTTAAAATATAGCAGTTATCGCTATTTGGCGTTATTCTTTCGGCACGCATTTTTATCTGTTTCTGACTTTCTTCTCCAGAAACATATAAAGTTTTATAAGGTAATTTTAATGAGATTTGAAGTAAAAGCGTACTTTTTCCAATTCCCGGTTCTCCGCCCAAAAGCGTTAAGGATCCTGGAACGATTCCGCCGCCTAAAACACGATTCAATTCGCCATCGGTAGTGTCCATGCGGATTTCCTGAGCCGAATCAATTTCGTTAATTTTTAAAGGTCTTGGCGCTTTACTTGATGAAGTAGGTTCGCTTTTCCAAGCCACTTTTTCCTGCTTCTGAATTATTTCTTCAGCAATGGTATTCCATTCTTTGCATGCGTTGCACTGCCCCTGCCATTTAGAATATTGGGTGCCGCAGTTTTGGCAGAAGAATGAAGTTTTAACTTTAGACATTATTTACTTTTTTTAGCAAGCGTATTCATTTCGTCAATTTTCTCATACATCAAATCTTTGTTCAAATCTCCAATAGGCTCCATCTGCGAAGCATTTTGGTATTTTTTTGAGGCATGTTTTGCATCGCCCATTTTTTCGTACATCAATCCTAATTCATATTCTCCTAACATGGCTTTTGGGTAATTTACATTTCCAATTTCGGCCATTTTTCCTAATTCGTCGTATGCATTCTTTTTAAGAATAAGGTTTTCAATTACTTTAAAGTCGCTCATCCTAACTGGAATCTGAACGCCAAGAACTTCAGACATTGCATTGTATTTTTTCTCTAAATAATCGGCATAACCGGTTTCAAGAACGGCAATTTTATTGCTGTATTCGGCAGAATTTATTGGCCTGTATACTTCAAATATTTGGTACAAGGCACTTGGAATTGAATGTAAAACCTCGGTATAATGCGTTGCGTTTTTAAACAATTCGTATTTATAATTCACTAACGGATTATTTGCGATTTTAATATTGCTGTCTAATTTTTCTATCGGCTCTTTGATTTTTTTGATATCACCTTCGCCAGCAGAAAGATAGTAGAATATTGGTTTTTGTATTTTGGCAAATTTTTCGGCCACACGAACTTCCATTTTTGGTGCAAGTTCCGGGCTTAAACAAATGTATGCATTGAAAAGCGGATTTTCTTTATATAAATAAAAGTTAGCAAAACTTGCGGTTACATCATGACCTGCAATAATTCTGAATGGGGTTGTACGGTATTTCTTTTCAACGTACGGAATCAATTCTGCTCCAATAAATTCGAAAAATTTGGCTCCTTTTTCAAATGGTAAACCTGTATTTTGATCAATTGTGGTGTCATCGTAGCGTTCTTCGTCTTTATTTTGGTGAATACCAATGATAATCATTTCGGGAATATCATCCCAATAAGCGCCATAACTTACGGCTCCAGAAAACGGATCGAATAAATAATCGCCGTCTAATAAATATAAAACCGGGTATTTTTTATCTGATTTTGCGTCGTAAGAAGCAGGAAGTCCAATTGTTATTCTTCTTTCTTCTCCCAGTTTTTCGGATTGAATGTTGTCAAATTTTTTCTGCGAAAAAACAGAAACAGAAATTAGGGTAAGCAGCAGGTAAACTTTCTTCATGATTTGGGGTATTTCAGTGAATTAAAAAGTATTGAAAATAGGGAGCAATATAATACTTTATTTGCTTTTTTGTTATTTGGGATTTTAAAAAAGCAATGATTTCTTACGCAATCCACTTCGATATGGGCAAATGAAGATTTGTTTGTTCAAAAAGGCTTTTTTGACAAATTAAGAATAAAAGTAAAGTTTGAGTTGAAACTTATGTTAACGAATTATCATTTTCATTAGGGAAAATGATCCATGGTTTGAAGGTTTTAGCTTCTTCAAATTCCAGGGTTGCATACGAAATGATAATAATAATGTCGTCCTTTTGAACTTTTCTGGCTGCAGGACCATTCAGTGTAATTTCACCTGAATTTTTTTCTCCTTTAATCGCGTAAGTTTCAAAACGTTCTCCGTTATTGATGTTAACAATAGATACTTTTTCGCCTTCAATAATATTTGAGGCTTCCAGCAGGGTTTCATCAATAGTAATACTGCCAATATAATTTAAATCGGCACCAGTAACTTTTACTCGATGAATTTTTGATTTTATAACTTGAATTTGCATGCTGCAAAGGTAATTTAATTTAATGAAATGGTGTCAATTAACCTTATAGAATTAACAAATACCGCTATAAACGCACGGTATTTTTTGTCTTTAATTTTATGATCGATTGATAATAATGTAGATTCGTCAGCAATTACGAAATATTCGAGATCAAATCTTTCGTTGTCTTTAAAAGCGTCTTCGACAAATTTAATGGTTTCCTCAGGAGTACTGTTTTGGAATATTTCTTTGGCTTCGGTTAAAACTTTGTAGATTATCGAAGCTTCTTTTCTTTCTTCAGGCGTAAGACGTTCGTTTCTTGAACTCATCGCTAAAAGATTATCTTCTCTAAAAATCGGGCAGCCTACAACATTTACCGGCAAGTTGTTTTTCTCTACCAGTTTTTTAACAATTTGCAGCTGCTGAAAGTCTTTTTCTCCAAAATAGGCATTGGTTGGAGTAACGATTTCGAAAAGACGTTTTACAATTGTTCCAACACCATTAAAATGCCCTGGGCGGAATTTTCCTTCCATTTGATTTTCTAAACCATCGAAGTCAAATGATTGCGAAATAGTCTGTCCTTCGTAAATATCATCGACAGAAGGAGCATATAAAATTATTTTGTCACTTAAACCTCTCATTTTTTTCACATCTTCTTCAAGAGTACGAGGGTATTTTTCAAGATCTTCGGGATTGTTAAATTGAGTTGGATTCACGAAAATACTTACAACTGTGTCGTCGTTTTCTTTTAGTGATCGCTGCATTAAAGCCAGATGCCCTTGATGTAAAGCTCCCATGGTTGGTACAAATCCTATTGTTGAATTTGCGGTTTTGATAGTTTTTAAATAGGCTATCAGAGCTACTTTACCGTAGAAAATATGCATGGCGGTATTATTAAAATTTACTGCAAACATAATATATTAGTTATAAACTGCATAAATTTTTGTAATTTTGCGACGTTTTTATTACCAAAAATTAAGTAAAATACTATTATGAAAGATAAGAGGATATTATACGTATCATCTGAAGTCGTGCCTTATCTGGCTGAAAATGAGGTTTCTTTAATGTCTTATGACGTTCCTAAAATGATTAATGATCAAGGAGGTCAGATAAGAATTTTCATGCCAAGATATGGGAATATCAATGAAAGAAGACATCAATTACATGAAGTAATCAGACTTTCAGGGATGAATTTGGTAGTGAATGATTTAGATATGCCATTGATTATCAATGTAGCTTCAATTCCGAAAGAAAGAATTCAGGTTTATTTCATTGACAATGATGAATATTTTAAACGTAAAGCCACTTTTGCTGACGAAGAAGGGGTTTTATATCCGGATAATGATGAGCGAGCTATATTTTTCGCAAAAGGAGTTGTCGAAACAGTAAAAAAATTAAACTGGGTTCCTGATATTATTCACGTTCATGGCTGGCTGGCAGCAATGCTTCCTATCTATATGAAACATTACTATAAGAACGAGGCTTTGTTTAATGATACAAAAATTGTGACTTCTGTTTATGGTCAGTCTTTTGATGAGAATCTAGACTTAGAAATGATCAATAAAGTAAAATTTGACGGTGTGCCGCACGAGTCAATTTCTGATCTTGAAACTCCAAACTACGAAAATATCTTAAAGGCTAGTATATTACATTCTGACGCTGTTATCATTGCATCTGAGAATGTTTCCCCAAGTTTAACAAAATTTATAGAATCTTCAGGAAAACCTTTTTTACCTTTCGCCACGAAAGATGCATTCGCTGAGGCGTATACAAATTTCTATAAAACAATGGGACTTTAAAAATTAACTTTATTATTAAACATGTACAATACTTCTTTTATTAAGAAAATTCTATTAGCCGCTACGGTTGTTCTTTTATATTCTTGTGACAAAGATTTTAATGCGATTGGCGAAAATTTAATTGGTGATGATCATTTTGGACTTGAGTCTGAAAAATACGATGTAGTTGCGTTTAATCAAGAAGTTACTTCGGTACAATCGAATATTTTAGCAACGACAGCTTTAGGAATCTACAATAATCCGGTTTTTGGAGAAACAACAGGAAATTATGTAACTCAGGTTGCTCTTGCTACATATGCGCCAACAATTGGAGAAGATCCTGTTATTGAAAAAGCTGTTTTAAGTGTTCCTTATTTCAGCCACATCACAGCAAACAATACAGATGGAAGCCATACTTATGAATTAGATTCTATTTATGGCCCGTCAAACGGAAAATTGAAGTTAAGTGTTTATGAGTCAGGATACCAAATGCGCAGCTCATACATAAACAACGGATCTGAATTACCTCAGTATTATTATACTGCACAAAATTCTCTTTTTGATGGGGCTAAAGTTGGATTACCTTTGAATGATGATAAAACTAAACCTGCTCAAAACGATCAGTTCTTTTTTAGTTCAGAAGAATACAAATTGGTTACAAAAGACGATGCAGGAAAAGAGACTACTACTTATACGGCTCCAGAAATGCGTTTGAATTTAAATAGTGCATTTTTCCAGGATAGAATTTTAAAAGCACCAGCTTCTAAATTAGCTGCAGCCGATGTTTTTCAGGAATATTTTAGAGGATTGTATTTTAAAGTTGAAAAAGCGGACGGAAGCCCAACAACCAATATGGCTTTAATGGATTTTTCTAAAGGAAAAATTACCATTACCTATAAGGCTAAAACGGCGATTACAACTGATGATCCTAATACTACAGAAGAGAAAACATTAGTAATTAATTTTGTAACCCCAACTAGTTCAGGAGGTACAGCAAATTTATTACAAGATGCTAAAGCAACTGCTTATGCAGATGCCATAAATTCATCAAATGTAAATAAGACAGATGGAGACGAAAGACTTTATATAAAAGGAGGTCAGGGATCTGCAGCAGTTATCAAGCTTACTGATTTCGCGTCAAAATTAGACGATATCAGAGCTAAAAACTGGAAAGTGAACGAAGCTAATTTAGTATTCAATATCGATTCGGATAAAATGACCGGAGCAGATGAACCAAGAAGAGTTTATTTGTATGATTTAACCAACAATGTCCCAGTTGTTGATTATTTTTCAGATCAAACTTCAAGTTTAACTACAGGTGATACTAAAGGT
>Ga0157370_10004872_pt1 | contig 15239 bp, 14 predicted proteins | sample C35metaG_FD_113463 | JGI IMG/M metagenome (GOLD analysis project Ga0157370, IMG submission 113463) | Corn rhizosphere microbial communities from Kellogg Biological Station, Michigan, USA - C3-5 metaG | ecosystem: Host-associated > Plants > Roots > Rhizosphere > Soil | place: USA: Michigan...
CCACCTCAAACAATGGCGCGGCCTGGCCACCCGCTACGACAAACTCGCCACCGTCTACCGAGCCGCCGCAGTCCTCAACGCCGTCATCGCCTGGACCCGCCATTTATCAGACATGCCCTAGCTCGCACACCCGAGAATTCCGGTGGCGAAGGGCCTTCTCGCATCTGTCGGCGAGCTGGTTAAAGGGCAGGCCGGCCGCCACGTCCTGGGAGTCGCCGGTAAGCACATCGGCGAGCCAGTGTAATTCCTTCTCGACCACCGGCCAGATCATCGTGATACGGCCGATCAAGCCGTAGAACTCCTCCGGTACGGGGCCGAAGATGTTGGACGGAACGCCATGCGGATCCGGAACGTACCCAGCATTGGCTGCTTCACACTCAGCGACCAGGTCATCGAGCGAGACTGGTCTCCACACGGCGGGAGGGTTCCTCTCTCAGCCGACACCCCGCGGCTGCATGTTGTGTGGTCACTGGACTACAGTTGCTCTCACTGCCAGTTGGGCGGCGTTTCGTACGGCCGGTCACCCCACGATAGGTCAGCCCCAGGAAAACCTGTCGGCGGTTCCTGTGCGTCGTACAGCCACTCGTTGTCCCTCCCCTTGTTCATTCCGATGCCGAGGACCTGGCCGCTGGGTGTGCGGCGCCAGGCGTACCAAGCCTGGCCATCCTTCCTAACGCGCATAGTGATGCCGTGGTCCTCGGGAAGGCCCTGACGCGTGAAGTCGTCCAAAAGCACGGTGCTTATCAGATCCTTCCTGTACTTCCCTCGGTTGTTGTAATGGCCGAGGTGGCAGGTCTCGATCCAGCGGAGAGCGTCCCTTGTCTCCTTGACTTCGCGCTGATCCAGCACCCGGCCGTTCTCGTCCACGCCTTTGACTCCAGCGTTGCGTACCAGGCGGGCAGCGGCTTCCTCCTTCTCGTGTCTGACGATCTCTCGAGCCTTCTTGTACGCGCGCACGTTGCGCAGCCCCTCCCGGAACGACCGAGAGCGCACGATGGCTCGGTACTCGGCATGGTGCTGAGGCAGGTCGTTCACCGCCCGCAGGTCTCCCTGCAATCCGACGAGAAGGGCGCTGCGCGCGCCGAAGGAGGGTGGCTTGTCGTCGTTGTGGAAGCGGGCCCGGGAGAGGTTAGCTCCGTAGGTGAGCACGAGGGAGAACACGTATACAAAGGGCAGCATCGTGAGGGGAAACCAGACGGAGAACGCGAACGCGAGCCCGGTCTGTTCGGGATCGAGACCACGCCAAGAGTCGAGAAGCCCTCTGGCCGTGGCGATAATGACCCACATGCCGACGACCAGGATGAGTCCGTTCACAAGCTTCTGCGCAGGACGCGTCTTCACGTCCATCCCCGCAACGGCTTCGAGCATGAACAGGAACGTGACCAACGGCAGAAGGAGCAGTTCAACTACGAAGTTGAAGGTGTGCAAGTTCAGGACAAACTGCATGAGAGCACCGATACTCAGCGCAGCGAGAGCCGCACGCCGGAAGAAGTGCTCTTCGTTCGCCGCCCGGTTGGCGGAGAGGATAGAGGCGAAGCCGTAAAACACCACCCACGCCACCGTGTCCTTCAGCAGACCCTCGTTCCAGGCGCCCACAAGGTGGGCGACGTAGCAGACGAGCACGATCCAGCCGAAGAACAGCACAAGGGTGACGTGAAGCTGCCAGAACCCGAGGAACATACGCGCGACCGGAGCGAGGGCGCGAAGCGCGAACGGAAAACCGATGGCTGCGACGGCGAGCACGATCATCCAGAAGACCGTCGCCCACTCACGCGTGCTGAGGGCGGCCCATCCCATCGCTCAGTCTGCTCCACGTTGTTCAGCCGACCGTAAACCCTACCGGGGCGAGCAGGCGAGCATGGGCAGACACGAGCAAGAAAGGGGAAGGCGAACCCAAACTGCCACCGCGATACACCGCTTCGGCGGCACCGTCATCGCCTCTGACCAGACCAGCTCGGCTCACTCCCTACGGGATAGTTTGCGTGGCCAAACTTCTTGTGTCGGCCTCATCGGCAAGAATCAGGGCATGCATCTCCCGCCCAGGCATCGACCGCGCCCAGGCAAGGTCCGTCCCGCTGCGGCAGAGTGGATGGAAGGAATCTGTGGGTGACACGCTTATTCGACGAAGCGTTCGACGAGGACGACCTCGATGTCGTCGAAGGGCAACTGTATAGGGTCCTCTCTAACGTGGACGGCCGTGTGCTGCTTGAAACACGAGGTGGCAGTACGGCGTATGCCAACGGCGCCGCAATCGCAAACTTGGCCGTTGGAGATGTGTTCCTTCTGACGGACGGACAGGTCGAAATTCTGGCGCCCGAGTCGTGGCCTGCTGGCGACCGAACTGGCACGATCGTCTGGGCTGGAGACCTAGCTGTCCTGAACACGCCTTTGGCCGGAACAATGGCGCGGACCACCGCAGGCCAGGTCTCGATCATCACCATTTGAGACACCTTGACGCGGCCCCACCTCCCCGCCTCAACGCCCAAGGGCGACGGCGGTTTCGCGTTTCCCGGCCTAGCTCGCGGTCCAGGTCATCGAACAGTTGCCGCAGTGCAGCTCGGTCGCCTTAACCTTGCGCGAGAGTCCGGTGCCGAGCAGCGATATCCCGCCGGTCAGCACCGCGGCGGTCGCCTTGCCGCCGCTCACCCCGCGCTTGACCTTGACCGGCTTGGTGGTCACGAGCCCTTGATGCTGGCAGTGCGGACACACGAGCCGGGCGTCCTGACTCACCTTGGCGCCCGGGCGGCTCTGCTTCGGCCCATGCCGCCGACAGTAGGCCGAGGCGGGCTCGCGCAGGTGCGTGCAAGGTCCGACCGCGCACGTTGTAGCGGTACTGGCCATGTTGGAAAGTGTGCACCATTCGGGCAGGTAATACTCGGTTGTTGCGGGAATCTCAGGCGGAGGCCCGTGCCTCACCAGCGCGACCACCGGCCGAACGGACTTTGAGGAGCCAGCTGGCCCACTCGCCAACCGGAATCACGGCCATGGCAGGACGAAATACAGACCGTTGCTCGCGGTACGAGCACCGTGATCCGATAATCGACATTATGTCAACTTGGAGTAAGAGGCCGGGTGCGGAGGGGTGACAACGATTGGCCGTGGACGGGCCTCCCCGCCCGGACGCAGCCGAACTGCTTGGCGGCCCCGAGATCTGGACGGCGACTACGTCGTGCCACGGACCGGACAAGACCCGCCACGCACCGAACCACCCCGTGTTAGGCAGCCGTGGTTTGCATCGGCCGGCGAACGCGCCTTCTTCTACGAGCCCCATAACCCACCGTCGCCGAATACACGACGGCACTCGCCGCATTCGACACTGAGCGGTCCACTCAATCAGCACGCATTCTTAGTGGCAGTCTTGCGAAGTGCTCTACGTCCGTTACGAATCACCCAGCCCGAACGCCCACGGACGGCACCTCGGCATCTTCGCGCTCGCCAACGGGCTCGCGTGCTCCGGCCAGCTCACCGACATCGACCGGGCCTGGTGGCGTACAAACAACGACTGGCTCGACGTCGCATACCCGGACCCCGCATCCGTTGATCCCACCCTCTTCGACAACTCAGCGCACCCCGTCGTCAACTGCTGGTTCAAAGCCACAGCCCGCCGACTGCTCGACCGCATCCCCGGATACCTCGATCTGCTCGACCGTTACGGCGTCGCCTGGATCGAGCGCACCTCAACGAACCCCGGCACGATCCTCTACGAAGACGACGTGCAAGTCGTCGTCGCGCCGAGCGGCTGAAGGCATTCTGGCCGCTCGCGGTCGGGCTGTCGCCGCCGGCAGACCCGCCCGGTCGGCTCCGTCCAGCCAGCTTGGACTAGTCGGTCGCGGCCACCGGCACGCTCGGGGCCGGGATCCGCACCGCGGCCGGCGCATCCGCCGCCACCGAAGCTACGGCTGAAGCCGCGGCCGCCGGCTCGATGCGCGGAGCGGCTGCTGTTTGGCGTTCTGCCCGGCGCAGCGGGCCGAACATGGCCAGGGCAGCGGCCACGCCCGCGACACCGGCCAGGCCGACGGCGGCTGCGGGGTTGTAGCGGATGGCGAGCAGGCCCGCGACGACGCAGCCGATGCCCTGGACGGCGATCAGGCCGGAGGCGGCGAGGCCGACGGCCTGACCGCGCTGGTGGGCTGGGGTGTGGCGCACGAAGCGGGTCATCACCGAGATCTGATAGGTGCCGAAGAACCCGAACAGCACCCAGAGCACGAGCGCCAGGATCAGGCTCGGCGACAGCCAGCTGCCGATCAGAACCGCCCCCGCCCCGGCGGCCAGATACGGCACCGCGGCGGCGCGGGCGGCATCCGAACCACGTCGGCCGTAGACCCAGGCTCCCAGCGCGGTGCCGGCCGGCATCGCGGCCATCAGCAACCCGGCCGCGCTCGCTCCCCCACCGAGGGAACGGGCATAGGCCGGCGCGATCGCTTCCGGAGCGATGTAGAACACCGGCAACCACGCGAACAACATCAGATACCGCAGCAGCCGGTGCGAACACACCAGCCGCACCCCGCCGGCCAGCTGCGCCAGATACGACTCCCGGCCCCCAGCACTCTCAGTGCCGCCTGGACGCGTCGGGGCGGGCCGGTCGGCCAGGCCGTAGCGGATCAGCGCGGCTGAGACGGCGAACGTGGCCGCGTCCAGCAGCAGCGTGCTCCGTACCCCGAGGAAGGCCACGCACGCTCCGCCGCCGGCGAAGGCCAGCAGCTGCGCGGTCTGATTGGTGATCACGCCGAGGGAAACCCCGGCGACGTAGTGCCGCTGCGGGAGCACGTCCGGGACCACCGCGGCGGCGGCGGCGGAGAACGGCGCGTCGACCAGCACCAGCAGCACCAGCACCGCATCGACCGCGGCGGTGCTCAGCCGAACCGAGGCCAGCCCGAGCAGTAGCACCAGCCGCAGCAGGTCACAGCTGATCATCACCGTCCGACGCCGATAGCGGTCGGCCAGCCCGGACAGCAGCACTCCCCCGACCAGCGCCGGCAGGAACGTCAAGCCATACGTCAGCGCGCTGATCGCGGCCGAACCGGAACGGGCATACACCAGCAGGACCACCGCGATCCGCGCCAACTGATCCCCGGCGCCGGACTGCGCACCCGCCAGCCACAACAAGCGGTACTCCCGCAACCGGAGCAGGGAACGAAAGCTCGGATCGGGATCCTGGGCTGGGGGCTGCTGCATCAGACCTGAACACTTTCGCGGCGGGGGGCGCAAACCAACACTCTTAGATGCCGAGCACCGTATCAGCACATCGGCCGATATGCAGCAGTCACCGCAAACCACCCAGACATGTCGGACCGGCGAGCAACCTCGCCGGTTGCCGAGCCACCCGGCTTACGGCTTACGGCTTGCGGTGCGGCACGACAAGATTCATGACCCGTACCCGGCGGCTGCCGTCGGGGCGATGGGCGAGCGCCCGGCGACCCCGGTAGGGCTCGAGAACGGCGGCGAGGGCGGCAGTCACGTTGCGGGATTCCTCGGCGGTGAGCCAGAGGTCGGCGTTGGCCAGGGACGCGACGTCCTGCCACTCCTCGGGCTCCTCGTGCTCGGTCGCCATGAACTCCTCCCCTACCGCCCGGCTGCGGTCGAAGTACGCCAGAGCCACGGAAGCCGCAGCCGCCGCGCCGGCCGGTGTGGACGGGTCAAGGTCGAACCGGGTACGGCGGTCGGTCGCCCGCCACGGCCTCTCCCGTCCGTCGCTCCGGGCCGGGGCGGGCTCGGCGAAGTCGTAACGCTCCAACAACTTCAGGTGATACGCCGTCGCGCTCGGGCTCAAGCCGGTGAGTGCCGCGCACTCGGTTGCCGTCAGCTCGTCCCCCGACGCGAGCGCGTTGATGATTGCCATCCGGGCGGGATGCGCGAGCGCCCGGATGTCGCGGGGATCCTGCAGGTGCAGCGTGTCCTCGGCCGGGCTCCCGACTCGGCGGCCCGGCGGCGTCTCCCCTGCTCGAGGTCTGCCCCGCCCGGAGCGTGGCTGGGTGGTGCGGGGCGAGCGATCGACAGGCATGGACTCGAAGCATAGCCCTTGACGGCAAAATGTTCAGGAAATACTGTTCAATATATGCTTAACAGTTTGCGCGGCCGCCGTGACCTGGTCATCACCCTCACGGGACGCATGGTGTCGACGTTCGGCGACGGGGTGGCGCTCGTCGCCCTGACCCTGCGCCTGCAGTCCGACGGCGCACCGCCTTATGAGGTGGGCTTGCTGCTTGCCGCCGGGACGATCCCGCTGCTCCTGCTCGCCCGCCCGGTCGGACGACTGGTCGACGCCCACGACTCCCGGTACCTGTTGGTGGGAGGTGGCCTGGCCGAGGTGGCGACCACGATCCCGCTCATCTTCTTGCACTCGGCCGTGCCGATCGTCCTGCTCGTTGCCGTGCTCGGCGGAGCCGTCTCGGTGACCGCGGCCACCTGGTCGGCCCTCCTCCCCCGGATCGCCGGAGACGACCATCTCGCCGAGGCGGTGTCGGCTCAACAAAGCCTGAATCTCCTCGTCCTCGTCGGCGCTCCCGCCGTCGGCGGCCTGCTGGCCGGCGCATTCGGGTCGGGGCTGCCGGTGGCCATCGACGCCGCAACGTTCGTGGTCGTAACCGTCGCCGCCGCCCTGGTCCGCACCCGCCGGGTGCCGGAGCAAGTCCCCGCTCTCGACGGCTCCACCCGGGTCCGGGGCGGATTCGCCATCCTCCGCGGTGACCGAGTCCTCGCTCCCCTTCTCGCCGGCGTGGCCCTCGTCGTCCTCCTGGTCGGCATGGTCGACGTCGTGCTCGTGTACCTGGTCCGCGAGACGCTGCACGCCGGAGGCGTCTGGTACGGCGTGACCGAGGCCTCCTGGATCGCGGGCATGGTGGCGGGATCGCTCGGGGCTGGCCGCGTCCGGGCCGAACCCGGACAGGTAGCTGCCACCATCGCCGGGGCGGCCCTCGCCTGCGCCGGGCTGGCCTGCTTCGCCATCGCGCCGGCCGTGTGGATCCTGGTTCCGCTCTCAGTGCTCGGTGGTATCGGGAACGGCTACGCCGGGAGCTGCCTGTCTACCCTGCTCCTGGCACGCACCCCCGACAGCGCACGCGGCCGCGTGTCCGCCACCACCAACGCGATCTTCGGGGGTGCCCAAGGCGCCTCGCTGCTGCTCGGCGGTGCCGTGGCGGTTGCGCTGTCGCCCCGAGCGATCTACGCCGTTGCCGGCTTGCTCGGCCTGGCCGCCGCCGGCGCGCTCGCCGTCACGAGTGCCTCCCGGGCCCCCGCACCGGGCAGCACCCTCGACGTGTCCGTCGGCTGACCTGGCAGCCCGGCGCGGTCGGGAAGAGAAAGGGGCCGGGCGGCCGACTCAACGCCTGCCGCCCGGCCGTCCGATCAGCTGGCGACCAACGCCGGCTGTGCGGCGACCCGCGCCGCCGTAGCCGCGGTGCTGCCGCTGCCCGAGTTGATGTAGGCCAGCGCGTCCACCGTGGTGGTGTAGGCCCAGATCGCGAACGAGGCCACCAGTTCGGCCGCCGCCGCCTCCGGCAGCACCGACCACTCCAGCAACTTGGCGATGGCAAGCCCGATCAGCCACCACCCCGCCGCGCTCAGGGCGAGCCGGAAGATCTTCAGCATCATGCCGGCGTCCCAGACCGTGCCGACGAAGCTGAACAGTGACGCCACGCTCAGGGTGGAGTACGGGTTCGCGCGTACCTCGAGCCAGATGGCATCCAGCGCCGCCTTCACCTCGGGATTGGTGCAGATCAGCTTGTAGATGCCCGGCGCGGCCTTCGACTCACCGGCCAGCAGCGGACCGAGACCGATCGCGAGGAAGAACCCGCCGGTCAGATCCCAGGTCAGCTTCAACAACTCCGGGCTCGGCGTGCTGCTCGCCTCGGCGCCCGCGTAGGCCATCAGGTGCGCCTGCGCCCCGTCCTCGGAGGGTTGCAGCTCCAGGCGGAAGCTGGCGTCGTAGGTGGCGGTGTCGGAGCCGCCGGCCAGCACGGTGCCGTCGTCCTGCACGATGCTGTAGTTCTGGCTGGCACCGACCACCCCGAGGGTGATCGCACCCGAGGTCGTCATCGAGAACACCACCACCGCAGCCTCACCGCCGGCTATGCAGGCGAGGGTGCCGTCGGCGCTGACGCACACCGGACGCTGCTGGCTGTCGGTCATGGTGAACTGGCCGAGCTGGTCGGTCACCGCGTGCACCGTGAAGGCGACCTGGGCACTCCGCTCGGCACCGTTGGCCAACACCGCGCCGGAACTCGGGTCGACCGCAAGGAGAAAGCCGTTCGGTGCACCCAGCGCCACCGCGTCGCCGTCGGCGATCAGGTCGCCCAGCGTGAAGATGCCCTGCGTGAAGGCGACCGCCGGCTGGGAAATCTGCACCCGGGTGTTCTCCGCCACCACGATGTTCGACGAGGTGCTGGGTCCCCAGCTGTAGGCCATCTCGAAGGACTTCACCGTCCCGGGCCAGCTGTCGCCGAACGTGGCGTTGTCGGCGACGAAGTCCAGGCTTTGCCCGGAGATCAGCGCGATCACCTGGTCGGTCACGTCGGCCTGGCCATAAGCAGCCTTGATCACGGTGAGGGTGCGCGGGTCCGGGCTGGTCTGGGCCGGCGGCAGCGGCGTGTAGTCGATCCGCAGGGTGTTGCCCTCGGTCGTGATCGCCAATTGCTGCTGCTGGTCGCCGTACTGGTAGACGACGTCCAAGGTCTTCTCGGTGCCGGGCCAGCCGTCGCCGAACACGTCGTTGCTGGCGTTGACGGTGAGGCTCTGCTGCTCGATCAGCGCCTGCGCCGCGGCGGTGACGTCCTGCAGGCCCCAGGAAGCGCTGATGATCTGCAGCGGCGGCCGGTACTTCGTCTCGTACGGCTGGCCCTCCTGCACGATGTCGACGTAGGGCACCTCGCCGGTGCAGCAGGCGACGACCACCAGGGTCTTGACCACGCCCTGCCAGGAATCTCCGAACGTCGCGTTGTCGGCGACCACCTGCACCGACTGGGTGGCCGGGTCGATCTCGCCCGCCAGGGTCGCGGTGACCACCGACGGGCCGTAGTTGGCGGCCAGGATGCTCAGCGTCGGCTCGGTGGACGGCTCCACCGGCGGCACCTGCTGGGCCTGCTCGTACTGGGCCTCGCCGATGGCGAGGGTCTCGCCCTCCTTGACCACGCCGACGCAGGCCGCGCCCGCGTCGCCCCAGCGGTAGGCCACCGTCAGGGTCTTGGGGTTGCCGGGCCAGGTGTCACCGAACACCTCGTTGCTGGCCACCACTGTCAGGGACTGTGGCGTCGTGCTGCGGTCGACGAGGTCGATCACGGTGTCGAGCACCGAGCCGAGGCCGTACACGGCTCCGATGATCTGCAATTCCGGGCTGTCGCCGCTGCTCTGCGGACTGGACATTGCTATTACTCGCTCTCTGCTGAACGGAAGAAAACTGAACTTTCCCGAACATCGGCGCAGAGTGGCGGCTCTTTATGTAAAGCATCGTTAGAGTGAGATAAACCGACATTCCATCTAGCAGGAGGAGGATGTTGCGTCGGCCGCGCAGCGCTGGTCGCAGTGTGACGGTCAAGCAATTGAGCCCGACTAATTCGTTGGGCTGGGCGCTCACCCGCGTGATTCGATGATCGTCGTGGTGCAGCAGCTCGTACATCCAGCGAAGGCCAAGCCCGGCGACCGCATCGCGGTGGTGTCGCCGTCGTTCGCCGCACCCGGGCCGTTTCCCGCGGTGCACGAACAGGCTATGCGGCGCCTCGCCGAGGTTACCGGCTTGGTGCCGGTGGAGTACCCGACGACGCGGCAGCTTGGCGCGTCGCCGCAGGCGCGCGCGGCCGACCTCAACGCGGCCTTCGCCGATCCCGAGGTGCGTGCGATCCTTGCCGTGATCGGCGGCGAGGATCAGCTCCGGGTGATCCCCCACCTCGACGCCGACCTCGCCCGTGCCGACCCGAAGCCTTTCCTCGGTACCAGCGACAACACCAACCTGCACAACTGGTTATGGATGAACGGCATCGCGAGTTTCTACGGAGGCTCGTCCCAGGTGCATCTGGGCCCCGGCCCGCACGTCGATCCGCTCCATGCCGCGTCGTTGCGCGCCGCCTTGCTCACCGGCGAGTCGTTGGAGCTGGTCGACCCTGGCGAGTCCGAGGATGTCGGCGTTCGCTGGGACGATCCGAGAGCCCTGACCTCTTTCGGAGAGCGGGACGCCACGGAGCCGTGGAGCTGGAGCGGCCCGCAGCGTGCGGTCACCGGACGATCGTGGGGCGGCTGCGTCGAGGTCATCCAGTGGATGCTCACCGCCGGTCGATTTCCCACGTCCCCGGATATGCTCGCTGGCGGCGTGCTCCTGCTCGAGACATCGGAGGACCTCCTGCCCGCTCGCGAGGTCGGGTTGATCGTGCGGTCGCTCGGCGAGCGCGGCATCGTGGGCGCGGTCGACGCTGTGCTGCTCGCCCGTCCGCCCGTCTCTGACTTCACCAGACGCCCTGACCAGGCCGAACGCGCTCGGCTGCGAGCCGAACAGGCCGCCGTGGTCACCGAGGTCATCAGCGGCTACAACGACCAGGCCGTGGTTTGTGCCGGCATTCCGTTCGGCCACACCCGGCCGCAGTGGATCATCCCGCACGGCGGCGAGATCACGGTCGACGGGACACGCAGGCGAGTGTTCGCCGACTACTCCTGAGGGCTCCGGCTCAGCCTGCCCGCGTGCGGGAGACGGCGGCCATCACGGCAAGAACGACTGGGATAAGGGGACTTTCGGCTGAGCTATCGAGCAACACCTCAGCGTCGGGCTATTGCAGATCAGGACATATGGCCATAGCCTGACGAAAACCTCTAGCCTGGGAAAATTCGTTCATGCACGTTCCGTTTTGGCGGGTGTTCGCCGCCCACCCCTGCGCCGCGATCGAGCTGCCATGACGCCCGGCGCGACGTATCAACACAATGGCGAACGGCTCGCCCAGGAGTACCTGGACCGGTTGATCAGGGACGGGACCGACGCCACCGAGCTGACCGCGGCGGCGGAGGCTTCGCCGGAGTTGGCCGACTACTACGGTCGCTTCCTGCCGAACCCGGTCTTTCTCGGCTCCGCCGACTGCGCTCTGCTCGCGCGGCAGCTGGAGGACATTCACGATCTCATGCTCTCGCTGCCCGAGCGTCGCTTCGACGGCAGCCTGACCAGGTACGGGCGGATGCTCGGACTTCCCGAGCCGCAGATCGTGCTGGCCGAGCGCGCTTCCCGCGAGAAGCCACCACTCGTGGCGCGTGCTGACCTCTACCGCACCGAGACGGGCTTCGCGCTGCTCGAACTGAACTTCGGCAGCTCCCTCGGCGGCTTCCAGTGCGGTGAGATCAACCGGGCGATGCTCACCCACCCGAGCCTGGCCAGCTTCGCGGCGGAAAAGCAGCTGACCTGGGTCGATATCGCGGGCCGGCTGATCGCCACCGCCCTGGCACTGCACGCGGAACGGAGCAGCTCGGCACCCACCATCGCCCTGGTGGACTGGCCGGACACCTTTCCCATCTACCAGTCGAGAATCGAGGTAATGGCTCGGCTGTGCCACCGAGCCGGTGTCGAGGCGTTCGCTTGCCATCTCGGCGAGTTGGACGGCGGTGCCCGCGGGCTCACCTACCACGGCCGGCACGTCGACCTCGTCTACCGCTTCTTCCTGCTCGAATACGTGCACTCGAGCGCGGACCTCGAGTTGCTGGAGCCGTTGCTTCGAGCCGAAGAAAGTGGCTCGGTCACCGTCCTCGCCTCGACGGCTGTCGATCTGTACGGCTACAAGGCCAGCCTGGCGCTGCTCTCGGAAATGGTCCACACTCCCGACCTCGACAGCGCCGAGCGGGAGAGCGTGATGTCGCTGGTGCCGTGGACCAGACGGCTGCACACCATGATCGACGACCCCGCCGGTGAGCCCGTCGAGGCGGTTCGGTTCGCGCTCGCACAGCAGTCCGAACTGATCCTGAAGCCGGTGTCGCTGCACAGCGGCACCGGAATCGTCACCGGTTGGACGGTCAGCGCCGAAGAATGGCGCCAACGGGTGGAGGATTCGCTCAACGGGCCGTACATCCTCCAGCACCGGGTTCGGCCCGCCCCCGATCCGGCGCTGGGCAAGCAGGCGATCGAGAACGTCTATTCCAACTGGGGAATCTTCCTCACCCCGCCCCCGACACCAGGCGCCGGCTCATACAGCGGCTGCTACATCCGGGCCAGCAACGATCCCGACATCGGCGTCATCAACTACCTCAACTGCACGGGCGCCAGCAGCGGACTGATCGGACCGTAGCCTCACCTTCCAGGCCCGGCTCATCCGGCCGCTGCCGGAATTACCCGGCCGGCTCGTCGGTTCTGCTGGACATGACTACCGAAGCCAAGCCGGTCAAGCTGCCCGGCCCGGATCACCCGATCACCATCGAGGCGACCTCCGCGCACGTCCGCGTCCAGGTCGGCGGACGGACCGTCGCCGACAGCCAACGCGCGCTGAGCCTGCAGGAAGCTGACTACCCCGCCGTGCTCTACCTCCCCCGGCAGGACGCCGACCAGTCGCTGCTGGAGCGCACCGACCACACCAGCTACTGCCCCTACAAGGGTGAAGCCTCCTACTACAGCATCACGGTCGGCGGCGAGAAGTCGGTGAACGCCATCTGGACCTACGAGGACCCGCACGAGGCCATGGCCGAGATCAAGGACTACGTCGCCTTCTACCCGGACCGGGTGGACGAGATCTCCGTTTCCTGACCGGGATGGCGACCCGGAACGGTTCTTGACAGACTCGACGGATGACCGAGCGCACCGAGCTGACCCTGACCACGGTGAACCTCGGCGCTTCGAACCCGCGTGAGCTGGCACGCTTCTACGAGCGGCTGCTGGGCTGGCGGATCGGCGCGGGTGACGACTACTGGCTCGCCATGCGCAATCCGGCCGGCGGCGTCGGGCTTGCCTTCCAGTACGAGGAGTTCCACGCCCGGCCGACCTGGCCGGGTCGCGCCGGTGAGCAGCAGATGATGGTGCACCTGGAGATTCGGGTCGAGAACCTGGACGCGGCGCTGCGGCACGCGCTGGACTGCGGCGCCACCCTGGCCGACTTCCAACCGCAGGCCGATGTCCGGGTGTGCATCGACCCGGAGGGCCATCCGTTCTGCCTCTGGGTGGCAACCTGACGCTAGCCGCAGGAGCAGAAGCCGTTCTGGCAAGCTGATGCCATGGACGGGGCACGGCAGCAGGACGAGTGGGCCGACCGCGTCGACGAGCTGTGGCGGCGGGCCGATGAGCTGGACGAACAGGCCTTTCTCGACGCGATGGACCGGCTGGCGTCCGAGCGGCCACCCGACGACCCGCGGGGGCTGTTCGAGCGGGCCGGCGCCCAGGACTCGACGGGCCACTCGGATCTGGCCGTGCCGCTCTACCAGGAGGCGCTGCGGGCTGGGCTCGCCGGCCCGCACCGGCGGCAAGCGATCATCCAGCTGGCAAGCTCGCTGCGCAATCTCGGCCAGCTGGCTGAGAGCCTGCGGCTGCTGACCGCCGAGCGGGATCGCCAAACGGACGAGCTCGACGATGCGGTGGCGGCATTCCTGGCGCTTGTGCTGGCCGATTCCGGTCGCGAACGTGAGGCGGTGTCAGTCGCGCTGCGGGCCCTGGCGCCGCACCTTGCCCGCTACCAGCGAGCGGTGGCCAACTATGCGCGCCTGCTGATCGAGCCGGACGAGGACGGCTGAGCTACGCCGATACCGGCTGTACCGAAAACCGGTCGCTCGGCGGCTGCGTCGGCTGGCATGATCGGCCGCTGTGCCCGACGTTGCCAGCCCAGCCGCCAGCTCAGCCGGGGAACCGACCGTCCGCGCCTACCAGCCGTCCGACCGGCAGGCGGCACGCCAGCTGCTGACCAGCGCCTTCGGCCGTGCCGCGGTCGCCGAGCTGGCCGAGGAGCTGCGCGGCTCATCCGCACACCGTGCCGCCGTCGTCGCAGACGCTCCGGCAGCAGCCGCCGACGCTCCGGCAGCAGCCGCCGACGCTCCGGCCGGCTCGGCTCTCGCCGGGCTCGTCCAGCTGTCCCGTGGCTGGCTCGACGCCCCAGCGCGGCTGCTCGACGTGCTGGTACTCAGCCCGCTCGGCGTCCAGCCGGAACTGCAGGGCCGCGGCATCGGGGGTGCGCTCGTCCGAGCCGCCATCGACACCGCCCACCAGCTCGCCGCTCCCCTGCTGTTCCTGGAGGGCTCGCCGCGCTACCACCCGCGCTTCGGCTTCCGGCCCGGCGGCCAGCACGGCTTCCTCCGTCCGTCGACGCGCATTCCGGAACCGGCCTTCCAGGTGATCATGCTGCCCGGTTGGCAACCGTGGATGGTGGGCGCCCTGGTCTACCCCGACGCCTTCTGGCGGCACGATTCGGTCGGCCTGCGCGACCGGTAACGGCGCGACCGCTGCCGGCTATACGCCCGCCCCGACCGGCTCAGCCCGCGCCTCGCCGAACCGGACGCCGCGGTTCTCCCGGCCGATCCCGGCCAGCACGATGACTGCGATCAACACCGGCACGATGGTCACGGTGAGCGCGAACTCGTAGCTGTGTGAGGCCGCAAGCCGTTCCTGGATTGGCAGGTTGAACGCCGCCAGGCAGTTGCCGAGCTGGTACGTCACGCCCGGGTAGAAGCCGCGGATCTCGTCCGGGCTCAGCTCGGTGAGGTGCGCCGGTATCACGCCCCAGGCGCCCTGCACGAAGAACTGCATAAGGAACGAGCCAAGGCAGACCAGGCCGAGGGCGTGCGAGGCGGCGAACAGCGGCACCACCGGCAGGGCCAGCAGCGCCGACAGCATGATGGTGCGGCGCCGGCCCAGCCGCTCGGACAGGCCGCCGAGAATGGTGCCCCCGATCATCGCCCCGATGTTGTAGAGGATGGCGATGTAGAGCGCGGTGTTCGGCGAGAAGTCCAGGCCCTTCTTCAAGAACGTCGGGTACACGTCCTGGGTGCCGTGGCTCATCCAGTTGAAGGCGGTCATCAGCAGCACGAGGTACCCCATCCGGCGCAGGATGTGCGGCTGGCGCAGCACCTGCGCGGTGCTGGTGCGAGTCAGCTGGACCTTCTCCCACACCTCCGACTCGGACAGCCGGCTGCGCAGGAACAGCGAGATCAGCGCCGGGATCAGGCTGAGCGCGAACAGTCCGCGCCAGCCCCAGTGGGTCCAGTTGTTGATCGCCAGGTAGCTCACCGCCGCCAGCAGGTAGCCGAGCGAGTAGCCCTGCTGCAGGACGCCGGAGAAGAAGCCGCGGCGGCCGGTCGGGATCTTC
>Ga0157370_10004874_pt1 | contig 15233 bp, 7 predicted proteins | sample C35metaG_FD_113463 | JGI IMG/M metagenome (GOLD analysis project Ga0157370, IMG submission 113463) | Corn rhizosphere microbial communities from Kellogg Biological Station, Michigan, USA - C3-5 metaG | ecosystem: Host-associated > Plants > Roots > Rhizosphere > Soil | place: USA: Michigan...
CGAACCAGCGAGCTACAGGTCCTCGATTGGGAAACGGGGGCGCTCTACTGGAACTGTCTCCGCTCGAGTGAGGGCGACGAGGGCAAAGCGCTGGCGAAGGTGCGGGAGAAGTACCTCGACGATTGCTTGCGGTAGGACCTGCACTTTTTTCTCGGGACGACGCAGCAGTATCACTTTATAGCGCCGAATCCTTGGGTGATCATCGGAGTCCTTCCGATTCCCCATGAGCGTCAGATGGGTCTGTTCTAACGATTCTCAGAGAGTGCGATCACATGCACGGCTTCAAGGGGAAGCAAGACCGAGCGGGACTGCAGCGTCAGATCACCTGGCTGGTCAGCGTGCACCGATAACATCCGGTTCCGGCTCTTGGGAACGGGTCGTCGTCCAACTGACGTCCCGCTTTCGCTAGGTCCTCAGTGATGTACTGTACCGCTCGTGACTTCGCCTGCCTCGCGGTCACGGTGCCATCAGTGTCCTTTCGGGCCGCGGAGAGCACCTCCGTGAGGGCCGCGTGCGACACAGCCTCCGGCATTGCCTTCACCATGGCTTCGATGAAACGAAACGCGTGCGTGTCGGGACGCGCACTCGAAATCAGAACGCCGTCCACCCAGATCTGCTGCTGCTGGGCGTCAACGATAAGTCGGACTCCATCTCGAACACGATAGAGAGCAGGAGCGACGCTTGAGAGTCCACAGGCCGCGACCACGGCTCGAATCACCTGCTCACGTTCAGGAAACGGCGAGGGAAGCACTGCCGTCGGAAGTTCGGAAACGCCCTCGCGCGGGGAGGGCATCAGCAGAACGAGGTGCGCCCCTGGCGCCCGGGCTCGAAGGCGATCTCCAATACCTGCACTGGGCTGGCGCAAGGCGTATGTCAACCGAACTCGCGCATTAGCGAGCACTAGATCGCCGAGGTCGAGGAGTTCTTGGGAGTCATCCCAGGGCGCCGCCTCGGAAGTTAGTCCGAGGTGAGCGCGCAAGTATTCTCGGAGTCGCTCGGGCTGGAGTTCCAGCCCGTCCAAATCCGTTGCGCTCAGAGAGCGAGGCGGGATCTCTGGCGCCAAGCTGACTCCATACCACCCTGCAGATTCGATCGGAATCGCCTCCAAGATTCGGCCTGCCCCCTCGTGATCCGGACTTGATGTTGACTGAAGCCGGACCGGAATGAGCACGCGGCTCTCAACGAGGCCGTCGGTGTCGCGGCCGAATACCGATCGCCAGACGGAGACGGAGTGTCTCCAGGGGCGGAGTGACCAGAGGTCGGGGGTTTCCTCCCTCCGCCGCACACGTATGCCGATAGCGTCGAGGAACTGGTCAGTGAGCTTCTCGTGCCGCTTCGCGCTCAGCTCGATGCGACTGGCCCGAATGCTAACATTGAGCGGCCGCGTACTCGCCCCGATAACTTGTAACTTCAGCTTCGCTTGAACCAACTGCCCTTCCGTTAAGGACAACCCGAGCTCTTCGATGGTACGAAAGCAATCCGTAGAGCGGATGAGCAGTGCACCTTGATCGCCGCGTTCCCACATGCATTCCGTCATGCGCACGCGGCCGATCAGAGGAATGCCATGGTTATCTAGGGCCGCTTGCCCGCGCTGCTGGAGGACGCGAAGGTTGCAGACGGCGTCTCCGGAGAAGAAGTCCTCATCGCTAAAGAGAACCCGACCGAGCGTTCGTCGATAGAACTCGACCACCGAAGGAACGCGCGCGGCGATTCGAAGGCGCCCAAACGCCGATTCGTACCGCAGGATGTCAGCGTGTACGGGGCGGTACTCGATCGTGGTGCGGCCCACCTGTCCTGGGATGACGGCACGTGGTTTCTTGGTGGAGTGACTTCGAATCACTTGAAAAACGTAGGTGCCCCCGTCCTCAAATGCGTGTACATGGACGTGGTCACCGAGATCGTTCGCCAGGCAGTATTCGCGCAATTCCGCCTGCAACAACTCGCCCTTCGCGCGCAATCCGCTGACGGGTCGCGCGTCCTTTCCGAGGAACTCGTTGTATCGACGGTGATCAGATCGCTCCTCGGCCTGCGTTTGCGCGCGCACGAGGACATCGGCCAACGACGCGTCTTCGCGCTGACGAAGGAAAAGTTCGAGAGCCAACTCGCGCGCTCCCAAGTTGGCAGGCAGCACTTCTGCCGGGAGTCGCTGATCAGCCATGGCGGCAGCAATGGCATCGCGACCTGCATCCGTTCCAAGCGTGTGAAGAATCTCGAGCGCCAGGAGGAGCTCCTCCGATAAAGAATCTCTTTCAAGCGCGTGCCTGACGTCCGGGGGGCGGAGCGAGTCGCGCTTGCTCTGCAGCGACTCGGGCCACCCGACGGCGTCGAACACGCGGATCCAGAGGCTGGGCCGCACCTCTTCGAGAACCGTCTGGTCAAGGAACAGTAGCGGAACTTGCATGCCGGGAAATCGTTAGGCGTGACGAGAGGTTGCTTCTTCCGTGAAACTAGGGAGCGTCGCCGGCCGCTGGGTCGACGGTGCCCCCTGCGCCGAACATGGGTGTACAGATGGAGCAGGCGCGACCTGCGGCGAGCGAATTCCGTCGCACCGTGCCAGATGCAAAATCGAAGGCGAGGCGAAGCGGCGGATCGTCGGCGCCCGCGAAGGCCGTCGTGATTCGGAGAAGCTCTATCACAGCGGCACCAGCGACGGCCGTGTTGAACGGTACAACACTCGGCTGTGCGACATCGGCTCCAGAGATGTAGCCCTCGGCGACCGCCGTTGCTCGATCCGTCGGCGAGAGCGATTCAATTCGGAGTCGGTCAGGATCGATATGCCCCCAGCAGGCAAGACACGGACGGCCGGGGCCGACAACCACGACGCGCCCTGCGCCGGACGCAATCCGACCATGATCGTCCAGCCGGAAGGCGCTGCCGACGTCGATCAGAGGAATCCCCTTCTCATAGGCCATTCGGTTCAACAAGGCGCGTGGCGTATGCTTGTCGACGCAGGACAGCACGACATCCGCATCTTCAAAGTGGGTGGGTGCTATTTCAGGTCCGAGATGCCCTCGGAGAGCGATCACCCGCGTCGCCAGCCCCAACTCGCGAACGTACCGTTGCGCCACGTCGACCTTCCAGGTCTTTCCCGCATCCGCGCGCGTAGATCCGAAGACCCGGCTCACGTTAGACGAATCAACGCGGTCGCCATCAATGACGGTCAGCTTACCGATGCCAAGGTGAGCGAGCTGGGCAAGGGCGACAGAGCCGGTCCCGCCGAGTCCGACGATTGCTACGTGAAGTGTGCGCAGCGTGGCTTGCCCAGCGGCGCCAAGCGCGAGTAGTTGCCTATCGAAGCAGGAGGAGTTGCCGTCCGTCGACGCTCCGGGTGCATGCGTCCGCAGCACGCGGCCAACCACTCGAACAGTAACTTCGTCTACGGCGCCCGAACCTGACCAGACCCGTGCGGTTGGAATGCGCGTTTCGCCAGCTACCACCACCGATCCGTGAGGTCCCGCCATCTGGGCAAATAGTGAAGGCATGAGGCGAGAGTCGCCCTGGTCGTCAGCCGATGAGAACCACGGCCGATCAGTTCCGGGATGCGTGTGGATCGTGATGACGGAGAGTCCGCGATCCCGAGCCAGCCGGACGAGCCGGTTGAAGGCTACCGGGTCGATTCGCAAGCGGTCGACTTGCCGAATCTGATAGCCATCTTCGGGAATAGCGAGACAGTGGCGGGCGAGGAGAGTACCTCCATGCAGCCGCTCGGCGAGAATGACACCGGCGGTCTCGACGTCCTGTCGGCCACAGAGGCTTTCGACGAAGGGAGACCACTGGGACTCCAGGATGCGCAGGATCATTGGTCGCTCTCAGTCCAACCGAAGAAAGCGGCCGTGGATGCAGCGCAGGAAGTCTCGAAGCGTGCTCACACCCGGTTTCCATGCGCCAGCGGCGAGGTGCCACGAGAACCGCTGCCAGTCCAAATCCAGCAACCGTTCCGTGGACGTTCCACGCGGGAGACTCCCATTCGGCGCCCTCACAGCCGGGTACACCCAGAACATATCGGGGGCAGCGTCCGGGAAGGCAGGGGGAAGCTTGACAAGCAGCTTAACGCGGTCTGGCTGGAAGCCAGAGGGCAGCGCGTAGTCGTAGATCACGAGAAACGACCAGCCGTCCGACTGCGCGTGGAGGATAGCTCGTTCGGTGTCGAGGCCTGCCTCGAGCAGAAGCTCAGCCCCCAGGCCGTAGTCGGCCGGGGGCTGGCTGTGGAGGTGATCGCCATTCTTCAGTGTCACGCTCGCGTCGTTGGCAATCACCTGGTCTTCGCCGGGCTGCTGGAGGAAGAGCACGTCGCTGAGGGGAATGCCGGCGAGTTGCTTCAGCGCAGCGCCGGTCTGCACCGGCTCCTGCAATTCGAACTTCTGCTTGTTGATAAAGACGTGGATGAAGTGTTCGGGTGGCATGGGTATTCCTCTGAGTTGAGGTCTCGATTGCTCGGAGCGTCCAAGCACCCTTTCATCGCGCTCCGCATCAGCAAGGTTAGAAGCGCGTGCGCGCGGAGTCAGTTACGGCGCTGTTACGACGTCACCCCGGTCCGTTGAACAACCGGAGAACACGCCTGTCGGCGCAGGCACGAGCGACATTGGCTACCGCGGAATTCGCCGGGGTGATGGGCGGCGGCGCGTGTTGCGAATGTGCCGAGACGTTGCAGATCGGCACGCCTTTGAGTTGCGGGTGGCCACGACGATCCAGTGCCGTCGACGGCCGCGGTCACGCGCGCCCTCCGCATCGCATCAGCTCACGCGGGCGTTAGGCGTCGACTCGCCCCACTTTCGCGACCTCAATAGCGTCAACCCGTTGGGCGTGGCGCTCGGCGAGGATCTAGACAGCGCCGGATAGGGACGCGCGATTCGCCGGCGGCCCGTCCTCGCCGTCGGGCGTTCGTGGTGGTGCAGGTGTTCGGTCGATTGGTCTAACGCGAGCTTGCCGGCTACTCGAATAGCTCCGGTGAGCTGCGCGCTGCTGGCGCGCGCCTAGAGGGTCTCTTCTTCCCGGCCCCTTTTTCGGCGGCGGCGCCCACAAGCGCCTCCGCCCGCGCGCGCTGGGCGTTGAGCTCGAGCAACCGCGCGAGTACCTCGTCGTGGATATCGTCAGGCCAGCGGTAGCGATACGGTTTCTTGCGGTTCGCATATTCCTCCTCTTCGATCTCGTAGTCGAGGAGGAACTCGCACACAGGGTGGATGTCACTCCAGCCGTAAGCGTCGAGGACGGCGCGGTCCATCGCGGCGTGCAGTTCGCGTAGCTTCACGATGTCCAGGTTGCGCTCTACGGGATCGTGGAAGCGATTGTAGGTCTTGGTAAGGCCCTCGTTGTTGCGCACCATCAGGGCAGCGCGGAGCTCGTAGTATGCCTTACCGGCGGCTTCGAGGGCGGCGTCGGTTTCCCAATTATCGGGGAACGGGAACGTCTCGAAACAGTCGGAGGGCGTGTAGCGGAGATCGTCCTTCATAGATGAAGCGAAGAATCGCGCCCAGAGCTCGTGGGGCCGGGCCTGGAGAGCGCAGAAGGCGGCGTGCGTGGAGAACGGGAAGGCGATGAGTGAGTCGGCGTAGATCATAGTGCTTGGAAGAAACGCGAATGCCATTGCTTGCCCGACGCGCGAAAGCGCCAGCACGCGCTCCAGCCCCGATATGGCAGTGTATAGCTCCCGACGTGCGTTCCAGTACTTCCACCACTCGTGCACCATTCGCGGGTACTTTTCGGAATCCTTATCGATGCGATACGGCTTGACCTTCGCCTCGACGATCGCCATCAGCTCCGGCCAAAACGCTCGGCATTCTGCCTCCGTGCGTTCGCCAAAGTTGATCACGCACCGGTGGTGCTCGTGCGTCGGGCTGGTGTTTACCTCCTCGCCGCCGATGTAGGGGAAGATCACCTCTCGATTGTGGGGATTGCGCTCGAGAAGTCGGCGCATCTCGAAAAGAGGAGTTGCCACACCCTTTGCGTCGGTGTCATCAAAGGTGAAACCCATGCCGAGGATGATGCTCCCCTGAAAACTCTTGTCGGCGTTTGAGGCCAAGCGTATCGGGTCCCCGTGACCACCCCGATGAAACAGAAAGGCTGTAACTCGATCCACCTCAAGGTCATCAAGCGTCCGCAGGCCGGCGTACGCGCCCTTCATCGCGTGGATTACGCTCACGACAACCGCAGCCATACCTGGCCACTTGACTCGACGCCGGACGGCGAAGATGTCGCCCTGATGATTGCAGATCCATCGAAGCCCTGACGCACGCGTGTCTCCCTGGGCAATCGTATTGGTGGCGATAAGCCCGAAGGCACCGCCCTGGCGAAGGAGGTCGAATGCGCGGCGGAAGAAGTGAGCCACGAGATCCGCGCCTCCAGATGAGCCGTCATGCTGCTGCAGCAACCAGCCAGAATAGACGCTGCCCTGTGCGGCGGTGAGATTGCGTCCGCCCATAAACGGCGGATTTCCCACGAATGCATCGAATCCAGGATTCACCCTCTCGAATACCTCAGGAAACTCGATCTCCCAATGAAACGGAGCAAGCGGCGGATCATCGTGCCGCCGCTCCTCAAGCCAGCTCTCGTATTGGTGCGCCTCACCGCGCATCGCCGCCTGTGCGAACTCCGCACGCTTCCGCTCACGGTCCTTCGGCTTCTCGGCCTGGAAGTACGACGCAACCGCCAGATCGCCGAACAAGCGCACCTTCGACAGCTCGAACTGCGCCTGATCCCAGAGGTCGCGCAGCTCCCAATCAGGGATGTCGTCCCCGGCCTCACGAATGCGCGCCCTGAGCGCCAACACCTTGTCCAGCGAATCGCGCAGTCCGAGCCCCGCCAGCATCGGCGGCTTGCTCGCATCCCAGTGAAACGCCTCGAGCTGGCGTCGTGAGAGCCCAACCAGCGAGTCGCCGTGCCGGAGCGCGTGGTCCAGAAACGTGAGCGGGTGATCCTTGGCCAGCGTCACCAACCAAAGCGACATCTTGGCGAGATCCACCGCTACCGGATTGCGATCCACGCCGTACAGACAGCGCTGCGCAACCAGCCGTCGCGCTAACACTACCTCGTCCTCATCGGCCGGTATCGCCGGCACAGCATCGTGCGCGCGCCACGACTCAACCAGTGCGTCACCCAGGTAGCGGCACGCCTCGACGAGGAACGCGCCGGGGCCCATCGCCGGATCGCACACTTTGAGATCGAGAATCTGCTCCGGCTTCGGCGGCCGTCCGTCCGCCTCACGCAGTCGCGCGAGGATCGGCTCCAGCGTGGTGCGCACTATCGGCTCGGTCAGCTCGCGCGGCGTGTAGTGCGACCCCGACCGGCGCCGCTCCTCACTCGGTTGCAAGACCATCGCCCCGCGCGGCACGACGTCCGGCGTCGCCTCCTTGTCGATCACCGATCCCAGCGCCGCGTGCAGATCATCCAGCGTCGCGGCATCCGCGACCTTTAGCCTAACGCGCTCCGTGAGCTTGCGATCCGTCCGATCCTGAATCCATTTCGCCCGCTTGCCCGGACCCTCCGCAACCAGCTCATCCAGAGTCACCGTCGTCGGCGCGCCCTGCTTCTTGTGCGCTTTGATCGCCACCGAACGCCCACTCGCCGTCTCGAGGCGGAAGCCCATCATGGTTTCATAAACAGAACCGATCTGCTCCACGTCGAGCGCCCGGTAGGAGATGCGCTCGCCATCGAGCACCAGCAGCTTCTCCAGAGCGCGGTACACCGTGCCGTCCGGAACGAGCGGCGGCGTGATCCGCTCGTGGAGCTGACGCCCGCCGACTCTTGGGCGCGCCTCGAGAAACGGGAATCGGTCCGGATCGAAGAGTACTCCGTGGCGCGCCGGCAGGCGCATGCCAGGTGACCGCGCGCCGTCGTGGATCATACGGAACAGCGCGACGAGCTGGGCCCACGCGCCAAAGCGCTGCTCCATCGTATCTGGAAAGAGCGCGGCGTCCTCGCGCAGCCGCTCGTGGAGGCCGGCCACGGAGTAGTATCGAATGAACGTGTCGTTCTCCGGAAGCAGATCGCGCTCCTCAGCGTACAGAATGAAAACGAGGCGCAGGATCACCGTTAGCAGCGCCCGGTAGACCTCGTCGGGATGGTCGGCCAGAACCGCGCGCAGCAGCGTGCCACCGGACGCGTCGTGCGCGCTCTGGAATCCGCGCAGCAGCTCGTACAAGGCGTGCAGCACCTGCTCCGCGAGCCGCTCCGACACCTCATTCTGAAACTTGCGGCTGTCCGCGAGCAGCGCGGCGAGTCGCTGGTGCCGCGGGAGGGCAAGCAGCCGCTGCTCGCTGAGGAGAAGTCTGAGCGCGGTGCAGATCGGGCGGCCGGCGGTTTGCACCATCTGCACGACCTGAAAATCGATCCAGCCCGAGCTTTCGCCGCGCGGCGCCGAGATGAGGCGAAGTGTGTCGCCGTTGACGAGTAGTCCGGCGGGCACACCGGTCTCGCGCAGGAGGCGCTCCATGCGCGAATGATGGGACAGTTCCAGCCTTCCACCGCCAGTCGGTACGCGATCGAAATCGTCGCCCGCCTCTATAACCCGAACCACGAGCTGCCATACGGGCGCTCCACTCTGTGGCGCCGGCTCGCGCACGGCGAAATCCGGCCGCAGAGTTTCTCGGGCGTCGGGGATCGCGACCTGCAGCTCCTCGGGAATCGGTTGCTCCGCAGTGCCCGCGTAGCCACTCGCCGAAAAGGTCCAGCCGAGTACCTGTGCGGCAAACGAGCGAAAGTCACGGATACGCGGCCGGCTGTTCTCATCCCTTCGCTCGGCGCGGCGATCTGGCGCAGCATCGGCCGGCGACGGCGCGATCCCGACGCTCGCCCGCAGAAGGCGTTGGCCCTCGACGTCGCGGCGGTCGAGGATCGCTCCGGCCCGCACGAGCGCCGGCGCCGAGACGACGAGGCCCTTCGGCTGCACGAAGCCCAGCCACTCGAGGTGCGCGAGAACCTGCGGGTCGAGCTTCGCCACGGCCTAATTCGTCTCCGGCCAGAGATACACGAGCCCCACCGGCTCGACGCGCCGCGCCTTTACCTCGTAGAACTCACGAATTCGAGATGGCTCCCGCTCCAGATCGCGGTCGAACTGCTGGAGCCGTGTGCGCCAGGAGCGGATGTCAGTCTCGAGTTGCCGCTTCTCGTCTTCGTTGAAGTCGAGCGTGAGCTGTTCGATTGGCTCATCGTCATACTTCGACAATTCCAGCCTAACGCGATCGCGCTGGCGCTCGAGCGTTTCGCGAAGGTCGCGCGATTCGCGATCACCGCGCCGTGCCAACAACTCCACGGCGGCTGCCGCGAGTTCCTTCGCACGCGGCTCGAGCCGCGGCAGCAGGTCCTGAATGTCGCGTGCAGCCGTCGCGAGCAGTCTGTCTCGAATAGCCTGGCTTGGCGGGCGGCCGCCGTCGTTAGCCAGCGATCGCTCGAGGAGATCGAGCGTCTTCGCCTCGGCTTCGCGTGCGTAGATCTCGAGCGGCCCCCGCCGGCGGGCGAGCTCGATCCAGCGGGCAGTGACCGGCACGATCTCCTCGTGCAGGCGTTCGGCACCGCGGCCGTAGAGTGACACCCGACCGAGAAGAATGACGCGCGGGATGGAGTCCGCTGCCTGAGCCAGGCAAGCGCGCGAGAGGTCATGGTAGACAAAGCCCTGACTCCGGAAGCGCGCTAGCAGGCGTTGGGCAACGCGCTGCTCCAGATGGAGATGTACGGTGTCTTCCGTTAGCATTCCGGCGTCCTCGAATACCACCGGCCGGATCGGCGCGTCGCGCCGCCACTCGGCGAGGGACTGCGCGAGCTCTCGAGGCGCGCGCAGGGTGTCGAGCGTGGCGCTCCAGCTGGGGTCCGCAGCGGCGCGCCGGTCGAGCGGCGGAAAGGTGAAGGCCGCATTGCCGTGCGGATCCCGCGTTTCGGCCAGCGGCTCGGAGCCAAGCATTTCGAGCGCCGAAGAGAGCGCGTCGCGGAACGGGGCCGAATCGAACTCGATCCATGCGCGAGACCGTTCGAGCAACTCGCGGCAGCGCTCGATTTGCGCAATCAGCTTGTCCTGGCGATCGCGCGCCGCGTCCAGCTCTTCCGCGGTCACCTGCTTCGCGCTCGCATCAAGATCTGCCGCCTCGATCTCGCGGGCCAGGCGTGGAGCATCCTTATGCCGGATGCCTTGCCCGAGCCGGCGCTCGATGTCGTCATCAATGACCTTGGAGAGGCTGCCTAACTCGCGCTTGATCGTTTCTGTCTTTCTGACGAGCACTTCCAATACGCGATCCTCCGGACGCTGCGGGAGTACGAAGTAGTGACAGCGCACCTCTGGTGCCGGCTGGAGCTTGCGGTCGATGCGCCCGTTGCGCTGCTCGATGCGCCCCGGATTCCACGGCAGGTCGAAGTGATAGAGGTCCGCGCAGTGCGCCTGGAAGTTGAGCCCTTCGCGCGCTGCGTCGGTGGCGAGCAGGATCCGGAGCGGGTCCTTCGCGGGCTCCGTATTGAATCGGCGTTGAATCTCTTTTCGGCGTGTACTGCTGGTGAGTCCGTCAATCACCTCGATACGCTCGTCGGCGCGATCGGTATCGGCGATGGCCCGTTCGAGCATCGTCTTGAGATAGCGCTTGGTGCCTTCGCGATTCTCGGTGAAGATGAGGACACGGCGATCGAGCCACTTGGGGGGAGTCCCACGTGCCGCCTCCCCGAATGGCGGCAGGCCCGGGCACAGGTTCGCGCGGATCCAGTCGATGAAGTACCGCGTCTTGCCATCAAGATCCCAGCGGCTCCTCTCCGCGATCGCCTGCATCTGATCCAGGAGCGCCTGCTCCCGGGCCCAGAGTACCTGCGCGACTGCGTCGCGTGGCGATTCGGCTTCGACAGCCGCGGCATCGGCGATCTCCGCGGCCTCTTCATCCTCCTCCTGCTCGGAGGTCCACGCAGCGCGTTCATCATCCGCGTCAGGCGCTTGCGTGAAGAGCGTGTCGGTTGCGTCCTGGCTTCGTATGCGCTCGGTGTGTCCTCGGTCCCACTGTCGCTGGACCGTGGCACGGTGGACCTGGAGACTTCGTGCGAAGGCCTCGATCGACGAGAGTAGCCGCTGCTGGAGGCCCACGACGAGCAGGCCCGCCGAGGCTTGCGCGCGGCGAGTGGAACTGGCGAAGCGAGCTTCGCGTGTCTCGCGGTATTCATCCAGAAGTCTGGACAGCACCAACTCCGGTGCGTCGTCCGGAAGGTTGTCGATCGGAATGCGGACAATGTCGCGCTTTGGGAATCCACCCTGCACCGCGCGGATGTCTTCCTTGAGCCGCCGTACCATGATCTCCCCGAGCGCCTTCGGGCGGATCTTCACGCCGCGTGTGAAGCGATAGGGGTCGAGCAGCTCCAGCAAGGTTGAAAAGCTGTTCGAGTGGCCGTTGTGCGGTGTCGCCGACAGGAACAGCCGGTGCTCGAAACGCCCGGCCAGGTCGCGTACCGTTCGGGTGAGGTGTGTTTCGATTCCGTAGCGTCCGCCGCTCGACGGCGCAGCGTGATGCGCCTCGTCCAGGATCAGCAGGCTGCCGGGGAGAAGGTGTCCCAGCCACTCGCGGAGCGGATCCGCGTACGCCGGATCGATGAGGAGGTTGTGCGACACCAGGAAGCGGCTGTGTGTGCGCCACGGATTTACGCCGAAGCCGCGCTCGCGGCGAACGCGGGCGACATATGCGCGATCGAGGATCTCGAATACCAGTCCGAAGCGCTCTTCGAGTTCTGCCTTCCACTGTTCGAGCACGGATGGCGGCGTGGCGACGACGATGGTCTTCGCTTTGCGGCGCAGCAGCAGCTCGCGAGCGACCAGGCCGGCCTCGATCGTCTTGCCCAGACCCGTGTCGTCAGCAATGAACAGGTTCACCCGCGGGAGCCTCAGCGCTTTCCGGAGCGGCTCCATCTGGTACGCGTCGATCTTGATTCCGGCACGGAACGGCGATTGGAAGAGGTCCGGGTCCGTGGCGGTGACGCAGTTCCAGCGGAGGGTGTGGAGAAAGGCGGCGAAATAGCGAGGAGAGTCGAAACCTTTCGCTGCCAGATTCTCCCATCCTTCCTCCTCGAGGATCAGGCGGTCCGGTTCGCAGTCCCAATAGACGTCGAGGGTCTGTCCTTGAGCATCGTCGTCTGCACACGCGAGGCGGACGACAGCGGAGTCGCCTGGTCTCTCCGACTGCGTGACTTCTTCGACGAGCCAGCGGCGGGAACGAACGAGGACGAGCTGGCCGGGCTCAGGCGAGCGCTCGGGAAGGGTGGCGTTTGCAGTTGCGGTCAATTCATCTCTCGGGTCGCAGAATGCGAGGAGTTCAACGCGCTGTGGGGAGAAGGGAGTGATATGCGTCCAAGACCCAGCTTCTGGTGCGGGCGAACACACAAACTGTGGTGGTCAAGCCGCCGCTTCCATAGCTCTCCCGTCCGCAGCAAGCAACGTTACGCGTCCGGCGCTCGATCTTATCGACGGAACTCAGCATGGTCGACGAAGGCGTTGATGCGGGCGATGAACGGTGAGGGGCCGCGTGGTCTTCCGTTGCGATCCTTGTCCGCGTACGAGAGATAGAGAAGATCGCGGGCCCGGGTCATGCCGACGTAGAGAACCGCAGCCTCGCTCGCCAGCTCGTCCTGGTCACGGGCGGTTGCTTGGGGAACCGTCCCGGCCGCCGCGCCGACAATAATGACTGTGGCGAACTCGTGCCCCTTGGCGCCGTGGAGCGAGCTGACGCGGACCGCGTCCACTTCTGGGCTGATCTCGCCCGTTGGCGAAGACTGAAACGAGTACACAGGTATCTTGGCAGCTTTCAGGGCGAGAAGAGCTATTTCGCGAGAGCGTTTGTCGCGGCCGACCACGCAAATGTCGCGTGGAGTGTAGTGCTTGTACCGGAGGAGACTTCCGATCTCGGAGGCAACAAACCGTCCCTCAGCTGCCTCGTCACGACATCGAACGATGATTGGTCGCGACCCCTCTCGAACGCTGAACTCTGGAGCGAAATCGATCGGTGAGGCCCCGGCACTCGCAAGATCCTGCTGCCACTCAGCCGCGACAAGGGGAAAGGCAGCCTCAAGGATCTGACGCGTATTTCGGTAGTTCTTCCGTAGTACTACTCCCCTGCCCGCGATGTCGACTCCTAGCCCACGCATCGAATAGCCGCGAGTAAAGATCCGCTGCGTCGCGTCCCCGACGAGTAGCAGACCGTCAGGGATACCTGAAGTAAGGGAGTGGAGCAGCTTGATCCCGATCTCTGAAATGTCCTGTACCTCGTCAACAATCACGGCGCGGTACGTTTCACGCGTAGGATCTCCACTTAGCCTTTGCCTGTAAGCCATCCGCACGAACTCGGCGGGTTCAACGAATCCGCGCTCGAAAAATTTCCGGACATGCAAGAGATACAGGTCGAGAATCGCGCGACGTTGGTCCGACGTGATAGCGCGACCCCGGCCACTCCTATCGGTGGTCAGATATGACTCTACCTCCTCGTGAAGGAATCGACCCATAATGAATTCCACCTCCTGCCAAACGTACTCGCGCGGGAGTGACTGCAGCGCGGTCTGGGCGCGGTTTGTGAGCGCAGCGAAAGACATTCGTTGCACCTCGCGACTGTCCTTCGGAGAGTACCTTGGACGCTGCAAGCCGCAGAAGGCCAGATAGTCCAAACACCATCGATGTAGATGCGTCACCTCAATCGATTGCCGCTCGTCCCCGGCCAGGCTATGCAGCAGACGGCCAGCTTCGGCGGCGAGGCCTTTATCAAAGGTTGTGAATAACACGCGCTGGCCAAAGGGAGCTGCTTCGCGCGCCAGACGGCGGGCACGATGTAGAGCCACCACCGTCTTCCCGGAGCCACTGATGCCGCGAAGGCGGGCCGGGCCCTTGAAAGTCCGCTCCACAAGGCTCCGCTGATCGGGATGCAGAAACAATTGCCACTGCTGCAATGAGCCCTTTTGCAGAACCAGATCAAGCTCATCCGGGTCAGAGAAGGTGATGAACTCCTCGCTCACCCCTGTTCTCTCACTGAGCTCTCCCGCTGGGAACGTATCCCGAAGCACTGCAGTGCCGCGTGCCAAATCAAACACTGCGCTCTTTGCATCGGAGTTGCCAGTCACGTAGGCCAGGAGGGTTTCGGCGGCGCGAGATTCCGTGTCGGAGAGTTCCTCAAGCGCAGTCATGCATTCAATACCATCAGGATCGATGATGCCACGGAGGCGCCCGAAAAAAGACTCGGGCACTCCCAGCCGAGCGAGCATAGCATCCGTGAAGGTCGCGAAAACTGGGGGTTGCGGCGGAGTATCGATAGCGGTCTCCGCGGCCAAGTCTCCTGATGGCGCCACCTCGATCACTGTCTCCGAGGAAGTCGCAAGACGTAGCTCGCGAACTCGACCGGTCCTCGCGTCAAAGACGTATCCTTTGTGCCCATCGAGGAACGTATCAACGTGGTCGTGAGTCCCAACCACTAACGCAATCAACTCTTCAGCATCATCGGTTCGTTGAAGAACTAGACGATAGCCGTCTGGTAGCTCGAACTTGATGCAATTAGGTATGCGCGACTCAGATCTGTGCGGTGCGCTCGGCGTCTGATCTCGCTGGAGTTCGAGAAGAACTTCCGACGCACGCTGATACTGCTTGCGCGCGGAACGCTTCAGACCATCGAGATCGCGCGTGAAGGTGGGTCGCAGGGTTATGCGTGGCATGAAAAGAAGACGGGTGACAGCGAGATGCAGCCGGTGCGTCTGACGTTAATGCTGCCGCTGTATTCGGCCCTGTACACAGGGGAGCGCCATCTCACTTGGCGCCGTTCTCCGACAAATTACGGCTATGGGGTGACACCATGGCACAAACCACCTGCCACTTATCCCCTTGCCGCAGAACCGAGTTGGATCTTGCTGGCCGGTATCCGACTAGTGTTGTCGCAGAAATCGTCCAGATTCGAGCATTGGCTGCTCGCGAATTATCGGCTGCCTCAACAGCGGGCAACTTCTTGTTCGAGGAGCGCCGTCAATACTACTCCTCGCGCTCGATCACCACGCCACCCCATAATCCTCCCCATGATTACTCGACCCGCCCCACATCGAGCGATGCGCCGTGTCGAACAAGATCGCGTTTATCGGCCCCGACGTCCGCTGCGCAAACACCAGCGTATACCCCATCTTCCTCAGCGCCTCCCGCGTCGAATCTGGCAGCGACGTCGCCACCAGCATCCGCCCCGGCTCCGACTCGTGCATTCCAAACGATGACCGCATCTGAAAGCTGTTGATGTTCGGCGCCTCCGTGGCCTCCTGCACCG
>Ga0157370_10004876_pt1 | contig 15229 bp, 9 predicted proteins | sample C35metaG_FD_113463 | JGI IMG/M metagenome (GOLD analysis project Ga0157370, IMG submission 113463) | Corn rhizosphere microbial communities from Kellogg Biological Station, Michigan, USA - C3-5 metaG | ecosystem: Host-associated > Plants > Roots > Rhizosphere > Soil | place: USA: Michigan...
ACTCTCGTCAGCAATAATCAGGTCGAAGAAGCCCACATCGAGCTGAGCGAAGCGGTTCATCATGCCCGGGTAGGTTGCAATGTAGATGCGTGCGGTCTGATCCACCTTGTTTGTTTCACCAATCACACAACGCGGCTCGCTAGGCAGGTTCTGCTTGAAGGCCTCATCGGCCTGCACACGCAGCTCCTTGCGGTCGCAGAGAAAAAGCACGCGTTTGGCCCAACCAGTGCGCAGAAGCAGCTCGGCCAATGCAATGGCCACACGGGTTTTTCCGGTCCCCGTAGCCTGGATTATCAGCGCCTTGCGACGCTGCTTTTGGAAGTGCGCAGCAACGGTCTTGATTGCTTCATTTTGGTAGGGCCGATCGGCAATGCGCAGCTCGGGGTTGTGCTTTTCTAGCTCGGCGATGCGGTACTGACGCTGGTAATTCAGGTATTCCAGGCTGTCCTTGCTGTAAAGGCCGTACACCGGGCGATAGGTGTTGTACTGCTTGTCATCCCAGATGAAGGTTTCGTAGCCGTTGCTGTAGAAAATCACCGGGCGCTGCATGCCCATGCGTTCGAAGCCGTCGGCGTACATACGGGCTTGTTCGCGCCCTGCCTGCAGACTGACATTGCCGGACTTCTTGGCTTCGATCACGGCCAGGGGCTGACCGTTGTCGCCCCACAGCACGTAATCCGCACGCCCCTTGCCGGACGTGTTTCCGGGGAAGTCGACTTCCACCTCATGGCCGACCTGATCCGAGTTACTGACATCCCAGCCGGCCTGCAGAAGCATGGCGTCGATCAGCAGTGCGCGGGTCTTGGCTTCATTCCATTGCAGGCTGTCGGCAACCTTCTGGCTCTGCTGCTGACGCTTTTGTTGATCTGACTTGGCAGGCTGGTCGAGCTTGTCGAGGTTGCGGGTGCGCTCCTGCTCCAGCTTGTCCATGACTCGCTGCAGCTCTTCTTGCTGCTTCTGCAGTTCTTTCTCGTAGCTGGAAACTGATTGCTGAAGCTGGCTCAGTGCAGCGGTCGGATCCTTGACTTCAATGAACTCCGGCAACGCCGCCTGAGTAACGCCGTAGTATTTTACAGCCATGTACTTGGCAAGCTCATGCGCAGCATTCAGAGCCAACTTGGCATTGCGCAAATCGCCCTCGCCACCATGAGCAGCGTCGTTACCCTGAATACGCAGGAAGTTAATCTGATAAACCAGCGATTTGCTGACGCAATCATTGAACACGGAGTCTTTCACCAGCTCATAGAAGCTCGACTGCGGCATACGCGGCAGCAGTTCTTCTTTGTAGATGGTTTTGGTCAGCTCTTCGGCAAAGCTGCGCAACCGGGTGAGGGCGCTGCCCGGATCGATGTGCAGCACCGCTTCAGCAAGGCCAGCCAAGTTGGCCAGCAGCTGGTTGCCGGTGCGAAGGAACTCGAAGTTAAGTGATTTCATAAAGGCTATTCTGTCCATATCGATCCTATAGCGAGGACCGTGCCAGTTTTATTCGATGCCGTATTTTTCCATCCAGTTGCTCAGCGTTTGCTGGCTTTTAAGGCCTAGCAGGCTGGCCGCCCGGGTTTTGTTGTGGCCGGTAATCGCCAGCGCCTTACGCATATATCGGCCCGCGATTACGGAAATTATCTCTTGAATATCAATACCTTGTGAAACATCTGCGGCCATTAAATCGGCCTCCGTCTGCGGTAATTTGAACAGCGCCTGTTCGATATCATCAGCGGCTATCAGATCGCCTCGGCACCAGAGAGCAGCGCGGAGCAATGTGGATTGCAGCTCTCGGACATTGCCACGCCAAAGGTGCTGAAGGATAAGGTTTTTTGCTTCTGCGGAAATTTTCTTATTGCCGAGACTGGAGTCTTGGTTAGTAATACCAGCCAGGAGCTTCTCGGATAGCAAAAGCAGATCGCCCTCCCGCTCCCTGAGCGGCGGGAGGTGCAAAACGCCGACGGCGATGCGGTAGAAGAGATCTTCACGGAAACGGCCTTGTGCAACTTCCTGCATTAGATTGCGGTGAGTCGCAGTGATCAGCCGCACGTCAACTTTGAGTTCCTGACTCGCCCCCACTGGAGTGAAGGTGCCTTCCTGTAGCACTCGCAGGAGGCGTACCTGCACATCTGACGTCAGTTCCCCGAATTCATCCAGAAACAGCGTACCGCCGTGTGCCTGCTGAAAAACACCCGCCCGATCTGCCACCGCACCCGTGAATGCACCTTTCTTGTGGCCAAACAATGTGGAATCGATCAACTCAGGCGCAATGGCGCCACAGTTGACGGCGACAAAAGCCCCCCCGGAGCGCGGCCCAGCATTATGAATCGCTCTGGCAAACAACTCTTTGCCAGTGCCGGTTTCGCCGTAAATCAGTACAGGAACCTGCTTCAGCGCCAGAATTTGCGCCTGTGCCTTGAGAGCCAGAATGCGTTCGCTTTGCGTGACGATACTGTCGAAGGCGGCATCCACCGGAGCGTCTAGCCCTGCAAGCTGAACGAGCTTATCGGCGCTGATCGCATTAGCCGCCGGGACATACTCAGCCGCGATTTCGAACGGCACCTCAATTTGCAGAACGCCTTGCTCTAGGGAGGACTGGTAAAAGATTGCCGGGTAGCGAGTCTTGCCCAAAAGAATCCATACCGCTTGCATGGCAGGTGTGCCGGGGCTGAGCAGGATAGACAATTGAGCACCTAGAACACTCAGACGCTTTAAATGCTGATTAGCTGCCTGGTAAATCTCCCCGAAATGGACGGGCGAAGACAATTTTTCATAGTACGCAGTGATCGGCACATCGACCTGATTGCGGAGCCAGGCAAGATAGGGCTCAACGCGCTCCGCGGGATAAGAGCAAAGCAACTGGACGCTATCGGTAGGTATAGCTTTTAACGTGGACAGAATCGGGCCTGCCTCACCGCCTGAAATTGCGTTGAGATCATTTCCGCCAACCCAACTGGCCAACACGCGTTGCTTTGTCACCACTGTCCCTGTACTCCCGGCCGCCCTCTTGCCCATAAGCAGGCTGGGGAGAAATGTGCTCTGATTCGCGAATTGGATAGTAAACCATCAGTCGCTTCGGGTCTTGATACGACTCCCAAACTGCAGGCAACAATAGGGTTACGCATGACGAGATGAGTACAGCACATCGAATGCGTGTGCGCTGGTGTCCGCTTAGCTGAAGAGGGAAGGTATCCTCGATACAAGAACGACCAGCAATTGAACGAAGGATCCACTCCTTGCGCCTCTTCACGCTCCCATTCATGCTAATGAAGTCATTACCTCAGGGAGCCAGCTCACAAATGTCACCATACTCACCAACTCCGACCAAGTGGCAGCGTTTTTGTTGTCGATACCTAGGGCGACACGCCTGGCAACATGAGTACAACGTCGGCGGTGACATTAATCCGCAAGAAGTCCTGGTATGCATCGTTTGCAAAAAAGAAGAGAAGCGGAAAATTCACGATGGATACCCGCCATCGAGATAGGCAGGATGGCCGCGCTTGAGGGATACGAGCGCAGAAGGTTGCCGGTCTTGAATCATTCAAGACCATCATTGCTTTCGTTGGAGCCCAAAATCTGAGCAACAGACTCTCTGAGCTAAAGTATGCTCAGACTTTTACCTGTTGCCGAGCTTCATGACGCTCTTGTTCGCGAGCTTGCACTTGTTGGGCGATAGTGGCCTGGATCTCTGTGTAGAGCTGAGCCCGTTCGTTATCACGATCCGCTACGGTCACCACCAACGCGTAAGGTTCCTTATCGAGCACATCGGGGTGGCTCCATTCCCTGTCCTGGCGCGTGACTACGACAAACCATTTCTCGGCAGGATTACGCTGCTTGAAGATCCACCTGGAGGATTGCACAGTCCCTCGACTTCTGAGCTGCGCTGGAATATCACGGTTCTGGGTCGCATCATCATTGCGAGTTTTCGCTTCGTCCTGATTGTCGTGATTGAAGAACTTCTGAACAGCCTCGAGGGATTCGCCTTTAACCAGACGGTAGCTGATTTGAGTCGCCAGGTAGTCTAGCCGGGTGGTTCGAACCGCTGGTGAGTAGGCAAGGGTCACGCTTAGCTCCCTTACGCCCTTAGTCTTGCGCAGATAGGACGCCGGCAGCGGCAGTTCGTAAAATTGGCTTGAGTCCTTCTCGATCGCTTCCTCGCACATTAAAACCACGCAGTGGTCAGAGGATCTGAAGAGGTCGCTCTCGCTGACCTGACCATAGCCCCCAACGTCACGTGACATGTCCCGCTGCCAGGTGGCTTTGTTTGCCTTGTAGGCTTCTTTCAGATCTCCCGAAAAAGTCGACTCAATCTCGTTAGGTAGAGAGGCGTGATTGACCAACATCGCCCTCAAAAGATTCGCGGACGCCTCCGGGTATTCGTTGAGTAACCGGCCGGCCAAGTGGGTGATATAAGGTGCCGAGAAACTAGTGCCGCTTATCTCTTTGAAGATCGTGTTGCCTTGGAATTGATGGTTCAGAGTAAGGACACCTAACCCCCGCATATCCGTCTTCCATTGATCACCCGCTTGGTGCATTGGACAAGCCAGGTTTCCACCCGGTGCTACCAGGTCTGGCTTCAGAGCGCCTTTGACTGACGGCCCATGGCGGGTAAACGGAGATGGTTGGCCTTCAGATGCCGGCGAAAGCTGATGAATCTCAGGATATCGCTGGCTGTCGTATGTAGCGTTATGGCGAGCAAAACTTCCTACAGTCAGAACGTTCAGCGCTGGAGCTGGATCAATGATGACGCTCTGCTCGTGCAGAAGGTATTCGGGATACTCCTCCCGCCAGCTGTTAATGGGGATAAGCGGGTCTTCAGAGCCCCTGAAATTGCCGGTTGAAACGACAAACAACACGTTGTGCTTACGCGCGAGCACGTCGAGGATATAGGCCAGCCCTCTGATATGAGTGCCATCATAGGGCGCATTTGTATTGCCAAGGGACAGGTTGAATATTCTGCAGCCCAGCTCAACGAAGTGCTCCACCGCTTCCGTCAGTGTGGCTTCGACAGTGTGCTCATCGTAAACGGCGTTGTTGGTTTGCAGGCATTTGCGCATCACCTTGCCGTTATACAGCCAGAACTCCGGTCGCCAGAAATTGCTTCGCTCGCATGCCTCTACGTCACCGTACAGCGCAATACCGGCCACTGCGGTTCCATGACCGGCTTCGTCGAACTCGTCTTGCCCCCTGACGAACGACTGGCTTTCCCCCATCGCCGCTCTGAGAAGGGGGTGGTTTGTATTGATCCCGCTGTCGAGTATGCAGACACGCGCAGCATCCTGTGCCGGACTCGGAATATTTCGCGGAAGCTCAGCGATATCGCGGTTCAACTGAGGGTAGGAGATACCGGTCTGAGGGATGAGGTCTACCAGGCGAACGTCGCCATGGTTCAACATCATCTCGGCCTGGATCATATTGACCTCGACGCGGTACATCACCAAGCTATCGAAGTTGAGCCGGTGGATCGTTCTGACCCCCACCTCGCCAAGCCAGGCTTCGAAAGCGGTACAAAGACGGACACGGACGGGATGGTTGGCTACATGGTGTGGCCAAAGCTCGACATCCAGCTTGAAGGTATCAGTGTCAGGTAACCCGATATGGCGCAGAGCCCAACTCTTGCGATCTTCGGCTGACCAGCTGTCGATGCCTTCAATAGCCTCAAGGATCTGACGATATGTGACCGTTTGTCCTGCTACGCCGAGTTTGTTCAGGTGCTCCTGAAACATGGCCAGGCCGGCTTCAGTCGCGAATACCACGCACAGCTGCTTGTCTTCCTGGCTGATGAACTCAAGGCCATGCTTTTGCAGGTTTTCGAAGGTCATGGCGCCGTCGTACCTGATCTTGAGCACGAACGGAGAGTTCTCAGTAGACTTCAGTTGCTTTCGCGCGTCCGCTGCAGCGGTGGCAAAATACGCGTTGAGCTTCTGACCATGCCCTCGAAGGTCGCCTTGTTTTTTGAACCTAGGAGGATTCTTAGTTCGCCGGCGGTTATTGAGGTTTTCACGATCGATGGTCAGGTGTTTGTACGTTGCCAATTCATCATCCTTGATTACAGGTTGTTAGTGTTTTCGCAGGCCTTCCCGAACAAGCGCACTGCGTAGTTCTTTGATCGTCAGAAACTCTTGGCCTCTCAGGATCATGCGCTTAACTGCACGGCGAACGACGCGCTCGACATCAGCACCGCTCTTGCCTTCAAACTCACTCAGTAGTTCCTTGTCATCGAGCTCAAACTGTCGGCGAGTGCCACGTAGCTTGAGCTGCAATAACGAGATCAACTGCTTCTGATTTGGTAGTGGGAATTCAATTGCATCATCAAAACGACGCCAGATGGCGGAGTCGAGAATGCTCTCGTGGTTGGTTGCCGCCAAGATGAGGCTTCTGCCGTCATAGGCGTCCATCATCTGAAGCACGGCGTTAACCACACGACGAAGCTCGCCGTGCTCACCGCTGTCTCCGCGCTCCTTACCAATGGCATCGAACTCATCGAAAAGCACGACTAGATCATGCCGTGCGATGAAATCGAAGACTTTGCGCAAATTCGCTGCAGTCTCGCCGAGGAACGAGGAGACCAAGGCATCAAGACGAACTATCGCCAGAGGGCGGTCCAGCTCGAAAGCAATCACCTCGGCCGCGAGCGTCTTACCGCAACCTGGTGGGCCGAAGAAAATGATCTTGCCTGACGGCTTCATCCCGTAACTGCGGAGCACGTCAGCTCTGCGGTGCTCCTCCAGCATCTCCTCAATCATGTCGGAGCTAGTTTCCGGCAGGATGATTTCCTCTAAGGAGCGCTTTGACTGTCTAATATCGAGCAACGGAAGCCCGCGCTCCTTGTCGACCGGAATCTCGTATTCAAACTGCGGTTTGCGGCCGGACGACTGAGCATGCATATCGCCGCCGTAGAGAATTTGCTCTAAATCATTAGCCAGCAAGTGATGCTGCTTTTGCCGCTCTTCTTCGATGATAGCTTCAGAGGCACGACGAAACGCCGCAGAGTCTCCGAGAGTCCCGGCCTTGAAGAGTTGCCTTAGTATTTTTCCGTTAGCCATTTTATATGCCCTGCATTTAGCTATTTGTTTCAGAGTCGCCAACTCGTGAAACTAATCCTTGCCCTAAGCAGAAAGAACTAACAGGATAATTTATTCAGAGCTAACATATTAAAGGACTCCATTCCAAACTTAGTTGACTAGTCAATTTTCACTAAAATCTTGACAACTACAAGAGTAGTTAGAGTATCGACTATGCTGGCATTTTGTCCAGTATTATTAGAGTGCCAACCATGCTGACCGCCCGCCAATCGACGAGTGGCAGTTAAGCCTAATACTGGGCGTTCCCCTGCGTCCCGGAAAGGCATCCGCGATACCGATAGCGCCTTCGAGAGAAAAATCCACCGCACGCCAGACTAAAGATGAGATCCACACATAGACATTGCCGGTCCTAGATTCACACTGGGGTGGCTGGCAGTCGGCATGGTTTTACCCTATCGTGCTGCACTTAGCTGTATAAGCCGTCGAATATCGGCATCAGCATTACCTCTACCCGGAAGGTGCCTTGGCTAGTGGAAAGCATCGCTCTCTGGCTTTCCCGAAAAACGGGATTTAGGTGTTGACGCTAACGCCGAATTGATCCATTTACCGACCAACACTGCCCCTCCTCCGACCGGAACAAATCCAGCACAGCCAATGGTTCGCAAGGAATCAGACTGGGTCAATTCGGCGGCGGCGCCAACACAGCTGTCGCCACCGAGCGAGTAAATCTGCAACAGGTTACATCCGTCAGGATGACGACCATCCGGCAGTAATCTAGGAATATACGCTCCCAAGAACTACTGTGAAGTAATGAAAACTGAAACTTAATTGCGTAAATGAATGAAATAGCTGCCATAACACACAGATGAGTAGGCAACAAAAAATAAGATACAATACCAGTTTTAACTCGTAAAAAATTCCCAAGGGGGAATAATTGATATTTTCACCATTACCTGGAGAATTTATTGCATCAGCTATCCTCAGAGGAAATGAAACACTTGGTATCAAAGGAATTAAAACCAATGATTTCCGAATAAGAAAAATACCGGCAAGCCATCTCAAGTGCAAGTCATCATGCTCCATCGAATTTCCTGAACTATTATCGAATAATGATATTGCAATTCAGACACTTTATGAAAATACCCTTTACCCTTTATGCGCCGTATTGGGGCATAGCGATATACAAAGTAAATTCACTCCACTATCGCACTGGAAAATTTGCCTCCAATGCGTAATAGACGACATAGATTGCTTCGGTACGGCATTCATCCATGTAAGCCACCTACCACCCTCAGTAAACTTTTGTAGGAAACACACTACAAAGCTCTATAACTTCTGTCCATCCTGTTCAAAACCTATTACCAAGCATGAAATATCAAAGTTTTATATTTGTCGAGAGCGTTACATTCAAACACCTTCGATTTTAAACCTGTATGCTGCGCGATACTCACAATTTGTACACGAGCTATTGAGTTACCGTAATAAACCTTTTTACTACAGAAGCATAGAATGCTTAATACATTCAAAGCTTATAACCATTGAGCTCTTTAATCACTTTGGAAGTATACGCGAAACAATACACGAAGAGACAAACAGGTACTTTTTAAACGAAGCAACACATAAAAACATAGGAGCAGCCATAATCGACTACCAAGCTGCAGCTGCTTTCTTCGCATATAATACAGCGACGTCATACTTAACTGATGTAATAGCATTGCAGGCTCTGAACCAGCTCTAATTTATATTATGGAATCACATAGTTCTCGTTCAGACAGGATCGATCAAGGCATCTATCTCCAAAGCCGTAACACGAGCGATCCTTATTCCAGCTAGCCGAAGAACGATACTTTTACAACAATATTTCGGTATAGCAAAAACTTTAATAGCCCAAACAATCTTTCTCAATTGGTAGTCGTGTTCCGTCTCAACAAGGATATCCAACAACTTACTACACCGTGAAAGCTTTGAAATATTCCTAAGAAAATTATACTTGCCATTTAAATTTTTAGCGATTGCGGCCTTGGTAATCTTAACAGGCCTCCCATTTCTTGCCATTAAACTATCACGCGCAGCAAGAAGTTCTCCAGAAAGTTCCTTATCACGACCATTCCAATCGATGCGACAGCCTCTAGTCCCGGTCCGGCAATGAGATTTCGTGTTGTTTTTCAACCAGACTGCATCATGATGATATAGCCAGAAATATCCACTTTTATCATGACAGTATTTTTGTGAGTCGTTCAAAAACGTCCGACGATGCTCAAATATCTCAGCTTCGGAAACGAGATTGTGCCTAGCCTTGATTGGTGGAAAAGCGTCCGCTGTTTCTGCATACTCAATTGGAACATAGGAATCAAGTTGGTCTACGGTCGCCTTTAGCAACCATAGTAGAAAGTAGAATTGAAATGGCTGAACAATACGACTACGCCGACGGATCAATCGCATAACCCATTCGTTTTTCTCAGTCAGCGTTCGGTACTCGCGCTCTCGGACGCAGCGTAGGAATCGATCGTCGATATAGCTCTTGATCGCCTGTTCCATCAGACGCCCTCTCTTGACCATACCCATTTCTGTAAGGCGCCAACTGAGGAAGCCGTTTTGAACAAGCCACTGTGCACGCTGTGGGTTAATAAGCCCCCAATATTGCATCTCAGCCACAACAAGTGCGGCTTCCGATGGATAGCCCAAGATCGCGGTACCAACACACTCCTCAGGAAGGAGCATACAACGCCAATCCCCATTTTTAGGAAAATCTACGGATAGGAGTACGTGCCCGTGGTGCGGGCAGGTGCAGACCCCGGCCGTCAGATGGATACGGTGCCAATACGACACCCCATATTTGTTGGTATCATGGTGTACGCACGCTTCGCAGTATCGGTAAGAAGCATGTTTCAGAAAGCCTGAGGCAGTAATACCCAGTCTCATCTTCAACCCGGTGCCCTGTGGACTTTCCATGTATCGGAGCGCGGCCCCATATGCCTCCTCATTTACGAAGGGCTTGTAGAGCGGCAGTAATGTCCGAGTCTCGACAAGGTCCGAAACTGAATATTGGCCGTCCAACCGCTGCGATAAGTGCCCTAGGCAACAGGGAAGAACCGAGCCGCAAGTTCTTGAATAGGTGCCGAATAACTCGTTACTGGTGCGTCGATAGCTCTTGTTTGCGACTGTTCGATGATAGCGAACCGCAAGACTATATAATGACTCCTCCGGGAGCGGTTCAGGGAAACATAAGAGGCGTTCCATAATCGCGCCCTCACATTATCAATGCTCACCAGACTGGATCGTCATCAATCCAGCCTCGTTTCAAAAGCTCCGCCTGGACTTCTGCTCCCTGATTTACATAGACGTTTTCTAAGGAGTTGGTGACTACTGAAGCTAACGGCTTCCCGACAGACTTTTTCGGTTGCGTTTCCGAAGATGCGGGCATGCCTTGTAAGATTAGAGCAAGGTCTGCACGTTTAGCTCGACGGGCCAAGTCATGGTTGAGCATCTGAGCAATCTGATCTTTAGTAGGCATCATGTCTTCAAAATCGGCGATCTGCAGCGGGTCACCACTGCGCAGTGCCTCGATCGGCTTATGAAGCATTCTCATCTGATTATCGTATACGCGCTGCAACACCTGCGACGTGATGGTTTCGAGCTCTTCCGATATTGCGTGACGCTGAGCCAGCATTAGCAGTTTGACGAGGAAGTCAGTGTTGCCCTGGGTAAGGTCGTAGATTTTCCTCATAAGATTGTCAGTCAACGGAGCCGCAGATCCTGTCCAATCATATTCCCACAGGCGAGTGACAAGATGCTCCCAGAAAGGATCGTCCTCGCTGAACCTGTCAAAGGTAATCTCACCCATCCCTACGGCACGCCTAGCGTTTCGCAGCACACCTGAGAAAAGTGGCAGCATTGCATTTGTCCCCACATAAACCAGTGGGACGCCTGCATCGTTTGAAAGGGTGACAAAGAAATTAAGTAGCTTCTCCCTGTCTGTACCTCCACGCGAAGAGTTCAAATGCTGCATCTCATCAATGATCAGAGCCCCAACAAAATAGGCTTTGCACAGCTGACTTATGTGCTGCAGCATCACGCTTACGCTGGACCGACTCACACTGAGCGATGAATATTTTTCAACTCCCAGGGCATTGTCTAGGGACGCAAAGAACGCAGCGCAAAATCCGCGCAACGACCCATCATGGGGGCATTCGATTTTTAACCAAACCACTTGAGTTTGGATGAACACCTGACGTCCATACTTGCTGTGACTCACGACCTGCGGATAAAGCTTAGTAATCGCATCTAGGGCGGTAGTCTTACCCATTCCGCTTAGCCCAATCAGCGTCATGATGTTTGCAGAGGACTTGAAACCACCACGCCCCACGCTGCTAGACGAGGGTTGACGGTATCGGACTGTTTCTGGACTGAAAGGATTTCTAGCGGTGTAGCCATATCGAATCAACTGGCTAAAACAATCCTCTAGCTCCAGATGAATATCCAAAGGAATCACTACGTCTTTCAACCTATTTACACCGTGTCCCCGCAGTTTTGGGCTAAATTCGAGCTCCGCAGGAGTGGGCTTGGGTGGCAGATTTCCTATGCTTCGAACCACATCGATATCAGTAAGAATCGCCGGCAGGCCTTCAATCAATGGATTACCATCGTACTGCGGCATCCCTGTCTTCACGTAGGTCGCATTAGCAAAAGCTGGAGTGTTCATTGGTCCACCTCCTGAGTTTCACTGACGACCAGCTTGAGAAAAGCTGCACTCCTCGCCGAACCGGTCTTGCTGCGCATAGACGCTTGGCGCTCCATGGGCGGCTGCGTATTTTCCACAATGCGAAGCTGATTCAGATCAGCCGTGTGGTTATCCCGTTCAACCTGAACTTCAGTACTACGCTTTTCCTGCTTTCTACTTTTGAAGTCCGCCTTGGATTTCGGACTACCCGCTCGATTTTTTTTGGCTTTGGCCTTACTGACGATGCTCTCCTGGAGATCCTTCAGCTTAGCGGCGTCGTTCAACGCCGCATATTTTGAATCCGGAGAAACCTGCCGAGTAATGCTGAGGATATCGATGACCTCCTCCATTCGGTAGCCGGCATATCTTTTCGCCTGATGAGGGACAATGGTCATTGGCTGGAACTCAGCGCCATTTTTTATCCAGCAGTTTTCAATTGAATTCGGGTCGTACCAGACCCTGACATACCGGCTCTGGAAATTATGCGAATGAGCAAGCCAGTTTTCCCGTTGGGCTGTTTCGCAGGTGTAGAGAACTCCCTGGAACTGGATTCCAGCACGAGTAATGCGGCATTCCTGCGAGGGCAGCAGCGCGATCTTTAACTCCGCCGGTGTGACAATCCTCGTGTTGACCATGTTGTGCTCCATCGCCCAATTCCAGATGTTGATCGGCGTAGGTTCAAGGTCGTCCGCCATCATCGCAGGCGTCAGTACATGAGGGAGCTGCAGGCTCTTGTTGTGAGCCAGTACACCCGCGATGATCATTTGAGTGAACTCATCAAGATCAAGGATTGCGTCGAGCTCGTAGTCCCTGTCACCCCGTTCCAGACGCCGAGCATCCACTCCCCCCGGCATAAACTTCAGATCCAACTTTTCGTTGATCAGACGAAAGCGGCTTTCGACGATACCTTTCCAGTCTGGCCTGTAGGGCGGTGGGATATTAAGGACGGTGCCTAAGGTGTTAGACATGACTTCACCGGCTTGACTGAGCAGCTCTGCCCGGTCCGCGGTCAACTCGACAGGCAAATGGGAGCACGGCCACTCGGACTCTTCGATATCAATCCCATATCGCTTACAGAATTCTTTTTTGGGCGTATACGCGTTGAACAACGCGTGCCTCGCGCCATTCCAGCTGGGCCCTTCGAGGCCCACATGTATGCCGACAATCATCCGCGTGTAGCTATCAACGACCACATACAGCACCGGTCGTCCAATCAACCAGTTTCTATTCACTCGGTGGACGAGGTAGACATCTGCAATGGTTGAGTCGATCTCGTATCGATGACAGGGTCCAGAAAGATCCTGAGACGCTTCTCCAGAGAGAGGCCTGTAATCTTTGTTCCAGCGAATCCCACCACGACGCCCCTTCAGGACATACAACGCATCAAAGAATTTTTTCCCGTTGTAGTCGAGCTGTCCAATACTGGGATGGCTGCCCCTTACAACATCGCCCTTGGAGCCGTCTGTGGCGACTGCTCTGTAGAATTTATTCAACATCCAAGAGAAACAGTCTCCGATAGTGCCGCATTTCCCACTCGCATAACGGCTATATGCCAACTTGATCGCAGATAAGTGGCGCTCATTCAAAAGAACCGCACCGTCCTCAACGACGACGCCGCGATATTTTTGCCGACGCCCAGGGACGATGCCAGATTCTCGACTTTTAGGTTTACCCCTTCCACCACATTTGGATGTATTCCACAGGAAAGCATTTTTAACCTGTCCCATACTCCAATACCTAAACAAAAGCCGATAAATTTGCTTTCTATCAACTCCCATCACTTCGGCATGTTTTTTTACATCTGCACCAAAACTAACAGTCAGAATATCTAAAGGTGACTTACCCTCGACCATATCCTTGATCAAATTCCAGCTCTTCTCACGACTGCTTTTTTCTCGATCATTCAGCTCATCTTCATGGCGAATCATAAAATTAAGAGGTAGTTCAATATTTAGGACCGAGGCCCCGCTCTCAATTTCGGCCGCAAGCAGCTGCTTCTCGATCACCCAGGGTTTTCGCGGGTCAGAGGAAAGTTCGATAACGACGGCCTGATCGTCTCTAAACCCCAGAACCCTCACCGGGTGTTCGAGTAGCTGGGATCCTTCCCCAGGAGAAACGATGGCATTCATTGTGAAATTAAGCATGACGGGAAACCTCACCCGAGGAGAATTCACTCAAGCTCATCGCCTCTACATGCAAAGGCTTTGATAGCTCGATAATCTTTGATTTCAGGTCAACTCTCAGCCTTCCGACCCAAATCAGGTGGAAAAATAGGCACTTCACTCCCTTGTATTCCATGTATAGAGATTTCGCGATTTTGAGCAGTAGGGTCTTCAGCGGTATCTCATCTGTTCTTGCCGTGGAGATAACCTCTAACATACGACTTATATTTTTTTCACTCACAAGCGCTGGAGAGATAAGCGCGTAGCTTCTAAGAATCAGCAGATTCCTAATTCTGACTTGCGAAAGTCTTTCGTAGAGAACCAACTTCCACTCAATATCTCTTCTGGCCCAGAAAAGTCGCTCAATTTCGAGTTTTTCGAGCAATCTGTCCTGCTCGGCTTTCGAGGCGTCTTCGATCTCTTTTGCATACTTCATTGATCTCGCGACCAGTCGTTCCTTACCCGTACTGTCCACCTGCGTTATTAGAAAATCGGTCGTTAGCACTAGAGAAACGGAAGTCCCAGGGTAAACCGGTGGCCGGACGTTTAAGCTCGAAGCAATTGCATGGGTTTCAGCTGCAGGCAGCAGGGGGAACTGCTCACGAATATCAATGATTGACCGGTCATGCTCAAGCATCACGTGGTAGTGGTACTCAGCATTCGAAAGCAGGTGGTGAGCTCGATGTACTTTCACTCCTGGCACGACGTGGGAAGTACCACGCGATGCAAATGCTCGCACCTTGATCCAGGGAACGTACTCTTCTCTGACCCCTTGGCCATCGCCGGCGGCTATCCGTTTATCTATCTTTTCCTGTGTAACGACCTTCGAGCGCACTGGCTTGCGAGGTGACGATTTAACCTGGCTCATCTGGCTAACCGGACTACCTGAATGACGTGGTAACACTCCGAAAGGAGCATTGCTGGTAGAGAGGGGGAACCCATGCTGTCGAATCGCAGCGCAGGATGCATAGCATCACAACCTCACAAAAGATTGTGAACCTGATTAATGATTGCGGTTGCTACCCCGACGTAGGGAAGCAACCGTGACAAGCTTTATTTCGTTGTGACAAGGTTTATTTACTTGTGACAACCTTTATTTATTGCAGACACGGGTCAATGTCAGCTGTGGATAACTTATTCCACCGTCACCGACTTCGCCAGGTTGCGCGGCTGGTCGACGTCGGTGCCTTTGAGCACGGCGACGTAGTACGACAGCAACTGCAGAGGGATGGTGTAGAGGATCGGCGAAAGAATGTCGTGGATGTGCGGCATCTGCACCACGTGGGTGCCTTCGCCGTTGGTCATCCCGGCTTTCTCGTCAGCGAACACGATCAGTTCAC
>Ga0157370_10004878_pt1 | contig 15226 bp, 16 predicted proteins | sample C35metaG_FD_113463 | JGI IMG/M metagenome (GOLD analysis project Ga0157370, IMG submission 113463) | Corn rhizosphere microbial communities from Kellogg Biological Station, Michigan, USA - C3-5 metaG | ecosystem: Host-associated > Plants > Roots > Rhizosphere > Soil | place: USA: Michigan...
CACGCCGCTTCCCGGCGAAAGCGAAGGCGCGTGGCGCGTCTTCCAGCGCGACGCACGCGCCCTCCTCCTCCCCCATTAACTACTTGTAGGCGACGCAGTCCTGGCAAGGAGTGCCGGTGACATCCTTCCTGAGATGCGCGCGGCGAAGCGCCATGAACGCCTCGCTGTTCCAGCCTTCGAGGAAGGGCACCTTCGTGAGATCGGCCATCACCCACTTGTCGCCCGCGTCGAAGCAGCATGCCGAGAGCTTGCCGTCGTAGGTGATGTGGCCCTCGGTGAAGGCCGACCAGCACGGCAGCGGCTCGCGCAGCGCGCCGATGCGGCCCTGGTTGCCGGCGATCGGCCGGTAGCCCAGCTCCTCCTCGCGCTGCGTGGCGAGGCTTCCCATCGAGTAGAGCGGCAGCCAGTAGTGCTCGTCGACATAGGGCCGGATCTCGTCCACGAGCCCCATCATCCTTTCCTGCTGCTCGCCGTCGTACTGGATGCTCGAGGCGTAGAGGCCGCAGTCGTAGCCGCCCTCCTCGCGCACCTTCCACGCCGCCTTGAGGTTCGCGATCGCGTCGCGCCAGAGCCTGGGCTTCACCTGCGCGATCTCGCGGAACTGCTCCTCGTCGGCGTTGTTCATCGAGAACTTGAGCGAATCGAGCCCCGCCTCCATGCAGGCCTTCACGCGCGCCGGCTTCGAGAGCGAGCCGTTGGTGGTGAGGAAGACGTAGCGGATGCCGCGTTTCTTCGCGAAGGCGATCGCCTCCGGGAGCCAATCGCACATGAACGACTCGCCGATGTAGAAGACGCCCAGCTCCTCGACGCCCGCGTCCACCATCTCGCCCACCACGCGCTCGTAGAACGCGCGATCCATCTCGCCGCGGTTCTTCATGCGCAGCCGGTGCGCGCAGAAGCCGCAGCGGTAGTTGCACTGCGACGTGAGCTCGATCTTCACCGAGCGCGGCGCGGGGAGGCGATCGGAAAGGTAGCGCCCGGGAATGCCGGTGACGGCGTCGATGCGCGAGGTGATGGTGCGGGTACGAATCCGCGTCGCGGTCTTGCTCATGGTTTTGGGCTCGTTCGGTTTCGCGGGCAACGTAGCATGGCAACCGAAGACTGCGGGCGCGAGCGCGCGAAAGCTTGATCCAGTTCAAATGCAGGCGAAAAATCGCGGCGCGGCAGCCGGATTCCATTGTTTCGGCCGGGGGTTCGGACTAGCCTCGGCTCTCCTTCGCTCATCGACAAGGCCATGCCCGATCCGAATGCGGGCGCACCGCTGCCGCGCTGGAAGCTGCGCGGGCGCTCCCTGCTCCCCGTCGTCCAGGGCGGCATGGGGATCGGCATTTCGGCGCACCGGCTCGCGGGCAACGTCGCGCGCCTCGGGGCACTGGGCACGATCTCGAGCGTCGACCTGCGCCAGCACCATCCGGACCTCCTCGCCGAGCGCACCACCGACAAGGAGCGCCTCGACCGGCTGAACAACATCGCGCTCGACCGCGAGATCCGCGCGGCGCTCGCCCTGTCCGCCGGCGCGGGCGCGGTGGGCGTCAACGTGATGAAAGCGGTGAACGCGCATGCGCAGTACGTACGTCAGAGCTGCGAGGCGGGCGCGCACGCGATCGTGATGGGTGCCGGCCTCCCCCTCGATCTTCCCGAGCTCGCGGCGGGATTCCCCGACGTCGCATTGATTCCCATTCTCTCGGAGCCGCGCGGCGTCTCGATCGTGCTGCGCAAGTGGATGCGCAAGAACCGCCTCCCCGATGCGATCGTGATCGAGCATCCGCGCTACGCCGGCGGCCACCTGGGCGCCACGCGCATCGCCGACGTCGCCGACCGGCGCTACGACTTCGAGCCCGTGCTGGAAGGCATCTTCGCGATCTTCGACGAGCTCGGGCTCGCGCGCGAGCGCATCCCGGTGATCGTCGCGGGCGGCATCCACACGCACGAGCAGGTGCGCGCGCTCGTCGCGCTCGGCGCCAGCGCCGTGCAGGTGGGGACGCCCTTCGCCGTGTGCGCCGAGGGCGACGCGCATCCCGAGTTCAAGCGCGTGCTCGCGGAAGCGAAGCCGGAGGACCTCGTGACCTTCATGAGCGTGGCCGGGCTTCCGGCGCGCGCGGTGGTCACGCCCTGGCTTCGCAACTACCTCAAGCGCGAGAAGGCGCTCCAGTCGCACGCGAAGGCGGACCCGCGCCGCTGCGTGCCCGGCCTGCAATGCCTCACCGCGTGCGGGTTGCGCGACGGCCTCGCCAACGCGGGACAGTTCTGCATCGCCACGCGGCTCGCCCACGCGCTGCACGGCGACGTGAAGAAAGGCCTCTTCTTCCGCGGGTCGGAAGCGCTGCCGTTCGGCAACGCGATCCGCCCGGTGGCCGAGCTCATCGACTATCTCCTCACGGGCCTGCGGCCCGCATTGCCCTAGGAGTCGCATATGGACATCTCCATCGTCCCGTCCACGATCGAAGCGATCCCCGCACCCGCTGCCAAGCCGGCCGCGCGCGGCCGCCAGGTGGCGTGCACCGCCTGCGCGATGCATCCGCTCTGCTATCCGCTCTCCGCGGCGGAGGGCTGGCTGAACGCGGTGCAGACGCGGCGCCGGGTCGCGAAGGGTGAGCGGCTGTTCCGCGCCGGCGCCGTGCAATCCTCGCTCTTCGCGGTGCGCGCGGGCTTCCTCAAGGCGTGCGCCCCCGGGCCCGACGGCGGACGCTTCATCGTGCGCTTCCTGCTGCCGGGGGACGCGGCCGGGCTGGACGCGTTCGCGCAGGGCGTGCATCCGACCGAGGCAATCGCGCTCGAGGATTCGCAGGTGTGCGAGATCCCGCGCCATCGCGCCGAGATCCTCGCCGAGGGCATTCCGACGCTCGGCGCGCAGCTGCGCAAGCTCATCGGCACGGAGCTCGCGCGCTCGCAGGAGCACTCGGCGCTCCTCACGCGCCACTCCGCTTCCGAACGGGTCGCGCGCTTCCTCCTCGATCTCTCGAAGCGCTGGGAGGAGCGCGGCTACTCCAAGAGCGCGTTCCGGCTTCCGATGCGCCGCCAGGAAATCGGCGAGCACCTCGGCCTCACCATGGAAACGGTGAGCCGCATCCTCTCGGATTTCCAGTCGCGCGGATGGATCAAGCTCTCGCGCGGCAGCGTGGAGATCCTGCCCGAGGCGAAGCTCGCCGAAGCGTCGCACGCCTAGAGCGCGCGCCCGCGGGTCAGTCGCGCGTCGCGTCGATGCGATCGGCGCCGCCCATCGTTGCCGGACGTCAAACCTTCGAGGGCACGGGTACGCGCACCGCCAGGACGACGGCGAGCGCGCACGCGAGCATCGCATGCAGCCACTCCCCGGGAAGCCCGCGCGCGGCTCCCGGCACCATGAGCGCCATTCCGAGCGCCATCTGGAGCACGGCCAGCACGGCGATCCATCCACGGTCGCGCACCGCGATCCATGCGACGACGGCGGCGACGACCGGGCCGAGCGCGACGTGCAGCGGCTCGAACGCCAGGCGACCGTGCATCGCCTCGGCGCTCGCCGCGCTGCCGAGGCCGACCTGCGCGAGGACCGCGAGGATGCCGATGACGTACGCGGGACGGATCGCCGTTTGCCGCTCGACCGCGAGCGAAGCGAACCCGCAGGCCAACGCCACCCCGAGGACCGCGTTCGCAACGGTCACACCCGCGAACCGATAGCCCGGCGTGTAGCGCCCGATCGCGGCGAGCCCCAGGGTGCAAACGACGATCGCCGCGAGCGCCGCGCGACGCCGGCATGGAACGGGACGTTGCCGCAGCGCGAGCGCCAACGCCGCGATGACGAGAAGCCCGACGGCGGATGCCGCGGCGCGGTGGACGATGCGCGCGGACGACTCGAGCGCGGGCGCGAGCGTCGAGGCGGCGTTTCCGCCCGCGTCCAGCGACGTGCCGAGCCGCAGCAGCGCGCTCGCGGCGACCACGACGAACGCGAGCGCGGCGCCCCAGCGGCCGACCGCAGCCAGCAGCGCGCCGTCCTTCACCGGCGCGGCCACGCCGATCGCGCGACCACCACGAGGAAAAGCAGGCCACCGACGATCGCGATCAGCCCGCCCGATCCCATGATGCCCATGCCGATCACTTCCGGGGTCGAGCGCAGCACCTGCTCGGCGCCCGCCACCTTGCGCTGCACGCCGTAGCCGCCGGAAACGACGAGCCCTACGATGTGCAGCAACTGTCCGCCGCCGTAGATCCACGGCTGCCACACCGCGAGGCGCGAATCCGGCGCGCGCAGGCCGAAACGCGGCAGCAGGAGATAGGTCGCGCCCATCATCGCCAGCGTCACCCCGACGATGCAACCGTGATAGTGCGCGGGAATGCGCACGTCCGATCCGGCGATGCTGAAGCCGATCGCGCCGCCCGCGCAGAAAAGGACCAGCGAGGCGGCGAGCGCCGCGCGAAGCGGCCGCGCGGCCGGCGCGAGGCGGCGCACGCGCGCGACCGACCACGCCACCGCGATCGCGATCGGCGGCACGGCGACCGCGCCCCCGAAGCGCATGAGCCAGGTCTGCAGCTTCGCGTGCTCGAGGGAAGCGACCGGATGCGCGACGTAGATGAACGGCGTCGCGTAGATCGCGGCGAGCGCGACGGCGAAGAGCAGCGCCACCACGCGCGGCGTGAGCGGGAGCCGCGCGCCGATCGCCGAGGCGAGCCAGATCCACGCGACCAGCATGAGCAGCGTGTAGGCGAACTGCAGCACGTGCCCCGCGCCCCAGAAGAGCAGCTCGTAGTAGGTCGCCGCCGGAAGCGCGCGGTCGACCTGGGCGAAGGAGGCGGCCAACGCGAAGGCGGCCATGCCGCAAGCGACGAGCGAGGCGTTCAGCCCGAGCGTGAGCGCTCCGCGTCCCGAGAGCGCCGCGCCCGTGGAGCGATGCACCGCCATGCCGCGCGCGCAGGCGACGAGCACGCCGCCCGCGAAAGCACCGAGTCCCGCGCGGAACACGTTTCCATCGAGCATCGGCACGTAGTTCGACATCACCGGCGACGCGGCCTCGACGAAGGGTGCCGCGGCCATCGTCGCCGCGCCGATCGCGGCGAGCGCCATCCCCGCGATCCCTGCGCCGAGCGCCCGCGCGCCGCCCGCGAGGCTCCAGAGCATCGCCGCGAACGCGAGGAACCAGACCAGCACCGAGAGATCGACGTGCACCACGAGCGTCACGCGGAAGAAATCGGCGACGGGAACCAGCCGGTTGAGCCCCGGCGTCCGCGACACGACCAGCAGCAGCGAGAAGACGCCCGAGGCCGCGAGCGCCGCGAGCCCGAGCGCGAGCCAGGAGAGCGCGAGCGCGCGGCGCCGGTCGGCGGGCATCGCGAGGTCGTACACCGCGGGGCTTGCGGTTTGCGCAGGCGATCGGACGAACGGGATGACGTTCGCGCTCATGGCGACGAACGGAACTCGAAGCCGCCGCGCGAGGCGACATAGTCGATGACCAGCACGCGGCCTGGCGCGAGGCTCACATTTGCCGCAGCTGCGTGGCGGAGCACGCCTTGCGCGTCGTCGGCGAGGCGCGCGCGGAACGCATGGGACCCGGCGGGAATCTCGATGCGCCGGTAGATCGACGACGGCAGGTCGTGCTCCAGCCCCGAGGGACGAGCGCTGAGCCGGGCGAGGGGCCGGCCGTCCATGTCGACCTCGACCCTGACGTCGCTCCTCTCGCGCGGGCAATCGAGCGGCGCGCGCATGTTGGGCGCGAGCTTCGCGAGCTCCTCGGCGCCGCGCTGCCTGCACGGGTGCTTGCGATCGCCCGCGTGGATGAGCGAGAGCTTCACCACCGCGGTGCCGGGCGGCAGGTGGCGATACGCCGGAGCCGACGAGAAGTAACCCACGAACGCGGCGAACGCGGCATACGCGGGCACCTGCATGAGGACCGTGCGCCACGCGCTCACGGCCGGCCCCCGAGGCGAACGAGCTCGGCGCTCGCCGCGCGCGCCTGCGGCGCGAGGTGGAACGCATCGGAGAAGCAGTCGTCGGCGGCGAGGCCGTGCGCGGTGAACGCGGGCGCGACCGCTTCCACCATCGCGACCGATCCGCACGCATAGACCTGGTGGCCCGAGAGGTCGGGATAATCCGCGAGGATCGCCTCGTGCACGAGCCCCGTGCGTCCGCGCCATTGATCGGCGGGCTCGGCATCCGAGACCACGGGCACGAAGCGGAAGCTCGCCTGCTCCCTCGCCCAGCGCTCGCAGAGCTCCGCGGCATAGAGGTCCGCGGGCCGCCGCACGCCCCAGTAGAGGATCATCTCGCGCCGCATGCCGGTCGCGAACGCGTGCTCGAGCATGCTCTTCACCGGCGCGAATCCGGAGGAGCCCGCGACGAAGAGGATCGGCTTGGTCCCGTCCTCGCGCAGGTGGAATGCGCCGAGCGGTCCCTCGAAGCGCACGAAGTCGCCCACCCTCGCGCTCTCGAAGAGCCAGGTGGTGAAGCGCCCGCCGGGAACGAGGCGCACGTGCAGCTCGAAGCGGTTCCCGGTCGCTCCGGGCGCGGTCGCGAAGGAGAAGCTCCTCCTGGCGCCGTCGTCGAGGATCACGTTGATGTACTGCCCCGCGTGCCAGGCGAGCCGGCCGCCCTCGTCCACCTCCAGGATCGCGCGGATCACGTCGGGCGCGATGCGCTCGAGCGAAGCGATGCGCGCGCGATAGCGATGCACCGGTGCCGCCTTCGCGCCGGCCGCGGGCTCGTAGACGATCTCGATGGCGCCGAGCGGCTCGGCGCAGCAGAAGAGGACCTTGCCCACCGCGCGCTCCTCGGTGGTGAGCGCGCTCTCCTGGTAGGGCTCCATGCGCACTTCCCCCTCGAGCACGATGCCCTTGCACTTGCCGCAGCCGCCGTTCCTGCACTCGAAGGGCATCGGCAGCCCCTCGCGCAATCCCGCCTCGAGGATCGTCTCGCCGGGCCGCGCGACCACGATGCGCTCGTCGGGATGGACCGAGATCGCGAGCTCGACCGCGCGCGCGCCCCCGAAGCGCGGCGGGATCCACGGCAGCAGCAAGAAGATCGCGCCGCCCCCGGCGACCAGCGCCCAGGTCTTCGCGAGCCCCCACTCGTAGATCAGCGGATAGACCGGCAGATAGAACCAGTCGAGGCCGATCGACTGCGGGATGGAGCCCAGGTCCGCCGCGCCCTGCGACAGCACCGGCTTCGCGAGCGAGAGGCCGGCCAGCATCGCCACGATGCCGACGGCGATCGGCCGCGGCGGCTGCGTGTTCGCCTTCGGCACGCGCTGCGTGTGGACCCAGAGGAGCGCCAGCACGCCGAGCGGCAGCCCGATGTGCATGAACGAGAGCAGCGAGAAGAGCCGGTCGTTCACGCTCGCGGGATCGAGGAAGTTCCTCGCGAGCGTGCCGTTGAAGATCGGCAGCGCGTCCAGCCATTCGGTGGTGGCGGTCACCACGAACTGCGCGAGGCGGTCCCACGGGAGCATGTAGCCGTTGATGCCCGAGGCGTAGACCAGGCCGAGGAGCATCACGCCGCTCACCCACGAGAACCAGCGGAAGCCGCGGTGATGGCCGAAGACGAAATGGCGCGCGAGGTGCACGTACATCGCGAGCACCATGCCGTCGGAGGCGTAGCGGTGCATCGAGCGCAGGATCCCGCCAGCCCAGGGCTGCGCGTGCGTGAGGTCCTCGACGCTGCGGTACGCCGCCGCGACGCTCGTCTCGAAGAACGCGTAGAGGTAAAGGCCGCTCGCCACCACGATCCAGAGCTGGAAGTAGGCGATCGCGCCGAGGTAATAGAACGGATTCAGGCGCTCGCCGAAGAGGCGATTGAAGAGGCCTTCCACGCCGAGGAAGGCGGCCTGCGCGAGCTTCTGCGGTCCCTTCACGCGTGCGTCCGCCGCCCGCGCCGCCACTCGCGAAGCAGGAACCCGAGCACCGAGCCCAGCACGGCGACGCCGGCGGCCATCTCGATGAGGAGCGCGAAGTCGAGCCGGTACGTGCCGGTCACCGGGTCGTACACGGTGCAGACGAGGCGCGCGCGCGCGAGCCATTCGCCCGCGGTGCGAGGCGCGGGCGCCTCGCCGAGCGTGAGCTCGCGCAGCGGCTGCACGAGCATCGGCACCGCGAACGACTCGCCGTAGACCTGCGCGTAGACACGGCCGCGCGCATCGAGGATCGTCAGCTGTGCGAGGTGCTCGTAGCCGCCGGATTGCGGCCGGTACGTGAATCCGAGATCCTTCGCGAGCGCTTCCGGCACGCCGGCGTCGGGTGTGAGGAACGACCAGCGCGGATCGTCGATGCCGTTGCCGCGCGCGAACACCTTCATCGAGACCGGGTTGTCCATGGGCACGTCGAAGCCGATGGAGGCGACGGCGAACGCGCCCTCGCCCATCACCGAGCGGGCCTCGGCGACCGCGCGCTTGAGCACGCGCGTCGTCGTCGGGCACACCTGGGAGCAGCCGGTGTAGACGAGGCTCACGACGAGCGGCTTGCCGCGGAAGTCGGCGAGCGTCACGCGCCGGCCGTTCGTATCGGTGAATGCGTAGGTTGCGGGGCTCGCGCCGATGGCGGCGCGGCTCGCCTCGACCGCGGCCGCGGCGTCGACGGCCGCGTGTCCCGCGAGCGCAGCGCACGCGACGGCGACGACGGCGGCGATCGCGGGCGCGCGGCGCATGCTCGCCCTTACGCGATCCGGTCGGCGATCGCGGCGACGAGCAGGAGCGCCAGCTGGACGAGCGATGCGTGGAAGCTCGCGCGCGCCGCGCGGCGGATCGCTTCGCGCGGCTCTCCCCGGCCGGCGATCCCTGCGAGGCGCCGCGCGGCGCGCACGAAGAAGAGGCCGCCGATCGACGCGCCGGCGGCATAGATCGGTCCCATCCCCAAGGCCAAAGGAAGAAGCGACGACAACGCGAGAAGCAAGGCACTCCCGAGCACCGCACGGGCGGCACGCGCGTCGCCCGCGACCACGGGAAGCATCGGCACGCCCGCCCGCTCGTAGTCCTCGCGGCACAGGATCGCGAGGCTCCAGAAGTGGGGCGGCGTCCAGAGGAAGAGGATCCAGGCGAAGGCGAGCGGCAGCGGCGCGAGTGCCGCCGCCGGAGAAATCGACGCGGCGCCCGCGAGGACCGCGAAGCTTCCGGCGAGGCCGCCGACCACGATGTTCATCCACGTGCGGCGCTTGAGCCACACGGTGTAGACGACCGCGTAGAAGAACGCTCCGAGGAAGGTGTAGAGCGCGCAGGCGGGATTGGCGCGCCATGCGGCCGCAACCGTGGCGCCGCCCACCATCGCGGCGATGAGAGCCGGCCAGCCGCGATGGTGCGCGAGCCGGCCCGTCGCGAACGCGCGGCCCCGCGTCCGGCTCATGCGACGGTCGAGGTCGACCTCGACGTATTGATTGAACGCACCCGCAGCCGCCGACGCCACCAGCACGGCGAGCGCCATCGTCGCGATCGCCGCGCCCTCGCCCGCACCGGGCGCGACCGCCGCGCCCGCCAGCGCGGTCAACGCGATCGCGAACCCGATGCGCAGCTTGAAAAGGTCCATCCAGAGCTTCCCTCTACCCTCGGAGAGCGCCGGGGAGAGGGTCGCTTTCACCTGAGCGGCCATACGGTGGACAGGTACTTCCAGTTCACGAAGTAGTAGAGGACGAAGGACACCAGGAACACCATCGCGAAGGCGAACGTGCCCGGCGCCACGAAGCCGCGGATGCCGACGGACGCATGTCCGGTCGAATACGCGGGAACGAACACCGGCGGCGGCGCCATGCCCTCGCGCACCGGGACGCGCCTCGCCGCGGGCACGCCGATCCGCTTGCCGAAGAAGATCGACGAGACCGCGATGAGGATGTAGCTCGCGCCCCCGATCACCGCGACGATGCCCGAGATCGCCGTGAGCCCGAGCATGAGGAACGCGGCGCCGGGAAACTCGTAGCCCAGGGGGTTGCCCGCGAAGGTGATGTCCCAGTGCCGGCGCGGCACGCCGAGCGTCCCCGCGCCCATCATGAAGAGCGCGAAGGCGCTCATCCCGAGGCCGAACAGGTACGGCTGCCACTGCGCGAGCTTCGGGAACATGATCTCGCGGCGGAAGAGCGTCGGGATGAGGAAGTAGGTCATCGACATGAAGGCGAGCGTCGTGCCGACCACCACCGTCGCGTGGAAATGGCCCGGGACGTAGATCGTGTTGTGGATGATGAGGTTCAGCTGCTCGGTGCCCATCATCACGCCCGAGATCCCGCCGAGGAAGCCGAAGCCGATGAGCGAGATGAACATGCCGGAGAAGACCGGATTTCCCCACGGCGCCTTCCTCAGCCACTCGAAGAGTCCGCGGTTGTAGCCCTTCTCGCGCTGCGCCACCTCGATCGCGCCGGGCACCGTGAGGCCGTGCACCATCGAGGCGAGCACCGCGAGGTACATCGCGTAGCTCGTGTTGAAGATCTTCCAGTTCGAGGTGAGGCCCGGGTCGGCGAGCAGGTGGTGGGCGGAAGCGAGCTGCAGGAAGAAGATGTAGAGAAGGAACGCGCCGCGGGAGACGCGCTCGGAGAGCGGTTTCGCGCCGAACACGATCGCCGCGATCGCGTACCACACCGACACGTGCGCGGAGACGTTGATCTGCTGCGACGAGTGGCCGAACGCCCAGAACACCGTCTTGTACATGAGCGAGTCGATGTGGTCGATCAATCCCAGCGACCACAGGAAGGTCGGTATGAGGATGATCGCGCCCGAGGCGATGGTGAAGATGGCGATGATGCAGGCGGTGAGCGCGCCGAAGGTGACGAGCGGGATGGAGCCGTTGTAGGTCTTCTCCGCCTTGCCCACCGCGAGCGTGCCGAGGAACACGAAGCAGCCGATCAAGGCGCCTACCGCGAAGACGATCAAGCCCAGGTAGAACGACCAGTGCGCGCCCATCGGCACGTACGAGGTGAACATCACGCTCGAGCTGCCCCTGAAGACCGCGACGTTGTTCACGATCGCGCCCGCCACCATCATCACGAAGCCGGCCCATGCGATGCGCGGGGTCGCGAGCCGGCATTTGAGGAGCGTGGAGCCGGCGAAGTACAGCACCGCGATCTCGAAGAAGATGATCCAGAAGACCAGCATGTTCACGCCATGCGCGGTGAGCACCAGGTAGAACCAGTCGGCGGGAAGCAGGTGCACCGCGGGCCAGCGCGTGAGCGTCACGAGGAGCGCGAGGATGCCGCCCAGCAACAGGCACACCACGCCCGCGACGGCGTTCGCCTTCATGAGCATCTCCGCCGGCTCGTGGTAGACGAGCCCCGTGGCGGGGTCGGTGCGGAAGTTGCGATTCACGGCCATCGGGCTCTCCTCACTTCACCACGTAGAGGCGGCTCGCCATCGTGTGATGGTTGATGCCGCAGTATTCGTTGCACACGATCCCGAAGGTGCCCGGCGCGGTGGGCGTGATCGTCACGACGTGCTCGTAGCCGGGATGGACCTGGATATTGATGTTCTCCGGCTGCAGCGAGAAGCCGTGCAGGTAGTCCATCGACATGAGGTGCAGGCGATAGGTCTTGCCCGCCTCGAGCTCGAGCATCGGCCACCAGCTCCACAGGCGCGCGATGAGGAAGACGTCGGAGCCGGCCGGCGGGTGCACCACCGGGATCTTGAGATCCGTCTCCTCGCGCACCTTGTACTTCGCGACCATGGCGTCGGTCTTCGCCTGGTAGTTCTCCGGCGTGTTGCGGTACGCCTCGTTGGCGAGGTTCTGCCTTCCGTAGATGTGCCAGTACGGCATCATGAAGAACATCACCAGGCACCACGCGAAGGCGATCGCGATCCACGTGCCTTCGACGCGGTCCAGCGGCTGCTTCCACCACAAACGTTGTCGCGGCGGCTCGATGGCGCTCATCTTCTTGCCCCTCCCTCGCCCCGGCCGCTACTTCGCGACGGGGATGTTCACGATCTCCATCACGCCCCACACGATGTAGAGCACGGTGGGCATCGCCACGCCGATGAAGAGCAGCAGGAACGGGTTCTCGAGGATCTGCTGCATCACGGGCACGGGCTCGTCCTCGGGAAGCGCCTCGGAGGAAGCGCGCGCGGCGAGCGCGGCCTCGTCGGGATCAAGGGCGCCGGGATGGGGTGCGGGCATGGCGGTCTCCTTCGGAATCGGGAAGGTTCCAGTCGAGGGCGCCCTCGCCCCAGCGCAGCAGGACGAGCGTCTCGACGAGCGAGAGCGGGCGGGCGCCGGGGGAAGCGGATGGCGGCGCAGCGGAATTGCGCGCGCTCGCGGCGAAGGCGGCGGCGAGCGCGAGCGCGCAGGCGGCGCCGGTGAAGGCGATATGGCTCGGTGCGATGCGCGTCATCGTTGCCTCGCAGGGATGCGATGGCGGCATGCTCGGTCGGCCCGCGGCGCGGCGCCTTGAACTGTTTCAAGGAAATGCGGGGGGTTGCGGCGGACGATGGTCTCATCCCTGCGCCGCGCCGCCCGGAGGCCCGTCCGTTGACTTCGTCCGAACCCCAGCCCGTGGACCTGCGCGGCCTGCCGCCCCCGGAGCCGCTGGAGCGCATCCTCGCGGCGCTCGGCGAGGAGCGCGCCGCTCCCCTCACTTTCCTGCTGTCCATGGAGCCGCTGCCGCTCTACGTGATCCTGCGCAAGGCCGGTGTGCGCTACCAGGTGCGCCGCACACCGGGCGCGGTCGAGATCACGATCGATCGAAGCGTGCGCAATCCTTAAGAAACATCAAAGAGACGCGGCCGGGCGGGGAACACACTGGCGGAATCCGCATGCCGTCCAAGGAGTGACGACCATGTTCCGCCGCCGCACCCTCGCGCTCGCCGCCGCCGTCGCCTTCGCATCGGGCACCGCCCTCGGACAGGGCGCGCACGAGGAGAAATATCCCGAGAAGAAGGAAGCCGCGAAGCAGGAAGCCGCCAGGCCCGCATTGCCGTCGGGCGACGTCGAGGGCCACAAGGGCATCGTGACGCCGGAGGAGCAGACGTACATGGGCGGCCCGTCGCCGCTGCAGCGCGAAGCCATGCACCAGGACCTGAACCCGAAGGCGCCGCCGATGACGCAAGCGGAGTTCGAGCAGGCGCGCCAGATCTTCTTCCAGCGCTGCGCGGGCTGCCACGGCGTGCTGCGCAAGGGCGCGACCGGCAAGCCCCTCACGCCCGACATCACGCTCGCCAAGGGCACCGAATACCTGAAGGTGTTCATCAAGTACGGTTCGCCCGCGGGCATGCCGAACTGGGGTACCTCCGGGGAGCTCACCGACGACCAGGTCGACCTGATGGCGCGCTACGTGCAGCAGACCCCTCCCCAGCCGCCCGAGTTCGGCCTCGCGGAGATGAAGGCCACCTGGAAGGTGATCGTCCCGCCCGGCCAGCGCCCGACGAAGAAGGAGAATTCGTACAACCTCGACAACATCTTCTCCACCACGCTGCGCGACGCGGGCGAGGTGGCGCTCATCGACGGCGACACCAAGAAGATCATCAGCATCCTGAAGACCGGCTACGCGGTGCACATCTCGCGCGTGTCGGCTTCCGGCCGCTACCTCTTCGTGATCGGCCGCGACGCCAAGATCGACATGATCGACCTGTGGATGGCGAAGCCCGACACGGTGGCCGAGATCAAGGTGGGCCTCGAGGCGCGCAGCGTCGATACGTCCAAGTACAAGGGCTACGAGGACAAGTACGCGATCGCCGGCACCTACTGGCCGCCGCAGTTCGTGATCATGCGCGGCGACACGCTCGAGCCGCTCAAGATCGTGAGCACGCGCGGCGTCACCGCGACGACCCAGGAATACCACCCCGAGCCGAGGGTCGCCGCGATCGTCGCCTCGCATTTCAAACCGGAGTTCGTCATCAACGTGAAGGAGACGGGCAAGATCCTGATGGTGGACTACCGCGACATCAAGAACCTGCGCACCACCGAGATCCCGGCCTCGCTCTTCCTGCACGACGGCGGCTGGGACTCGACGCACCGCTACGTGATGATGGCCGCGAACCAGTCGAACCAGATCGCCGTGGTGGACGCCAAGGAGGACAAGCTCGAGGCGATCGTCGACGTCGACAAGATCCCGTACCCGGGACGCGGCGCGAACTTCATCCACCCGAAATGCGGGCCGGTGTGGGCGACCGGGCACCTGGGCAGCGAGAAGATCTCGCTCATCGGGACCGATCCCAAGCATCACAAGGACTACGCGTGGAAGGTCTGCGAGACCATCGACGGGCAGGGCGGCGGCAACCTCTTCATCAAGACACACCCCAACAGCCATCACCTCTATGTCGACACGCCGCTCAATCCGGACGCCAAGATCAGCCACACGGTGGCGGTGTTCGACACGCAGAACTTGAAGGCCGGGTTCAAGGTGCTGCCGATCTTCGAATGGGCGGGCATCACCGGCGAAGCCGCGGGCCGCGTCGTGCAGCCCGAGTTCAACAAGGCGGGCGACGAGGTGTGGTTCTCGGTGTGGAGCGCGAAGAACCAGGAATCGGCGATCGTCGTGGTGGACGACAAGACGCTCGAGAAGAAGGCGGTGATCAAGGATCCGCGCCTCATCACGCCGACGGGTCACTTCAACGTCTACAACACGCAGCACGACATCTATTAGCGCCGAGGGGCCAAACCGAAGGCCCCTCGGATGGCATAGCGACCGGCTATCGCATGCCGATCCGGGCGCTCACTTCGGGCGCGGGCTTTCGATGCGCGCATCCAGGTGATCGAGCGCCGGCAGCCCGGGCTTCTTCACGATCACCTCGTACGTCGCTTCCGGGGTCGGGACGGGCACGCGAATGTTTCCGGCCGGCACCGGATGCGTGCCGAAGGCGTAGAGCACGAGGTTGGAAAGGCTCTGCCGGACCGCGGCCGGGAAACCCGGGCGAGGGGCGGCCGCCTGTGCGACCGCGAGCGATCCGAGGGTCGCGGCGGTTGCGAAGATCGCGACGGTGGCTCTCGTCATGACGCCTCCAGGAGCGAAGGAAGTCGAGCACGGCGCGAGTATAACTCCCGCCCGCGCCTCGGCCCGCCCGCACTCGCCTCACCCCGACCCCGCCTCGCTTCCGTATTCGGCGAGCCGCTGCGCATCGAGGATCTCGATCTCGCGGCCCTCGATCGCGATCACGCCGTCGCCCTCCAGCTCGTGGAGGATGCGTGAGAAGTATTCCGGCGTGAGGTTCAGGCGCGAAGCCACCAGCGACTTCTGCGCGGGCAGCGTGATGCGCCCGGCGCCGGCCTCGTCCTGCAGCCGCGCGAGGTAGCCGATCACGCGCTGCGTCGCGGAGTGCACCGTGAGCGCCTCCACGTCCTTCACCAGCATGTGCAGCCGCCACGA
>Ga0157370_10004880_pt1 | contig 15222 bp, 23 predicted proteins | sample C35metaG_FD_113463 | JGI IMG/M metagenome (GOLD analysis project Ga0157370, IMG submission 113463) | Corn rhizosphere microbial communities from Kellogg Biological Station, Michigan, USA - C3-5 metaG | ecosystem: Host-associated > Plants > Roots > Rhizosphere > Soil | place: USA: Michigan...
CCGGGGATATAACCAAAGCCCGGATCCACGCCTGCCGGTGTCATCACGATGAACGGGTGCGGGCCGCGCTTGCCCACGATCACCTCTTGCATGTCGACGGCCGGCGCGGTGTCCGGGCCGCTCTTGCCCAGGCGTTTCATGCCGCGTGCATCGACCGCTTCGACGGTGCATTGGCAGCCCCAGCCGTTGGGGCCGAAGTGCGTGAGCCACCACGAATCGTCCGCCAGCAGCACCAGGTTGTTCCAGGACAGATGCAGCGGCCGCGGATGCATCACGGCATCGCTGTGCCGATAGCGCCAGTACGGCATCACCCGCTTGAGCGACTGCAGCTGAGCGTAGCGGCCGGCCGCGTAGCTGGTGCGCAGGTTCGTCTCGTAGATGACGCGCGTGCGCCAGTTGCGCCCGCCGGTGTAATCCCAGCCGTACTTCGCGACGATCTTGTCGAAGTCGGCACGGAACGCCGGCAGGCCGGTGCCGTCGGCGATCGCGCGGTCGATCGCCGCGCGCAGATCGATGAGCAGGTCGATGCGATTGGCGCCGGCCACCATGAAGCCGTGGTCGTGCTGCGCCAGCCACAGATCCGTCCATCGCTCGGTGAGGACGTTGCGCTTGCGCCGGAAGAAGGCGATCTGCTCCTTGAAAGGGAGCGAACCGTACGCGACAGAACCGTCAGCCATGACGGCGCGCGCGCCTGATCAGCGCGCCCAACCAATCGGCGTGATTCCAATCCCACGTGGATGGCTTCAGGCCCAGGCGTGTCACCTCGCGGCGGAGCCAGCGGATGTGTATGCGGCGCTGGTGTGCGTTCACTGGCCGGCCTCCTGCAACACTTCGTAGCGGCCTGCCAGCGCAGCCGCGGCCAAGCCTTCCTGCATCGCCGCCGCGTACTGGTCCAGCGTCATGTTCGGCAGCAGATCCAGCAGGCCATCGCGCAGCGCATCGAGCGAGTCCACCTGACCGGCCAGCGTGCGCACCTGGTCGAGCCAGGCTTCGGCCGCGGGCGCCACGTTGCGGCTGAGCTGGTCGACCATCTGCGCGGGCGGATCTTGCGGCTGCGTGGCGGGCGCGGCGAATTGCGCGCCGGGCTGGGCGTTGGCATCGGTCGGTGCGTTCGGGTCCAGACCCGGCGCATTGCTGACCGGCTCCCAGCCCTGGCCGTAGGTATCGGTGATATAGGCCAGCGTGGGTTTGTAGCCAAGCGCCTTGACCTTGCCGTCGCGTTCAGCGCGGGCGGTCAGATCCTCCGGCTCGGCGGTGACGCGGAACACGCGCGGCACCGCGGCGCCGGGGAAGTTCTTCTCGGTGAGCCAGCGCGCGGGGCCGAGGTTCCAGCTCTCGCATACCAGGTCAGCGTCGGCTTTGATGATGTCCGCGCGCACGTCGCCCTGCAGCTTGTCATTGCCCAGCTTGCCCGGCGTGCCGCTGGTGCTGGCGGTCTGGCCCAACACCACCTTGGCGATGGTGGCGTTCATCGCATCCTGCAGGGCCTTGTAGTCGGCGCTGCCGCTGCGCGCGGCTTCCAGCAGCTCCACCTCCATGCCCTTGGGCATGATGATGCCGCTGTCAGTCTGGATAGCGCGCACCGCCTGCAGTAGCTTGGCGCGCTCGCCGTCGCTGGCGGTGCCATCGTATTTGCCCACCGCAGTGGGCATGCCGAACTTCTCCAGGAAGATCAACCAGAACTTGAGGCCGTTGCGCTTGAACAGCACGGGCCAATACAGCCAGTGCGCGAGGCCGAGGCCGTAGGGTTCGTCATCGTTGTCGGCGCCGGTCGAGAAGTTCCAGAAGTACGGCGCCTCGGCCGGGATGCCTTCGAGCATGTGCTCATAGGTCAGCAGGCGCAGGTCCATTTCCTTGCCGAACCGGAAGCGGCGGCGGTTGCGTACCTTCACCTGCTTGATGCCCAGGCGGTTGCCCTGCACCTCGTAAATCAGCTCGGACACGGCATAGCCGTAGAACACGCCGAACAGCATCTTGGCGGTGAGGTTGTCCCAGCCGATCGCCTGCAACTGCTCGCGCATGAAGTCCGCCGCGGCTTTGTCGATCGCACGCTTGCCGCCGACGTCTACCTGCCACTCGCACGACACCACGGCCAACTGACGCTGATCGAAGGCGCTCTTCACCTCGGGGTCGGAATAGACCTGTTCGTACAGGGTCAGGTCGCCGCCGCGGTTGCGCAGCACGCTGTCGTACGGCGCGAGCAGCGGGCCGGTATAGCCGCGCGTGATGTCGATGCCATCGGCGGTGGTGGCGATCTCGCGATCGGGCTGGATTGCAGTCTGTTCGCTCATGAGCCGAAGCCTCCGAAGTCATTGCCGCCCGGCACGGTGCCGAAGCCGGTGTCGCCGAAGCCGCGGCCGATCAGGTCGGCAGCGTGCACGCTAAGGCGCGGGCCGGCCGACAAGAATTCGAGCGGCACGCGCACGTTGCCCGTGATGAGGTTGAAGGCGCCGCTGAAAGCGTCGACCTGGTCGTCGTGGCCACCGCGCGGGAACGCCTCGAGCTCGGCGAGGAACGCTTCGTTCCACGGGCCGCGCACCAGGCGGATGCGGCCGTGCTCGGCCTGTACCGATGCCGGCGACGCGCGGGTTTCCTTGTCGCCTTGCGGCGGTACGGGCATCACGATGTAACCGGCCAGTGCGGTCACATAGGTCGCGGCTTCGAACTTGCCGGCCTGTGCCGGATCCTGCTCGATACCCACCGCGACGGTGCGGCCGTCTTGTTTGGTCGTCGTGCCGATGCGCTTGATCACCTTTCCCGGCGTGCCGCGGAAGCGCTCGACATGCTCCACGTAGTAGAAGCCGTCGTCGGCCAGCGCCAGGCGCACGCCGGCAGTCCAGTCGGGGTCCGGATTGGCATCGCTGGGTTCGGTAGCCGCGCGGTCCCAATAGCGCAACCGCTGTGCCACCAACGGCGCGGCGTCCACGATTTCGAAGTAGCTGCGCTTGAAGTAGTCGCCGCTGGATGGCCGCACCTTCCAGTTTCCGGACTTCAGACGTTCGCGTTCAACCTTGGGCAGTGCTTCCAGATTGGCCAGGTAGCCCGGGTCGCGCTCCATGCCAATCTTGTTGTCGGCGTAGCTGGATGCGATGAAGGTGAGGCTCTTCGGCTGGCAGCCGGGATAGTCGCGCTGCAGGTCTTCGGCGCTGTCGGCCCAGATCAGGTCGCCGTGCTGACGAATGAACCAGCGCACCACACCGGAGCGCTCGGGGATGGCCAGGCCGGTGTCCTGGTCGATCCACCAGGCGATCAGCGTGGCGATAAAGGAATCAGGATCCGGATTGCAGGTGCCGCGCACGTAGGGCCGCACGCCGCAGGTGGAACGGTTGCGCGACAGGAGGTACCAGAACTGGCCCTCGGTGAAGTGTGTGGCCTCGTCGAAGCCGATGAAACAAATCTGCGAGCCCTGCCAGTCGAGCTTGTTTTTCTCGTATTCCAGGTGCGCGAAGGTGATCGCCGAGCCCTTGGGGAATTTCCACTGCAGGCGCGACTGGTTCGGCGTCGCGCCGAGCTGCGGGTAGATCTCTTCGGCGGTATCCCACAAGCCGCCTTCCGCAGTGACCTGCTTGGTCGTGCGGCGAAAGATGACGCCGCCAAAGCCCGGGTTGTCGATGTGCCGCACCGCCTCCAGCAGCAGCGCAAACGTCTTGCCACCGAACGCCGCACCGCCATAAATGGCGATGTCGGCGCTGGTGGCCAGGAACGCTTCCTGCGGACCTGGCTGTGGCTTGATCTGCTGGGCGGACATGGTTTGGGTCAGATCACCGGCTGCGCGATCGCACGCACGAGGGCCATCACACCGGTCTGGATATCGGTCTTGCCGATCGCGGCCCAACGCATGGGTTCGGCCGAAGTGAAGCGATCGAACTCGGTACCCTCCGGCGTGTGGTCACCATCACGGCCTTCGAGTTGTTCGGCATTCGATGCTTCTGCCCATGCGTGCTTCTTCGCGCTCTGCTCAGCACCGAGAAATGTGACCAGCTCGGCCTGAAGTTCCAGCATCTCGGCACCTTTGGCCTTGATGCGATTCATCAGGTCTATCTCGGCTTGCGACAGCTCACGGTAGCCCGCGATCTTGCGATGTTGGTTGTCCATACGATCCTCGGTCAGCGGTTGTTGGCGGGCAGGTAGATGCTGATCTGGCTGCGGACGGCGTCGAGCGTGTCGCCGTCCATGCCCTGTTGTTTGAGCTTGGCCAGGGCTTCTTCCAGGTTCGTACGCAGCTCCACCGCCCACTTGTTGCGGGCGACGCTGGCGCGGGTGAGTGTCGCGATGTTCTTGGCCGCCTTTCCCAGCACCTCGATGCGTTTTTGCGGATTGGTTTGCTCGTCCGCTTCCTGCAGGGCCAACAACGCGTCGAAAATCTCGGTCTGCACCATGCTGATGATCGCGTTGCTGCGATTGTCAGCCTCATCCGGCGCTGCCTCCGTGATCATGCGCGCCGCTTCGGTGCTGGCCTTCACCGCCGAAAGCCGGCGCTGCAGCTTGCTGCCGTAGCGCTGCAGCCCGGAGCTGCCGCCGACGTCGGCGCCGAGCTCGTCGCGGATGCGCTGGGTCAGCCAGTCGTAGCCGGCAAAGCCGGCTTTGACCAGGAGCCGGTCGATCTTGGCGCGGATCTCGTCCGGCTGCTGTTCGATCTTCGATCGACGCATGCCGGTCACCAGTACTTCGGCGGGCGCGCGATACCCGGCAGGCAATCGACGGTGTACTCCGCCACGTCCACGCCATAGTGGGTCAGCTCGGCGCGCCAGCGGCCGCCCGGTTCCTTGACTACGCTGACCAGCTTGCGGTCGTCCAGGTAGTCCAGCTCGCGCCGCACTTCGAGCGCGCTGGCGTCAGGGTAGACCGCTTGGACGACGGCAAGCACCACCTCCTCGTACAGATAGGTCGGGCGGCCATTGTTGAGCGTCAGCAGGATCGTCCAGCGGATCGATTCCCGACGCACCTTGTCCATGTCTACCGTCATCGCGTGTTCCCCTGTTTGGCACCATCGATCTGCACGCGCTTCAGCTCGCTGGCGATGGCATCCAGCTTCGCCTCGATCACCGACTGGCCGCGCACATAGTCTTCGCGCCGCACATACTGCACGGCCATCTCCGCCTGGAATTTCAGGAATTCGCGCTCCAGGTTCTGCCATGCGACGGCTTGGCCCTCGACCGTGGCGAAGCGCTGATCCAGCGATTTGCCGATCTGCGAGAGCAGCAGCTTTCCCAGGGCGAACAACACGCCGACCAGGGTGCCGAGCAGGCTGAGCAGCTGCCACAACTCCAGCTGGAAAGTCATCGACCCATCCTCACGCGCTGCTCGAACTGACTGGCGCAATCGGCGCAGCGGCTGGTGGTGCCGCGCAGTGCGGCGAGGCGCGCGGGTTCGATCGGCAGTTCGCAGTCGATGCAGATGCCGTCGACCGACGTGTCGCGAGGTAGCTGCGCCGCGGCGATGCGCGCCCGGGTATTGACCAAAGCGACATCGCGGTCGAATCCGTCCAGCCTCTGCGCGCGATCCATGTCATCGGTCATGCGGTGTTGCCCCTGTGGCTCCGCCTTTGTCGGGCGGTGCTGACTCCTTGGTGGCGCTGGTGCCCAGGCGCGCCGCCGTTGCCCGGTCGGCGTTGGCCTGTCGCCACACACCCCGCCATTGCTCGATCCATGCCAGCGCATCCGATACGCATACCGCGGGGTGATCGCGCAGCGAGCAATGGGCGGCCGGTGGTGCCGGCTCAGGCAGCGGCGCGGTAAGCGCGGCTGGAATCGGCACGTAGACCTTGGCCGGAACATCAATAAGCCGAGTGCGTGTCAGGGGCTGCGACTTGACCCCACAGGCGGTCAGCCAGGGCAGCACACACAGGCATAGCAGCCAACGGCTGGCAGTCGGGCGTTTCATGGGTCACCTTCTTCGCGGCGGTTTCGCGCGCTTGGGTTTGCTTGCCGAGCTTGTCCGCCAACGCGTCGCGCTGGCCGAGTGCCGTGCTGGCGAGTAAGCGCAGCGCCGCCAAGTGGTCGGCATCTTCCTTGGCGTGCTGCTGGAAGCTGCCGATCGCGAGAGCCTGGTCCGACGCTGTGGCTTGGCACGTGCGCAGATCCGTGCGCGCGTCGACGAGCTGCGCAGATTGATGTCGCGCCTGCCACGCCACGCCGCCGCCGGCGCCGAGGCCGAGCAGCGCCAATGCCATGCAGCCCCACGCGAGCAGGTTCATGCGTGCACCGCCCGCAGGGCACGGCGCTGGCGCCACCAGGCGATGCCGGCGGCGGCCAGCGACGCCAGCACCAGCAATGCACCGATCAGCCGCAGCCATTGCGGCCAGCCGGCGGTGGCGTTGACCGCCTGGCCGGTGGCCTGCAGTAGCGGCTGCACCTGCTGCAGGGCTTCGACGGCGGCGGCGGTGCCGCCAGTGGTCACCGCCACGGCGACCGGCGACGGCACTTTGCGCGGCGCAGGTTTCACGATGCCTGCCATGCGCAGGCCTTCGTCCAGCGTGACCGCGTCGTACCACTCGCTGTCGTCGTGCCAATCGAACGCCGCGGCGTTGCCGTTTTCATGGCGGATGATCGCCTGGACCAGCGCCAGCATGGTGGCGTAGTCGTGCACGTTCACCGTTTCCACATCGGCACCGATGCCGAGCGCGGACGCGATGGCGCGGACATAGCTGTCGGTATCGTTCTCGAAGTCCGGCGCCCAACGGTCGATGATCTCGCGCACGCTGTCGATGCGCGAACCATCACCGGCGCGGCGCTTGTCCTGATAGGTGATCAGCGTGACCGCGATCGCGCGGATGCCCCAGGCCGGCGCGACGAACTGGCAGAAATCCTTGTCGGTGCGCTGTGCCGCCGGCACCAGGCCCTGCCACGGAGCACCCCAACGCAGGTTGCCCGGGTTGTTGTTGCGTACACCGCGAGGCTTGTCCATCACCGACTCCGAAGAAAAGGATCGGCAACGGGACGGGAGGAAACCGCCGCCGATCAAAGGTGCCAAGCACCACTGTCGGCAGTCAGTGTCGTCAGATCATCGGGGTGAGTCTTTGGCCCCGGTTCAAAAGAGTGGCCCTCGCGCGCGCGCGGGAGCGTGATGGCCTCAGACTTCGAGCCCGGCTAGCCGAGCTTCGAGCTGCATGGCGTTGGCCTTGGCGTCCAGGTCCGCTTTCAGCTTCGCCTGCGTGGCTTTGAGCTGCACGGATTCGGGCGACGGTCGGGAGCCGAAGCGGACGTCGTAGCTTGGCGGCGGCACGGGCGCCAGCGCGGAGTCGAAGTACGTTTTCGCCGCGACGTAGAACGCCTTGATAGCGGCGGTCAGATCGTCATGCCCCTGCGCATCGGCGAGCGCTGCAGGCAACAAGCGATCCACGTTCTTCTGACCGAGCACGGCATGATTGACGCCCGCGGCTGAGCCCGCCGTACCGCTGAATAGATAGGCATCGCGCAGCGCTGTTATGCGCAAGTCGTGGATCGCGACCGCAGGTTTGGTTTCCTGCGCCTGCACGACACCAGCCAATAGCAGCAGAAACACGATGGTGATGATCTTCTTCATGGTGGTCCCTCCGTTGCGTTCAATCCTTGGGCTTGCGGGTTCGCTTGGGCACGGGCACTTGCGATCCATACATGGCCAGGAAGCCGTCGATCGTGATGTTGAGGAAATCGACGTCGTCCATCGCCACGCCGTAGAGCACGTCGCGCACCAGCACTCTACGTTCCATCGGAAGCTCCAAGGTCGCCGCCCGCTCCGTGGTTTCCTTGATCGTCTGGAGGCGCTGCGTGACCCGTGGCTCCTGGAACATCACACCTTGACCGGTCGCCAGCCAGTCTCCGCTGACGTGTAATTTTTCCACCAACGCCCGCGTCTCCTCCGGGCTCAGCTTCTGCACGCGGCCGGACGTCAGGCTCTTCACCCGATCAATAGGCACGCCAAGGATTTCGACTAGGTCGGCCTGCTTTAGGCCCTTGGCGGCCATCAGCGCTTTGACGAGTGAAGAAATCACACACTTCGCCTTGCAAAGTGGAAAAAATACACTTACGATTCACCCAACGTTACACATCGAAGGCCAGCAGGGTACACCACATTATGAGCAGAAAGACGTCCGTACGCACCGCCGCCCAGGCGCGTAAATGGATCGAGGCCAACGGCATCACCATCGCTAAATGGAGCGAGGAGCACGGCTTCAGCAAGTTCGCCGTAGTCGATCTCCTACGCGGTCGCCGCAAGGGCCTACGTGGTGATGCGCACCGCGCCGCCATCGCTCTGGGCATGAAGCCCAACCCGCGGGACGTCGAGCTGTGAGCGCCGCGCCGATGCCCCTCGACGAACTCAAGGCCCGCCAGCAGGCGGTGTATGCCGCCGTCGACGCGGCTACCGACAAGCGTTTCAGCCTGCGCCGCAACACCCCGGAAAGCGTCGAGTGGGCGCTGATCGGCGAGGCCTGCGCGCGCGAAGCCACCCGTCTGCATCGCATCTGGCGCCGGCATTACATGCCGAAGGATTGGGCCGTATGAGCCAGCTCTCCGCCCAACGCGCGCTGCGCGTACTCAAGGCGCTACGCGGCGCCACCTTCACCGGCCTTTCCAACACCGACGTCGCCAAGGCGCTCGGCGAGACGCCCAGCAACGTCTCGCGCTCGCTGGCGGTGCTGGTCGAGGAGGGGTTCGTCCTTCGCCTGGACAACGGCCGCTACGCGCACAGCGTGGCGCTGCTGCAGATCGCCCAGGCCCACGCCGACCACACCGCGCGCCTGCAGGCACGCATGACCGAAACCACCCAGCGGATCGCCGCGGGTTCTCTTTCCTGACAGGGGGCAACACATGGCACGCAAGGCAACACCCGCAGCATCGCCCGCAGAAACGTCGCCGCTGCCTGAGCAGCAGATCGAACAGGACCAGCAGCTGATGGCGCAAGTCGCCGGCAGCTACGCGGATGACCGCGACCTGGTCAACCAGCTGATGGGCCAGATCCAGATGGCGAACTCGATCGCCAAATTCTCCGACGTCGTAGGTTTGAGCAAGCTCAAACACATCAAGGAAACCAAGGCGTACCGCGCCCTGAGCGGCAAAAAGGGCATTGCGCCCGATGGGACCGAAATCTCCGACGTCGGAACTTTTGAAGGATTCTGCCGCGCGCTCGGCATGTCCTATTCCAAGGTCGACGAAGACCTGAAGAACCTCGCCACGTTCGGCGAAGAGGCGCTGCGGCAATTGGCAGCCGTGGGCGCCGGCTATCGCGAGTTGCGCGCCCTGCGCAAGCTGCCCGAGGACGAGCGTGCGCTGATTGCCGCCGCGCCGGATCGGGAATCCCTGGTCGAGCTGCTGGAGGAGCGCGGCGCCGCCCACGCGAAGGAAAAGGAGCAGCTCGCCGGCGAATTGGCCGAAGCCAAGGCCGATGCCGATGCCGCACGCAACAACACCGCCGAGCGCGACCGCAAGATCAGCCACCTGCAGGACGAGGTGGCCAAGGCCAAGCGCAAGTGGAAAGCCGCCACGCCCGACGAGCAGCTGGCGGAACTGCAGCGCGGGGTGACCGAGGCGAGCCTGGCGGTGCGCGCCGCGCTGTCGGTCGACGACGCCTCGTTCGGCCTGCACGGCGCGGTGGTGCTGCTGGCCGAGCATGCCGACAGCAATGGCCTGGATGTGAGCGACTTCCTCGCCGACGTGTTCGCGCAGCTGCTGACCGCGGTGCGCATGGTGCGCGATGACGAGGACATGCCCTTCGCGGTGCCGGTACGCCGGGACGAGGAGGCCTGAGCCATGCCCGTCGACTCTCGCATCGAGGCCGCCGCCGCCGAGTTGCTGGCGTCGCCGCATGGACGCAAGGGCGCCATCGTCGCGGCACTGGCCGCGCAGCTGGGCGTGTCCGTGCCCACCGCCTACCGGCGGCTCAACCAGGTCGTCGCCTCGCTACGGCCGCGCAAGCGCCGCAGCGATGCCGGCCAGCTGACGGTCACCCGTGCCGAGGCGCTGCACATCGCCGCGCTCACCGAGGAAACCCGCCGCCTCACCGGCACCGGCACGCTGCCGCTGGAAGAGGTGGTGGGCATGGCCCGCGCCAACGGGCTGATCAACGCCGGCCGCGTGGACACCAGCACCGGCGAGTTCACGCCGGTCGGCGTCTCCGCGGTGCGCCGCGCGCTGCGCCAATACCACGTGCACCCGTCGCAGCTCAACGCGCCGACGCCGGCCGCCTCGCTGTCCAGCCCACACCCCAATTGGTGCTGGCAGATCGACGCGTCGGTCAGCCGCCAGTTCTACCTTGCCGACGATGGCGCGCACGTGATGCCGAAGGCCTAGTTCTACCGCGGCAAGCCGCAGAACTTCGAGCGCATCACGGACCGCCGCCTGTGGCGCTACGTGGTCACCGACCACGCCTCGGCCCACTTCGACCTGTTCTACGTGCAGGGCGCCGAGAGCGCGATCAACCTGCTGGCGTCGCTGATCCACGCGATGACGCAGCAGCCGGGCCGCGCCATGCACGGCGTGCCGCACATCCTCATGACCGACCCCGGCAGCGCCATGACGGCCGCCGCCACGCGCAACTTCTGCGCGGCGCTGGGCATTCGCCTGCAGATCAACGAAGTGGGCAACGCCCGGGCGAAGGGCCAGGTGGAAAACACCCACTTTATCGTGGAGCGCCACTTCGAGGCCGGCCTGAAGCTTCGTGCGCCGGTGACCAGCCTTGAACAGATCAACACGTTGGCGCAGCAATGGGCCTATGCCTACTGCGCCACCCGCGTGCACAGCCGCACCGGCGTCACGCGTCGCGACGCCTGGCTGCGCATCACGCCGGACCAGCTGAAGGAAGCGCCGCCGGTGGAGGTGCTGCGCACGCTGGCCAACAGCGAGCCCAAGGCCTGCACGGTGCGCGACTGCCGCATCAAGTTCCGCGGCCAGAAGTGGGACGTATCCGGCATCGACGGGCTGATCAACGGGCAGAAGGTGGACGTGATCCGCAACCCGTTCGATGGCGACGCCAGCGTGCGCGTGGTGCGCACCGGCGACGACGGCCAGGTGGTGCACATGTTGGCCCCGCGCGTCGAGGTGGATGGCTACGGCTTCATCGTCGGCGCCGCGCAGATCGGCACCGAGTTCAAGGCACCACGTGAAACGCCGGCCGACGCCGCGCGCAAGGAAATCGAGCGCCTGGCGATGGACGTGCGCACCGACGCCGAGGCACTGGCCGCGCGCAAGTCCAAGCGCCTGGCCTACGGCGGCAAGCTGGACCCGCACAAGCACCTGCTGCAGGCGGGCGTGACGCCGCACCTGCCGCGCGCCGGCAAACCGGCGACGGTGGACGCGCCGGCGACGCAGGCCGCGCCCGCCTACGTGGAGCCGGTGGCGATCCGCCCGGAGTTCCCGCCACTGAACCACGTCGACGCCGCGCGCAGCCTCAAGCCGCTGGTCGAGCGTGCCGGCGGCACCTGGTCGGCCGAGCTGTACCAGCGCACAGCGCAGCGCTGGCCGGATGGCTTGCCGCTTGATCAGGTGGAGGCCTGGGCGGCGGAGCTGGCGGCAGGCATGCGGTTGCGCGTGGTGGGAGGTGCGGCATGAAGATCCTGGCCTACATGACGCGCCGTGGTGCGGTGTACGGCGGCGATCCGGGTCTCTGCAGCAAGGGCGAGATCCCTTTGTGTCGCGCCGACCAAGTGTCGTTGATGATCAAAGCGCTTCCGAAAATGCGCCCGGTCAGCGATGACTCTGAGGCCATAAACGACACGCCATTCGAAGCTGGCTACGACAACGGCTGGAATGCTTGCGTGAGCGCCTTCAAGGCTGCCATCGCCAACGTAGGCGGTGCCGCATGACGCTGCGTCTCAAGTCCGCCCTGGTCAGCGCCGGCATCAAGCAGGGCGCCGTGGCCGATGCCGCGCGTATCTCGCGCCCCGCGCTCAACGGCTTCATCAACCGCGGCTCGCTGCCGCTGGGCACCGACCGCGCGACGGTCGAGCGCCTGATCACTGCCTTCGTACACCGGCACGGCGGATCCACCGCTGGCCTGTTTGAAGTGGCTGCGCCGTGCGCGAACACGACGCAGCCGGTTTCCCCGCCCGACCTTTCGAATGACCAGGAGGAGATGTCCATGCTACTGCGAAAGCAATCCCTGACGCCGGCTGCCCGGCGCCACTTCGGCCTCGGCCGCGACCCGTTCGCGGACCCGACCACCGCCGACGACGTATTCCTGTCGACGGACATCCGCTACGTGCGGGAGGCGATGTACCAGGTCGCCCGCCACGGCGGTTTCATGGCGGTGATCGGCGAGAGCGGCGCGGGCAAGAGCACGCTGCGCGAGGAACTGATCGACCGGCTGCGCCGCGAGGAACAGGCCGTGATTGTGGTCGAGCCCTACGTGCTGGCGATGGAGGGCAATGACCAGGTCGGCAAGACGCTCAAGGCGCAGCACATCGCCGAGGCGATCATGTCCGCGGTGTCGCCGCTCGCCAAGACCAAGAGCAGCCCGCAGGCACGCTTCGAGCAGCTGCACGCCGCGCTGCGCGATAGCGCCCGTGCCGGCCACAGCCACGTGCTGGTGATCGAGGAGGCGCACAGCCTGCCGCTGGCAACGCTCAAGCACCTAAAGCGCTTCCGCGAGCTGAAGGATGGCTTGCGCCCGCTGCTGTCGGTAATCCTGCTGGGCCAGTCGGAACTGGCCACCAAGCTCAGCGAGCACAACCCGGAAGTGCGCGAGGTCGTGCAGCGCATCGAAGTGATCGTGCTGCCCGCGCTGGATACCGACCTGGACGCCTACCTGGCGCACCGCTTCAAGCGCGCCGGCACACCAGTGGACCAGGTGCTGGCCAAGGGCGCCACCGACGCGCTGCGAGCCAAGCTCACACCCGCGCGCGGTACCGGCACGCTGCTGTACCCGCTGGCCGTCCACAACGCGCTCGCCGCCGCGATGAACCGCGCCGCGGATCTGGGCGTGCCGCAGGTCAACGCCGACGTGATTGGAGGGGTCTGACATGGCAACGCATCACTTCATTCTGGGTACTTGGCCTGTGCCTTGTCGCGCTGATTTCAGCCGGCCGGGCGAGGTACCGCGGGCGGAGCTGGAAGTCGGCGCGCAGATCTCGCGCATTGCGCGCGCTTCCGCCCAGCTCACGACGCGCATCAACGCGCTGCGCAACGTGGCTGCACGCGCCACCGCCACGGCGAAAGACCTGGAGGAACAGGCCACACAGGTCATCGCGCGCCGCCAGGCGGATGGCTCGATCAAGCTGTTCGCCCAGGACGCGAACGCCGAGCTCTGGCAGATGAGCGAGGCGGCCGCGGCCGCGCTGCGCGATCAGCTGGACGTGGCGCTGCACGTGCCGGCGCCGGATCGGCCCATCAACCCGCCGAGCCGGCTGTGAGGTAAAGCCATGCAAGCCGACCTGTTCCCCTGCGATGCAATCTCACTGGATTCAGTGCTGGGCGCGCTGCGGGGCAGCGTCGGCGAAGCGAACGGACGCACGGCGCGCCAGCTGGTGCTGGCGATCAGCGGCAGGCATAGCACCGGCGACGAGCGCCGGCTGCGCAAGGTGGTGGTGGCCTTGCGCGAGGCAGGGCACCCGATCTGCGGCACCCCGGACACCGGCTATTTCATCGCGGCGAATGCGGCCGAGCTGGACCGCACCTGCGAGTGGCTTTACGGCCGGTCCATGACGACGTTGCGGCAGGTGGGCGCCATGAAGCGCGTCACGTTGCCGGACCTACGCGGGCAGCTAGGACTGCCCATTGGAGCAAACCATGAATCCCATGAATGAAATTCTCCGCGCGGCCACGAACAAGGCGCTGGGCGCGATCTTCTTTCTCGACGAGGCAGGCGCCACGGTCCTCTCCGTCGCGGTGCGCGGCGGACGCCCTCTGATCCAACTGGACGGCCCGCCGGCGCGCTTCGTGCGTGGCGCCATCCGCAAGAGCCAGCGCGTCGGCAATCTGCGCGAGCACGTGATGGTGGCGATGGTGCAAGGCTGCCAGGTCGAGTGGACGGTACACACGGTGCGCGACGAACGCGCCCAGGCGGGTGCGTGATGAACACCGCGTTGCGGATGGACATCCTGGGCTGCCTGCGTCGCTCGAACGAAATCACCCCGCAGGAGATCGCCGCAAAACTTGGCGCCACCTTGGCCGATGTGTTCGACGAGATCGGTCCCCTCGTGCGTGTCAATGCGGTGAACCGCCACCGCCTGGGCAATGGCCTCGTGCGCTACTCGATCGCGCCGGACGCGGCGGCTGCCGCGGTGCGCGAGTTGAAGCCGCACTTGCTGACACCGTGCGAGCCGAAATACCGGCCGGCGCCGAAAGCGGAAGCGCTGCTGGCTGTGATGGGCTCCGAGCCGATGCACGCCACCGCCATCCTGGCTGCCAGCGCCGGCCGCTTCACCAGCGCGCAGGTGGCATGCCTGCTGCAAGTACTTAAACGCCGCGGCGAAGTAAAAAAAATATCCGGCAGCAGATCGAACGCCATGTGGAAGCGAGCCAGCACGGCACCTTCCCATGCCGATGGCCGGCCGATGGCCACCGACACCACCTTGCCGCCGCACCTTGCCGCTGCGCAACGCGTGCCGGCCGACGACGACGAAGAACTGCCGCCGTGGCTGGGCGAGCGCATGCGCGACACCTTCCACGACATTTTCCACGCGGCCGCCGATGCCGCCACCGACAAGGAGCAGTAGCCAATGGCCAGCAAGACCCGCATCAAGACCAACGCGGTGCAGCACCCGGTGCCGCAGACGCGCGAGGAAGCTGTGGCGGCGATCGCCGCGATCGGCACCAACCAGCGCGAGCGCGACCGCATCCAGGCCGCGATGAACGATGAGCTGGCCGCGGTGCGTGAGCGCTACGAGGCCGAAGCCAAACCGTTCGCCGACGAGATCGGCGCGCTGACCAAGGGCGTGCACCTGTACTGCGAGGCGCACCGCCACGAGCTGACCCGCGATGGCAAGGTCAAGAGCCACACCTTCGCGAGCGGCGAGGTGAAGTGGCGCCTGCGTCCGCCGAGCGTGGTGCTGCGCGGTGGCGACGCCGTGCTGGACGCGCTCAAGTCACTCAAGCTCGACCGCTTCATCCGCGTGAAGGAGGAAGTGAACAAGGAGGCGATCCTGGCTGAGCCCGAAGCCGCCGCCGGCGTGCGCGGCATCACCATCCGGCAGACCGAGGACTTCGTGGTGCAGCCGTGGGATACGCAGCTCGAGGAGGTGGCCTGACATGGCGATCCGAATCACCAGGAGCCGCGGCGGCACCAGCATCCGCGCCACCGGCGCCGACG
>Ga0157370_10004881_pt1 | contig 15217 bp, 13 predicted proteins | sample C35metaG_FD_113463 | JGI IMG/M metagenome (GOLD analysis project Ga0157370, IMG submission 113463) | Corn rhizosphere microbial communities from Kellogg Biological Station, Michigan, USA - C3-5 metaG | ecosystem: Host-associated > Plants > Roots > Rhizosphere > Soil | place: USA: Michigan...
AAAAGAATTTGACCATCAAAGGGGGAAGATGACTTTTTTTCGGCCCAATCAAACGGTTACGTTTAAAAATGTAAAGGTGGAGGATGGCTGTTTTTTGATAGCGGTCAAAGAAGATTTTCTATTAGGCACCTTCTTGTTCGGGGAAATTAAAAACTATGGCTATTTTGATTATGAGACCAAGGAAGCTCTCTATCTTACGCCCAGTGAAGAAGAGACCATCTGGAATCTCGCACGGACTATGCACAAAGAATCATATAATAATACGGATGTTTACAGCAAACAAATTCTTCTGGCGCATCTTGGAACTTTACTGACGTATTCTCAAAGATTTTATAAAAGACAGTTTATCAATAGAATTGAAGCAACTGGTGCTTATGCCGATAGATTTCAGCAGGAGCTTGATAGATACTTCAATGAAAGAATAGTAAGTCAAGCAGGCCTTCCAACGGTTTCCTATATGGCAGAGAAACTGAATTTATCTTCCCGTTATCTAAGTGACCTTCTCAAACAGGAAACGGGTAAAACAGCGATCGAGCTTATCCATATGTATCTTGTAAAAGAAGCAAAAAATCTCTTGATTGAGGGTAAAATGAATATTTCTGAAATTGCATTTTCTTTAGGATTTGAAAATTCCAATTATTTCGCAAGGCTTTTCAAAAAAGAGGTCGGGATCTCACCCAATGCATTCCGGGAAACTGGCTTAAACTAGGATCTTATCACGGATTTACTTACCTCCAGGCAATGGGGGTGGGCGGTGCATTGTCAAATATCAAGCTATATCAAATAAATAATAAAATTAAATTTAAAAATAATGAATACAGAAACACAACAATTATTCGAACCTTTTTCTTTTAAGAAAGGAATCAGAGCCAAAAACCGAATTGCAATGGCACCTATGACAACCTGGGCCAGCAATGATGATTATACCGTCGCAGAGGATGAGCTCAACCACTACGAAGCTCGTAGCGGAAACGTCGGTTTGGTCATCACTGGCTGTACAAGAGTAATGGCAAATGGAATTGGTTTTACAAATGAATATGCGGCTTACGATGATTCCTTTCTACCCGGTCTTAAAAAATTGGCTGCTGCTGCTAAAAAGGGTGGCGCACCTGCCATACTTCAAATCTATCACGCAGGTAATAAGGCAGTGTCGGATTTGATCCCGGATGGCATTCCCGTAAGTGCAAGTGCTGTAGCTTTGGCATCATCTGTCTTGTATGCAGGTGGCATCGTATCACGGGAATTAACAAATGAGGAAATTTTGGAAATGATTCGGGCTTTCGGAGAGACAACACGCAGAGCAATAGAAGCTGGCTTCGACGGAATTGAATTGCACGGTGCGCACGGATTTCTTTTGCAGAATTTCTTTTCACCCTATTATAATCAGAGAAATGACGATTGGGGTGGAACAGCTGAAAAGAGGATGAACTTTGCACTGGAAGTCATCAAAGAAGTCAAGGAAGTCATCACAAAATATGCTGGTCGTCAGTTTCTGATAGGCTTCAGAATATCTCCCGAAGAGCCTGAAAGCTACAAGGTTAAAGACATATTTCCATTGATTGATAAATTGATTGATTCAGGAATTGATTATTTGCACGTTTCCTTGGCAGATCTGCTTCATCAGAAACCGATGGGTGAAGAAAATAGCGATTCAACAATATTAAGTTTGATACTTGATCATGTTGACAAAAGAATACCTGTGATCTCTGCCGGAGGTATCAAACAGGGTAGTGATGCGGTGGAGGCAATTAATATGGGATTGTCTCTGGTCGCTGTTGGGCATGGATTAGTTATAAACCCTGATTGGGTCGAGCGTGTAGAAAATGGTGAGAAGGTCGATGAAGTTTTGAGTTTATCGAAGGCCGATGATCTTGCTGTTCCTAAAAAGCTGCAAGCCTTCATCAAAGTTGCCACAGGTTTCTTTAAAGTAGTTGATTAGTAATTGATTTTACATAATTTAATATAAAGAATATTCTAAATAAATAGGCATGAAGTAGTGAAATCGTATTTTTTAAACCTTGCATCATATCGTTGCAAGGTTTTCACGTATAATTTGATAAGGAGAATTTTAAGTGTCTTGATCCCTAATGAAATTATTAATGACTAAAGTCCAATAATGTCTAATTATTATTAATGTTAATAAAAAATAAAAGCCCATTCAACTTGGAATGGACTTTAACATAAATAAAAATGAATGAATTATTTTTTGATCACTCGGAAAGATTTGGTTGTTCCATCTTCCAAAGATGCTTTGAAAATGTAAACACCTTTTGGAAGTTTATCAGTAGAAACTTTTCCGTTTGTCATATTAAGCTTCAATTGTTTTACCTTCTGTCCAGACATACCAAAGATCTCTTTACTTTCAACTTTTTTAGTAGAATCGAAGTTCAATAAGTCTTTCACAGGATTTGGATAGAATTTAAAATCCCTATTTGAGATTTCTGATGTTCCTAGTTCAGATGCTGTACAGGTACCTTTCAGTTCGTAGACAAAGTCACTTCCGGTAGGTGTAGCTACCCATTGCCCCTCATTGAAGATCATTGCCGGTTCTCCAATAACGCCAGCAGTTGAGGATTCCCAACCGGCTGCATTGGAACTCATACTCATCCAGTACTTTCCAGCCTCAAGTTTTACTTCCTGATTCAATTTTACTTCATATTGGTGAGTGAAGTAAGGTAATCCTTCCCATTGCGAACCACTTGTATCTTCTACGATTTGGCCTCCTACTGTAGTGATCTCCTGCCTTGGTTTACCATTGTCATCTTTATAGAATGTATAAGTGAAGGTTGTTGCAAAACCGATGGTCGTAGGTAATACAGAAGAAATTGTGAACAATGTGCCTGTTGGAACATCTATGTCGACGGCTAAAGGTTTAGAAAAGTTATAACCTTGTTCTTTATCATTAGATGGTACTTCTCTACCACAAGCATTGGGGTCTGAAACGAAGACGCTTAATGTTGCAAAATTTCCAGTTACAGGATCAGTTGCACGCACTTTTGCAACTCCTGAAGCGAGACCAGTCACAAGACCACTGGAATTTACTGAAATAAAATTACTGCCATTTTCTATGGTCCAATTTGCACCATTAAATACAGTACCATTGGTTGTTGCCTGCAACTGTACTGTCTGACCAATCAAGATTTGACTGTTTTGTCCTTGAATAGGTCGTACAATGAAAGGCATTGGTGTACAGTTACCTATAACTGTGAAGGAAGCGTTAAAGCCTGTTGACAAAAATCCATTTCCGTCTAGTCTGTCCTGATAATATACATTCCCAATTGTACCCTCGGTAGTAACATTCCAGAAAACTTGCGATCCATCCTGTGTTGTGGCAACAGGATTCATGTAATAAGATCCTTCATTGAATACTACAGGCTGAGGAAAGTAAAGATCAACCTCATATTCGCCCAATCCCGATCCAAAATCATTTAGGAATTTCATAGATGCAGGTGTGATATTATTTACAGCCGTGATCACATTTCCAGGTTGCCCATTACCTTTAACTTCCAGGAAGCGCACATCAAATTCTGGAATTTGGGGATTGAGCGTTTTGATAATGATCAACTTCACTTTAGACATTTCAAAGCGTGTTCCTTCAGCAACGACAAAATCATCTGCTCCGACTCTTGAATTTTTTGTGATGTCGAATCCAAGACCCAACATTGTGGGATTTCCTTGAGAGCATCCGTTTCTAAAAACATCAACACGTATCTCATCAAACAATGGACTTTTAGTATCAGTTGCACGTATAATTGCAGAACCTTGCTTCAGGCCTGTTACTTTTCCATTTGCATCTACATTCACAATTTCAGCACCTTGTGTTACCGTCCAGTTAACATACTGATCAGCTTCTGCAGGTAATGTTTTGGATAATAATTGTAAGGTTCCTCCAATAGAATTGATTTCAGCCCGGACATCATTTACTGTAGATATTTTGACTGAGGTTGCAGCCACAGGACTATTTTGGTTGGTAATTGTAACATCGATCTCATCAAAAACTGCAAAATTGAGCGCAGACGTTCCCCTTATCTTTACAACAGCGTTAGAAGCAATTGCTGTAACCAGACCGGTCTGGCTAACGGTTGCAAAGGTACTTCCTTCAGAAACACTCCAGACCACATCTTGGCTTGCATTTGATGGGTTGACAACAGAATTTAATTGTAATGTTCCTTTGTCTACGGTAATGCTTGGTGCGGCATTATTTACAGTGCTTACCTCAATGGATGTTGGTGCAACAACGGCCAAATTTAATTTCTTAACCGTAAGTTTTCCTAATCCTAAATCGACGTACGCTAAAAATAAATTACCGAAGCTGTCAACAGACAAAGAATTCATAACTGCTTGTCCTGTAGAAGCAAATCCAGTTCCGACCTGAGCCCAGGAATTTGTAGTTTCATTATAGCCTACCACATAATTTCTGAGTAAGTCCGCGTCTTCCCATTTACTTGTCGCTACATAAACGATATCATTGGCACCTACTGCTATACTGTTGTATTTTGCTCTGAACTGTGAAAAATTTTCAGCTCCTAGCTGAGACCAGGATGTTCCGTTGAATTTTTTTACATTAAGTTTGTTGCCACCTGCCGAAGTAGAGGTGTAGGCAACAAAAAGATTATTATTGCTGTCAATTGCCAAAGAAGAATTGTATTCCTCAGACGTGGGTGAGGGTGCAAGGTTGGCAACTCCGCCTACAGGCTGCCACGCAGAAGTTGAGGTTGCATTTATATCATTTTCATACACATGGAGACTTCCATTGCTGTTGTAGCTTACATAGATTTTACCGTTGGTGCCTATTACCATATCAAGGTAAAAAGGAACTCCACCGGCAAATCCTGTAGTTCCAACTTGCTGCCAGGCGCCATTTACATATTTCTTAACCGTCCCTGATGCTTCACTGTTAGCAGTGAATAGAACATTATCAGGAGATACAAAAGATGTATTGAAATTAATGACATTGTTTGTGACATTTGGCAACTGTGTCCAGGTATTATTCTCGAATTTCCGCACTTCCATACCACTTGTTCCTGCCTGACTGGTAAAATATACAACGCCGTTAGTATCTACGGAAGTCGAATTGTATGCACTTGTATTAGCTGTTGTAATGCCTGGACTGCCTCCAAGATAGGACCAATTTGATCCGTCAAATTTTTGTACAGATCCTTTGGTTGCTGGAATATCGTAATATCCTAAGATCAGATTATTCTGTTTATCGTTCAGGAGTGTCATCCGTCCTCCCGATCCTGTAGAGATTCCTTCTGCAGGGCCGACAGGCTCCCATACTTGTGCGTTTGCATTATTAAAGCTGAATAAGCATAGCAGAATTGAAAAAAATAATAATGGTTTATTCATAAAAAAAGTTTCTTTATTACATTTAAATAGATTTGGCTTCAATGCCATAACAAATGTAATAATAGGAACCAATTTTTTATAAAAATGACCTACTTCATTGTTTACTTTACGAAATAAATAAAGTACTCATTAGATACTCATTGCTGGTAATCAATAGGTTGTCTTTATAGTTACTTGTCGTAAAACCAGGTGTAAATATCAGTAGAGGGAGGGATGTTCAATTTTTTCCGAATTCTGTATTTTTTGTTTTGAACTGTTCTTGTCTCCACAAAAGTGATTTTTGAAATTTCTTTTGTTGAAATATTTAATTTTAAAAGAGCACAAAATTCAATCTCTGATTTTTGAAGTTCAGGATTGATTTTTAGCAAAGTTTCAGAAAAATTTGGAAAAATCTGGTCAAATGTAAACATGAATGCAGGATCATTCTTTTCTGCCATTTCCTTTAAAATCAAATATGATTCCTGAGGAGTCTGTGACAGATTATTTTTAGGCTTTCCAATGAAAAAAATAATGAGCACCAGTAATAATATCACAACGCAAATTGATCCGTAGATCAATATGGGAGATATATGATCTTTTTTGTGATCTTCAACGATTACTTTTTGCAAAGAATTGTATTTGCTTTGCAACATTGAGTTTTCTAACTGTTTTAGTTTGTTATCGTAGATGATTGCGCTGTCTTTTTTACCAATTTTTTGATACAGTTCTATCAATGACTGATATACTATTTTTTGGTTGAGTTCTAGGCCTGTTTCTTTACTTACCTGTAGAGCTTTGTGGTAATTGGTGATGGCTTCCTTGATATTTGAATTTTGTTTATAGGCTTGTCCCAGCAGGTAATAGTTCATCATCATTACGCCATCATCATTTTTCCCTTTAGGTTTCAGTTCCATAGATTTCAGAGCAAAATATCTGGCAGAATCAAAATTGTAATTCTCATATAAACTTGCTATATTCGAATAGTTAACATACTGAAACTGATCTTCCTCAACTTTGTTTTTTAGTTCATCAGAACTTTTGATGATTTCGCGCAATTTTTGAATCGCCTTTTTGGGTTGTCCCATATCAGAATAGATATTGGCGTAGCTGTTTAGAACATTGGTCTTAGCTAGAAAAATTCTTTTTTGTCCGCTATTATCATTTTTAAGAATTTTATATGCCTCATCCAAATAAGAGATAGCGCGATCGCTAAAACCATTAATAGAATAAGATTCAGCGAGGTAAATATTGGACATACCCTGGAAATATACATCTTCATATTCTAGGGCTTTACTTTCCAATTCTTCAGCTGATACAATCAATTTATCAATTTGATTCTTGATGTAGAAATATCGGCATTTTCTATCTAAGAGTGTCAGCTCACCGGCATGATTCTTTTGTTTAGCTGCACGTTTCAACAAAGCATCAATGTTTCTAAAAGCTTTATCATCATTTGAACTGAATAGTTGTCCGTTATCTTGTAAATCTTTCTTCAATTCTGCATCTGAATTTTGACTAAAAGCAGATGTAGTTAATGAGAGAAAAACAAGTAAGTATAGCGTTCGATAAGATTGTTTAAAAAGCATTCTCATTCTTCAAATTTATGTAAGAATATTTAACTTTTTAATATTTTAATAAAAAAAATGACCTTGCATACATTAAAATCGATAGTCCTACCAAAGGCATGCATGTGATATGGAGAAGAAGATGAACAGGGTTTGCATCTAGTTGATAAATATAGATTTGATAACTGATAAAAGTTACCGCCACAGTACACAAAACTCTTTCATACTATGATTCTCTTTAAAAAGTAGCGCAAATTTAATCTCAGTATTTGAAGGTTTTGACTTGGAATTAACACAGCTTGTATGAGAATGCAGTTCAGTTTATGAAAAGGCACGGTTACAATCAGAAATCAGCAAAGTTATGTCTTATTCACTTAGCTTTCTGATTCTGTAGCTTCTGCATTACAAATTGACGACCGGAAATGAGGGTAATTACAAACAAATGTGTCTAAATGGGCACTGTATTAAGACTTCAGAATAGTTGCTGAAAGGACATAAAAAAAGCAATCTGTTTGAATAGATTGCTTCTTATGATCTGTACCCAGTGCCGGAATCGAACCGGCACATCTTTCGATACTAGAGTTTGAGTCTAGCGCGTCTACCAATTCCGCCAACTGGGCATTGTGTTGTTTTTATTGGTGTGCAAATATAGAAATATTTTCGACCCAATGAAAATGATTTCTGATAATTTTTGCATTTATTTTTTAACAAACTGTAAATCAAAAATATATTTTTACTAAAATTCAATTTCCAAACCGTCATAAGCCAGATGTACGTTGTCAGGAAGCTCACTTTCCACTTCATCATGGAACCCCATGTGATGGCTCATATGGATTAAATAGGTTTTTTTCGGTTTAAGTTCCCCAACCAATTCCAAAATCTGTGGCAAAATAAAATGCGAATGATGAGGTTCGGTTTTCCGAAGACAATTAATAATGAAAAAATCCAGATTTTTTAGTTTTTCTTTTTCCTCTGCATCAATTTTACTTGCGTCAGTAATGTAAGCCAGATTCTTAAACTTAAAACCGAGAATATTTATTTCAGAATGGATAATGTCAATCGGCTGTATTTCGACTTCATCAAACAATTTAAAATCGTTTTCGATTTCAAAAAGGTCAAAGCTGGGTGCGCCCGGATATTTTTGTTCAATAAAAGCATAAGGAAAACGCTCTTTGATCTCTAATGCAACTCTGGAATTGCAATAAATCGGCATCGAACTTTTATTTTTAAAAATCAAAGGACGAAGATCATCCAAGCCGATAATATGGTCGTTATGTTCGTGCGTTATCAGGACAGCATCGATCTGTTCTTCGTGATTGGTCAACATTTGCTGACGAAAATCTGGTCCGCAGTCAATTAATATCTTCTTTCCTGAGTCAGAAGTAATAAGTGCAGAAGTGCGTAAACGCTTGTCTTTTGGGTTGGTAGAAAGGCAGACCGGATGATGGCTGCCGATAACAGGAATGCCTTGCGAAGTACCGGTTCCTAAAAATTTTAAAAGCATTTTTATTTTAGCTGTTATTTTGGTAAATTTACAAAATAAATCTAATTCTTCGTGATAAAGCCAAAACTTACCCCTAAGCAGAAAGCCTTAGCCATCAATCTGGATTCATCCATCTACGGAACTTTTGCCGAGATAGGAGCAGGTCAGGAAACCGTGAGACATTTTTTCAGAGCTGGTGGTGCTTCTCAAACGATTGCAAAAGCAATGTCTGCTTACGATAAGGATTTCAGTGATGCCATTTATGGAACCGAAAACAAAAACCGATACGTTACGCAAAACCGTCTCAGAAAGATGCTGCGCTACGAAATGGCGCTCATCGAAGAAAGAATTCCGCGGGAAAAAAATCCCGGAAAAAAATTCTTTTCTTACGCCAATACGGTAACCACAATCAATTTTGACAAGACTTCCAAAGGCCACGGTTGGGTAGGGATTCGTTATCAAAACTCTGAAAGTGAAGAGTATAACGAAATTGTAATCCATGTCAAATTCAAAGAGACCAATCCGACTTTACAACAGGAAACTCTTGGAAGTCTGGGTGTGAATCTGATTTATGGAGCTTATTTTTATACAGACAATCCAAGAATCCTTGTAGAGTCTTTGTACGACGATATTTCTCTGGATCGTTTGGAAATCGATATGATAGATTTCAGCGGACCTGTTTTCCAGTATGTTGATAATCGTTTGATGAGTCTTCAGTTGGTGAAATTAGGAATGACAGACGCTGTAATTTTCAATTCTAAAGGCAATAATATGCTGCCTGCTGATATTCTTTACAAGAAAAATATTTTTGCGGTAAGAGGAAGTTTCCGCCCGGTAACACGTGTGAATATTGATATGTTTGAGCATGGACTGGAAATGTTCAATCAGGATAATGCCTGTGATAGTGAAAATACTCAGATCTTATTTGAAATTACTATTTCCAACCTGAGAGCGGCCGGTGATATAGATGAACGCGATTTTCTCGACAGAGTTGATATCCTTGGAACTTTAGGTTATACAGTTATGATCTCCAATTTCTCCGAATATTACAGGATGGTGGATTATTTCTCATCATTTACTAATCAGCATATCGGTGTAGCAATGGGTGTTAACAACCTTTTAGACGTTTTTGATGAAGAATATTACAAAAACCTTTCCGGTGGAATTCTGGAAGCGTTTGGCAAATTCTTCAAAAAAGATATGCGTGTTTATCTGTATCCGTATAAAGACCCTGAAAATGGCGAATTGCTGACTTCGGAAAACCTGAAAGTTCACGATAATCTGAAAGAATTATACAAATATTTCAAACTCAATAAGAGAATTGTCGACATCGAAAATCACAACCCGAAATTCCTTGAAATTTATTCGAGAGAAATTCTGAAAAAAATTATGGCCCACGATTTGGGCTGGGAAGATGAGCTGCCAAATGGCGTTGCACAAATGATAAAAGACAGGGGAATGTTCGGTTATAAAGAATTAACTTTCGAAGGATTAAAATAAAAACAATGGTAGAGCTTAAAAAAAGACTTTCAATCATTTTGGAAAGTCCACAGGATACAAATGTTAAACTGCTGAAAATCTGTCAGCTTTTGGATAAGGAGATTTCTTATTACAACTGGACCGGTTTTTATTTCAAAAATGGCGATAAAGACGAATTGGCTCTCGGACCTTACGTTGGCGCAGTAACAGATCACGTGATCATTCCATTTGGAAAGGGGATTTGCGGTCAGGTGGCGGTTTCCGGAGAGACTTTCGTAGTTCCTGATGTTCACGCTCAGGATAATTATTTGTCTTGTTCCATCGACACAAAAGCGGAGATCGTAGTACCAATTTTCAAAGACGGCGAAAACATTGGCCAAATAGATATCGACAGTCATTCCATTGATCCTTTCACCAAAGAAGATGAGGAATTGTTGAACTGGCTTTGCGGGGAGGTTGCGAAGATCTTGTAGGGTGAAATGAAAAAGATTAAATTATTATTTGGTTTTTTATCACTGATGATATTATATGCTTGTCCTATGGCTCCAGGCTCTAGATATTATAAACCTGTTGATATTGAAGCTACATATTTTAATCAGTCAAAACGATGTATTCTTCCAGATGATGTTAAGAATGCTGAAAATAAAGTTGACAAAAAAACACTTTTAAATTGGACTGGTGTAATAAAAAATGTTACAACTTCTGAAGAGAATGATTCAATTAATTTGAAAATTTTAATTGAACATAAGTATTGGGACTTTATAGAGGATTTCAGTATTCAGAATGAAAAAATATTTCTTTCAGAAAATGGCGAAGGGAAGTTTTATTTGATTAGTAAATATCCAATAAGTTCTAAACAAAAGCTGGATTCGTTGTCAAATAATTATAAGATAGATGATTTTATAATCTGTTATGGGTTTTTAAAAAATAACAATTTAAATATTCCGGAAATAAACGCTCAGTTTTCAAGAACGATTCCTTATAAATTTTATTCGACAAAAATTATGAAGTATGATGCGAAAAAGGATGAAAATGGATCGACTGTTTGTAATGAGAAAAACTCTTATGAATTGACCAATTTCAAATCTTTAAAAATTCCTACAGCCGGACAAAATAAATAATTTTTCTAATTAATACTTAATAACAACTTCCGGTAATATTCCCCACACTTCGCCAGGTGGGATCCATACCACGAAAAAGCTTCGCCATCTACAATCATAATTTTCTGATAGGTACAAATATTCTGGATATCTTCAATATGTTTTTCCTTGAAAGGAAAGGGTTCTGACGAAAGGAAAATCAAATCGGCTTCTTTCAGATCTTCCAGCTGAACTTCGGGATAACGTTTTTGATCCTTAAACAAGTTTTGAAATCCCAGTTCTTCCAGAATTCTCGAAATAAAAGTATCGCCGCCAACGGTCATATAAGGATCTTTCCAAATCAGATAAGCCACTTTCATTTTCTTTTCCGGTTTCGGAATATCAAAAGCTTCGTAAGTTTTAAGATTGAAAAACTGCGCCTTTTCTTCCTTCCCAAAAATGTGTCCAAGTTGTTTTATTAAATAATAATTGTCTTCCAAAGTCTCCACATTGGTCACCAAAACTTTGAAGTCTTTCATCAGTTCTTCCACTTGTTCTTTGACGTTTTCCTCTTTGTTGGCAATGATAAGATCGGGTTTCAGGGATTTAATTTTATCAAGATTAAGATTCTTCGTTCCGCCAATAATCTCAACATCTTTTACCAAATCTTTCGGGTGAATGCAGAATTTCGTCCGTCCGACAATTTCATCAGAAGTCAAACCCAGATCAAATAAGGTTTCCGTAATCGATGGAACTAGCGAAACAACTTTCATAGAATAAGGAATTTATTTTATTAATGCTTCGAGAGCTTCAGAATGACAACAAATATTAAACTTAGTTTGATAGAAAAAACTCTCTCAAAAATAAACATTTCTGAGAGAGTTTTATAATTTGAAATTAATTATGAAAAATTAATCTTCTTTTTTAGTCGTTTTCTTAGCGGCAGGTTTTTTGGCGGCAGGTTTTTCTTCAGCTGCTTCTTCTGCTTTTGGCGCAGCTTTCTTTGCAGGTGCTTTTTTAGCTGCAGGTTTTTTCTCTGTTACTTCTTTAGTTTTTTCTTCAGCAACTACAACTTCAGAAGGTTCTTCAGTTTTCACGAAGCTTTCTGGTGTGATGTAGCCTGCTTTGTGCAAAAGATTGTACCATTGCGCCAGTTTCTTGATGTCAGATTCATAAACTCTTTCCACATCATAGTTAGGAAGAGAAGCCGTCATAAACGCTCTTAGCTCATCACCGGAAGATTTGTGGCTGATGGTTGGTTTGTAATCGTAATTTTTTGCAACATTTTCAAAAACTTCGAACAATGGAACTTCTTTATCAAAAGTGAACATCGCAATATTATCCAACAAGCTTACCTGGCTTGAGTTTGAGATGCTTGTTTTTTTCTTAGTTGTGATATCTTCAACGATAAATCCGTTCTTAAGTTGAGAAACCAATTTGAAAAGTCCCGGTTTTCCGGAGATTGAAATAATTTTTTCTAACTGCATTTTAGTATGTTTTCTTTAATCTAATTTATTTTTTAATGATCTAAATTCTAATATCTGACTTCTAGAATCTATTTCGGAAACCTCATTTTGTAATTCACGCTCACTTCGCCGTTGGCAATTTTCTGAAGCTTTCCTTTGACGATTTTTTTCTTGAGTGCGCTTAGGTGATCTGTGAATAATATACCTTCGATGTGGTCATATTCGTGCTGAATTACCCTTGCTCTGATGTCCTGAAAAGTGTCGGTATGTTTAACGAAATTTTCGTCGTAATATTCTATTTTGATGATGGATTTCCTTTTCACATCTTCTCTTACTTCCGGAATACTCAGACAACCTTCATTGAATTTCCATTCCTCGCCGGATTCTTCCAGGATCTTTGCATTGATGAACACTTTCCTGAAATCCTTCAGTTCGTCAGCAATATCCTCATAATCTTCATCATCTGCAAGCGGCGAAACATCGATAATAAAAAGACGGATATCAAGCCCGATTTGTGGCGCTGCCAGACCAATTCCGTTGGCACCATTCATAGTATCGAACATATTTTCGATAAGCGTTTTCAGCTCAGGATAATCTTTGTTTATTTCCTGTGCTTTTTTTCTCAAAACAGAGTCGCCAAAGGCTCTTATTGGTAAAATCATCTTTTTTGTTCTAAAAAATTCTGCAATATGATGGTTGCACTTACTTTGTCTATCAATCCTTTTTCCTGTCTCTGTTTTTTGTTTTTTCCGCTTTGGCTGATAAAAAAAGAAGCCATTTTGGAAGTGAAACGCTCATCCAGACGATTGATCTTTTTATCCGGAAAATCCTTTTCGAAGATTGAAATAAATTTCTGAATCTCAGTTTCGATGTCGGACATATTTCCTTTGAGGTCTGTGGGAAGTCCTACGACGATCTCATCTACCTTATTCTCAGAAAAATATATTTTCAGAAAATCCACAAGTTTTGGCGTTTCCACCGTCGTCAGTCCACTTGCAATAATTTGCATATCGTCTGTAACGGCAATTCCCGTTCTTGCTTTTCCGTAGTCAATTGACAGGATTTGTCCCATAAATGTGCAAATTTACAAAAATTTTCAGCTTATGAAAATCAGATGTATATTAATGAAAATAAAAAAGCCGCAAAGTTGACGATTTGCGGCTTAGATGGATTGAATTTTCATTAATGTTTCATCTCCTCAACCAGAATCTCAATCTTTGTGATGTATTTGCCATAAAAGAATTTGAACCACCAATTTCCTAAAAAGTAAAGAAAAAATAAGCCGGACAAAACAGAACCAAGAAAAATAAAAGTCAGATATTCGTTGGTATATTGATGTGTGTAGGGAATAGATTCGATGACAATGATCATCTCACAGACAAAGAAAGGGACAAAACTCAGATAAAACGAAAGATAATATTGCTTGTTAAGTTCAAACTGATGAAAAAGATCTTTCAGAGAATCCAAAGTTCCCAACGTTGGATTGCTGATTTCTTTATAAAGTTTAAAAAACCTGCTGAAAAAGAAAACGGTTATCAAAGTCATAGATCCAACCAAGACTTCGATATAAAGTTTAAATCTGAAAGGTATCGGAAAAAACCATATTAATATAAGAATAATTGGCAGAAGAATGATGGTTGACCAAAATTCCTGACGCATATTTTTCCTGATTTTTTCAAGTGGCAGATGGATTTCTTTTTGTCTTTCCGTAGAGATTTCCGGTGTTTCGGAAACATCTTCCTTATTCCAAAGTGATTTTAAATTATCGAGTTCCATATTTTTTAGATATTAGATGTTAGATGTTAGAATTGACAGGCTGAGGCTCTCGAAGCCTTCTCATTAATCAATTCCTTTAATTTCTCTTTCGCACGATTGAGTTTTACCCGTGCATTTCCTTCCGAGATTCCCATTTGCTCCGCCATTTCTTTCCCCGAAAAATCTTCCAGATAATAGAAAATCAAGGCTTTGTCGATCGGATTCAGTTTTTGAATGGCTTCATACATCTGCTTAAGTTTTAGCTCATCTTCCAGATTGTAATCTTCCTCTTTTATTTTATAAACCGAAACATCATCATTCTGAATAAAGCTTCGTCGCTTTTCCGATTTTAAAAAAATAATCGCAGTGTTAAGAGCAATTCTGTAAAGCCAGGTTGAGAATTCAGATTTACCTTCGAACGTCGAAAAAGACTTCCAGACCTGATAGACAATCTCCTGAAAGAGATCATTCTGATCATCACGGTTGTCCATATACATTTTGGAGATTTTGAAAATAATCCCTTTATGTTTATCGATTTTCTTTAAAAATTCTTTCTCAGAATCCATTCTTGCTTTAACTCTATTCGGTTAGTAGAAATAAAAATAATTTGTTACAAAATAAATGAAAGACACAAGAAAAAAGGCAAAAGAATAAAGATTTTAATAGCACAATAATTATAATTTGGGCGCCTTTATCCGCCTTCCGTTCCCGCTATTTTTTGCCACAGCTTTTCCCTTAGCAAAAAATGAGCTCCACTCAAGTCGGGGCGTGCTTCGCAGAGTTTGAACATTTGTCTGTCAATCGGCATTTTATCATTCGTTGAAATTATATAAAGTTTATCCACACTTTTGTCATTCTGAAAGAATCTCAACAGCTTAGATTCCTTCAGAATAAAAAAAAGCTTTTTAAACTCTTTTTTCTTTGATGAGTTTGTAGTTTATACTGAGCTTGTCGAAGTGTCCTTGCAAACCTTAAAATGTTTTCAACAAGTTCAAAAAATCTTGCGGACTTTGCGTTTAAAAAAATAAGAATTAACTTCACTATAAACTATCAACTATCAAC
>Ga0157370_10004885_pt1 | contig 15203 bp, 15 predicted proteins | sample C35metaG_FD_113463 | JGI IMG/M metagenome (GOLD analysis project Ga0157370, IMG submission 113463) | Corn rhizosphere microbial communities from Kellogg Biological Station, Michigan, USA - C3-5 metaG | ecosystem: Host-associated > Plants > Roots > Rhizosphere > Soil | place: USA: Michigan...
ACGCCGGGCCGAGCGGCTCGTTGCCGTCACGTATGAAGCGATGATGGCCGGCATCAACACGACCCGGCCGGGCTCCACGATCGGCGCGATCGGTGCGGCGATCCAGTCGGTAGTCGAGCCGAACCACACGAGCGTGGTGCGGGATTTCTGCGGCCATGGTGTCGGGCGGCTGTTCCACGACGAACCGAATGTCGTGCATATCGGCCGCACGGGCGAGGGCGCGGTGCTCAGGCCCGGTATGTTCTTCACCGTGGAGCCGATGATCAATCTCGGCCGTCCGCATGTGAAAGTGTTGTCCGACGGCTGGACCGCGGTGACGCGGGACCGCTCGCTTTCGGCGCAGTTCGAGCACACGGTGGGCGTCACGGAAACGGGCGTCGAGATTTTCACGCTTTCGCCAAAGGGCCTGCATCAGCCGCCCTACCGCGCCTGACAGTCCGGCGATGGGCGGGGCGAAGAAGAATTCTGGGCTTGGCGAACCGCACTATCATGGACATCGCGACCGGCTGCGCTCGCGCTTTCGCGAATCCGGCAGCGACGCGCTCGCCGATTACGAGCTTCTGGAACTGATTTTGTTTCGCGCATTGCCGCGGCGGGACGTGAAGCCGCTCGCGAAAGCGTTGATGGCGAAATTCGGCTCGTTCGCGGAAGTCGTCGCAGCGCCGCCGTCGCGAATTGCGGAGGTCGATGGTGTTGGTGACGCGGTCATCACCGAGCTGAAATTGATCGAGGCGGCGACGCGGCACTTCGTGCGCGACAAGATGCGCGAGCGGCCGGTGCTCTCGTCCTGGAGTTCGGTGCTGGAATATTGCCGCGCGGCGATGGCTTTTGCCGATAAGGAACAGTTCCGCATCCTGTTTCTCGACAAGAAGAATCAGCTCATCACCGACGAAGTGCAGCAGACCGGCACCGTCGATCACACGCCGGTCTATCCGCGCGAAGTGGTGAAGCGGGCGCTGGAGCTATCCGCGACCGCTGTCATTCTCGTGCACAATCATCCGTCTGGCGACCCGACACCGTCGCGCGCCGACATTCAGATGACGAAAGCAATCATCGATGTCGCGCGCCCCCTCGGCATCGAAATTCACGATCACATCATCGTCGGCAAGGAAGGTCACGCGAGCCTGAAGGACCTGCGGTTGATCTAGCAAGTTTACCTCGGGGGATAGGCGGAAGATGCGCCCGTATGTCGCGGCTTGAGTCCTAGCCGAGGCATCCAATTCGTAGACTAAGCTATCGAACCGATCGGAGTTTGGTCTGCGGGCATATTACGGGGGAGGTAGTAATGCAGCCCTCACGAACCTTAGCGGCGGGTATTGCGTTTGTAGGTTTGTTTGCTTGCGCCGTTGTGGCAAGAGCGGGTGAACTCAAAGTTATTTCCGGTCCGGCAACTGCGGTGGTCCTGGCTCAAGTCGCATCGCAATTCGAGCGGGAGACAGGATACACTTTAACGAAAAAGGGCGGCGTGACCGGCGTGCTGAAACAGCTCATTGAGAGCGGCGAGCCGTTCGATGTAGCGCTCATCCCCGCACCGCTCATGGATAACTTCGCCAAACAGGGAAAGATTGCAGCGAATGAGAATGTTCGGTTCGTTCGCGTGGGTATGGGCGTCGCGATACGCGCCGGCGCCGCGAAACCCGATGTTCATTCAACGGCGGCCTTCAAACAAACGCTGCTAAATGCAAAATCGGTTACTTTCGTGCCAACTGGGGAATCGGCGAGCCATCTTCAAAAAGTAGTTAAAGATTTGGGTATTGCGGAACAGATGAAAGAAAAATTTCATCCGCGCCGGACTGTTCCTGAGTGCATCCAGTCCGTCGCCACCGGTGAAGCCGAACTCTATATTTCGCTCACGAACATAATTGTTTCCGCGAAAGGAATCGAACTTGCCGGCGCTTTCCCGCCCGAACTCCAGCACTATCTTGTCATTAGTGCCGGCATGAGCGCCAATACTAAAGAGCCGAAGGAAGCGGAAGCGCTTATAAAGCTTCTTACATCCAAATCGGCCGTGCCGGCGATTAAAGCCGCGGGGCTGGAACCTGTCGCGCAATGATTTTTCGCCATTTGAAATGGCGAGTACCAGCGTAGTGCGTCGCACGTAGATCTGAGCGGGAACGCGACGGTTTTCCGCCGCGCTCCCGCATTGTCGCCGCTTAACGTGCTTTGGTGACGACGACCTCGAGATACTCGCTGGGGATCACCGCCGTGCCGTCCTTGGCGGCGTTGAATTCGCCGATCAACGTGAGGATGTCGGCTTCCAGCGTCTTTTGCTTCGCCGCATCGACCGCGGCGAAAGCCTTCAACACCGGCCCGTAATAGGTGCGGAAGAACTCCACCCAATGCGCCGGCGACTTGTAACGGAAGACGAAATTCTTCGCCTCCGCTGCAACGGACGCATCCTTGCCGAAGAGCTGCTTCAGATGCGCGGGCTGGCCCCACATGAGCGGCGAGGCTACGCCCGGTGCGGGCGGGACGTATTTCCCGATGATCTTGAACAGCCTCCCGATGAAGCCTTCGGGTGTCCAGTTGGCGAGACCGATTTTTCCACCCGGCCGGCAGACCCGAAGCAGCTCTTTCGCCGCTTTTGCCTGATCGGGAGTGAACATTACGCCGAAGGTCGAAAGCACCACATCGAAACTTCCATCGGGAAACGGGAGTTTCTCCGCATCGGCTTGCTGGAACGTGACCGCAAGACCTTCGGCTTCCGCGCGTTTCTTGCCCTGGTCCAGAAGCGTGCCGACATAGTCGGTGGATGTGACGTCGGCGAAACGTCGCGCCGCGGCCAGGGTCGCATTGCCATTCCCGGCGGCGACATCGAGAACGCGCTGGTTGCTGCGAAGATCGATGGCCTCACACAGGTTTTCGCCGACGATTTGCAGCGTCGTACCGACGGTTGCGTAATTGCCCGAACTCCAGGCCGCCTGCTGACGTCCCTTGACCATAGCGAAGTCGATATTCGCTGGATTTGCTGTTTGTACATTCATCTCGAAATCTCCTGATTTTTAGGCAGCATGAAGCTGACGGCATTCTTCATGCCGTTCTCAATTCGTGTGCCGTCGGCTAGTGTTTCCGCTGCCGGGTTGGGCGCGTGAATATGACCGTGGGCCTGTTCTCTCAATGATCGGGACGCCGCCTTCATTTGCAGCTACGCCGGAAAGTACCGGCGGCTACGACGTTTTGGCGGAAATGCTGCGTTCGCTGCGCCTGACCGGATCGGTTTTTCTGAATGCGAATTTTACAGCGCCCTTTGGCGTTCTTAGTCCGAAAGACTATGACGAGAACACGCTGCTCGCGCATATGCGCCATATCAGCATTTTCCATTTAATCGCCGCCGGCGATTGTACGGTCGAGATCGCGACCGGCGAGCGCCGCAAGGTTTCGGCCGGCGACATCCTGTTGTTGCCGTTTGCAGAGGCGCACAAATTCTGGAATGGGGAATTTTTGGAGATGGCGTTCGGTCCCGATCTGATGCGCGCGGGACCAGTGAAGGGATTATCGAGCATCAACCATGGAGGCGGCGGCGCCACGACGCGCATGGTATGCGGCTTCGTCGAATCTTCGGAGTTTCTATTCGCGCCTCTCTTTCGCTCGTTACCGCCGCTCCTGATCGATCGAACGAGCGAAGACAAAGTCGGCGCGCTGCTGACGTCGACGGTAAAACAGATTCTGGAGCTTGCGGACGCAGCGACGCCGGGCACGGAGCTGATGCTCGGCCGGCTGATGGAGCTTTTGTTTGTCGAAGTGCTCCGCCGTTACGCGGAGCAGCTTCCAGCGGGTGCGAGCGGCTGGTTCGCGGCACTGAACGATTCAATCGTCGGTCGCGCCTTACAGCTCGTGCATCGCGAGCCGGCGCGGCGTTGGACGGTGGACAGCCTGGCGCGGGAAGCTGGCACGTCGCGCACTGTGCTCGCCGAGCGGTTTCATGCCGTGATGGGACAGGCGCCGATCGAATATGTGATCGGATGGCGGATACAGCTCGCGGCCGAGCGAATCCGGAACAGCAAGGACAGCCTCGCCGAAATCGCCGCGGATATCGGCTACGAGTCCGAAGCTGCATTTAATCGCGCGTTCAAACGGGTGAGCGGAACGACACCGGGTCGCTGGCGGAACGGCTAGTTCGGCCGTGTGAGCGCCAGCGGCCGCGGCTGCTCCGGAATTTTTGTCCAGTTGCCTTCGGGCTGGCGGCCGAAACGGAGGCGCTCGTCTCTCGACGACAGCAAAATAATATCCCCGCGGTCGAGATACCATTTCACCGGGCCGAAACGCAGGATCGCGGGATCGCAGCCCGTTTTCACGGAAAGCTTGAACATATCGTCGCCCGCCGCCTGCTCGGACAATGTGACCGAGCAGACCGGGGGGCCGTTCGGCCGCGATATGTTCCACTCGCCGACGGCGTCGGCGAAAGTCGGCACGTCATTCGGCTGCACGAATTGCAGGTTGCTGAGGAAATAAACGCCGTCGCCTTCCAGCAGTGCTTCGTACTGGCCGCCGACCCCTTCGGTGAATTCCGAGACCGTTCGCTTGGCTGCATTCACGAAACGAATCGAGCCGGCAATGCCGGGAAGCCACGCGACCGTGTCGTTCAGGAAGCGAAATAGCGGCGCGCATTCCGCGCGGTCGAAGACGAGCACATAACCTGCCGCAATCGGCTTGGGTTCGAGCGTGACCGCGCATTTGCGGTCGCCGAGCGCGCTTTGCAACTGGTATTCCGCTGCAAGCTGTTTTGCGTCAGGGATTGCAGGGCGCGCCGCCAATTCAGATTCCGGCGCTTGTGCCAGCGCCGGAAAGACAAACGTGAAAGTCAGGACGAGCAAGCAGGCGAGCCGATTCATGGCGGGCCTCGATGGATGGACATGAAAGCTAGCACGCATGGCCGCCTGGAGGCCATGCGCCCTCATGTCGTGAGTTGCACGCTCATTTCTTCTTGGGCGGCCACGGGGTTTCGACCACCGGCGTGATCGGATCTTTCCCGGCGGCCCATGCCGCGAGATTGTCGACGACGAGCTGTCCCATGGCGTTCCGCGTCCAGTCAGTCGCGGAGGCGACATGCGGCAGGAGCACGACATTCTTCATGTCGATCAATGCTTGCGGAACTTTGGGTTCTTGCGCGAATACATCGAGACCCGCGGCAAGGATGGTTTTGTTTTGCAGTGCCTCGATCAGCGCGGGTTCGTCCACGACCGAGCCGCGCGCGACATTGATGAGCACGCCGTTCGGGCCCAATGCCTTCAGCACCTCGGCACTGATCATGTTCTTTGTCGCCGGGCCGCCCGGAACGATCGCGATGAGCACGTCGACGTCCTTTGCCATCGTCACGAGGTCGGGATAGTGCTTGTAGGGGACGTCCGCTGCGGGCTTCCGGCTATGATAGACGATCGGGCGGTCGAAACCCTCAAGGCGCTTCGCAATCGTTTTTCCGATTCGGCCCATGCCGACGATTCCGATCGTGCGGTCGCGCAGCGTGTTGGTGAGGGGATAGGGCTTTTCCAGCCACTTGCCCGCGCGCAGGTATTTTTCCGCTTCGGGAAGCTCTCGCAACGTATTCAGCAGTAGCGCGACAGTTGTGTCCGCGACTTCGTCGTTCAACACATCCGGCGTGTTGGTGACGACAATGCCGTGCCCGCCCGCCCATTTCGCGTCGACCGAGTCGTAACCGACGCCGAAATTGGAAACGATTTCGAGCTTCGGCATTTTCTCCATGGTTGCGGCGGTCACGGCGAATTGCCCGCCGGTCGCGATTGCGCGGATGCGCGGCGATACCTCCGCAAGAAAAGCATCGCGGTCTTTCGCATTTGCGAGGCGGTGAACGGTAAAAAGCTTGTCGACGCTTTCCTCGATAACCGGAACCATTTTTCCGGTGAGCAAAAGATCGGGGCGTTCTGTCGCGGCCATGCTGATTTTTCCTTGCAATGCGATAAATCTGGGCAAACGGGGGAAGCTTTGGCGCTTGATCGGCATCAAGCTCCATCCCAATATGCGGGTCAGACCAAGCCAAAAACAAGCCGGTCACGCCAAAAAACGGCCGGACACGAAGGAAACGTCGGGGAGACAAGACGGAATGGCGTCAGTCGAGATTCGGGATGCGCGTAAAGCCTTTGGCGCCGTCGGAATTCTTCATGGTGTGAATGTCGGTATCGAGGACGGCCAGTTCGTCGTGCTGGTCGGTCCCTCGGGCTGCGGAAAATCGACGCTGCTCCGGATGATTGCCGGGCTCGAAAACATCACCAGCGGCGAAATCATCATCGGCAATCGCGTCGTCAATACTTTGCCGCCGAAAGCGCGCGACGTCGCGATGGTGTTCCAGAATTACGCGCTTTATCCGCATATGACCGTCGCGGACAATATGGCGTTCTCCATGAAGCTCAGGAAAGCGCCGAAAAAAGAGATCGACGAGCGGGTGCAGCGCGCGGCAGCTATTCTCGGACTCGGGCCGCTTTTGGGCCGCTTTCCGCGCCAGCTCTCCGGCGGTCAGCGTCAGCGCGTCGCCATGGGCCGCGCGATCGTGCGCGATCCGCAGGTCTTTCTGTTCGACGAGCCGCTGTCGAATCTCGACGCGAAGCTGCGCGTGCAGATGCGCACCGAAATCAAGGAGCTGCATCAGCGCCTGAAGACCACCACTGTTTATGTCACGCATGATCAGATCGAGGCGATGACCATGGCCGACAAGATCGTGGTCATGCATGACGGCATCGTCGAACAGATCGGTTCGCCACTCGAACTATACGATCGCCCGGCGAATTTGTTCGTGGCGGGTTTCATCGGATCGCCGGCGATGAATTTCCTGAAGGGCAAGATCGCCCCGAACGGCAGCGCTTCGTTCGAAGGACCGAACGGCGTAAAGCTCCCCCTCGGCGGAACCGCGCCGGCCAATTCGAACGGCAAGCCGGCGATTTACGGTATCCGGCCCGAGCATTTCACCATCGCCGATGACGGCGCGGAAGCTGAAATCGTCGTTGTCGAACCGACCGGTTCGGAGACGCAAGTCTTCGCCAAACTGGGCGGCGAAGAAGTTGTCGCCATATTCCGCGAGCGACACCAGTTCAATCCGGGCGACAAGATCCGGCTTAAACCAGACCAGCGCGTCGTTCACCTGTTCGACGACGCGACCGGCCAACGGCTCAACGCTTAACGCAAGGGAGGAAACGCAATGAACCACTTTACCCGCCGCGCGCTAGTCAAGGGCGGCACGGCTTTGGGCGCCGCGGCCGCATTGAGCGGTCCAGCCCTCATGGACTGGGCGAAAGCCTGGGCGCAGAACGCGCCTTGGAAACCCGAAAAGGGCGCCAAGCTGGCGATGCTGCGCTGGAAATATTTCGTGCAATCCGAAGACGACGCATTCGTGAAGCTGATCGCTGCCTTCACCAAGGCGACCGGCGTGCCTGTCGAAATCTCACGCGAGTCGTATGAAGACGTGCAGCCGAAGGCTTCCGTCGCCGCTAACACCGGCACCGGCCCGGACCTGTTCTGGGGCCTCTACTCGCTGCCGCATCTTTTCCCGCAAAAGTGCATGGACGTCAGCGACGTCGCCAACTACCTCGGCAAGAAGTACGGCGGCTGGGTCGACAGTGCGGTCAAATATGGCCACAGCGGCAATAAATGGATATGCATCCCGATCTGCTATTCGGGCGCGCTGATGAACTATCGCATCGAGGCGTCGAACAAAGCGGGCTTTTCTAAATTCCCAGACAAGCTCGACTCGTTCCTCGAATATACGAAGGCGATGAAGGCGAACGGCCTGCCGGGCGGCTTCGCGCTCGGACACGCCTCGGGCGACGGCAATAGCTGGGCGCACTGGTGTCTGTGGTCGCACAACGGTCAGACCGTCGATGCGCAGGACAAGGTGATCATTAACTCGCCGGAGACCGCGAAGGCGCTGGAATATGCCAAGCAGCTCTATGCCCAAATGATCCCCGGCACCGCAGCCTGGAACGACTCGTCGAACAACAAGGCGTTCCTGGCCGGCGAAATCGGCTGGACCAATAACGGCATCTCGATCTACGTCGCGGCACAAAAGAACGCGCCGAAGATCGCCGAAGACATGAACCACGCCTACTTCCCGATAGGCGTGAGCGGCAAGCCGACCGAGCTGCACCTGATGTACCCGGTCCTGGCGATGACCTACACAAAGTATCCGCAGGCCTGTAAGGCGCTGATGGCGTTCATGCTGGAAGCGGACAACTTCAACCCGTGGATCGAGTCGGCCAAAGGCTACCTGACTCACTGCCTCAACGCCTACGACAAGAACCCGGTATGGACCGCCGACCCGAAGGCGACGCCGTTCCGCGACGTTGCCAAGCGTACGCTCACCGCGGGCGGTCTTGGCTCCGTCGGCGAGAAAGCGGCAACCGCGATCGCCGACTTCGTTGTCGTCGACATGTTCGCGAACTGCTGCACGGGCCGAGAAGACGTGAAGGGCTCGATTTCGATCGCTGAGCGGCAACTCAAGCGAATCTATCGCTAGCAACAACGGCCGGCGGGAGCCGAAACTCCCGCCGGCATCTCGATCTCAAGCTGAACCGGACTGCCGTGACCATTGCACTCGGACAAAACCAAGGGACTGCCGCACTCGGTGAACCGGGCGTGTGGCAGCGCCTCAAGACCAACAAGAACTGGCTTGCCTTCTGGTTCATGCTGCCGACTGCGGTGTTTCTCATTTTTTTCCTGGCTTATCCGCTCGGCCTTGGCATTTGGCTTTCATTCACCGACGCGCGGCTCGGCCGCGGCGGTGTATTCGTCGGCTTTGAGAACTACGATTTTCTGCGCGACGATCCGATTTTTTGGCTCTCGGTGTTCAACACGCTGCTCTACACCGTAGTCGCCAGCACTATCAAATTCGCCGTCGGACTTTATCTTGCTTTGCTGTTGAACGAGAAACTGCCGTTCAAGGCAGTCATCCGCGCAGTGGTACTGTTGCCATTCATTGTCCCGACGGTACTGTCGGCGATCGCATTTTGGTGGCTGTTCGACCCGCAGTTTTCGATCATCTCGTGGTCGCTCAAGAAGATGGGGCTGATCACCGCGAATATCGACTTTCTGGGCGATGCCTGGAATGCGCGCTGGTCGGTGATTTTTGCCAATATCTGGCGCGGCGTCCCCTTTGTCGCCATCACGCTGCTGGCCGGCCTGCAGACCGTGTCGCCGTCGCTTTACGAGGCGGCCACCATCGATGGCGCGACTACGTGGCAGCGCTTTCGCTACATCACCTATCCGTTGCTTACGCCGATCATCGCGGTCGTCATGACGTTCTCGGTGCTGTTTACTTTCACCGACTTCCAGCTGATCTGGGTGATGACGCGTGGCGGGCCGGTAAACGCCACGCACCTGATGGCGACGTTCTCCTATCAGCGCGCGATCATGAGCGGCTATCTCGGCGAAGGCGCGGCGATCTCGACGGCGATGATCCCGTTCCTGCTCGCCGCGATCATGGTGTCCTGGTTCGGGCTGCAAAAACGCAAATGGCAGCAGGGCGGCGACAATGACTGACGCGCTTGCCGGCAAGGCCGCCAACCCCAAAACTATCCTCACCGGCTCCTCGCCCGAGGCCGATCATTCCGAAGGCATGAGCTACTTGCACAGCCTGCCGCGGCGGATCGTGACGCTTTATCTGCCGCTGTCGGTGATTTTGCTGGTGTTGTTGTTCCCGTTCTATTGGATGGCGCTCACTTCCGTGAAGCCGGACGAGCAACTGCTCGACCTCGATACCTACAGTCCGTTCTGGACATGGACGCCGACCCTCAAGCACATCAACAAGCTCCTGTTCGGGACCGAATATCCGATCTGGCTCTGGAACACGATGATGGTCGCAGTGTGCGCGACCGCAATCTCGATCGCGGCGAGCGTGCTTGCGGCCTATGCGATCGTGCGGCTCCGCTACAAAGGGGCGCAGTGGGTGGGCGGCGCGATCTTCCTCGCTTATCTCGTGCCGCCTTCGATCCTGTTCATTCCGCTGTCGACCGTCGTGTTCCAGTACGGGTTGTTCGACACGCCGTTTGCGCTGATTCTGACCTATCCGACCATCCTGATCCCGTTTTCGACCTGGCTGTTAATGGGATATTTTAAGACCATCCCCTATGAGCTCGAGGAATGCGCGCTGATCGACGGTGCAAGCCGGTGGCAGATCTTGACCAAAATCGTTCTACCGCTCGCTGTTCCCGGCCTAATCTCAGCCTTCATTTTTTGTTTCACGCTGTGCTGGAACGAGTTCATCTACGCGCTGACCTTCATTTCATCGACCCACTACAAAACGGTGCCAGTCGCGATCGTGACGGCGCTGGTGGATGGCGACATCTACCGCTGGGGCTCGTTGATGGCCGGCGCGTTGATCGGCTCATTGCCGCTCGTGATCCTGTACGCCTTCTTCGTCGAGCACTACGTCTCGGCGATGACAGGAGCGGTGAAGGAATAAGCGTAAATCAAGGCTTTCCGGCGCGACATTCGTCGCCTTGACGGCAGGCGCGCGGTTCGTGCACGACGGCGGTCGTCAGGAGTTCTCATGTCTGCCCTGTCCGAGTCTCGACTTTCCATTTCCAGCATTCAACTCATCCGCAAGGCTGTATTGCTCATCCTCGTTATCGGCGGGGGTTTTGTCGCGGTTTTTGCGGATTCTCTCTGGCCGGATGGCGGGTTCGCCCACGAAGCCATCGAGCTTGCGGGCTTCTTTCTGATTGTCTTTTGTATCGTCGGGCGGACCTGGTGCTCGCTTTATATCGGCGGGCTTAAGAACAGGAGCTTGATCGACGCGGGTCCTTATTCCATCACGCGTAATCCGCTTTACGTGTTTTCGGTGATCGGGGCCGTTGGCGTAGGTGCGCAACTCGGAAGCATCGTCATCGCACTTCTCACGGGCGTCATCGTTTGGGCGGTTTTTTATATCTTGATTTTTTCCGAGGAGCGCCATTTGGTGAGCTGCTTCGGCGTGAAATACCGCAACTACATGGTGAAGGTTCCGCGCTTTTTCCCGAATTTCGCGCTTTGGCGCGATATGGAATCGCTGACAATCAAACCGAGCAATGTGCGCGGGACATTTGTCGACGCTTGCGTGTTCTTACTTTCGATCCCGATTTGCGAAGGCTTCGACCGCCTGCACGATCTCGGCATTGTGCCGGTGCTTTTCCGGGTGCCGTAACTACTCGCCGGTCTGCGCCTTGAGCGAATCTTCGGCTTTCATGCGGCGCTCGCGATAGAGAAGATAAAGGCCGGCGCCGATCACGACCGCGACGCCCGACAGCGTCCAGCGATTTGGCATATCGCCGAACACGATGAAGCCCGCGGCGATCATCCAGATAATCTGCGTATAGATGAACGGCGCGAGGATCGGCGCGGGCGCGCGTCGATGGGCCATGATCAGGAACAGGTGCCCGATCCAGCCGAGCGCGCCCATCCATACCATCGCGGCGATCACCAGCGGGTCACTCGGCGTTTTCCAGATCCACGGCGTGGGAATCGTCGAGACGATCAGGCCGACGAGCGCCGAATAGAACAACGTCGTAGAGGTGGAATCGTATGACGCGAGAATACGCGTCATGATGTTGTAGAGCGCGTAACAGATCGCGCCTAGAAGCGACAAAATCGCAGCCGGATGAATGCCGCCCGCGCCCGGCCGCGTCACGAGCAATACGCCGGCAAAGCCGAACAGCACGGCCGCCCATCGGCGCGGGCCGATCCACTCGCCGAGCAGCGGCCCCGCGCACAGCGCGACAAAAAGCGGCGTCGTGAACATGATCGCCGAGGTCTGGTCAAGCTGGAGATAGCGAAGCGCCGTGAAATTGAAGATCGACGAGCCGACGAGCACCACAGAGCGGAAAATCTGCAGCCAGGGCCGCTGCGTCGACAGGAGCCCGGGCGTCGTCCAAGGGTTTACGAATACGAGCGAGAGCGCAAAATGCCCGGCATAACGAGCCCACAGCACCTCAAGGGTAGGGATATGGCCATTCAGCCATTTTGCGGTGGTATCGAGCATGCAAAAGCAAACAAGCGCGAAGCACATCAGCGCGATACCGGCGAGCCGCGCGCGCGAATCGTCCGCCGCGGGGAGCTCTCGCCGCTTCGCCGCGGTTTTTCTTTTCATGGGTTCTTTCAGTAAGTTGCGCGGCCGCCCGAAAGATCGAACACCGCGCCGGTTGTGAACGAGCAATCGGATGAGGCGGCGAAGGCGACGGTCGCGGCGATCTCCTCGACCTTGACAAAACGGTTGCGCGGGATTTTCGCGAGCATGTAGTTGATGTGCTCCTCGGTCATCTGATCGAAGATCGCGGTCTTTGCCGCCGCAGGCGTCACACAATTCACGGCGATATCGTATTGCGCAAGCTCCTTGCCGAGCGATTTCGTGAGCGCGATCAGTCCTGCCTTCGAGGCGGAATAGGCGGGGGCGTTCGGGTTGCCTTCTTTTCCCGCGACCGACGCGACATTCACGATCCGTCCATATTTCTGTTTGATCATCGACGGCACGACGGCGCGGCAGCAGTGAAACGGCCCGGTAAGGTTGATCGCGATCACCTGGTTCCAATCCTTCGCCGGATATTCCCAAGTCGGCTTGTTCGGCCCGGAAATGCCGGCGTTGTTCACGAGGATATCGATGCGCTTGAAGGCCGAAAGCGTCGCATCGCGCGCGGCTTCGACTGCTTTCAAGTCGGTCACGTCGACCTCGAAAACTTCAACGCGGCCGCGGCCGACAAGCTCGGACGCGGTTCGCTCCGCGAGCTTCTGGTCGCGGTCCCAGATCGCGACATGCGCGCCGGAATCGAGCATGCGTTCGACCACGGCGCGCCCAATGCCCTGGGCGCCGCCCGTGACGACCGCGTGGCGGCCGGCGAGATCGATACGGTTCGTCATGCTGATTTTCCCGGGCTCGCGAGTTGTTTTCGCGAGAATAGCCGAGGTTAACGATGTGCGCGAGACAGGATTGCGCCTCGCTTGCGGAACCCTTCGCCCGCCCGTAGGTTGCGGCGGCTTTTCGCAGGCTTGCCATGATTCCGAAGCGCTACTGGATGGAGATGACTTGGGAGGATTTCCACGATGGGGATTCTTCCGATTGGGTTGCTGTGTTGCCGGTCGCGGCGATCGAGCAGCATGGGCCGCACCTTCCGGTCGGCGTCGACAGCTATATCGCCGAAGGCTATTTGCACCGCGTGATGGAATTGCTGCCGCAGTCGCTGCCGGCGACGTTTCTGCCCGTGCAGACCGTCGGAAAATCCGACGAGCATCTTTCTTTCCCGGGGACGCTTACGCTTTCGCCGGAAACAGCCATTCAGGCGTGGACGGAGATCGGCACGAGCGTCTATCGTGCAGGCGTGCGAAAACTCGTGATCGTGAATTCGCATGGCGGGAATTCGGCGGTCATCGACATTGTCGCGCAGAACTTGCGTACGCGATTCAGGATGCTCGCGGTGACGACCTCCTGGCACCGGCTTGGCTATCCGGAAGGCTTGTTCTCGAAGCAGGAAATCGTGCACGGGATCCACGGCGGTGAGATCGAAACGTCGCTTATGCTGTGGCTGAAAACCGAAACGGTACGACCGGATATTGGTGACGGAAAATCCGCGTCGGCCGAAATGGAGCGCGACTTCAAGTATTTGCGCGCTTCGCGTCCGGCGGGCTTCGCCTGGATGACACAAGACCTGAACCCGAGCGGTGTCGTCGGCAATGCGCGTGCGGGAACACTCGATAAGGGCGCGGCTGCGCTCGACCACGGCGCGAAAGCTTTTGTGGCGCTCTTGGAAGACGTGCAGCGCTTCGATCTCAAGCGGTTGCGCGAAGGCCCGCTGAAAGACTGATTTTTCTTCAGATGATCGAGACAATCGGACGCGCGGGAAGGGCCTTGCGCCTGCCTCGTAAATGATACAATGTAACATTTACGCATGATCCCACATTCCCACGATCACAAACATCACCACGCGCATACGCACGCGCCGGGCGAGCGCCATCCGCATGCGGAAGTGCCGGCATCGCTCCTGCGTTTTTCAGCCATGCAGCGGCTGGCGATTGCTGTCGCTTTAAGCGCGTGCCTCTGGATTGCCGTGGCGTGGGCGACCGGCTGGAAATTCTGATCCATGACGGCCGCGCTCGAATTCAAGAACTTGACCCTCGGCTACGACCGGCACCCGGCCGTGCATCATCTCAACGGCAAGGTGGCGGAGGGGGCGCTTCTCGCCGTGGTCGGTCCAAACGGGGCGGGGAAGAGTACGTTGCTCAAAGGAATCGTCGGCGCGCTCGATCCGCTGACGGGCGAGATCGACCGGAACGGCGCGAAGAAAGAAACGATCGCGTATCTCCCGCAGCTCGCCGAGATCGACCGCAGCTTTCCGATCGACGTTTATGACCTTGTGGCAATGGGCCTCTGGCACAGCGCGGGGCTGTTCGGCGGCATCGGACGGGCGCAGAAGCGGAATATCGAACAGGCGATTTCCACGGTGGGCTTGGACGGTTTCGAGAACCGATCCATCGGTACGCTCTCGGGCGGCCAGATGCAGCGCGCCTTGTTTGCGCGGCTTTTGCTGCAGGACGCGCGGCTCATTCTCCTGGACGAACCGTTCGCCGCGCTCGACGAAAACACGATTGCCGATCTTTCGGCGTTGATCGCCCGCTGGCATGGCGAGCGGCGCACGATCATCACGGTGCTGCACGATCTCGATCTCGTGCGGTCACGTTTTCCGGAATCTTTGTTGCTCGCGCGTGAAGCGGTGGCGTGGGGGAAAACGAATGAGGTGCTGACCGCGGACAATCTCGCGAAGGCCAAGCGCATGTGCGAGGTGTTTCATCCCGATGCGCCGGTCTGCGAAGCGGCGGCGTAAAATGTACGATTATCTCATCTCGCCCTTCATCGAATTCGAATTCATGCGCCGTGCGCTGGTCGGCGCTTTTGCGCTTGCGCTCGGCGGGGCGCCCGTCGGCGTTTTCCTGATGCTTCGCCGCATGAGCCTGACGGGGGATGCGATGGCGCATGCGATCCTGCCGGGAGCGGCGGTCGGGTTTCTATTCGCGGGGCTCAATCTGTTCGCGATGACGGCGGGCGGAATCGTCGCGGGCGTTACGGTGGCGGTAGGGGCGGGGCTGATCGCGCGGTCGACCGGCATGAAAGAAGACGCGTCCTTAGCGGCCTTTTACCTCGTGTCGCTTGCGCTCGGCGTGCTGATCGTTTCGTTGCGCGGTTCGAACATCGATCTTTTGCACGTTCTCTTCGGCACGGTTCTCGCGCTCGACGATGC
>Ga0157370_10004886_pt1 | contig 15200 bp, 16 predicted proteins | sample C35metaG_FD_113463 | JGI IMG/M metagenome (GOLD analysis project Ga0157370, IMG submission 113463) | Corn rhizosphere microbial communities from Kellogg Biological Station, Michigan, USA - C3-5 metaG | ecosystem: Host-associated > Plants > Roots > Rhizosphere > Soil | place: USA: Michigan...
CTCGACAGCCTTCAGCGCGCGGCGATGTTCGTCGAGCTGCGCGAGCATCAGCGTATATGCCGAGTCGTCGCGCAGCCCGCCGGCACTCGTCGGCGTCCCGCGCGCGGCCGTGGCCGCGACGGTGCGCTGGAAGTGTTGGCGGAACGGGTTCGTCATGCGCCACCCTGCGGAGCGGCCGGGGCAGCGTCGACGAGCTGGATGTTCTCGACCACGCAGCCGGCGCCGTACTGCTCGATCACATACGCATCGTTCGAGCTTTCATAGTTCTCGATGCGATCGCGTTCCGGCTTGTCCACGAGCGAACGCCGGCGAGCCCCGGTTTGCCAGTAGATCGACAGGTTGTCCAGGCGCGTGATCATCAGCGCATGAGCCGGGAAGAAAGGAACGCTGACGGCCGGCAGGTTGCCGATGCGCTTCTGCGACACAACGATGTCCGTTGCCAGCGTTTCGGTCGACGGCTGTGCCTGGTTGATGAGCGGAAAATACTTGTCCTGGAGCAGCTCGCGGCCGCAGATCACGACGAGTTTCGGGTCTTCGGTGTACCACGGGTCGAGAAACTCGTTGCGCGCGAGCGAAACGACCGCGTCGAGATTCTTGAACTCTTCGCCCTTACCGATCTTCACGCCCGAGAACACGCGTTGCTTCGCGTTGTTGCGGTACTGCTGCAGCCAGCCGATGTTCACGTCCTGCAGCAGCGGATTCGCAGCGAGATCGGTGTCGGCCGCGACCTTCTCGCCGTTCCAGCCAATCATGATGCGATCGAGGGCCTGGCGAATGATGATGGAGTCGCGCAGACGCGCCTGGAAATCGGGGAATTTTGCCCACGCGTCGAGCTGCTGGTAACGGGAATGGGTGTCGTAGTCCGTCTTCTCGCAGCGGTATTTCTGGTTGTCGAGCGCCGACACATCGCGCGTCTGTCGCTCGCGTTTGGTCGTGTCCGTCCGGCTCGCGATCGGGCCGGATACACCGAGGCCGACCTTTTCGCCTTCCATTTCCTCGACACCGATAATGTTGATCAGGCCAAGGAATGCGCTCGATTGCTGAATCTTGGTTTCGAGCGTTTGCTGCACGCTCGGCGCCACCGAAAATTTCTTCGTGGCATCGCTGATGCCGTTGAGTTCCTGGATGCGGGCCAGGAACCGGTTGTACTGCTCGCGGGTAGTGTTCAGCATGGGTTCTTTGTCTCTGGGAATAGGGATGAGGGCGGGTTAGCAGTCGGTCTGCGCCCCGTTGTCGCTGCCCGTCGACATCGGCCGCTGTTGCGGGCTGCTGTCGGTGCGCGAAAGCTTCTCGACCAGCTCGCTGTGTCGCTTCTCGCCGTCCTTCTGCGCGCGCTTCAGCTCGTCGACGTTCGTGTTGAATTTCTCGAGCTGCTCGAGCACCTGGCTCTGGCTTTCCGCGAGCGCGACGACCGATTGCGAGAGGTCGGAAAAGCGCTGATCATCGGTTGCTTCTTTGCGGTTCAGCAGGCCGCGTACCTTCGAGAACAGTGACTTGCCGGCATCACCGGTACGCGGCGGTGCAACCTCGTCTTCGATCTCGATGTCGGCTTCGATGGCGGCGCTGAAAAGGTTTTCCGGGCGCTGCTTCCGTGCGTCGTACGCTTTGTGCTTCGCACTGAACTGCAACATTTCCGTGCCGAGGCTTGCCGGGTTGTCGGTGACGGCGAGACCGACCAGGTATGCCTCTCCCGTGTCGGCGAAATCGGGATCGACTTCCATCGACGTGTAGACCTTCTGCCGCTGCTCGGTGGTCAGCGCGATCAGGTCTTTGGTCGGCGAGAGTTGCGCGAGCAGGCGCATCTTTCCGTCCTGCTCTTCTGCCTTGAGCGCGATCACGTCGCCATACGCGCGGAACGTGCTATCCGGGGTGTAGCCGCGAATGTGTTCCATGTTGATGCGTGCGCCGTACGTTTTCGGGTCGTAGCTGCTCGCCATCTGTTCGAGCATCGCGCGATCGATCGTGCGGCCGTCCGTCGTCGCGCCTTCGGTCGCGATCCGGAAAAACTTCGTCTTCTTTGCGTCCTGTGCCATGTGCGAATCCGCTGAGAGGGGGCTGTGTTCAGGGATTCCAGTTTCGGCAGTTCGAACCGGAGTCGCAACGCATGTTGGTTGTGCGCGCAACCGATACAACCGTATGCAGTAGGGCCTACGCGCGCGCGTCGGTAGCCTTGCTGCATGACTGCACTTCCCATTGATTCATCCGACGTTGATCCACGTCGACGCGCACGCGACCTGTACTGGCAGGGGTATCGCATCGCGCGTATCGCCGAGCTGCTCGGCGTGAAGCCGGCCACGCTCTATAGCTGGAAAAAGCGCGATGGATGGGACGAGACGGAGCCGGTCGATCGCGTCAACATGACGATCGAGGCGCAGCTGATAAAGCTCGTCACGAAGGAGGCGAAGGAAGGGCGCGACTTCAAGGAGATCGACCTGCTGACGCGTCAGCTCGACCGGTTGCGATCGCGACCAGCGAACGATGCAAAGGTGAGCGAATCCGGGGGCGGTGGCGGCACGCGCCGATCGCGCAGCTCGGACGACCGCAACGTGTTCAGCGAAGAGCAGATCGAGAAGTTGAACGATGCGTTCCTCGAATCGATCTTCGACTATCAGCGCACCTGGTATCGGGCAGGCTTCAAAGAGCGGATTCGCAACATCCTGAAGAGCCGGCAGATCGGCGCGACCTGGTACTTCGCGCGCGAAGCACTGCTCGACGCGCTGAACACGGGCCGCAATCAGATCTTCCTGTCGGCTAGCAAGGCGCAGGCGCACGTGTTCCGCCAGTACATCGTCCAGTTCGCGAAGGGCGCGGTCGGCGTCGAGCTGAAGGGCGATCCGATGGTGCTGCCGAACGGCGCGACGCTGTACTTCCTCGGCACGAACGCGCGCACCGCGCAGAGCTATCACGGCAACCTCTATTTCGACGAATACTTCTGGGTTCCGCGCTTCCAGGACCTGCGCAAGGTAGCGTCCGGCATGGCGATTCATTCGCAGTGGCGCCAGACGTATTTCTCGACGCCGTCGAGCCTCGCGCACGACGCGTACCCGTTCTGGTCCGGTGCACTGTTCAACCGCGGCCGACCGAAGGATCAGCGCGTTTCGATCGACATCTCGAACGCTGCGCTTGCGGCGGGCCGCGCGTGCGCGGACGGCCAGTATCGGCAGATCGTGACCGTCGAGGATGCCGTGCGCGGCGGCTGCAACCTGTTCGACCTCGAACGCCTGAAGCTCGAATACAGCGCGGACGAATACGCGAACCTGCTGCTGTGCCAGTTCATTGACGATTCGCTATCGGTCTTTCCTCTCGCGACGTTGCAGACGTGCATGGTCGACACGTGGGAGGTGTGGGACGACTTCAAGCCGCTGTACATGCGCCCGTTCGGCGACGAAGAGGTGTGGATCGGTTACGACCCGTCGCACACGGGCGACAGTGCGGGCTGCGTGGTCTTGGCGCCGCCGAAGTATCCCGGCGGCAAGTTCCGCGTGCTCGAGCGGTTCCAGTGGCACGGCCTCGACTTCGAAGCGCAGGCGGCGCAGATCGAGTCGCTGACCCAGCGCTACCGCGTGACGTACATCGGCATCGATACGACGGGGATCGGCCAGGGTGTCTATCAGCTCGTCACGAAGTTTTTCCCGGCCGCGACGCCGTTCCACTACTCGGTCGAGATCAAGACCGCGCTGGTGATGAAGGCGCAGAACGTGATCCGCAAGGGCCGGCTCGAGTTCGACACTGGCTGGAAGGATCTCGCCGCCGCGTTCATGGCGATCAAGAAAACGATCACGCCCAGCGGGCTGCAGGTCACGTACAAGGCAAGCCGCTCGGAAGAGGCGAGCCACGGCGACCTGGCCTGGGCGTGTATGCACGCGCTCGCGAACGAGCCGCTCGAGGGCGCGACGGGCACCAATACCGGATTCATGGAGATTTTTGATGTCACCCAGTAAGCATCGACGCGGCGCCGGGCGCCGCACGCATGGCCGTGCCGAGCAGGCCGCCGAATCCACGCAGGCGCCGGCGCCGCGTGCGGAGGTGTTTTCGTTTGGCGATCCGATCGAAGTGATGGATCGGCGCGAGCTGCTCGAGTACGTTGAGTGCATGCGGATGGGGAACTGGTACGAGCCGCCGCTGCCCCTGGACGGCCTCGCGCGCTCGTTTCGGGCCGCGCCACACCACAGCTCCGCCATCTACGTGAAGCGCAACATCCTCGTGCAGTCGTACATCGAGCATCCGCTGCTGTCGCGTGCAGACTTCAGCCGGTACGTGCTCGAGTACCTGGTCTTCGCGAACAGCTACCTCGAGCTGCGCACGAACCAGCTCGGCGCGCCGATGGCGCTGAAGTCGTCGCTCGCGAAGTACACACGGGTCGGTGTCGAGCCGGGTCAATATTGGTTCGTGACGAACGTGCGCGAGCCGTACGAGTTCCCGAAGGGCTCGGTCTATCACCTGTACGAGCCGGACCTGAACCAGGAGATCTACGGGCTACCCGAATACCTGTCGGCGTTGAACTCGACCTGGCTGAACGAAAGCGCGACGCTGTTTCGCCGGCGCTACTACAAGAACGGGAGCCACGCCGGCTTCATCCTGTACATGACCGACGCGGCCGAGAAGCAGGAGGATGTCGATAACCTGCGCTCGGCGCTGAAGAACGCGAAGGGGCCGGGCAATTTCCGGAACCTGTTCATGTACGCGCCGAAAGGGAAGAAGGACGGCATCCAGCTCCTGCCGATCGGCGAGGTCGCGGCGAAGGACGAGTTCTGGAACATCAAAAAAGTGACGGTCGAGGATCAGCTTGCGGCGCACCGCGTGCCGCCGCAACTGATGGGAATCATCCCGTCGAACGCGGGCGGGTTCGGTGACGTGCAGAAGGCGGCCGGGGTGTTCAATGACCTCGAGATCGAGCCGCTGAAAGCGCGGCTCCGGGAGCTGAACGATTGGATCGGAAAAGAGGTTGTGCGCTTCCGGCCGTACGTGCCGCCGGCGCAGTGACGTGGCGCTACGCGTCGATAGTGCCGGCTACTCGGCCGGCCGGTCAGGTTCGGCGGTCATTTCGTCGGCCGGGTAGAGCTGCAGCATCGCGCGTGCTGCTTCGACGTTCGACGTCGTCAACCACTCTTCCCAATCGTCCGGCCGCAGGATCACGACCGAGCGCTTTTCGTCGAATGGCTTGTGCATGCGCGACATCAGCGGGTGGCCGTCGGCGTTGACCGTGATCATGGACATCACGTGGTGTTCGGTGCCGTCCTGGTGTGTGAGCGTGCGCCAAATGCCGGCGACACACATCGTCGGGCGATCGACCACGCCGATTCGTTGCCACACGCACGACCCGAGCACCCAGTCGCCGTTCGCTTCTTGGCGTGCATCCGGATACGACGGCTCGACTATGAAGCGCGCCGGAATCAGGCAACGCCTGCCCTTGCGCCACGCCGGGCCATACAGCGGAGACTTCCCGAGGTTGTCGTCGCGCGCGTTCATCGTTCTCAGGATTTTCCGAACCGGGCGCCCCGCCTTCTTGTCTTCCTCTTGTTTTGCTTTCTGGTCGGCGCGCGGCCAGAAGCCGAAGCCGGCGATCAGCGGCTTGAACGCCCCGTCGACGTTGCCGACGATCGGCGCGTCGTAATCCTCGTAGATCTCGGGTTTCCACGGCGTCCACCGGTACAGATCGAAGAAGTTGTCGATCTTGAGGTCGTTGAGCCCTGGATCATCACCAGGCGCGTAGTAGTTGGTGCACATCTCTGTCCCCTTTTTTGTCTGACTGGCCGGTCTGTTTCACCGTATCCGGAGTCGTTACCGTCAGCTACACTGTATAAATATACAGGCGTTTGTGATGGATACGGAACGACCGGGCTACGGGCTATTCACGCCGCAACTGACCCGTCCATGCTGGACGTGTGAGCACTGGAGCGGGTACATCGCGGGCAGCGACAGGTCGGCTGTGTGCTTCCTGCCGGGCTCCGAGCATGTCCGCGCGATCGCGGTGTCGGGTTGCGCCTTCTGGGTCCGCGCGACCGGGATCGACGAGCTGACGAACGCGCAATGCGACGCGTTCGTGCAGGAATACCAGCCGGAATACCCGTATCGAAGGCGCTCGCGCGCGTCGCGAAAATAACTTATAAAACGCTTGCGAAAACTTATAATAAAACTTATAATCTTTTCCATGAACTCGATTAAATGGACCCCCAAAGCATTCAAGCAACTGCGCAAGCTTGATCGTCAAATCCAGACGGCCATTCGTGACAGCGTGGGCACCTTGGAGGCGATGCCGAACTGCCAGAACGTGAAGTCCCTGACGAATCACGAATATGACTACCGGCTCCGGGTTGGCAACTACCGAGTTCTATTCAACTGGGACGGTGAGATCAAGGTAGTGGAAATCGAGGAGGTAAAGAAACGCGATGAACGCACGTACTAACATCCAAATCATCAACGGGCCGGACGGAGCGCCGGCCTTTGTGGTGATCCCCTACGCGGAATACATGGCGCAGCGCGACGAAGAGCGCGACCTGATTCCGCATGCAGTCGTCAGCGCGACGGTCGACGGGGCAACGCCCCTGCGCGCGTGGCGTGAATATCTCGGGCTGACGCAGGCCGAAGTCGCGACGCGGCTCGGCATCAGCCAGTCGGCCTACGCTCAACAGGAGAGCAGCGAGAAGCTGCGCAAGTCGACGCGCGAGAAGATCGCCGCCGCGCTCGGCATCACGGACGCGCAGCTCGACGTCTGACGAGCTGTAGGCCAGCAGCAAAAAGCCGCCAGGCACTTCGGTGCCGGCGGCTTTTTTTTCGCCTATGTCGAGGCGTGAGAGGCGCGGCCTCTGGCGCCCGCTGGGCGGCCGGCCACGCGAGGATGCGCGGGCGGTGCACCGGCGCGCGGCGGGCCGCTGGCGGGCCTGCTGACGCGTCCTAGAGGCCTACCCCGGGGGGGCGGATTAGTCCCGGAAGATGCCGGCGCGGACCCGGCGCGCGCAGTTGTGACCCCGCCCCACCTGCCCGCAAAAACGAACGGTTTTTATGCACTCATGCGCCCGGCGCTGGCGGCCGCCTGGCGCGGGCCGCGCGGCGGTCGGCGGGCCGATTCTTCTATGCAGTTTTATGCGCCTTGGTTATGCAGTCTCGGCCCCGCCGTCGGCATCCTGTACCCTCCTGGCAATCGAACAAGCACGGGGGTAGGTATGTCGGGGAGCATCTGGTGTGAAGTGGCAAAGGGAATTCCGGCCGGCATAGTGGCACTGATCGCCGCCGGCATCGCATACCGGCAATATCAAGTCGCAAAGGCGAAATTGAACCTTGACCTGTTCGAGAGGCGTTACGAGGTGTTCCTGGCAGTCTGGGAATTTACCTCTGTCGTCGTTCAGAAAGGAGCGCCGTCGCTTCGCTCAGACGAGCGGAACAAACTGACGAATCTGATGCCGCAGATACAGTTTCTGTTTGGCAAAGACCTTGCGGATTACGTGTACGAGATTCAATCAAAACACGCATCTTTGTGGGTGATCGAGCAGGCGACGCAGGCCAACAATGGCGTAATGCCGGCGGAGCACATACAACAGCAGCTCGATCTCATGAAATGGTTTGCTGATGAGGCGCTAGAGGGCGTTAAGCAGCGGTTCGGCAAGTACCTGAATTTCGAAAACTGGCATTGACGGTCGGAAACGCCCGCAGCCAGATTTCCTCTTGAGTATCAGTCGGCCGCGCGTCATTGTCGCTCTGGCAGCTTTGCAGTCTTGTGCAGCTCGACCCAATACTCGGGGAGTTCGTCGTCTGGCACGTCGAAGCGACGCAGCCACGCTTCGCTCGCGACCGTCGTGCTGAGAAGCGGGGCGGTGCTGTTGACCGTGCCATCTTGCAGGCTGTCGATTTTGCGGGCGACGATGGGGCGCAGCGCGCGATTCAGCACCACGTACGCGGCCGGCAGCGCCGGCGGTTGCCCGGCCCCCATCGATACGCCCGTTTGAGGTTCCACCCCTGCCTGAATCAGCAGGCCGCCATCGCCGAACGCAGACTTTCGATACCAGTCCGGTGGGAGCACCATTCCGTCTGCGCCGCCGGCGTTGCGAACGAGATCGGCATCGATCACAGTCAGCCAGTCGACCGTCTTGAGCTTGTCGGTCAGGTCGCGCACGCATGTGCGCCGTGGGCTTCCGACGTCGAGCCCGGCCCCGTACTGCCGCGCCCAAAAATACTCGCTCGCTTCGTTCGGCTCCCGTCCCATCGGCGGCAGGTTGACCGCGTAACCGGCATGCCCGTGTACCGGCCGCAACCATTCCACGAACTCGGCGAACAGCCGCTCGAACGCGCCAGGCGCGAGCTGCAGAAAGCTACGCGGTACGGTGAACGACATCACGTCGAGGCTGCGCTCAAACTTCGCTTCCCAATCTTCGAGGCAGAACACGGCGAAATCGTAGAAGCCGGCCGCGAGCTTGTGATCCGCGCTGGTCGTGGTCGACACCAGGGCGGCATTACTCGGAACCTGCTTCGCCAGGTCGGGAAAGCCGGGGGATTTGTCGAACGCGACGGGTGCCGCGCCTTCGGCGTAGAACCATCGCATCGGGCCGGCCTTCGGCGGATCGCGGCCTTCAGCCTCTGCCAATGCCTTCTCGTACCTCGTGATGACGTCAAGATAGCGGTCGTAGCATCGCACAAGCGCCTTGCGCGTCGGCTCCGCGTAGCCGTTCCGGAAGTACAGGACACCGCGCACGACGAACGCCGCGCCTACGATGCCTTTCTGATAGGGCGGCTCGAACAGTCCATACGGCAGGGTATCGCGGCGCTTCGGGTCGTTGGCCCATGCGGCCAATTCGTCTTTCGTCATGGTATTCAGGGGAACGCGAAGCCGGGGACGCCCGGCGGAAGGTGCGGGATCGGGACGGGCATTGCGCGGTTCGGCCCGGCAGGACTGACGCCAAATATCGACTCGGCGTCAGACTGAGTTTGCGTCGATCGTGCCGGTTTCTCGTCCGGCTTGTCGTCACCGCATCCACAGTCGGCGGGGCGCAGCGTCGCCACCTTTTTGTCGCTGCCGGCGATTCGCACGTATGCCTCCCGTTGACGATCGCCGTACGAATCTTCGAACTTCATTTCGACGACGGTCTTGATATTCGACTGCTCGGGCGGTAGAGCAGGGTCGCGCACGATCACGACGTCGGGTCGACGCGTTTGATCCAGCCCCACCTTCTTCCCGTCGCGGTAGCCTTTCATGCCGCCCGGCCAATTATCCCGTATCCAGTCGATGAGGGAATCAGGGCGCAGCGGCCTATCCTCCTCGGTCATGATCGGGACCGGAGGCGCAGGCGGAGTCGGGCTCATGTCGTAGCTGACCTCCGGCAGGTACTCGGTCGGCCCGCCGAATGTGGCGCGGGACGATTCGTTCAGTGCGTCCAGGCGTTGCGCGACGCATGCTTGTCGGAGCGTCCTTGACCTCCCGTAACGCTTGTCCGGTTTCGTCTGGACGCCGATGCGTGCGCAGGGGCACATCACCCCGCAGAGCACTTCCTTATCCTTACCGGACAGGCGACCGTCGAGCCCGACGAGGGTTGTGTTGCCGTCGCCCTTGCTCGCGCCGGCGGCCGAGCTGCGCGAATAGTCGGTCATGCCTGCGAGTCCGCGGTGCCTGTCGTGCCCGGCTGGCTGAACGACAGAGACGCGGCCTGTTGTGTGTTCAGCCAATCCGTATGGCCGTTCGCATCCGTCATGCCATGAATCGTTTGGCCGTCCGTCGACGTCACGGTGTACGGATGGTTTGCGATGGGCCGGCGTGTGTTGTCGTCGACGACCTGGAAGCGTCCGCGATTCGGGCCGTCGTTCTGTGCGACTACGCTCTTGCCGCCGCCGACCGGCGCGCCCGCGCCCGATGTCGGGGAGGCAGTTGCGGTGCCCTGGGACGCGATCAGCGTCGCGCCACATGCTGTTACGTCGCCCTCGGACACGACTGGCCGACCGTGGAACGTCATGTTTAAACCGGCCTTGATCTTGACGATCGGATAGAGGCCGCCACAGCGCGGACATGAAACCATGTCGCCGAGCAGAGCGAGCGCCTTCCCGTCGACGGTGTTGGTCATGTCGCTGGCGATAACGCGCCCACCGTGCGAGGTCGTGTCGCCATCCCGAATGAATGCGAAGCCCATGCCGAACCCTATGAAGAAAAGGAGTCGTTGACTCTAGCATGTGGCGCGAAAGCCTTTACCCTGTTGGGATTGACAGGTTTTTGAGATTGTCAAGCTATGAGAGCGAGCGGCGCGCTAGAGGACCGGATTGCTTCCGATTCGTGCGGTTCGTCGCGGGGAGGCGTCAGCGGACCTACGCGGCTTCGTCGGTGAGGCGCCGTCGGGCGATGAATAGGCCGCCAATCCAGACGCCAGGAAAGCGCTGCGAGAGTACAGACTTCATGGCGACGAAGTGGCTGCCAGTTGTGAGAACGTCGTCGACGATGAGGATATTTGTCGGTATGCGGCCAATAAGCGCTTCATTTATTGCATAAAGCGGCACAAGATCGCGCGGTTGCATTCGATGCTGTGGGTTCGTGTGTGATGCGGCATAGCTGCCTTGCTGAATCACCAATTCTCTGACGTCGGCGTCGATGCGATGGCTTGCCCTTACCGCATTCGCCATGCAGGTAAGCGCCAGAGTCATTCGATTGTCGTACTCCGCATGGTCAGGCGCCTTGGATGGCGGGATCGGCACGAAGGTCGCTTGAGCGAAGGTGACCGGAGCGAACGACCCGGCAAAGTCGAGCCCGACGGATGCAATCGCGCGCTCCTTGTAGTAATACTCCGGCAGGTCTCGTTTCAGAACCGACTTCTTGAAGTTGCTCACGAGGTTGTTGATGGGGCTGCAACCGAAACCGCCGCGCGCCGTGTAGTCGCCCCCATACCAGCACAGGTCATCAGCGCCCAGGAAGTAATGGTCTGGACGCGTTGTTTCATCAATTTGCAGCAGTGCCATCTTGCAGGTTCGCCAAGATATCGTCGAAGTCACGAACGCGGATGGCTCCCCTTTCAGCAAAGCGAGCGGGCCAAGTAAGCGCCGGGTTTTGGAAGCAACTGTCGAGAATGAAAAGCTTCCGCTTCTGGAACAGAGCAGCGCGCGCTTGGATCAGCGTGCCCGAAGTTTCGCCCGCCTCAACGATCACTGTGGCGTCCGTGAGAGCTGACATGGTGGCGTTGCGTTCAGGGAAGAACAAGCGGTTACCTCGAAATGTCTGACGCGCGTACCGAAGGATTGGCACTTGGCTTACGACTAAGTGGTCGCGCGCAATCAATTCTTGGAGGTCAACATTCTCGCGCGGATATGCTTCGGTGATGGGTGTCCCGACCACTGCCACTGTCCGCCCACCGCATTCGATCGCAGTAGTGTGAGCGACCGTGTCGATACCGGTCGCAAGACCTGAGAACACCGTAAAGTCTTCCTGTACGAGCATCTTGACCAGCTTGCGCGCCCGTCGAATTCCGTCAGCCGACGGCGAACGTGTACCGACGATTGCCACTGACTTGTGAGAAAAAGCTAAGTCTCGCCAGCCACGGCAGTAGAAAAACTCGATCGGGTACTTCGCGTCGCGCAACTTGCTCGGATAGTCGGCGGTCCCGTGGATGCAGATATCAAAATCCTTGATGTTTGCCCGTTCCAGATGGCGCATCACTTCCGGGATGGTCGCATCGATCGTTGCGGCCGGCACAAGCTGCGAGGGGGTCGCGTCTGGGTTCTGTTCAAACGTTTCCGCGATAGTCTTGAACGATGCGGAGTCGGATTCCCACAACGCCTCGTATGCTCCCATCTCGCGCAGCGGCTCGATAGGAGGGGTAGAAAACATCGTGTCGTGATCTTGGAAGAGGGTGCTCATATCCTGCTGAGATAATACTGTTTATGCATACAGTATATGCTGCTTTGGTAGATGATATCGCAGCTTGGCTCGACGAGGAAAATCACTGTTGAGGCCCTTATTGATGGGCGTCGACGACTACAGTGAAATTACAGTGTGGGTGAGTTTGGACAGGCTTGATTGACCTTGATTAGCCTTGGTTTTGCTGATTGCGAGTCGTGTAAGGCTTTGATTTTTAAAGACTCTTGGTGCGCCGGTAAAGCTCCGAAGGCAGGGGTTGCTGGTTCGATCCCAGCCGGGCGCGCCAAATAGCCTGATTCCAGGCGTCGAATTTCCCGATCCGTTTTCCTGAAGTCGTCCAGGCGTAGCGTCACCGCACGGCATCGCATCGTCATCTGCCGGGCCGTTCCCACGCTATTTCGCCGCCTTTCCGTTGTGCGAGAATCGCCCGCAACGACAACTCCAAGCGTCGATCGCGGCGGCCGTCCGCGCATCGCGCCCACTCCCGATGGCTGCCATCCCGTCTACTTCGACCGTAGTCGCTGCCTACCTGCTGACCGATGCGCAGCAGGCGCTGCTCGCGCGTCTGCACACGTATTCCCCCGACGATCCGCATGCGCCGCTGCCGTACAGCCGGCGCCTCGCCGAAGCCGAAGGCTGGTCGCACGACCACGCGCTGGCCGTGATCGACGAATACAAGCGCTTCGCGTTTCTCGCGCAGGCGGCCGGGCATCCGGTTACGCCGTCGGTCGCGGTCGATGCCGCGTGGCATTTCCATCTGCAGTACACGCTCGAATACTGGGACGTCTTCTGCGCCGACGTGCTGCGCGCACGGCTGCACCATATGCCCGGTACCGGCGCGCCGGACGAGGCCGCCGTGTACGCGCAGCGCTACCGCGACACGCTCGACAGCTATCGTCGGCTGTTCGGCTGCGAGCCGCCGGCATCGATCTGGCCGCGTCCGGTCGACCGGCAGGCCGAGGCGGATGCAGAGGCGGCGGCAGAGGCGCAGCAGCCCGAGCGCATGGCCGCCGTGGCGCCGCGCCGCGCATGGCGCGACCGTCTACCGAAACTCGTGTGGCCGGCGGCGGCCGCGAGCGTCGCCGCGACCTGCGCATCGGCGCAGGATCTCGACCTGCTGGACTACACGGGACCGCAGTTTCTCGCGTTCTACGTGCCGGCCTGCATTCTCGCGTTGTTGCTGATCGTCGCGCTCCAGGCCATCGAATTTCGCATCCGGCGCTGGGGCCGGCGCACGCGCAAGGCTTCGTCCGGGCTGAGCGCCGACGAAGTCGCCTATCTCACCGGCGGCGAAGCACGGGTCGCGCAGGTCGTGACGATGTCGCTCGCGCATGCGGGCGCGGTCGACTTGTGGAGCGTTCACCGGCAAGGCAGCTACGTGAAGATCGCGGATCTGGCACGCGCGGGCCGGTACGACGACTACTGCGCGTGGCTCAACGAACAACCGTCCGGCACCGTGCGCTACGGCGTGTTTCGGGAGCGGCTTGCGAGGTACGCGCAGGAGGTCGTCGACGGGATGCGTGCGCAGGGCTGGTTCTGGGCGCCCGGCGAGTTGCGCGCGTCCCGGATGGCCGCGCGCGCGATCGCGCTGCTCGTGTTGGGCACGGGCGCCGCGAAGCTTGCGGTCGGTTTGAGCCGCGGGCGGCCCGTGCTGCTGCTGTGCATCTGCATGGCGGTGTTCGCGATCGCGTACCGGATCGTCGCTGGAAGGCTGACCGGCTTCGGGCGCGGCGGCGCCACGGCGGCCGGGCGCGCCGCGCTGCTCGAGCGCCGGAACGCGCACGAGCAGCGGGCTGCGCGCGACGCGCGGCACGTACGCAGCGGGCAGGGAGCGTCCGGGATACGCGACGCCGAACGTGACGATCCGGACCCGTTGCTGTGGACCGCAGCGCTGTTCGGTGCAGGCGCGCTGGCCGGTACCGTATGGTCGGCGTATGCAGGCCCGGTGCTGGCGGCCTCGCAGGTGTCGTCGGCCGCCGCGGCGAAAGCGGGCGGTGGCACTTCGTCCGACAGCAGTTGCTCGTCGTCGAGCTGCAGTTCGTCGAGTTCGTGCAGTTCCAGCTCGTGCAGTTCGAGCAGTTGCGGCGGATGTTCGTCGAGCTGAGCGGCAGCGACGAAGCGCGTCGACCACGCCGGGCGCGAGCCCGGTTCGACGCTCGGGCAATCCCGGTCGCCAATCCGTGCGCATTCGGCCCATCGCCGGAACAGAAGCCAGAACGCCGTTCTTTTTGATGGTCGGTTGTCGCTGCCCGCTTTCTATACTGTGTCGTCCACGACTGCGACCGACGTGTCGGGTCGGTTTCTCCTTCCGTACCGGGCGGCTGCGACATTGTGCTACCGCGCCGGCCAACCCGCGACCGCGTATGAACGTTACGACCTCCGACGATTGTATTGGTGTGCTGTCCGACCATTCGTGGGCGAAGCATTTCATCGTGCTGGGCTACCGGGACGGCGCCTTCTCGGCGATTCCGAACAATTTTTTCCGCAACTGGGCCGATGAGGAAGCGCAGGTCGGGACGTTTCATATCGGCCGGTGCTCGTCGATCGGGGTGGGCTCGATCGCAAAGTACGACCTGGACTATCAGAAGCTCGTGATCGGCAAGCACGTCGCTGGGGGACTGCGCCTGCGATTCCTGTTGAACGGTCAGCACGAGATGCGCACGATTTCGACGAGCATATTGGGTCTCTACGGTCACGATCTCGTCAATCCGCCGATGCCGCAATACGCGGATACGGTGATCCACAACGACGTCTGGATCGGCGACGAAGCGCTGTTCCTCGGTGGCAGCCAGATCGAAAGCGGATGCGTGATCGGCGCGCGGGCGGTCATTCCGCCCAATTTCCGTACCGAGGCGTATGGAATCTATGCCGGTTCGCCGGCCCGTCTGGTGCGCTTCCGCTTCACGGAGAAAGTGCGTGAACAACTGCTGCAGCTCGCGTGGTGGGATATGCCGCTCGACTGGGTCAAGCAGAACAACGACGCATTCCTGGTCGACCTCACCGCCGACGAAGGGCGTGCGCTCGACACGCTCGCGGCGCTCCAGGAAGCCAAGGACCGTGCGATGAGCGAGTCCGGCAAGCCGGCAGTCGTATCGACCCCCGGCTGACCGACCGTTCGGGCTGCGCGTCGCGCAGCATCACATGACATGACACCCGCTTCCGACGTTTCCGCGCCAGTTCAACACGCCGCGACCCTGTGCCAGAACGGACGGCTTGCCGACGCTCTGTCGCTCGTCGCGCCGCTGCTCGACGCGCCTGCGGTCGACATCGCGGCGCTGCACGTCGCGGCCATCTGCGCGCTCGGCCTGAACCGTCTGGCCGACGCGGAAGCCTGGTGGCGGCGCGCGATCGACGCGATGCCGGCGTTCGAACCCCC
>Ga0157370_10004888_pt1 | contig 15199 bp, 13 predicted proteins | sample C35metaG_FD_113463 | JGI IMG/M metagenome (GOLD analysis project Ga0157370, IMG submission 113463) | Corn rhizosphere microbial communities from Kellogg Biological Station, Michigan, USA - C3-5 metaG | ecosystem: Host-associated > Plants > Roots > Rhizosphere > Soil | place: USA: Michigan...
CCCCAGCGCGCCGGACGCACCGGGTGCACGACACGCGCGGCGTGCGAAGCGCGGACGATCGCGCCGCTTGCGCGAAGCCGGAAGCACAAATCCGTGTCCCCGTGCCACGCGCAGCGGAACCGCTCGTCGAAGCCGCCGACCGCGGCCAGGAGCGCGCGGCGCACGAAGCAGTTCGCAGTGACGAATCCTGCGTGGGTAAGCCCCGCCGCATCGCGCTCGTAATCGGTCGGCACCGCGGGAAGCGGTACCTCGACCGCCCCGGCGACAGCGTCCGCGCCGTCGGCGATCGCCGCGAGCCCCGCTCGCAGCCAGTCAGGATGCGGCAGCGTATCGTCGTCGGTGAACGCGATGACGTCGGCGTGCGCCGCGAGAATGCCGTGGTTTCGCGCGGCGGCCGGTCCGCGATTCACCGGGAGCCACAGGAAGCGCAGCGTCGGCGCGCGGTGACGGTGGCGCCGGCTGCCAAGCTCCGTCATCACCCGTTCGCGCGTTACGCGCGACGAGCCGTCGTCGACGATCACGATTTCGAAGCGCGCCCCCGGCAGCGTCTGCGCGAGCAGCGCGTCGATGCAGCGCAGCAGCAACTGCGGACGCTCGTACGTCGCGATGATGACGGATACCGCGATGCTCACGTCACCGCCTTCTCGATCACGTACGCCCCTGCCAAGCTCATCCGGGAGCCGCCCGGAAACGATCGGCGCTTCGCGAGCCGTCGACAACGAGCGCTGCCGCATCGGCGATCTGGTAGACGATCGCGTTCGGCGTGCGCAGTCGCCCGGCGCGCCACCGCATTTCGCTGCCGCGGTCGACGAGGATCGTCCGGCAGCCCGCGCGCGCGCCGGCTTCGACGTCGTCGAGGATGTCGCCGATCATCCATGAATGCTCGAGCGCGATCGAATGCGTGGCAGCGAAGTCGAGCAGCAGGCCCGGCCGCGGCTTGCGGCACGTGCACGCGATCATGCCGGCGCCCCGCACCCCCGCCGGATGGTGCGTACACCAGCCGTATCCGGTGATGATGATGCCGTATGGCGCGAGCAATTCGTCGAGGCGCGCTTCGACCGCCGTCAGCGCGCTCGCCGGAAAACGGCCCAGCGCGACGCCCGGCTGGTTCGACACGACAAACAGGAGAAAGCCTTCATCCTGCAGCCGGCGCAACGCCTTGCCGACGCCCGGAAGCAACTCGATCCGTTCCGGGTCCACGTTGTACGGCAGGTCCTGGACGAGGGTGCCATCCTTGTCGAGGAATACCGCGCGGGCGATACGTGAATCGTTCACGGCGATGATGACTCCTGGAGGGGTAGTACGGTGATTTCGGCGCTGCCGTCACGCGGATCCGGTGCGCGCGAAACTCGCAGCGTCTTTGTCGTTGTTCGGCGCATCGTCAACGTGCGATCGCCGACTCGGCGTTTCCCTCTGCAAGGCGCGTGCCGCTTCCTGGTGGACGGCCGCGGCGGGAAGCGGCGAGAGCGCGGCGCGGAAAAGCGCTGCTCCGCGATAACGGCAATTGTTACCGGCAAGCGTGCACGCATGCGCCGGCCGCGTTGGCGCACGACGCAGGGAGCTTCAACCGGCGCCGGGGATATGGATCCGAAAGCCGGATCGTCCGACGCCGTCGCTTTCGAGCGCGACGTCGCCGCCTTCGGCTTCGATGATCAGGCGGCCTGCGATTGCGGCCGCGAAAGGCGATTCGGCGGTGTGCGAGAGCCTGAACAGGGCCGTGACGAGATCGGAGGGCAGCGCCGCGCGCGATGTCGTGATCGCGATCGCCGCCGCGCCGGTGCCGTCGGCACGCGTCAGCCGCGATCCTATGCGGCCCCCCGACGGCGTCACCTCGAGCAGAACGATCGTGAATGCGAGCAACGCGAGGCGCACGAGCCGGGGATCACCCAGCGCGTGGATCGCGGCGTCCGGTGCGTCGAGCACGAGCTCGATCTCGCGTATCGTCGCATCGTGGCGAAGCACACGCGCGCAATCGCGCAGCATCGCGCACAGGTCGATCGCCTCGCGCACGGGCTCGTGCGGCAGCGTCAGCGCATGGATGTCCTCGACGCAACTTGCCAGGCGCGCGGCTTCGTTTCGCAGCACGTCGAGGTAGCGCGTCCAGCGGGCGGCCGTTTCGGGTGCGACTGAGGCCGTCGCGGCACGCGCGAGGCTGGTAGCGAAGAGCGCCAGCGTCAGGTTGAAATTGTTGAGCGGCCCGTTGGCCGCATGAACGAGCCCCATGAGCACATGATGGTCGGCCTGTGCCTGGCTCGCCATCAGCAGCACGCGATCGCCCGGCAACAGGCGGCCGCGTTCGCGAACCAGCACGACCCGCCGGGCGCATCCGTCATCGTTCACTGCGTGCATTTCAAATCTGACCGCGCGCACCCCCGCCGGCGTGCGCACATCGGCGCATCCGTGAAACGCGGCGGCGTCGCCAGGATCGCGCGGCCATTCGCCCACACCGAGCTGGGAAGCGATATCGCCCCACGCCGGGCGTAGCCCCGCTTCACTTTCGGCACCGAACAGGTCGCATGCCTGCGCGCTCGCGAAACGCAGCTCGCCGCCTTCCCCCAACACCAGCATGCCGGCCTGCAGCAGGCGTGCGACGAGCCGGCTGTCGGCCAGGCCCGAATCCTGCAAAGGGTTTCGAGCGTCCTTCATGCGCTGCTCCCGATCAGAAAGGCTGGCCCACCGACATGCGTACGCTGCCGCGCACGAACCTGAAGCTTCTGATCGTCGACGACGACCCGAACACACGCACATTGCTGACCGAGGCGCTCGAAGTGCGCGGTGCCGATGTGCGCGCGTCGGCGTCCGCGCGGGAAGCGCGACAAACGCTCGTGGCGTGGCATCCCGACCTGATGATTTCAGATGTCGGCATGCCGCGCGAGAACGGCTACCAGTTGATTCGCCACGTGCGCGATCTTCCCGCCGACAAGGGTGGCAGGACGCCGGCCATCGCGTGCACCGGCCATGCGCGCGCCGAAGACCGCGCGCGCGCCATGCACGCGGGGTTCGATGCGGTGGTCGCGAAGCCCGTCGACCTCGACCTCCTCGTCGACACGATCGTTCATGTCGCAGGCGTGCGCGGCCCGGGCTCTTGGTCCGAAACCGGCGTGGACGCCGGCGCGGATCCCGACGGCGGCGCCGTGTTGCCGCACAGGTCGGCGCCCGATTCGTAGGCGCGCAGCCGGTTGTACAGCGTCTTCACGCTGATCCCGAGAATCTCGGCCGCTGCTTCCTTCGTGTGCGTGTGTTGAACGGTCGCGAGAATCAGGCGCTTCTCGACGGCGTCGATGCGATCGCCGACGCCGATCTGAAACGAACGTCCGCTGAAATCGGCGGACAACGAGGGCTCGGGTGCTACGCCGACCTGCGTGATCCAGTCGCCGTCGGTCATGATGTAGGCGCGATGGACGGCATTCGACAGCTCGCGGACGTTCCCCGGCCAGTGATAACGCTTCAGGCGGTCGATCGCGGCGGGCGTGAACGCCTTGTCGGCATTGCCCTGCTTGTTGAGATCGGCAAGGAAGTGTGCGGCGAGGAGCTCGATATCGTCGCTGTGCTCGCGCAACGGCGGAACGTAAAGCGGGAACACCTGCAATCGATACAGGAGGTCCTTGCGCAATTTACCGGCGGCGACGGCATCGTGCGGATTGCGATTGCTCGCCGCGAGAACGCGCACGTCGATCTCGATCAGCCGGTCCGATCCGACCCGGCTCACCGTCTGCGTCTCGAGCACCCGCAGCAGCTTCACCTGCAGATCCATCGGCATTTCGGTGATCTCGTCGAGGAACAGCGTGCCGCCGTGTGCGCGTTCGAAGTAGCCTCGATGCTGGCGAGCGGCGCCGGTGAAGCTGCCCTTCTCGTGTCCGAAAAGCTCGCTTTCGATGATCTGCGGCGAGATCGCGCCGCAGTTGACGGCGAGAAACGGACGCAGGCGGCGCCGGCTGACGTCGTGGATCGTCTGCGCGACCATCTCCTTTCCCGTTCCGCTTTCGCCGGTGATGAACACCGTCGCGTTCGTGGGCGCGACGCGGCTCAGTTGATCGTAAAGCCGCTGCATCGGGGGCGACGCGCCGACGAGGCGACCGTAATGCCCGAGCGAGCGCAATTCGCTGCGCAGATCCTTGACTTCCGCGGAAAGCTCGGGCGGCCGGGCCACGCGCGAAAGCACGCCGCGAAGCTGCGACAGATTGATCGGCTTCAGCAGGTAATCGGTCGCGCCGTGGCGCATCGCCTCGATCGAGCTTTCGAGCGTCGCGTGGCCGGTCACGACGATGACCTGAGTGTCGCTTTCGCGCGCCGTGGCATCGCGCAGCAATTCGAGGCCATTACCGTCCGGCAGGATCAGGTCGAGCAGAATCACGTCGGGCGCGGTCGAGAGCAGATCGCGCGCGCTTTGCAGCGAATCCGCGCACGCGGTTGTGAAACCGTTGTCCGCGACGAGCTCCGCCAGGGCTTCGGCGGCGTTGGCGTCGTCATCGACGATCAGGGCGTGAGGCATTGCTGGTCAAAGGTATGAAGCATCGATTCGGTCCCAAGCGCAAGGAGCGTACCGATCGGTCGCGAAGACCCATGTGCATGAATCTGCGTGGTAATCATCCCTATTCGCAAAAGGGCCCGCAACTGCTGGTAATTATTACCTGCCCTCGATGAAAATTGCGCGCCGGACGTGGGTGCCTGCCGCAGATTCTTTACGAAGATCGAGTGTATCCGAACAACGACAACGCTGATTTCACTAGGCATTTTTTTCGGCGCGCGGCGCGGCGATCCGTATTTTCATGGCATCGAATCTGCTAAATCTCATGCGGGCATCCCTATCTCAACACTTTCGGAGATCTCAATGAAAACCGCAGTCGTCACACTGTTCTGTGCGGGACTCGTACTGGGTGTCGCGGGCTGCAATCGCGAATCGTCGACAACGGCAACATCGCCGAATACTCCCCCGGTCGTAACGCCGTCCCCGTCGGGTTCGTCCTCTTCTTCGAGCACGACAACGCCCGCGCCGGACACCAGTTCATCGAGTTCCTCGAGCATGGCGCCCGCCACGCCGCCTTCGACGTCGTCCAGTTCGAGCGCTACGACGCCGCCATCGACGACCCCGGATACCAGCTCCTCGACATCGAGCGCGCCGAGCAAGGGCAAGTAAGCCCATTGCGGGGTTTACAGACTGCCACGCACGTAAGATAGTGCGAAAGACCGGCGCGATGGCCCGGCCGTCGTGCCGACGGCGTCCGTTGGACGGGCAGTTCCGGTGCTAACCGCGCCTTGGGGCGGCCCGGCGGCCAGACCAGGATCCCCACGCTTGCGGCTGTCGCCGCGCGCTGCCCCCGGAGGGGTGCTAATCGCGTCTTGGGGCGGCCCGGCGGCGCGATAGGATCGACGCATGCACTTGCTCGACGTGACAATGCTGTATGCGCCGACCAGCGGCGGTGTCGTGCGCTATCTGCGTGCCAAGCGGAGTTGGCTGAAGCGCCACACGTCGATCCGGCACTCGCTGCTCGTGCCTGCCGCAACCGACGCGTACGGCGCGAACGGCGAAATCTATCTGCGAACGAGAGCGTTGCGGCCGCACGGACACCGCTGGCCGTTCGCGACGCGCCGCTGGGCGCGGGAAATCACGGCCTGCGCGCCCGACCTCATCGAAGTCGGCGATGCGGGACCCGAAGCGTGGGCGGCTTTGCATGCCGCGCACGCCCTCGAGGTGCCGCTGATCGCGTTTTGCCACAGCGATATCGTGAAGATGGCCGCGCGCCGGCTGGGTTCGCCTGCCGGCATGGCGGTGCGCGCCTACGCGCGAGAGTTCTATCGCCGGTGCGATCTCGTCGTGGCGCCGAGCGACTTCATGCGCGCTCGACTCGATGAGTGGGGTGTCGAGCGCGCCATCGCAAGGCCGCTTGGCGTCGATACCGTAACGTTCTCGCCGGCGCGCCGCGTGCCCGGATTGCGGCGTGAGCTCGGCCTGCCGCCGCGTGTTCGCCTCCTGGCCTACGCGGGCCGCTTCTCGCGGGAAAAGAACGTCGACGTATTGCTCGACACGTTTCGCACGCTCGGGCCGGGCTATCACCTGGTCCTCGCCGGTCCGTCCGCGGATTTGACGTTGCCGCACAACGTGACGTTGCTGCCATTTCTCCAGTCCTCGCTCGAGCTTGCGCGCATTCTCGCGAGCGCCGACGGCCTTGTCCACGCGGGTGATCAGGAGACGTTCGGGCTGGTGGTGCTCGAGGCGATGGCGTGCGGGCGCGGCGTGGTTGCCGCCTGCGCCGGCGCAATCCCGGAAATCGTCACGCCGCAAACCGGCGTGCTGGTGGCCCCGCGCAATAGCGAGGCGATGGCCGACGGCGTGCGCCGTTTCTACGAGCGCGATCCCGACCGCCTGGGACGGGCCGCGCGCGCGCGCGCCGAAAGCGAATACAGTTGGGGAACGGCGATGCGCGGCCTGCTCGGACTTTATCGCGGCGCGTTGGCCTCGGCGCCGGCGCGCACGCCGCGCTATGCGACTCCCTGACGCCACGGGGCGTGCGGCTGCGATCGCGGTTCACGACGTTTCGCCGGCGACGTGGCGCGAATGCCGCGAAATTCTTGCGATGCTCGACGATGTTGGCGCGTCACCGTGCTCGCTGCTCGTCATTCCGCACTATCACTATTACGCCTCGGTGTCGCGCGATCGCGCTTTCGTGCGCGCGATGCACGCGCGGCTTTCGCGCGGCGACGAGCTCGTGCTGCACGGTTTTTTCCACATCGACGATGCGCCACCGTCACTTGCACCGGGCGCATGGTTCGCGCGCCGGATGCTGACGCGTTCCGAGGGCGAGTTCGCGGCACTCGACGCACACGCCGCCGCGTGGCGAATCGCGCGCGGCATCGAAACATTCGATGCGCTCGACTGGCCGCTGCACGGATTCGTGCCGCCTGCGTGGCTGATGAGCGCCGGCACCCGCGCAGCGCTCGCGCAGGCCGCCCATCGCTTCGATTACGTGACGATCAGAAGCGGCATCTTTCATCTGCCGCACTGGCGCTTCGAGCGCACGGCGAACCTGTGGTACAGCCCGTGCACGCCGCTGCGGCGTGCGCTTTCGGCGTGCGCGATCAGGCGCGAGTTGTGGCGCGCCCGAACGACACCGCTGCTGCGCCTTTCACTGCATCCGCAGGATGCGCGCGTGCCGGGTGTGCTCCGCCGGTGGCGAAGACTTGTCGAGGATGCGCTCGAGCAGCGCGTGCCGGTGACCAAGCACGGCTGGGTGAGTCGCATCAGGGAGTCGGGGGAGCCGACGCCGCGAGACGGATCGCGTTTCGCGACCGCGACCGCGGGCGCGGTCGCTTCGCCGGCGCGCGCAGCTCCTTGAGCAATGCCAGCGTTCGGCGCTCGCCGGCGCGAAGGCCCGGTGCCGGCGTTCGGGGACACCGCGCCGGCATCGCATCCGCGAGATAGGCGTCGACGATGCCGGGGTGCACGTAGCTGCGCCGGCAAACCGCAAGCGTATTGCCGAGCGCTCGCGCGGCGACGCGAATCGCGCGATTGACCGTCTTCGTGCGCTCCGCGGCCGAGTCGGGAAGCCCGAAGCGCGTCAGCAATACCGCGGTGATGACGGTGGCTCGCCAGGTGCGGAAGTCCTTCGACGTGTAATCCGCGCCGGCGACTTCCTGCAGGTACTCGTTCACGTCGGTTGCGCACAGCGGCCGCGTCTCGCCGTCCTCGACATAGCGGAAAAGCTCGTATCCGGGAAGGTCGAGGCAGCGCCGCACGACGCGCGCGAGACGCTTGTCGAGAAGCGACAGATCGTGTTCCTTGCCGGACTTGCCGCGGAAGCGCAGCCGGATGCGAGCGCCGGAGACTCTGACGTGCCGCGTGCGGAGGGTCGTCAATCCGAAGCTGCCGTTGTCGCGCCGGTAACGCTCGTCGCCGACGCGCGCGTGCGTGCGATCGAGCAGGCGCACCATCGCGGCCAGCAGCTTGCGTCGAGACAGTCCCGGTTGCGCAAGATCACGCGCCACCGCCTCGCGAATCGCGGGAAGCATTGCCGCGAACTCGGCGAGCCGATCGAACTTGTGCTCGTCGCGCTGCGCGCGCCATTGCGCGTGGTAACGGTACTGCAACCGGCCGCGCGCATCGCGGCCGGTTGCCTGCAGATGGCCCTGCGGGTCCTCGCAGATCCACACGGACGTCCATGCCGGCGGGATCGCCAGCGCGCGGATGCGCGCCAGCGTTGCCGGGCGGCGCACGCGGCGTCCGTCGGCATCGATATAACGCAGCGCACCGGACGCGCCTTCCCGCCGAATGCCGCGATCGCTCGTACGGCTGTAGCGCAGCGCCGCCTTCGCGAGTGTCGCCCGAAGCGCCGGATCCGGCGCTTCGCCAGTCCCGTTGCCGGCTTGAATCGACTAGCTCCAGTACGGGCGCGCGTTGTAGAACGAGTGCACGTCCTCCGCCCATCGCTGGTCGGCCATCGTCGGCCAATGGTTCTTGTCGAAGCCCGGCGCCTGGTCGAAACGCTTCTTGGCGACGTTCATGCGGAAGCACTTGTTCTCGGTATCGAGACGCAATGCCGACCACGGAATCGCAAACAGCTTGTCGCCGATCCCGAGCACGCCGCCAACCGACATCACGGCGTACGCGACGCGCCCGGTCGGCACGTCGATCATGATGTCGGTAATCTCGCCGAGATCCTCGTCGGCGTCGTTACGCACCGAGTCGCCCTGCAACGTATCGGCAGCCATGACCTGCGGCCCGGGTCCTTCGCTCGACCAGTAATCGTCGCCGGCGCGGTAGCGTGCATCGACGTCGCCCGCTGTCATCGGATTGACGCCTGTCGTCGACGTTCCTGCCTGAGTGCTTCGCGAAGTTGCCATCATCATTCCTTTCGTACGCCGTAGCGCGGTGTGTAACGTTTTGCCATCAGGGCCGTCGGCTGGTTTTCCGGCGAGGCACCCAACTCGAAATGCGTGAGCGCAGGCTCGCAGCGCGGCCATGCACGCGCGTCGTCGCGGTTGCGAAGCCGCGGCGTATCGCTGCCGTCCGTTATGCGGTCGGTGGAGCGTTCAAATCCGGATTGCATCGGAGATCCCCTAAAAAGGCGACCCGACTGCGATCGCAAGCGACATGCCATCGACTTAAATCACGCCAAATCAAGTCCAAAGCGGATGTGATACGGCGAACGCCGGTAGAATTTGCGCGTAACTTCGGCGTCGGCGGCGCGCCTCCGCAGCGCGGCGTTTCGCGCACCGCTGTGCACGCTCGCGCAGCGCGGTCAACGCATGATCGCGGCCTTGGCATCCGATACGGGCAGCGTCACCGCGGGCCGATCGCGCTGCGGGGTTTTTTCGGCGAGCAAATGTCCGAGGCTGCGCCGCAATCGCGGCCACAATTCGCGCCGCTTTTGCGCGAACGCGAATTGCGCCTCGAGATAGCCCAACTTCGAGCCGCAATCGAAGCGCCGGCCGTCGACGAGGCATGCGAACGCGCGCTCGCGCTCCATCAGCGCATGCACGGTCCGCGCAAGGATCGGATCGTGGCCGCGGTCCAGCGCGTCCCAGACGGCCGGCGTGAAGAGGTAGCGCCCGCAAAGGGCGACTGGACGCGACGCCGCGCCGATTGGCGGCACCTTGACGAATGCGTGCGCCGAATGCAGCGCGCTCGTGCCGAGATCCGCTGCGATGAAGCGAGCATCCTCGCCAGCGTCCGCGATGCCGCGCTGCACGCCGATCACGCTCACCTGCTGCTCGTCGAATACATCGAGCAGTTGCGCGATCGCCGGGCGATCCGCATCGATCAGATCATCGGGCAGGATCACGGCAAACGGCTCTTCGGCCACGAACGGGCGCGCCTTTCGCAATGCGTCGGGAAGACCGGATGCCTCGCGCTGGCGGACATAGCTGAACGTGACGCCGCTCGGAACGGCGGAGCGCAGATCACGCAGCGCATCCGGGCATTCACGCGCCGCGAGCTCGTGCTCGAGCTCGTAGGCGCGGTCGAAGTGATCCTCGATCGCGCGCTTGTGTCGACCGGTGACGAAAATGATCTGCGTAAGACCAGCCGCCGCCGCTTCCTCGACGGCGTACTGAATCAGCGGCCGATCGACGATCGGAAGCATTTCCTTCGGACACGCCTTCGTTGCCGGCAGAAAGCTCGCGCCGAAACCGGCGACGGGGAAAACGGCGCGCACAACAGGGCGGCGCGATGGATTCGAATGGGATTTCATTGCGTGCGCCTGCGGAAAGGCCGATCGTGCACGACGGTTAGCAGCAAGCGTGCCGAATTCGGGGTCTATTCGTTGCACACGCGCTAAACGATGCGGTCGAATGAGCGCGAATACCGTCTTCGCGGCCCGCGTCGCTGCAGGCCGATTGCATCGCTGACGCGCAGCAGCAATTGCAGGCTGTTTCGGTAATTCTTACGAAGCCGCGAAGCGTTGACGCGCAAGTGAGATGTCGTTCGCGATTCCAAAATCAAATGGGCGCAGGCATGAAGTGAAGTGCGCGGCGGCACGGACATTGCAGCGCCACGAGGCCGCGATGCACGTGGCGCTGGACACCCGCGCGAGGATCGGCACGATGCAAGACATGGACGAGCGCATGCCGCTGTTTCGCTCCTTCTGGATGACGGGATTCGACGGTGCCGATCACATGAGCGGTGCCGCCTCGCTGGACGCGGCCGACGCGTCGCAATATCGGCGCCGCGTCGACGCGGATTACCGTGCGGTACGCGACGCGGGTATCGCCTGCGTGCGCGAAAGCATCGACTGGCGTCGCGTGTCGCGGGGCGAGCGACTCGATTTCAGTACCGTGACGGTGCGAGCGGAGTGCGCGCGTGCAGCGCTCGCCGCATGCGACGCGATCCTCGAAGTCGTCCCGCACGCGCGTTTCGTTCATGTCGAACCGATCGTCAGCGCTCGGTCGTCGGGTAGCGACGCGCGTATCGGCGGCGACAGCCAATTCGAGGTGTGGGACATGCTGTCGGGACGGCTCGAGCCGGAACTCGGCGGGCGCCCGCGGTATCTCGATGTCATCTGCGTCCACCATCACCACAGCATCCCCTCGCGGCGGGGCGCCGCGCCGGGCGGCGCGATCGCCGCCGACCGGTCGCGCTTCATGTTGCATCAGTTGCTCTCGGACATCCATGCACGTTACGGGCGTCCGATCGTCGTCTGCGAAACGAATCACGAGAGCGCCGTGCGCGCGGCATGGTTGCGCGAGCTCGGCGACGAAATCGGCGAGGCGCTGCTGCAGGGCATACCGGTGCAGGGTGCGTGCCTTTGCCGGGCGGTGGCGCGGCCCACATGGGAGGATCCGCGCTACTGGCGGGGCCGCCGGCTCCGGGATGTCCTCCTGCAACCGGCCGACGACGCGCCGCGCGCATCCGGCTCCGCGTACGGACGGGCGCCGCGCGACGTACAGGCGAGAATCGGTCCGCTGCTCGCCGACCGGCATCGCGAGGGTGCGCCATGAAGGAGATCGTCGTGTTCTCGCATGTGCGCTGGGATTGCGTCTGTCGGCGGCCCCAGCAGATTCTCACCCGTCTCGCGCGAAGCTGGCGGGTGTTGTTCATCGAAGAGCCGCTGTATTCGTCGGGCGACCCTCGCGCAGCGCTATGCGCGCCGCAAACCGGCGTGACGGTGATGACGCCGCATACGCCGCTCACTGCGCCCGGCTTCCACGACGCGCAGATTCCGCTGCTGCAAAAACTCGTCGGGCAAGCGCTGTCGCGCGAAGGGTTTGCCGACTACGGCGCGTGGCTGTACACGCCGATGGCCCTGCCGCTCCTGCAGAAGCTTTCGCCGCGGATCGTCGTCTACGATTGCATGGAGGAGCCGAGCGCATCGAAGTCCGCGCCGCGCCAGCTCCTGCAACGCGAGAACGCGCTGATGCGCGTCGCGAACGTCGTCTTTACCGTCGGCTCGAGCCTCTTCGATGCGCGTCGCGCGCGTCACGCGAACGTGCACCTGTTCCCGAACAGCGTCGAGCGCGAGCACTTCGCGCGCGCCGGCGACGGCGCCATTGCGCACCCCGACATCAAGGCGCTCGCGCGGCCGCGCCTCGGCTTTTTCGGCGTGCTCGACGAGCGCCTCGACGTCGATCTGCTGCGCGCGATCGGCGAGCGCCGGCCCGAATGGGAAATCTGCATCGTTGGGCCGGTGCGAAGGATCGACCCGCTGTCGCTGCCGCAGTTGCCGAACCTGCATTACCTCGGGCCTCGCCGGTACGATGACCTGCCCGCGTTGCTCGCCGGCTGGGATCTCGCGATTCTGCCGTTTGTGCGCGACGAAGCGATGCGTTTCGTCAGTCCGACGCAGACGCTCGAGTACATGGCGGCGGGCCGGTCGATCGTCTCGACGTCCATTCGCGAGGTGAAGCGGCTTTACGGCAACGTGGTGCGCTTCGCCGACACGCCCGACGAATTCATCGCTGCGTGCGAAGCGGCGCTCGTCGAGCCGGATGCTGCGCGTGCCGCACGTCTGTCGGAGATGCGGCGCATCGTCGCGTCGACATCATGGGATGAAACCGCCTGCGGGATGCGCAGGATCGTCGCCCGCGCGTCCCGCGCCGGATTGACCGAGGCGGCCCGCATCATGTTCGAGCCGGTGAGTCGTCGGCCTGCCGCGGCGCCGGCGCAGAACTCCTCCACGGGCGCGCCGTGCGTGATTCTCGGCGCGGGCTCCACGGGACTGTCGGCGGCATTCCATTACGGCGAGGGCAGTATCGTCCTCGAGCGCGAAACCAAGATCGGCGGAGGGTGCCGCTCGTTCGAGGACACCGGATTCACGTTCGATCATGCCGGGCACGTCATGTTCTCGTGCGATCCGTTCGTGCAGGACCTTTATCGGCTGCTGCTCGGCGACAACGTTCACTGGCAGGAGCGAGAGGCGTGGATTTACAGCGACGGCGCGTATGCGCGGTATCCGTCCCGCGGCTCGCCGCCGGCGGGGCTGCGCGAGTGCCTTGAAATGTCGTGGATCGACGGGTGCATGCCGCTTCCCGATCCCGACGACCTCGGCGAGCCCGCGTTGCAGTCGGTGCAAGAGTCGATGGCCCCGAATGCCCGCTTCGGGTATCCGCTGCGCGGCGGATTCCAGGCATTGATGAACGGCTTTCTGCCGTTGTTGCGCGGCGAGCTTCGGTTGCAGGCCGATGTGGAGCGCGTCTCGCCGCTGCTGCGCACGGTTAGGTTGAAGGACGGCCGGCGCGTCGACTATGACACGTTGATCAGCACGCTGCCGCTGCCGGTGCTCATCGCGTCGATGGGCGACGAAGCGCCGCCCGCGATTCGCCGCGCGGCGAGCGAGCTGCGGCACATGTCGATCCGCTGCGTCAACCTGGGTGTCGCCCGGCCGCATCTCTCGGACAAGCACTGGATTCATTTTCCCGGGGGCAGCGTCTTCCACCGGGTATTCTTGCAGGGCAACGCGAGCCCGCACTGCAATCCTCCGGGCGGTTTCGGCCTGACCTGCGAGATCGGCTATTCGCCGACAAAGCCGCTGTCGTCTACCGGCGCGGCGCTGACCGCGCGCTGCATCGAGGACTGCATTCGCGCGAAGCTCCTCGATCCTTCCGATGCGTTGCTCACGTCGAATCAGGTCGACATCCCGTACGCGCATGTCATCCGCGACAGGGGCAGTGCTGCGCGCGTCGCGCTGATTCGCGATTGGCTCGCGAATTTCAACATCATCCTCGCCGGGCGCTACGCCGAATGGCAACACCACGGCGCGGATCACGCGTTCGCAGCGGGCAAGCGGGCCGTGGAAACCGCGCGGCGCCTCGTGTCGACGCGCGCCGCCGCAAAAAGCGCCTGACCGATCGCCGGCACGAAACGGGTCGCATCGACCCGCGTTCGCAGGAGCATGCGCGGCGGTTGCCCGCGGTCCCCGATACAATGGACACTTGGAACACGACAGGACCCTTTCCCAGATCGCACGCGGGCTGACGTGGATCGGCGGCGCGTTCCTGCTTGCCAGCGCAGCCGTCATCGTATGGGCGGTTTTCCGCACGGTGGGCGTCGACGATCTTCTCGTCGCGTTGACGGTGGCCGGGCTCGGACTCGGACTTCCGGCCATCGTGGCATTCGTCGTCGCGTGGATCCTGAACTCGCTCGGTCATACGGACGTCGAGGCCGACGGCGACGACGACATCGGCGAAATCACCTTGCCGCTGCAGCGGCCGGCGCTGACGAGCGCCGCGTGGGGTTACGCCGTCGCAGTGCTCGCCTGCATCGCGGCGTGGGGACTGCGCGCGCTGCTCGATCCGCTGCTCGGCGCGCAGATCACGTACGCGCCGCTGTTGCTGTCGGTGGCGTTCGCCGCCTGGTACGGCGGGCTCGGGCCGGCGGTGTTTGCGACGCTGCTCGGCGCGGCGATATCCTGGTACGGCTACCTGAGCCCGCGCGATCGCTTCGGCGCGCTCGACATGGACGACGCGGTACAGCTCGGCCTTTATTGCGCCGCCGCGCTGTGCATCGCCGGCATCGCGTCGGCGCTGCGTGCTTCGCGCGAGCGTGCCCAGGCGCTGACGCGTGAAGTGCTCGCCCGCGAGGCGGGGCTCGAGCGCACGCGTACCGAGCTCGCGGCGGAGCGCGATCGGTTCCAGATCACGCTGCAGTCCATCGCCGATGCCGTCATCGCGACCGACGCGCAGGGCAACGTCACGTTTGCCAACGACTGCGCCGCCGCGCTGACCGGATGGTCGGCAGCCGAAGCGATCGGCAAGCCGCTCGCGCGAATTTTCCGGACGCTCGACGAGCAGACACGCAAGAGCACGGGCGTCGCGCTCGAGGGAGGGCAGGAGGACGCGACCGCCGGCATGATGCTCATTGCGCGCGACGGTGCCGAGCGCGCTGTCGAGTCGAAAGTGAGCGCGATTCGCAGCCGTAATCGCTCGCCCGGCGGCTTCGTGCTCGTATTCCGCGACACGACCGAGGCGCGCCGCGCGCGCGCAGCGCTCGAGGAGAGCGAAGCCCGCTTTCGCGTCATGGCGGACCAGACGCCGGTGCCGTTGTGGATGTCGGATGCGGCGCGCGGTTATGTCTACCTCAATCGCGCCTGGCTCGAATTCACCGGACGCTCGATCGACGATGAGCAGGGCGACGGCTGGACCGCCGGCATCCATCCGGAGGATTTCGGGGCTCGACAAGCCGCGTTCGCCGAAGCGTTCGAGGCAAAAAAATCGTTCACGCTCGAATACCGGCTGCGCCGGCACGATGGCGTCTATCGCTGGATGCTCG
>Ga0157370_10004891_pt1 | contig 15194 bp, 15 predicted proteins | sample C35metaG_FD_113463 | JGI IMG/M metagenome (GOLD analysis project Ga0157370, IMG submission 113463) | Corn rhizosphere microbial communities from Kellogg Biological Station, Michigan, USA - C3-5 metaG | ecosystem: Host-associated > Plants > Roots > Rhizosphere > Soil | place: USA: Michigan...
AGTAAATTTGAAAGCGGGGTTGTCTTTCCTTCCATCAAATCGGGAATAATAAGCGCTGCCATAGATCCGAAAGTCATTCCATTTCCATTATAACCTGTTGATATATAAATATTATTTTCTCCTGGCATCTGCCCTATATAGGCTAAACCATCAGCCGGAACATAGTATTGAGACGACCATTTTGCAACAATATTTTTATATTTAAAATGTTCATCCAAATACGCTGTTAGATCAGTAAAATGCTGCTCAGTGTCCCCATCGTCACCAGTCATATGGTCAAAACCTCCTACAATAATAAAGTAGTCATCGTTTGACTTATGGTATCTGACGTAGTGATAGGGATCAAACAAATCTGCAGTCTGAGCCATCTGCGCCACAGGATTGTCTAATTTTGCGGTCAATGCATAACTTCTGTAAGGCGCCAGTAAAACACTAAAACGGTTGTTCCCAGGTGGGATATGAGTTGCCCAAACCAAATTATTTGCAGAAAAGTAATGGTCACTATTAGTGAGCACTTTGACTTTTCCGTCTCTATTTTCAAAATCTGTCACCTGAGTTTCAGATACAATAGTTCCACCTTCTCTTTCAAATTCTTTGATGAGTTTATTGATATATCGTAGCGGATGAAACTGAGCCTGTCCTTTAATTTCAATTGCATTTTCAAAAGGTATCGAAAACGGTATGTTATGAACTTTTACCGTTTCAATACCTACTTTCTGATGAGAATCAAAAATTTTCTCAAGTTGATCATTCTGTTTTTCTTCCGCACTGAAAAGAAATGAACTGCATTCATTATACTCACAGGAAATGTGATACTTAATGATATTTGATTTTATATATTTTATGGTATCCTTTGCAGCGCTGGCAAGTGTTTTGGCTCCATATTCACCAAAATCTGAGATGACTTCATCATAGGAGGAGTCGAAAAAGTTATTAATATGCGCCGTAGTTCCACCTGTGGTTCCAAAGCCGACATTTTCCTTTTCGATAAGCAGGCATTTTTGTCCTCTATTTTGAAGTTCCTTTGCTAAGGTAACTCCTGTAATTCCGGCGCCAACAATAATAGTGTCAAAATGTTGGGGAGCAAACTCTGTTGCAGATTGACTGTTTTCAGCGGCTGTAGTCGCTTGCCAGAAACTTGTTGTATTTCCGTCTCGGTTCATAGTGAATATTTTTGTGATTAGTGTGTCATTGTCCATTAGAAAAAATATGAGTGCATACCTTTCCCGTTACAACAGGCATCGATATGCGATATCAATTTTTATGCACTAGTATAATTATTTCGTATTGATTAAGAATTATTCCCGGCTTTCCAAATTACTGTTTGGGACTTACATAATCTATCTTAAGGTTTTGCATTCCCGTCTCAGTAATGACTCCTGCGAAAGCTTAGCCGAGATGGTCGCGCATGATTACCTATGAAGAACTAAAATTAAAATAGTTTTAGTTGTGTATATATGACCTAAGTCATAATATACTTTATCATTCTATAATAACTTTGAAATACACCAAAAAAAAATATTATGAAAAAAGTGATCACAGTAGCTATCATTATGTCTATCGCAATTGTTAGCTGTAAAAAAGAAGCGTCAACGGACCAGTCGAACAATTCAGATTCAGTATCTGCCTCAGATAATAACAGCATGCCTACCAACAACTCTTCAGGAACACCTACTGACAGTCTGCATACAGAATCGCAAAATGCTGCGATGCAAAAAACTACTTCATCTCCGAATTCATCGGATAATCTTCAAAGCGATTCTACAAATACAGGGGGAGAATCTAAATAAAAACCTTACACATTAATACGAAGTGTTCGTAAAGGAATTGACATGTTTTTAAAACCACAATCGGTTTTTAAAACAGGTCAATTCGTATCTATAAATTTATTAAACTTAAGCAAAATGATGGGAAAAAATAATAATGAATATGCTTTGGTGACAGGAGCAACTAGCGGAATAGGTTTAGAGCTGGCAAAGCTTTTAGCCAATGACGGATATAACTTAGTAATTGTAGGACGCAATCAGGAAACCCTTAATAATACAGCGGCTCAATTAAAATCGTCTGGGGTTAAAATAGCAACTTTTAATAAAAATCTATTTTACCCAGATGATGTATACTCGCTGTATGCTGAATTGAAAGTAAACAATATAAGTCCTTCCGTTTTAATCAATGATGCAGGTCAGGGACTGTATGGAAAATTTGTTGATACTGATTTGAACCGAGAACTGGATATAATTAGTTTAAATATAACTGCGGTCATTATATTAACAAAATTATTTTTAAAGGACAGGGTGGACAAAGGCTATGGAAAAATTTTAAATCTGGCTTCAATTGCCAGCACTTCACCAGGGCCGTGGCATTCCGTTTATCACGGAACAAAAGCATTTATATTGTCATGGTCTGAGGCGATACGGGAAGAATTAAAAGATTCCGGTATTACCATTACTGCATTACTGCCAGGACCTACAGCAACAGATTTTTTTAATAAAGCATTGATGAATAACAGTAAGATTATGGAAGATTGGGAAAATTTTTCAACGGCAGAGGAAGTAGCCAAAGATGGATTTACAGCTATGATGAAGGGAGATGATAAAATTATTTCAGGATTAAAAAATAAATTGACAGTCGCTATGAGCAATCTTAGTACTGAAAGTATGGCTGCCCACAGAATGGGAGAAATGCAAAAGCCACAGTCACAGAAAGATTAACATGAAACAATATTCGTTTTTTTATCGGAATGGATTAAGCATTGTATTACTATTATTGATGGTACTATGTTGGGGAGGTCAATTCTTCACAGGTTGGCGGACCCTGAATTCTGAATTACTGGAGAACGGAAAGCCTGCATTAAACCTGGTCAGCTACCTTTCGAGCGGTCATTTTATTCAGGCAACTTTTGAGAATTGGGAGAGTGAGTTTCTGCAGATGATGTTGTATATTTTGTTAACAGTATCATTACGCCAGAAAGGGTCTAGCGAATCCAAGTCATTAGTAGAAAAAGAAGATGTGGATCGCGATCCTGCTGCACACAGGGACGCACCATGGCCCGTAAAGAAAGGAGGATTTGTCTTGATGATTTATCAAAATTCATTATCCATCGCTTTTTTCATTCTGTTTGTAATCAGTTTTATTCTTCATTTTTATGGAAGCTTAAAAGAATTTAACAGCGAACAGTTGATGAAAGATAAACCCCTCCTTCCATGGGAAGCGTACATTCAAAGTTCTAGGTTTTGGTTTGAATCTCTGCAAAATTGGCAAAGCGAATTTTTAGCGGTTGCTTCTATCGTTATTCTGTCGATCTGGCTAAGACAAAAAGGGTCACCGGAATCAAAACCTGTGGATATGCCACATCAAGAAAATCCATAATCAACAAGCTTTCACTTCAACATTACACGATCCAAAATAACATATACGATCAACCACTTATAATATTATTATGAAAAATGAACATTTGAACGAAAAAATTGATCAGCTTCAACATGCGACCACCGACAATTCGGGTGAAATGCTGACAACTAATCAGGGCCTTAAAATTAATAACAACCAGGACTCGCTGAAGGCTGGCGAGCGTGGACCTTCTCTTTTGGAAGATTTTATTTTAAGAGAAAAAATTACCCATTTTGACCATGAACGAATTCCTGAAAGAGTTGTTCATGCAAGAGGTTCTGGTGCGCACGGTGTTTTTAAGTTAAATAAAAGTCTGGCAGAATATACCAAAGCAAAGTTTCTGAACAATGTCGATGAAGAAACCCCCGTTTTTGTTAGATTTTCGACGGTGGCGGGAAGTAGAGGAAGTACTGATCTGGCACGTGATGTCAGAGGATTTTCGGTAAAGTTTTATACCCAAGAAGGAATTTATGACCTAGTAGCCAATAATATCCCTGTTTTTTTTATCCAGGATGCGATTAAGTTTCCGGATCTGGTACATGCCGTAAAACCAGAGCCTGACAATGAAATTCCTCAGGCTTCTTCAGCGCATAACACATTTTGGGATTTCATTTCATTGATGCCCGAAAGTACACATATGATCATGTGGCTTATGAGTGATCGTGCTATTCCTCGTAGTTACCGTATGATGGAAGGTTTTGGAGTCCACTCTTTTAAATTTGTCAATGAAGAAGGTAAAGTTCATTTTGTTAAAATTCACTTAAAACCAAGATTAGGGGTGCATTCTGTTGCGTGGCCGGAAGCTCAGAAAATTTCAGGTAATGATCCGGATTTCCACAGAAGAGATCTTTGGGAAGCTATTGAAAACGGAGCATTTCCAGAATGGGACTTTGGGGTACAGCTAATCCCTGAAGAAAATGAGCACGATTTTGATTTTGACTTATTGGATCCGACAAAATTAGTTCCTGAAGAGCTAGTTCCAGTTCAATTGGTAGGTACTTTGACTTTAAACAGAAATCCGGATAACTTCTTTGCTGAAACTGAGCAGGTAGCTTTTCATCCGGGGCATATCGTTCCGGGAATCGACTTCAGTAACGATCCGCTTTTACAGGGCAGATTATTCTCTTATACTGATACTCAGCTGACAAGATTGGGATCGCCAAATTTCCATGAGATTCCAATCAACAGATCAATTACAACTGTGCATAATAATCAGCGTGATGGTCATATGCGTCAGCAGATTGCGAAAGGAAAAGTCAGTTATGAACCTAACTCTATGGGCGGGGGCTGTCCTTTTCAGGCAATGATGAAAGACGGTGGTTTTGCGTCACAGGAAGAGAGAATAGAAGGACACAAAGTAAGAGCACGAAGTGCGAGTTTTGTAGATCATTATTTACAGGCAAAACTTTTTTTTAACAGTCAATCTACATTTGAAAAGACACACCTTCAAAATGCTTTGGTATTTGAACTTTCAAAAGTAACGATTCCAGAAATCCGAGAAAGAATGGTAGGGCAATTAGCTTTTGTTGATAAAGATTTGGCCAATGATGTTGCTTCTAAATTAGGAGTTGAAGTAAAGATTCTTAACCAGCCCAACCAAAGTGTCCCTGCAGATGCAGATCCGGCAAGTCTTCAAAGTAAGGAGATAGAGCCTGCAACAAAATTTTCTAAAGCTTTAAGCATGGCCAATACGGTTAAAGATACTATCGAAAGCCGCGTCATAGGTTTCATGATGACCGATGGTTTTGATGCAGCTTCAACGGACCGTTTAATTGAAAAATTAGAAGGACAAGGTGCAGTGGTACAATACATTGCTGATTCTGTAGCACCGGTGAAATCTTCAGATGGCCAAGCTTATATTCCCGATCACGCTTTATCCACTACATCAAGTGTCTGTTTTGACGCACTGTATGTCTGTGCTGGAGAGAAATCAGCCGAAGGATTTACCAGACCCGGAAATAAAAATATGACCGTTGATTTCATTAATGAGGCCTTTCGTCATTGTAAAGCCATTTATTTTGGTGAAAATACAGAGAAATTAAAGAATCTCACAGATATAGCACTAATGAAACATGATGATCCAGGAGTAATATCAGCAGATAATCCTGATGCCAATGATTTATTTGTAGACGCTATAGCTAATCATAGAGTCTGGGAATTTGAAAAAGAAAGAAATGGGATGGAAGGATAGAAATTTCTTCACTAAGATAACCTAACCAAAACAAAAATAAGAAATATGAAAGCAGCAGTTTTTCACGCTCCGGGTAAAATCACCTGTGACATCGTAGATGACCCGATCATCAAAGATCCTAATGACATTATTTTAAAAGTAACCTCCACGGCAATATGTGGCAGCGATCTACATATGTATACCGGAGGTATTCCGCAAGCACGTCCGATGGTCATGGGACACGAATTTATGGGGATTATTGAGGACGTAGGTGCCAATATCACTCATCTGAAAGTGGGTGACCGTGTTGTTGTTCCCTTCCCGATTGCCTGCGGAGGATGCTATTTTTGTCAGCATGATCTGCCGTCCGGTTGCGAACATTCCAATCCTCAAAACTATGGACCTGAAGGCGGTATTATGACAGAAAAAGGAGGTGGAATGTTTGGCTACACAGATTTGTATGGTGGTTATGACGGCGGACAGGCGCAGTATGTTCGCGTGCCTTATGCGAACTTTGGTCCTCGGAAAGTTTCGGACTCACTGACCGATGAACAGGTTTTATTCTTAACTGACATATTCCCTACTGGTTATACCGGAGTGATGTGGGCAGATTTGAAAGGGGACGAAACGGTGGCTATTTTTGGTGCCGGTCCTGTTGGGTCGATGGCGGTAAAAAGTGCTATTTTACACAATGCAAAAAAAGTTATTGTGATCGATACTCAGCAGTACCGTTTAGATCAGATCTCAAAATTGACGGGCTGTGAGACGATCCTCTGGGAAAATGCAGAACAAACCGTAGAACAAATTCGTGATATGACAGACGGACGTGGTGCAGATGTATGCATTGATGCGGTTGGATTTGAACCCGATAGAGATCTCATTGACCGAGCTAAAGCCGTTATTAATTTTGAGAAAGGTTCGGTAAAAGTTTTAGAAGCGTGTATGAGCGGTGCCAAAAGAGGCGGTTTTATTTCAATTCTGGGTGTATATCCTATGAATTATGATAATTTCAGAGTTGGACAATTGTTTGATAAAGGCTTAACTATTAAAGCCGGACAAGCTCCCGTTCATCCGATTATTGACAAACTTCTGAATTATGTAGAAACTGGACAGGTTAAACTTGATGATATTATTACCCATCGTTTAGCATTGGATGATGTGGCTAAAGGATATGAAATATTCCATAAAAAGGAAGATGGTTGCGTAAAAGTAGTATTGGATCCGTGGAAATAAGGATCATAGTAGACTTATAGATTTTAAATAAGTGTTATGTATTTATTTTGATTGAAAACCTCTCACTAGAGAGGTTTTCTTATTTCCAAAAACCTCATCATGATAAATACATCATATTAGTATGTTTTTATTTTATAGCATGTAGCATTGGTCATCTCAACTTTAAGTAGATGTAGTTGCTCATGATATGACTTAGATCATAGAAGTTGGTGGGGTATTGTAATAGCTTTGAAATATTGAATTAATACAACACAATTTGTAGAGCGATTGAGCATTGTAAAAACTGATCGAATATGTCTAAAATCCCGAAATACCTCATCAACATTCAACATTTATTACCGGAACAGAATGCAGGGTCATCAACAGATGCCGTAGCCGTCAAAGTATGTACATCACCCTCTGGTGCGGAGGACGTATATAAAAAATTATCAGAACAGCTTTTAAATATAAATAGTTGGGAAATCAATGCAGGAAAGTTACCGGTGAGTTTTGATCTAATTGATTCAAAAGGTAAAGGCGGACACTACCTCGCAGCGGAAACTTTATTTGTAAAGATTAAGATGCCGGCTCCAAGAAATAAAGCTGGACAGGGGTATGACTGGGTAGTTATTGAAAAAGTTGAAAAGCATCACGAACCTTTAATAGAGTATCTCCATATTCAAATGCGTCCATGTCCCTGTATAGAAAATAAGGATGGGGGTATTGCTCATTTTTATGAACAAACTGCCACGAATAGTTTTATTCTGGCCCGCTCAGGTTGTGATATTCAATTAAGTGTTCATGGCAGAAATGAAAGTCCGAATACAGCAAATGTCAAAGTTTGGGATATGCTAAGGAATGTTTTTGTTGCTGGCGGTGGGATATTTGGTGGAAGTAGATTGCAATGGGAGGATTTTGTTAAGGAAATGATAAAAGCCTAATATTACTGGAAAGAGGCAAATTCATTTATCGTATAAAAACAGAATAGCATGCTGCGATGAAAATTTAATTAAATGGATTTGAATATATCAGTGAGTATTAAAAGTTAATATTAAATGGTGGCAGAAAGTATTACATCACCTTATCTACAGTTACCTTTACTAAGGTGACGAACGCTTCGGAAACTTTATGGGTAGCATGACTGCATAAACGTTGCGAGAAAAGCAGATCTATTAAATATAAACGAAAAGGTCGCAAAAGAAAAAAGATGGCATATTCTCCGATAATGATAACTGCGATATTGAATATACTGGAAGCAGATCAGAGAATATAATTTCAAGTTTATGCTTATTACAGTATGATAAAAAGAAAAAAGCAGTTACTTGTGGAAATTATAAGCTCTAAAAAAAATGTATGAAAGAACAAGGGCAAGTCTCCAACCAGAAATTGATACCCAAAACTATAAGTCATAAATTTTGTAAATGGAAGCAAACCGCGATACTTTTTCGTATACTGTTTCTTAATCTTGTTGATGTATTATGTTTTTTAAAATTTAAATAACACAAATTCTTATATATTTAATAGCAAATTTCTCCAGTCTTATTACTGGAGAAATTTTTATAAAAACATTGGAAAGTTAAATAATTAGATTCCATGCTATGATTTTAGTTTCAGGACTTCGCAATACAGTCAATTTCCGTAAAAAAAATTATTAGCTCTTAACGCCTTTATTTTTAACATATTTCGAGTCGTTTATAAAAAAACGTAGAGGCAGTGCTGCATGTTCCTCGGCATAATCAATTCCTATCCTTGCAGCTTTCGAAATTTGAGATGATTGATATGTTATGCTGTGATCTTCAATCCATATGCGATTTTGGGTCAGGTCATGCCTGTTAAACGAAAGATCTAATCCCAAAGCTTTTGTAAGTGACCCGGGTCCTGACGATATTGCCGTTTTATTTGCCGGCATTTTTCGTCTTGTTTCCATTTCTGCAATACCTTGAAAAGGTTCAATACTTCTAACGAGGACACATTTAGGATCACCTTCAATCGAAGTAACGATATTCAAAAGATGATGAATGCCACAACATAAATAAACATAGGTCAAACCACCTTTGCTGTACATAACTTCGGTTCTTGAAGTACGGCGGTTTCCGTAAGCATGAGAAGCTTTATCCTCAATTCCAAAATACGCCTCTGTTTCCACTATTATACCCGCTGTAATAATTTCGTTGACCTGCGTAAAAAGGATTTTGCCTAACAGATTTTCTGCTAGAAATTGAACGTCTGTATTAGAATAGTATTCAGATGGAAGAATCATGTTGAAGTGAAATGTGGATACATATTATTTATAATCTTTTACAAGCCATTATTTTGTTCCTAATCTGAAGAGCCTGCTGACGATCTAAAATTATAGTCGATATGAAGCTCCTACAAAATAATGTTTATCTGCTGTGTGCTGCAAACCATAGTTTAATCCTGCGTCGAATTTAAAATCTTTTATGATTTCAACCTGAATAGCGGCATTAATAAAATTTGAAAATTGATGGGCTTTAAAGTCATAAGTATAGTAAGTTTCTGCAATGCCATCCATTCCCTTTACGATTGGATGACTAATGGTGAGGGTTTGCAAAAACTCAGTATGCATTGTCGGCTGGCTTTGATCTTTTAATCGGTCCAGTTCCATTTGAAAACCCAACTTCCATTCTCCTGGCAGACGGTAAGACATAGGTACGATAAGTCCGGCTTCAAGACGGCTATCGTCGAATGTTGATATTGGCAATCTAAGGTATGGGAGTAATGCCAATGCAAAATCTCCCTTGTTGTTTCCGATCAGGTTTTGTTTAAGCCGAAGGGTTAAATCTCCATGTCCCTGATTTATTTCCACGGTGCCGGATTCAATTTCTTTTTCATTTTTAATTCCATACGTCTGAAAACCAATCTGTATCGCTGTGTTTGCGGTAATTCCTATCTTCAGGTTCATCTGATTAATCAATAAAGTATGCGTTTGTGCTGTTTCAGTTTGCACTCTTTCCCACTGGATGAAATCAGTCTCTAACTGGAAGTGTCCTGCATCGACCGTAATGGGAGATTCGGTAACATCCGGGCGATCGGTTTCCATCTCGCGCATTAACACTGTAGGAACAGGATTGAAAATTGAGAAATGTTCCTGTTCTTTCTTCTGTGCATTGCAAGCAATAGATGCACATAAGCTTATTAAGATGGCTGTATAAATCTGGTATGAGTGATTCATCGTTTTTTTAACACAGTACAAATTTCGTACTACTCAATAAAATATCTTAAAATGAGGTCTCAAAAAAAATGTTAAGGTATCTTATTTGTATTCATAATTTTATTATAACCCAAAATCACTTACATTATGAAAACAACAGACAACAAAAACACAGCAGGAAAAGTGAAGGCAAAATCTTCAGCGGCCGACGGATTGAGAGAGCTTTTTATTGACGAATTAAAGGACATCATCTATGCGGAAAGGGCTTTACTGAAAGCTCTGCCGAAGATGGCTAAAAATGCTACAGAACCAAAATTGATTGCTGCTATTGAAGAACATGTTGTAGTTACCGAAGGTCAGGTACAAAGGCTGGACAAGATTTTTGAAATTCTGGGAGAATCGAACCGAGGTAAAAAATGTGACGCTATGGAAGGTCTTATTAAAGAAGGCGAGAGCATTTTGGAGGATACGGAGGCGGGACCTGTTAGAGATGCCGGAATTATTTCTGCATCCCAGAAAATTGAACATTATGAGATTGCTTCCTACGGAACGTTAGTAGCTTTTGCAAAAACGCTTGGTGAAGATGAAGTGTCGTCGTTGCTTGAGGAGACTCTCGCTGAAGAAAAAGAGGCTGATATGTTGCTGAGCGATTCCGCATACAACTCGATTAATTTTGAAGCTTCTCAGGAAGACAGTGAGTAAATAAAATAAAATCAGACTGCTAACTGCAGTCTGATTTGTTATAATCAATATTATTTCAGAATACTTTTCATTACGTAAAAGCTTCATCGACTAATTCCTGATTGACCATCGCGCCTGCAAGATTTCCGGTGTAAACTGCTTTCGCTATAGACCGCATCGCTGAAGAATTATCGCCGCAAGCATAAATTCCAGGCACATTGGTCCGTTGGCTGTGGTTAATCTTTATCAAACCTTTTTCGGTATAATGTAACTCAAAATGTGCCAATAGTTCAGCACATTGTTGTTGCCAGTCAATAATAGCATACATTACTTCAGAAGATATTTTGCTCTCATCCTTAAATGTTACTTGCATTATCATATTATCATGGTGGATTAATTTTTCGACTTCGACATCCCTTATTGCAACATTGTTTATTTCTAAAACAGCGAGCTGGCTTTCTGTGAATTTTGCTTTCCCATCAGTTAAAATAGATAAATCATTTGTTAAGTTCAAGACAATTCCTGCCATATGATATGCAGGATCACCATTTCCCAATATCACTGTTTTTTTGTTCCTATATTCGTGCCCGTGACAGTATGGGCAGTGAATAACGGTTCTGCCCCAACATTCCTGAAAACCTTCAATATCAGGCAGTAGATCTATAACGCCAGTCGCCAGAATAATCTTTTTAGTGGAGTAGGACTTACAAGATTGGGTATTTATGGTAAACCCATTTTCGGCTTTTTTTCCACTAATAGCAAGATCTTTTACTAACCGGACTGTGCGATACTTAAGCACTTTTTCCAAGATCTCAGTGTATACCTTATTTCTGTCATCACCATCGTTTGGTAAAAAATTATGTGATTCACTAGCAAAACGGTTACAGGGCTTGCCGTTATTGATAATTAAAACTTTTCGTGCCATTCGTGCAAGGGCTAAAGCGGCTGATAACCCTGAATAGCTTCCGCCAACTATAATTACTTCAAAATTTTCCACGTAATTCATATTAAGATTTTAGTGTTATTTGGTGAAAAGACTGACCCAGCAGCATCTCCACAATACTACAAATCACAGAGGACTTGAAATGTGACCCTGGTCATATAAGAAAGTTACCAATGAAAAATTTTGAAGATGGTGATTATCATCATATAATCTTGACCTTTCTCCTTGTAGTTTTGTTCATCTGCTTAAAGGAAACTGTTAAGTATAGAAAGCGAAATAAATCCACATATCAAATATGAATGTTAAAGGAAAATTACTGATTATCGGAGGCAAAGAAGACAGAAGCGATAATCATATTGAAATGAAAGAGAGCAATAAAAACTTTACACCTCACGAAATTCTTAAACTTCTGGCAGACTCGAAGAAAGATCGGATTGAAGTCATCACAACTGCAAGTTCTGAGCCGGAGGATTTAGTAAAGAGCTATAAGGAAACTTTTTCTACAATAGGTTTTACCAACTTTGGCTTCATGCATATCGGAGCTGACTCTGAGAATGAGAGTTATATCCAACGGGTGCGCGAATCAAAGACTGTGTTTTTTACCGGTGGAGACCAGAATAAGATCTGTGAAAAACTTCTGAAGTCTCAGATAAAGGAAGTTTTAAAGGAAAAATATATGCATGAAGAAGATTTCATGATTGCAGGAACTAGTGCAGGAGCCATGTGTATGCCGGAAATCATCATCAGTGAAGCCGACAACGGTGAAGCCATGATCAGTAACGATCTTGAAATGGGTAAGGGTCTTGGCCTTTTAACCAATGCATTGGTTGACACTCATTTCGTTCATCGAGGAAGATTTGGAAGATTAGCGCATACGGTATTAAAAAACCAGGAATTGTATGGTCTGGGACTTGGGGAAGATACCGCACTACTTATTGAAAACGGAAATCACGCTGTGTGCAAGGGCTCAGGAATGGTTATCATCATCAGCGCAAAAAATATCGTTCAAACCAACGTGGAGTCTGCACGTAAACAGTGTCCGATTTATGCGGAAAATTTACAGGTACACCTTTTGACCGACGGTTGTTCCTTCGACTTAGCCGATGGGACGATGACTGCAGTTGATTGCTCGGAAAAGGTTCATCATCAAAATAGAGTCAATTAAAGCAAAGTAGTTATGATGAATTCAGACTGGGCAGAGAATTTTGCAAAACAACAACCCTTCGTACAGTCATTTAGCGATTACATGATTCAATTGGAAAATGTGTTTAAAGAAATAGAGAGCTGTATTATTTCGCGCGGAGAAACTATTTCAACGGCGGAGAGCGTTACGGCAGGTTTACTTCAGTTTTCTTTTTCACAGATGAAAGATGCATCGAAATTTTTCGAAGGTGGAATGACTGTGTACACCTTAAAAGAAAAAGTAAAGCTTCTCAAGGTTGACCAAGAGGAAGCATCGCAATGTGATTGTGTATCTGCCCATATTGCTGAAACCATGGCAATCAATGTTGCGAAGTTGTATGATACGGATTGGTCAATAGCAGTCACTGGCTATGCAAATCCAGTCGAAGAATCACAAGGGAATTTGTTTGCCTTTTATTCCATTTCGTACAAAGGGAATATCATGGTCAGTGATAGGATTGATTTAACTTTAGACACTCAATCTATTGATGCTCAGTTTTTGTACACTCAATCAATTTTTAAACGTTTTGCACAGGAGCTTATCCGTTAATATGAACTTCCAACAATAGGCAAAATTACCAGAACACTAAATTTTTAAATACCGATGAAGCATTTACAGCTACAGAATAAATCGGCACTTATCACAGGTGCAAACACAGGAATCGGCAAAGCCGTAGCATTACTTTTTGCGAAAGAAGGGGCAAATGTTTCCTTTATCCATTACGGTGACATTGAAAATGCTAATAAAACAAAGGGTGAAATTGAAGCTTATGGAAAGAGATCTATTTCATTCGACGGAGATGTCAGCGACAGTCAATTTATTCGTAATGTTGTGGAACAGACAGTTAATGAGTTTGGAACAATTGACATCTTAGTGAATAACGCCGGAACGCAGTTTCCGTGTGATAACATTGAAAATATTAAAGAGAAAGATATCAGGCAGACCTTTGATTCCAATATTATCGGAATGATTTTATTAACTAAAGCTGTCTTTCCATTTTTAAAACAAGGCAGTGCAATCATTAATACCACTTCAGCGACGGCCTATGTAGGTCACGAAGCACTTTTAGATTATTCTGCCACAAAAGGGGCTGTAGTATCGTTTACGCGATCATTAGCTTTGCAAGCCAAGCCGAAAGGAATCCGCGTCAATGCAGTTGCGCCCGGACCGGTAGCAACGCCGCTCACGAAAGAAACCTTAGGAGAAAAAGAGGAGGACGGAAGCAAACCACCCTTAGAACGCAATGCCTCCACGGACGAAATCGCGACAAACTTCTTGTTTCTGGCATCAGAAAACGCCTGTCAGATAACAGGGCAGGTTTTACATCCTAATGGAGGCATCATTGTTAACGGTTAATTCTTAGCATACTAAACTTAAAATTAATCCTCTAGATTCCTGGCTTTGCGAAATCAACTTTTTACATTTTTTTTTTACAAATATTTAAAAAAAATCTAAAAACCAGTTTCGAGAAATTTAAGCAGTTGTGGGACTTATTCATAAATTTTTTAATCAATAATAGAATTCGGTATACTATGAACATTTATTTAAAATAAGACGATCTTTTGATATTCTTAATATGGTACAATGGGGATAATGCTTTTCAAATGTTCAGTACAAATGGATGCTGGCTTGGTTATTGTAAATATTTTATATACTACTTCAAATTCTACAATATGGAAATTACTTTTGATCTTAAGGAAGACCTTATTACCCATACGAAGTTAATTGAAAACATTGAGGTAGTTTATAAGAGAAAAAAGAGGTATCGTGGTGAATTGTCTCGCGTAAAATTTGTTCCATTTGAGGTGCAAATACTAGATGAGAAAGGCAAAACAGGAGATCCTGAACATGTCATAGATTTTGACCTTGCACAACAGATAACTTTAACATTTTTTGATGGTACTGTCAAGACTTATCAGGATGAAATAAAATAATTTATTTTACAATTTATTTTCGTACAGTTAAACCATAATTTATTGGTTTAATATTTGCTCAGCTTTTTTGCACCAATAATACACGATATGATCACTTTACTTAACGACGCTCCCGAAAATGTTGCGGCTTTCAACGCCAGCGGCGATATCAATCAACTAGATTTTGAAAATATCATCATTCCCCACATTACAAAAAAAGTTGCAAAATATAATGAACTGAATTACCTAATTTACCTCAATACAGACGCTCCACAAAATGATGTAAATCTTTGGCTCTCTAACTCACTATCAAAACTGAATGACTTTTCACACTGCAATCGTGCTGCCATCATCAGTGACGATTCCAGACTTCAAGAAGCTATGCCTTTTCCCATCCATACTATTAAAATCTTTCCGAAGGACAAAGTATACAATGCAATGTTTTGGTGCAACAACGGCACTGAACTTGAGACTGGTAAAAGTTGAGTATTTAGCTCAACGTAAGATTACCTTCTGACAAATTAAAGTTC
>Ga0157370_10004894_pt1 | contig 15183 bp, 9 predicted proteins | sample C35metaG_FD_113463 | JGI IMG/M metagenome (GOLD analysis project Ga0157370, IMG submission 113463) | Corn rhizosphere microbial communities from Kellogg Biological Station, Michigan, USA - C3-5 metaG | ecosystem: Host-associated > Plants > Roots > Rhizosphere > Soil | place: USA: Michigan...
AAATCGTGCGTCACTGTCAGACCCCTGAAGTGCGCCTGACGGCGCTTCGCGCGCGCCTTTGAGCGTGCCTTTGAGCGGACCAGTGAACTGAGCAATGAAATGGTAGATCTCGCTGCCAAAGAGACGTTCTGCCACGTCATCCATTTCCACACCGTCTGGGAGGCAAAGACCCCGCAGCCGCGCTTCGCGCTCGGCCACGCTCAGCAGTTCCGCATATTCGTCAACGGCATCGCTAATTGTCGTAAGACGCATCTGGACACCATCGCGATACGCCAGACTAAGGGCAGAATCAACGTCGAGTGCGGCCAATGAGGATCGCAACGAGCCTAATAATGCGATAATACGGCGGGCCCGTCCTATTGCTATCGCGAGCGGAATCGATTCACACTCTATTGAAAAGGGATCGCCCGTTCTCGATAGCATTGGCCTGGCATGAGCGCGACAAGCACAATCGGCCCGAAAAACGCGCCGGAGCACACGAACCTCATCCTCTATATCCGACTCCTTCCACTCGCGATCAACCCGCAACCAAGCGACGTACGCTTCCGCGCGTCCATCACGCGCGCCAGTGGCGAAGTACGCGTGCGCGCCAACACGGCCAAGGTCCCGTACACTTGGCCGTGTAGTCTGGTGCTCGTGGTCACCTGAATACCGCGCTGCTACGGACGCGACAACTGCACTAGGTAGGCGCTCCAATCGTGGTCGTCGGCCGGACTTGAGATCGCCGACACTTTGTAGAGTGGCTGAGCGGCGTTGGGCCTTCCGTTGTGCGTTCTTCGGCATCGCGGCAATCACTTTCCGCAGCTCAAGGATTGTTGCCGCGGGGCGGCCCGTTTGACGCTCGTGAGCCCGGAGCAGCGCGGCGACCCGCTCCACATCCGTAACGCTTCGAACATTTGCGACACGATTACGCGACGCGGATTTTGCAAGATCGTTTTGATGTCGCACGGTAGAGGGACGAGATCCCGGATTCTCAGTGCCGATCCAGAAGCTCGTATGAATCCCCGGAACACGAATGCGCGCGATACATGGGAATTTCACGTTTGCTGCCTGCTTCAAGCAGGTCGCGACTCGCTCCGACGTAACGGCTGGTTCTCCATCGGCGGCTATCGCCCGGAGCCGCTCGACTATGACATGAGTGGGGACGGCCGTGGGTTTGCATCCACGGCGGCATGCGAACTCAAGACGTTCCTGCCAACATTCGCAAACCATACGTTGGCAGCGTTCAGGCCACGGCAGCACCGAAGGTGGCATTTGCTCCAAAGCCCAGGCCATGACTTCCGGTGGGACGTCACCCGTGCGTGCGCATGTGTACCCGTCCGGAATCACGGCAATGGACGGGATCACGCGCGATGGTACGAATAGCCTAGAGCCACCATGACGACCCCCAGCAACTCTCCCGACGATCGCAACTACGCCCAAACGAGCGAGCGTTCTCAGACTGTGTCCGACGGTAATTAATGAGATTTCTGCCAACCGATTCCGAGACATCACCTCAGCCCGAATCTCGCTCGCTCGGAACGGCCGCTGTTCGCGATTCCACCACGGGTCAATCGCATCGCGCACAAGACGCGCGACGCATGGTTGATTCACGAATGAAATTGCCGTAGCAGATACATGGATGCTCACGTAGTAGCGCTGCTTCGCGATCATGCCCGGAGACGCTACCAGGCGTAGATTGCGCGCACGGGATAATTCGCGTCCCACACATTCCAGGATGGGGACTCTCGTCATCGCCCCAATTGAGCTGCGTTCCTCGGGCGACAGACCCTCAACAACATCTGCACCAGTGAAGACTTGCCCCGTCCCGCCGCTAATGCGATCGAACGCGCGGACAACCGCCGCACAGAGCGGTGTAGACGCGACCTTGCTCGAGGCGATGGATTCCCGATTAGCGCCCCGACTTTGTATGGGCGATTGCGGCATCATGATCCACCGTTAACAGTGATTAACGGACTCAAAAACGTCCGACACGGCCGGCAGGACAGCAATGTTCGCTTTGTTACCGTTGTTACCAGGTCTCTTGCTCGCGGTATCTCCCTGCGCTGCACGGCGCTGACGGTGTGCCGCTCGCGCCTCCCGGGCCGTCGACTGGGTGGTGGCCTGCGTATCGGTATGCACATCAGCGTACGTGTCCTTATGCGGTGCGGCGGCGGCGCCTATTTCGAGACGCAAGTTGGTAACCAAACCGTTGCTCAATTTGGGTGGGACAAAACCTATCTGTGCTGCCCGAACTGCCTGGTCGCGTGCGAGCCGCAGCTCAGTATGGACCGCTTGGACGAAGAGCAAATCCACTGCATCGGATGGATTCTCGGAGGCGCGGAGATCAACACGCCGCACAAGCGGGATCATTCGCCCAATCACGCCGCGATAGGTTTCGTGCACAAACGCAACTTGTGCCTCATGATCTATATCCCCTCGATTGAGCGACCGAAAGTGCGTACTCACCGCAGCAAGGAATGCCCATGTAGTATCGATGTCGTACGGTTCGAAGTAACACCACGAATGAATGCGACCTTCGACATGCGGGTTGTCATGCAGCACGCCTGGGAGGTTATCCATTCCGATGAATACGATGGATAGGGGCCAGCCTGCAACCTCAGCGGCGTTTCGAACGGCGACCATTCCACGAATTTCGTCTATACCTAAGCAGCCGGCCTCATCAATGAACACCATTCCCACTTGTGTGAGTCTGGCGCCTTCAACCACTCGTTGCACCAGTTCCTGGGCGAGTTCTCTGTGATAGATCCGATCATCGAGCGGCCCGAGGATCGTCGCGTGCAACGATCGAATGCCTTGCTTCATGCTCCGCAATTCCTTGAATCGTGGAGTAATACCCACTTCAGCGTACGCACACCGAAACGCTGTGGCTTCCCCTGGTGAGTAGGCGTCGTTGATGAGCTGCATTAGGTGTCGAGCGGTGGTCGTTTTGCCTATACGTGTTGGCCCGGTCCATATGACCACTCCACTGTCTGGACGCGCGTGCAGCGTATGCTTCATCGCCTCGCGCATCAGCCCGGTCACGTAGATCGGCGCGCTCGGGAGAGCCGGGAAAATGCCTACGTCTGATCCACGCACCGAGGTGAAGCGCGAACTCCGCGGGTATTTCTGCGAGGCTTCCGGCGCGATCTTAGGGGATGCCTCGGGCGAGAGGTCTGATGATGTCGGCAAGTTAGCGGAGACTGGTATGGGACACGCCGCGGTTGGTAACTGTCGACCCACGTGAACGGTCCTCCCTCAATGAGGCGGGCGTGCTATTAGGCAGAATTGCGATCACGTGCGCGCCATTCAAGGACCCGCGCCCCTACTGTAGCCACGCATGCCGTTCCGGAAGCCGTTTCGGCATGCGAATCAACTTGTCGCGTACCACCGCACTGCGATGGATCAGCTGCCACTCCAATGGACGTGGACGTCGTGACCGACACTGCAGACTCGAACGCCAGGGCCCGTCCAGCAACCGCCAGTGCGTGCGCGCGCTGTTGATCGCGGGCCCGGGCGCTCCGACGGTCGTCGCGTTCCACTTCCGTCAGGTAATCGCGGGTCCGCGCCTTGAGGTCGCGCCGGAAACCTATTCTGAACTGCTTGATCGCCTCTGCCGAGTACCTGGCACCAGCAAAGCCAACGGACCACGCCTCGCAGAGAAATGCCTGCGTTGCGGTGTCGTACACAAGAACGCTCTCGAGATCTTCGGGGTTGTACCGAACTACTACACGGCGCCGAAAATAATCCATAAGCTCCGGCGCCCAGTACCGCCCGCCGCGCTGCCCAAGCACAGTATCTCTGAATCGCACGTGTATTCCCTCCCTACCGACGACACGCGAGACATCGTCTTTGAGCATCAGGAGGTTAAGGTCCTCATCCGATGGAAGCCGGCGCGTGGGGCCATCATCAATCGATTGATCCCACCGCGCGATCGGAGTAGCGCTATCGAGGCCCGCATGTGGGCGCGTATGATAGTCGCTCAAGAAACGTTCGATCTCAGACACCAGGTCTTCTCGACGCAACAACATCGGAATCCGATACGCCGCGATGTCTCGCCGTGCCCCTCTTGCGATGGCGCCCACTATTTCCCGCAACATGAGCTTGATAGTACCGAAGAATCGCTCCACCTCGGCTTTCATGTTGGGGTAGTATGGTGGTGTCGGATCGAGGCGAATCCCGAGTGCGCGCAGCAATGACGCGACCGCGTGGGACATAAAGTCGGTACCATGATCCGGCACCAACACATCGGGAATGCCAGCGAATCGTGGGTCTGTAGGAAGGCCAATAGCGCGACGCAGCACGAGTGCCGTCGTCCACGCATCGGGAACTCTCGTTGAGAGGACGAATGCCGGCACGCAGCGCGAGAAAACATCGAGTACTACGGTGAGCCACACAGACCGCGCTTCCCAAACACCTGGGCCAACTTCGACGCGAATCATGATGTTGAGGAGTGTGTGGTCGATCTGATAAACCTGCCCCGCCCGATCTGCTGGCTCGTAATCGATGAATGGCCGCGCGGCTTTATCCCATTTCTGGAGTCCACTACCTCCACGCGCGATCTTCACAGCCTCCGGTAGCTGTGCCAAGAACGCTTTCACTGTCGAATATTTGGGCAGTCCGTCCGATTCACGTGGCGCTTCACAAGGTGCCCCGCTAAGCACTCCAGTCCTGCCATCGCCTTCGTCCACATCGCTCTCTCGCATGGGTTCTCGCGTGGTCCTGCACGCAAGTTCGTCCATAAGTTCTCGCGTGAGCAAGTTGAACACACCGCGCGGCCCAATCCCAGGACGGCCATTCCACCAATGCAAGATGCGCGACTGCACTTGTGTAGTAAGAACATGGCGAGCATGCTTCCGAAGCGCTCGACCGTCGATGACGTGCCCACGCCGCTGATACCGTCGGAAAAGCTTCTGTGCCCAGCGACGCCGACGGGGGTTGTACCCCTCCTGCGTCAGCGCCGCACGAGCCGTTGAGCCGGTTGCCATGTGCGACACAAGCCGCAACCGCCGCCCGATTTCCTCCAAGCATCCCGCATCCAATGCGAAGTCTGTAAGTCGCGGCTCGCGCCAAAGGATGTCTGCGTTTGAACGCATTGACTGCTCGGTCGACCGGGCGTCCATAGGTGTCTGATCACTTCTCAAGCTGACGGCAGGGTTGGCTGCATGGCCGACCGGAGGGCTGATCGGAGCACGCCTTGCTGGAGGAAGAGTGCGTACAGACGTAGGCCGGCTCGCGCGCTGTTGTGAGATGGGGTCGCGTATGACCGGCGGGTTAACTGATGCGAAGTGCACCAGTGGCGGTCCCACTCGTAATGATGGCTCCGGCAACGCGCCAACTGACTTAGGAAGTAATTTTTCTCGTTCGGCACTAGCCACCACAGATGAGGCAAGGATCAGGTAGGCGCCCGTCCGATCCTCGTCACAACCGTCTGCGCACTCGCCAGTAGCATCCAAAGAGGAAGCCTGAGTAGCCGGCTGATTCATCGCGGAGCGCGGAAGTTCCAGAGCGGGTCCCCCGGAGTCATCGTTCCCGACAACCTTCCCGGTACCGCCCTCGAGAATGGGTGCGCACGAGTGGTCGTGCATTGGCGCTTGCAGCCGTGCCTGTAACTCCCGTGTAAATTCGGCGCATTCATCGGCGAGCTGTTCGATGTGTCGCGTGGATGCGACGCAAACCCTGCTGGCGGCCCCGCGCTTGCGCAACCGCAGAAGACGTTCACGATCACCGATTGCACCGGGTGTACTATCAACCCAGAGCGCCGACGCACGCGCGGCGACGGCCGTATCAAAGAGCGCTGCCTCGGCGGCCGCCATCCGGCTAAGAGCATGACTCCGGCACGGCGAGCAGATGGGGCGACGTATTGGTCGCAACGCTCGAGTGGCGTGAGAGGGAGAGCATAACGCTCGGCGAGTGGCATCAGGAGTCCGGGACGGAACCGGCGCAGGCGCCGCAAGCCAGTCAGTTTTCTGCACCACGGGGTCGGTGATCTCCACACGATTGTCTCCTTCAAGCAATGGCAACACTGCGTCTTGGCACAATTGACACGCGCTGCACAATAGTGTCTGCGAAGCAATGGATTCCCGGCGTCACCACTGACTTCGTGTCTTCAAAAGAAGAAACAACCAGATGCGCAAACGTTACAGAGAAATCGTTCGAAACAATCGCCGCGCAGCGCGCGGTTGTCGTGGGAATTGATTGGCGAACCGATTACTTCCTGAGCGACGGTACTCTCGCTCCGATGCTTGGCAAGTCACGACCGCGCTCGCTGCCATATCAGAGCGACGACGTAGAACCAGCGCAATGGGTCCACGTCGACATCGAGTGCAAGCGATCGAGAAGCTCCGTATTTGAATTTGAATAAGAAAACAATTATTGTGATTCCTACGGCTAGCCTGGATGAGGCTCCGCCCGTAGTGTTACGTCGTCTTGTGAATACGTAAAGCATCATGATTGGAGATCACGCTGCACTGGGAGGTCGCCGATGAGTGATCCGCCCGCCCACCATCATTCGACAGACGTCGACACTCAGCATCCGCCTGGCGATGGCAATCATGCCGGCGCGCACGCCGGTCACGACAAACACGCCGGTCACAGCGTGGCCATGTTCCGCGACAAGTTCCTGGTGTCGTTCCTGCTCACGCTTCCGACGCTGGTCTGGGGCCACATGCTTCAAAACGCGCTCGGCTACACGGCGCCGAGCGTTCCGGGTGCGAGATGGATTCCGGCGATATTCGGCACTGCGGTGTTCGCCTACGGTGGGACGCCGTTCCTCAAGGGTGCCGTCCGCGAGATCCAGGATCGCCTGCCCGGCATGATGACGCTGATTGCGCTCGCAATCAGTGTCGCGTTCGTATTCAGCGTGGCGGTGGTACTCGGCTTTCCCGGCATGCCACTCTGGGAAGAATTGGCGACGCTCGTAACGATCATGCTGCTCGGTCACTGGCTCGAGATGCGCTCTATCTCGCAGGCCCAGGGCGCGCTGGGTGAGCTGGCGAAGCTGCTCCCAAGTACCGCCGCCCGCGTCCGGGGAGAGGGCGCGGCCGAGCGAGTCGAAGATGTGCCAGTGGCAGAGCTGCGCGATGGCGACGTGGTGCTCGTGCGTCCAGGCGCAGGCGTTCCGGCCGACGGTGTCGTGCGTTCGGGGCGGAGCGCTGTGGACGAGGCGCTCGTAACCGGCGAGTCTGCACCTGTGGAGAAAGAAGAGGGCGCCACGGTCATCGCCGGCACAGTGAATGGCTCTGGATCGCTTCGCGTCGAAGTCACCGGAACTGGCGAGCGCACCACGCTCGCCGGGATCATGCGTCTCGTGGAACAGGCGCAGAGCTCCCGCTCGCGCGCGCAGGCGCTCGCGGACCGCGCCGCGTTCTGGCTCACCTGGATCGCGCTCGGCGCCGGCGTGGTGACGCTCGTCGTCTGGCTGCTGATTGGTGCAACAGCATCTACGGCCATCGAACGATTCGTCACCGTGCTCGTTATCGCTTGCCCTCACGCGCTCGGCCTTGCGGTTCCGCTGGTGCTCGCGATCTCGACGACACTCGGTGCGCGAGCAGGACTTCTCGTGCGCGACCGCCGCGGGCTCGAGGAGGCGCGAAATCTCACAACCGTCGTGTTCGATAAGACTGGCACACTCACCCTGGGCGAGCACCGTGTGGTCGCGGTGCGCACGGTGGACGATCTCACCGAGGACCAGGCATTGCAGCTCTCGGCCGCCGTGGAGCGCGACGCAGAGCACCCGATTGCGCGGGCCATAGTGACGAGCGCAGCAGAGCGAGGGCTGTCGGTGCCGGTGTCGAGCGCGTTCGAGTCGATTCCGGGTCGCGGCGTGCGCTCCACAGTGGACGGACACCAGTTCGCAGCTGGCGGTCCGAACCTGCTCACGAGCCTGGGCGTGGCCCCCGCGCCCGAGCTCCAGCGATTCGCGGAAGAGGCGGCCGTCCGCGGGCAGGGCGTGGTGTACCTCATCGAGGGAAGTCGCGCACTCGCGGCGTTCGCTGTTGCGGACGCCGTGCGTCCGGAGTCGGCCGAGGCGGTACGGCGGCTGCACGAAGCGGGCATCGAGGTGGTGATGATGACCGGCGATACGCGCGCCGTGGCGGAGGCCGTCGCTCGCGATCTTGGAATCGACACCGTGCTCGCACAAGTGCTGCCAGAGGACAAGGCTGCGAACATCGAAGCGTTGCAGCGGCAGGGCAAGCGTGTGGCGATGGTGGGCGACGGTGTGAACGACGCGCCAGCACTCGTCACCGCCGACGTCGGCGTGGCGATCGGAGCCGGGACGGAAGTTGCGGTCGAAGCGGGTGATATAGTTCTCGTGCGAAGCGATCCACGCGACGTACCACGTATCATCAACCTCTCTCGCGCCAGCTACCGGAAGATGGTGCAGAATCTCTGGTGGGCTGCGGGATACAACATCATTGCAATCCCGCTCGCGGCAGGCGTGCTCGCCCCCTGGGGCGTGGTCCTGTCGCCAGCCGTCGGCGCGGTGCTCATGTCGATGAGCACGATCATCGTCGCCATCAACGCGCAGTTGCTGCGCCGTGCGCAGTTGTAAGCGGGTGCGAACGCTGCGCCAGCAGCATCAACGCACTGCCGGGCATGCGTTCAGCAGTCCCCCTGCTCGTATGCCCGACTTCCATCATGGTGGCTTCCTCGCGGTTGGTGTCGTCATTGTTGCAGCTATTAGTGAACCGGGGTTGGCATGGCGACGAGTACGGCCGTGACTACTATGACGAGCGCGCCGAACACCAGCTCGAACGTTCCAGACCGTTGGAAGCGAACGTGGGTGCCGGACGACATGCTGAGAGGCTCTTTGTCATCTGACGCTGCATGCACCGTTGCATGAGCAAGTGCGTGTCGCGTAAGCGCGGCGCGCATTCGGAGCCAGTTGAATGCGCCGGCAGCAAACACGCAGCCGACCAGCGCGAGCTTCACGAGCAGTACGATGCCGTACGAGGTGCGCCATAGTGCAGATACCGACCCTAGTCGCAGCCACGCGGATATGAGGCCTGTAAGTACGACGACCGCTGCAAACGTGAGCGCGACCGGGCTGAATGCATTTGTCATATCAGCCACGAGAGCGGTTGAGTGATCGGTGGATGTATTACGTGATTGCGTGCGAATTGCTGTCGGAAGCCCGACGAACACGAGCGCGCACAGGCTCCCGAGCCACGCACCGGCTGCGATAACGTGTATCGAATCGGTTGTTATCGCGAGCGTTCTAAAATGCGGCATTCCAGCCGCATGTCCAGAAAGCGCAGGAGTAACGGCCAGAACAAGCGCGGCAACTGTGGCAACGGTCCAGCCGATCGTCAAACGGCGGCGTGCGAGCGCGAATCCAACACACGCGATGATCGCGGCTCCAACCTGAAGCAGCCACGCGCCTCCCCATGCGGTCTGGCGGACGATGTCTGTTACATCCATAGACATCGAGGCTGCCATCACCGATTGCTCCGCAAGGAGACGGCCGATCGCAGCAATCACAACTGCCAGACCGGCAACGAGACCGAGCGTCGCGAGCCGGGGGATCATTGTCGCGGCAAGCACTTCGTGTGTTCCAGCCTTGGCCAGAGCCACGGCCGGTGAAGCACCAACCCGCGGCAGCACGAGCAAGCGAAACGCGACTACCCCGACAAGGAGAACCAGTCCCACAAAGCTCAGCCAACGGACGATCACATAGGCCGGTGCTTCGACGTCCATTCCCGACGCAGCTGTTGGTTCGACATTTGGCCTGGCTGGAATCGCCGTCGTGGCTCCTTCCGGCGGTGCGGTCACCGCGGCTGCGGTGCCCGTAACGCCTCCAACCGCCTTGATCGTGAAGGAGAAGCTCCCATTCGACGGATGCCCGTCGTCGGCTGCCACGGTGCGCCACGTCAATGTGTAATTTCCCGGAGCCAACGCATCATCGACCGTCGCCATCACAGAGACCGATGTGCCCGGGACCGCCGTCACTTTTCCCAGGTGAATGATGCGTCCGTCTGCGGCTGTGAGAGTGACAGTGGTCAACGCGGCTTCGGGTGCTTCGCTAAACCACAGTTGAATCATGTGTGGAGCTGTGGTGATCCTCGCTCCGGCCGAAGGCACGCTCTTTACGAGATGAGCATGCGCGAATGCTGCGCGCGGCGCGACGATCAGGACGACCGAAGCGAGCAGTCCGAGCACCCGAGGGGTTGTCATTTGACCGCTCCCGGCATGTCATCCATGCCGTGCATGCGCTCTTGCATGTGGCCTTGCATGTGCGACGGAGTCTGCGGCTTCGCCATCTGCATACCCATGTGCATTGCACCTGGCCGCAGGCGCAGAAAGATCGTAGCTCCAACAGGCGTGCGCGTTCCGTAGGTGTCTTTCAGTACGGACGGTACCATATTGGCCGTACCAGCCACACCGAGTCCGAGACTACCACCGTATACATTTGCGATTTCGCGCACATACCCCAGAGTCAACTCGCCGACGTCGTACCGGATCGGCGACGACGGGTCCATTAGTGCGAGGATGCCAGCGCTTGCCCCCTGTGTGAGCGGGGGCGGAGGTGTCGTTGTGGATGACGTTGGGAGATCTTCCGGCCCTTTCTGCACGAACTCCGCCCGCCCGAAAACGGTGTTGCGTTGATCGAGCGCGAGATTGCTTTCAGCCAGGAGACTGTTGGAGAGACTGCTCGCGCCAGCGTGCTTGTTCGCTCCGTAGATGAACGTGCTGGCCCAATTACCGGACACGCCAAAGGGTCGTCCGTACAGTACCGAAGCGCTGATACGATGCAACGATTCTTCGGGGTGCAACTGTTCCGGGCTCTTGAGGTACGCATAAGATCCCGAGACACTCCAGTTCTCGGTCGGGTTTACAGTGAGGCGTCCTGCATACGAGTCCAGGCTGCGTCCATTGTAGTCGAAGTTGGTGCGAATCTCATCCGGCTCGCGGCCGTTGAAGATCGATCCTTCCAGCCGCACTGTGCGCGTGTAGATGCCGCCAGTGATCACTCCGAAAGAGATGTGCGTTGCATCCTGCCAGTGATGGCCTATAGGTGCGAGTGGATCGTTCTGGGCGCTCGGGCGGTGAGGAAAGGCAACGGGTCCGATTGCAGGCTCACCCACTGGCGCGGCGTAAAAAGAGACCGCGAGGTTGTCGCCGATGGTGTGCTCGTACAGCGCCGCGATCTCCATGAAGAGATCGTGCGGATGCTGACGATCGTAAAGCGATTGGCCACGGTACGACTCACCCGATTGCAACAGCAATGGATAGCCGCGTGAGCCAACGGTGAACGGTTCGGCGCTCATCATACCGCGCAGGTTGAGACGACCGCCCGCGAGATCGTGCCCCGCCATGATCATCCCCCAATTCACGCTGCCGAACTGCTTGTCACCGCGCTTGGTGCCCTGGTCGTCGTACTGCAGAAACGCAAGACCGTGCAACATCACGTCCCAGCCACCCAACGTCGTGTGCGACGCGTGCATCGTTGTCGCGTCCGGCACCCACGATGTACCCGAGCCCATGCGCTGCATGGGGATGCCGAGTGGTGCCGAGCCAGTCGACATCCCGGGCATAGAAGAGCTTCCCGTATCGTTCGGTGCCGACATTCCCTTCATGCCGCTCATTCCTTGCATCGGGGATGTTTTGGTCGAGCTATCCCGTGCGGGTTTGTGGTGAGCGGAATCAGTCTGTGCAGCGTGACCATGTTGTGCCGACGCCGAAGCAGCAGTCACGACTGTAGCAATGCTGAACGCGATTGTTGTAACGATCGGTGTGACCAGGAGTGTGCGCACACGCCTGCTCGATCGGTTGAATGGCGGTGTGATGAGTGTGGAAACCGCCGCTGATATGAGCGACATCTATAAGATCCGGAAGCAATCGTCGCGGAGCTATTGCCGTGACGATCATGTGGTCGAAGAAGGCGAAGCAATGCCCGACTTGCTCGGTACGAATGCGTGCATATGTGCATGCGCAGACGCGAGCGGTTATAAGGCAGTCGAACCGAACAGCTTTTTTGATTGTGGTGCCGGAAGGCACCTTGGAGTCGGCGCCAACTTTGGGCGACTCAGATCACCGCGTGATCGCGGCGGCTACAACGCCTGGTACTTAAGCCTTCGGAGGGGGCGGTTCCGGCGCTATGGCCAATGCGATCGGCAAATCGGCGTACGTCAGATGCACTGATGCCACGATCGGCGTTACCGGCTGCAGGAAAGCCACGATTGCCGGAAGCGCGACTGCGCTACACCCAGCAATGGCAGGGCAGCAGTTGGTGCCGGCAGGATTGCGATGCGGCGGCTGCGGGTGCTGTTGCTGCGTGTGTTGTCCCTGTGCGTCGCCAGATCGATCAGTCGTGGCAGACGTGTCACAATGCAACTCGGCACGCGCCGCAGTATATGAATCGGCTGATCCCGGCTGTCCCATCGGCGCGCAGGATGTGCTGATACCCGTCAAGGCGGGAACCAGCAAAGCGCCGAGCACGATCCGAAGGATGCGGCGGGTCATATGAGGCAATCTAATCGACAACTTGCGGACCATCGGCGGATCCGCCGAGTGGAGCAACCTGGTCGCCGGTATCCTGTCCCTGAGCGTTCCACTGGGACCCATACGGGAGCGGTGTGGAGATGAGCGAGTTCGCTGTTGTCAAGCCACCATGTCCGCGCCAAGTACAAGGAGTACGACAGCGACAATGTTGCGAAAGACACGCTCCGGAATCCGGCGCAATAGACGTACGCCGAGCAGTGTGCCGGTGAGAGTCCCCAGAGTCGCAATGAGGATCAGCGTCCAGATCTGCGCGATCTCCTGCGCCTGAGTTGCGAAGTACACTGGCATCCTTGCTGCATCGACAACCAGCCCGATCGCGGTAGCCGTTGCGACGAACGCCTGCTTATCCACATCGAAGCCCAGGAGCGCTGCAGACCGAATGCCACCCTGATTGCCCACCATGCCACCGAAGAGGCCAGAGACGGCGCCGGCAATCCATGCAACAGCACCATGAAAATGCATACGCCGCGCGAGGCCGGAGAGCTCACTCAAGCCGACGAACATCAGTATCGCACCGAAGACTATCGAGAGCACGCGGTTATTGGCGAACGAGTGCAGCAGCGCTCCGACTAGACCGCCAGCTGCACTCATTATCCCGAAATTGACGAGCACACGTCTATCAACATGTGCGCGAAGGCGCCAGAATCTGAATGCGGTCGCGAAGACGTGGGGGATCGAGATAGCGGCCACGGCGAGCTGCGTGCCTACGCGGACGGCCAGGAGCGGCGTGAGCAAGCTTCCGATACCGAAACCAACGACCGATGCAACGGCGCCCGCCAGGAACGCAGCTATAGCCAGAACAATCTGGAACGTCATGTGGGACCCCAATGCGCGAGCAGCAGGTTTTCCGCGCCATCACACATACTTGAAGAGGCGCATGAAACCGTAATCCATGTGCAGAGTCTGATGGCAATGGAACAACGTCGGTCCCCGATTGTTGGCGACAAAATCCACGTCGACTGCGCCAAACCCTGGGACGACAACGGTGTCTTTCATCACGCCAGAGGTAGCCTTGCCGTTCACGCTCACGACTTCGAACGTGTGCCGGTGCAGATGCACGGGATGCGGGTCGTCGGCCAGATTCTGGAAAGCGAGACGATACCTGCGCCCCTCATGGATCTCTATCGGCGTGCTGTGCTCGAAGAGTTGGCCATTGATCGTCCATTGGTTGAAGCCATCCTTGCCGCCATTGATCTTGCCGAGCTTCATGGGGATCGTCTGGCCCGGCGCCGGCACAGCACGTGATGCACCGAATTGTGTGTAGTCCCATGCAGCTTTGGGCGGCGCGATCCAACGTGGCGCGCCACTCGCTCCCGCGTACTCAACCACGATGCCCATACCATCGCGACGATCATCGTCGTGGGGTGTTCCGAGAACCCAGACGCCTGGACGGTTCATCTCGACGATTGCATCGATCCGCTCGGCGACCCCAAATGCAAGCACGCTCACCTTCTTCGGTGTGGGGACCGGATTGCCGTCCAGCGCGACGACTTCGAACTGATGACCTGGCAAGGCGAGCTGAATGTTCTCGGTCGCACTCGCGTTCAAAATACGGAACATCACGCGCTGGCCTTGCTTCACACGCACCGGTTCGCCATGGCCGAGTGATTTGCCGTTGATCGAGAAGGACTTGTAGCCGACCTCGTAACCGTTGGGCTTGGGATCAGGCGATGGCTTGGGGACAGATCCCTGTGGCCAGACCTCCGCATCGGTTCCCATCTCTTCCGCGCCAAAGAATGGTTCCCACTCGTGAGTTGCGAGGAACACTTCCTGGTCGTATCCGCCAGGCTCGTTCGCTGGTTCGATGTAGACGATCCCGAACTGTCCCGTGTACATGCCGCGGTGTGTATCCGAGCCGGAGAACGCGTGGGTGTGTATCCAGCGCGTGCCTGCCGGTTTGGGTGTGAGCGTGTAGCGCCGCAATCCGTGGGGCGGCACGAACGGTGTTCCCTCTTCGTGCGCCCCGTCAATCTCGGAAGGAATGATTTGTCCGTGCCAATGCACCAACTCGGGCGTATCGGTGTCGTTGATGAGTTGCACGGATACCGGTTTCCCCTCGCGAAGCCGAATTACAGGAGCTGGGACGCTGCCGTTGTAGCCCACGGTGCTGATGATGTGATCCGGTGCAAGCTCGACCAGCACGGGTGCGATGCGGATCGTGACATCGGCCGGTGCCGATGATTCGGCACCCGAATTCAATGCTGAGCCCGTGTCAGCGGCTGTCTGTACGCTGTTCCCGGATTGACGATCGGTCGAACAGCCGCTTACGAGCAGTCCCGCGCCGGCTGCCATGCTCGCCCGGAGGAAATTCCTTCGCGTCGTGCTCGCGGTGTCCTTCGTAGTGCTGTTGCTCATTGCTTCATTCACCTTTCCGTTTCGTTGATACTGGTTGATGTTGTGTGTTGCGAGCTGCCCGGAACAGCCTGTAATGCGGATTGGCCCGAGCGACGTGCGCGTGCGGACAGCATGGCATCTACAGACCACACCCCAGCGCCCGCTACGAGCAGGAAGAGAAGTCCCATGAGCATTGCGTAGTCCGTACGCGCTTCCGCTTCCATTGGCCAGAAGCCCTTGGATACGAGGATTGGGATCTTCGTCGTGATGATCGCGACCGTGATGTCGATGAGGAGCGGTACCGTCGCCAGCCGAGTGAGCAAACCAACAAGCAGCAGGACGCCACACACTATCTCCACTGCGCCC
>Ga0157370_10004897_pt1 | contig 15177 bp, 4 predicted proteins | sample C35metaG_FD_113463 | JGI IMG/M metagenome (GOLD analysis project Ga0157370, IMG submission 113463) | Corn rhizosphere microbial communities from Kellogg Biological Station, Michigan, USA - C3-5 metaG | ecosystem: Host-associated > Plants > Roots > Rhizosphere > Soil | place: USA: Michigan...
AGCTTCTGGAAGCCTTAGGATATACTCTAAAAAACTTAGAAAAAACCTCTCATGCAACGTTTGCATTGAGAGGTTTTATTTTTTTAGAACGCATCGAGAATCACTGAAAATATACATGTTATTGTTTAATACGAAGTGCTGATGATGTGAGATCAGGAATTCTTTATTGAGATCGGTGAAAACAATTATCGTTTCGGCAAAAGATATTGCTGTAGGTCAATTACGGTTATAGACCGCTGATTCTACATTGATGAAGGAACTTAATACTGTTTATCCTTATCTATTCTGGTAAAAACGAAAGATAAAGCACAATTCAAAAATTGGCTGGAACTAAGACTTCAGGAAAAAAAGATGTGAAGTTCGAATACAGAATAATAAAAATTATCGCAGCTATTTTTCGAAATTCATATTGTTGAGTTTAAATAAAAGATGCCCTATGGAAATTGTGAATTTTTATCTCATAATTGCGTCTATTTCTTAAAAAAATTAATGCAACTGTATATTTTGGTTGTTTTCATTACTTGTAATGGTTGAAAATCGACTAATTTTTTAATTCGGTGATTAGTTATTTAGAACAACAGTAATTGAAAGTTTTTTACACTCATTTTAATACGATAATCATTGTTTATAACTAAAAATTGAGCAAAATTAGTATATATCTGATTATAATAGATAATAATTATTGATTTTTAGAATATGCTTATTGTGCTGGCAATGAGTGTATATTATAGATATTGAAACCATAAAAAATAGCTTTGTGATAAATATTCATAATTAACACTTTTTTTTAATTAGTTTATTGGTTTTCAAAGTTTTGTGTATTTGATAATTAACGTTTTTTTTTATATGTTTTTACTAATTACCAGGTTAATTAAGAGTATTTAATATATTTCTAAAATTAATTTAAATATCTTAGTTTCCCAAGTTATGTTAAATTAAGATTGTTTAATTAATAATGATTATTTAAATCATTTTGCTAATATTTTAATTTTTAGATAAACATTTAAAAGTTTGTTTTGACTGAAGAATTTTCTGTATTTATAAAAACTGAAACATGATAAAAAAAACGATTCTCTTGAAATTTTTGCTTCGTCAAATATTTCTCCTTTCCCTCCTCTCATCAGGTATAGTCTATGCTCAAACCGGACCAAATGACGATTTTGATGGAGACGGAATTATTAATTCCGTAGATATTGATGATGATAATGATGGCGTTCCCGACGCAGTTGAAAGCCCAGCGTGTTTTTATAATGTCAACGAGTGGAATACACTCGCAAAGCCTACTCTCAACGGCGTAACCATTACTTCTGCATTGACGACATCGACAGGTAATTTTGGACAATTAACAGATAATGTAAATAATGTGACAGCTGTTACATTCACCGCTGGTCAGGCCATTCAAAATGCCAATGTCTATCTGTTTACATTTGCAAAATCGGTAAGATTAGATGCTTTGTATTTGAAATTCAACACAGCAACTCAGTTTGCCGGAACCACCAAGATACAGGGTTCCAATACCAACAACGGTTCGGATTGGGTGGATCTGTCGGCCCCAATAGCTGTGACTGCTGGAAGCAATACGACAGTTAATGGTGGTGTAGGCGTAGCTGCTTCCATTAAATATCCGGTAACGCTTAATGCGACCACGGCATACAGATATATTAGAATTACAGGTGCGGTGCCTTCTAATATCGCAGCCCAAAATGCTTCCGAAGTTTATTTTGATTTTAATGTTACCTCGTACGTTGCTTCTTTCTACCCAAAGGGAACCTGTACGGATGCCAATATCGATGGTGATGGTATTTTACCGCATTTTGATTTAGATAGCGATGGCGACGGTTGCAGTGATGCTTATGAGGCAGGCGCTACAATAAATACAGCTACTAATTACCAGTTTCCATACGTAGATTCTAATGGTGATGGTTTGGTAAATGCCGTAGATTCTGATGGAGATGGAATTGTAAATTATACCTCTAGCTATAACTATTATGCCACAGCTTCATACTTTAAAGCTTGTGCAGATACCGATGGCGACGGTATTTTAGATATAAACGATCTTGATGATGATAATGACGGTATTCCTGACAAAGTAGAATGTCCGTCACTTTTGGCAAATATGGCAGCTAATGGCGGTTTTTCGGGAACGGCAGATAGTTTGCCAAACTGGTATATGGGCTTTACTTCTACTGCACTTCCTATTACAGATACCTTTACACCTACCGTCACCCCAATTACAAATACTGGAAATGTTTATAATTATGGAATTGGCGGAGGAAATCAGGTGAATTCTCCATTAACAGGAGGGTTGTTTGATCTGTATGAAAATGGAAATCCGGCGACCGGCCTTCAGTATGTTTTGCAGGAACATGATCCTCAAAGACCTGTCGTTAATAAATTGCCTAACGCTTTAATCGCAGGTGTTCCATATCAATTTACTTTTGATTTAGGAAACCGAGGGACGGGATCTGCCAATACATATATTGTTACGTTGTACAATGCAGATACTCAAATGCCGGAGAAAATAATATTGTCAGGAGTTCTAAATACATTGCCAGCATATACTAGCTCACCAAGCTATGTTAATTTTACAGGTAGTTTTATTCCAAACTCGTCAGCAAATTACTATTTATTATTTTATCCTTCAATTTCAGGAGGTGTAAATGACGATTTTGTTATCGACAGAGTGGCGGTCGCTGGTGCATCTACAAGTGCTTGTGATACCGATGGGGATGGAATACCGAATTTCCTGGATCTAGATAGTGATGGTGATGGATGTTCAGATTTGTCAGAAGCAGGTGTTAGTCCTTTGACCGACCAGTTTACGCCAAGTACTACAAATAATTTTGGAGGAAGCTATGGGATAAGCAACCCGACAGGAAGTCAACTAAATCCTGCAGCAGCGGATGTGAACAATAACGGATTAAACGATTCTGTAGAAAATGGTACATCAGGAAATGTAAATTATATCTCTTACTATAATTATTATGCTTTGTCAGCAAGCATTAATCTTTGCTCCGATTTCGATAATGATGGTATCGTTGATTTTTATGATATAGATGACGACAATGATGGGGTACTTGATGCAACAGAAAGTCCTTCTTGTTTTTATACACAGGCTGAAGCAACAAAAATTAGTTCAGTAACGTCAGAGCTTACACAGTTTTCTCCCTATGTTATTACTAGCTCATATGATAACAATGTTGCTACGCAATCTGCCTTTGATACAGGTCAAAATTGGATAGGGAGGTCTGTTTTCGACATATTATTACCTGTTCCAATTGCTATTACGTCTATAAATTTTGATGTAGCGAACTGGGCTTTTTCTGCAAATACTTCTTCTACCTTTAAATTACAAGGTGGTGATGGTACAAATTGGGAAGACCTATCGTCTCCCATTGCTAATAACATAGTTGCAGATTTCAGTATTAATAATACTTTGCATGTTGGAAAACCGTATGCGCGATATAGAATAGTTGGAGTAGCAGGTACAAGTTCTTATGTTGGTGTAAGCGAGATCACATTTACACCTTACCAATACGTTGCTTCGCAGTATCCCAAAGCATCTTGTATAGGAGTAGATACAGATGGAGATGGTATTCCAAATCACCATGATCTGGATAGCGATGGCGACGGATGCAGCGATTCTGTAGAAGCCGGAAATACGATATTTACGAACAACAATATCACTACTTTTAATACTGGTGCTGATGCTAATAGCAACGGACTGCTCAATCAGTTTGAAAGTTCTACAACTACTGGAACTATCAATTATATATCAACCTATACGGATTTTGCAACTAATGCAAATTTAAGCGCCTGTTTAGATAGTGATGGAGACGCAATGCCTGATGTTACCGATATAGACGATGATAACGACGGCGTATTGGATGCTGTAGAAAGTCCTGGCTGTTTCTATACTGCTGCTGAAGCGGGAACAATAGCAACAGTATCTACTCCATTGCCAAATGATGATGGCGTCAATGTAAATTTACCTTTCATACATGACGGAGTTATTACATCTGTAACAGCCAGCAATAATGTTATTACTGTTAATCAGTCGGTAAATGGGTCTATTATCTATAATATTGAGTATCCTACTGCAGTGAAACTTACCAGTATTTCTCATTACGGAACTACTTTCGGTACGAGTGCCACTGCTAAAATACAAGGTTCAAACGATAAAATTATATGGGATGAATTGATGACGGCGGCAACAGCAGCTACGGCAACGAATCCTAAAACCTTTACCGTTAATAATAATACCGCAAACAGCTATCGCTACTACCGTATTGTAAAAGTTGCAGGAACAGATACTCCGGCTATTACGACGTATGAAGTTTCCGGTGTACAAAATACTGTGGGATACATTCCATCTGCACACCCGAAACCAGCATGTATTAATGATTTGGATGGCGATGGTATACCCAACCATAGAGATTTAGATAGTGACGATGACGGCTGTAGCGATTCTGTAGAAGCAGGAAACACCGTATTCACCGCTAACAATACAACGACCTACAATACGGGAACTGATGCCAATAACAACGGATTGCTTGATCAGTTTGAAAGTGCTACAACTCCGGGAACAATTAACTATACATCTACCTATGTAATATTTGCAACTGATGCAGCTGTAAGTGCTTGTTTGGATAGTGACGGTGACGGTGTAGTCGATATTGTAGATATAGATGATGATAACGACGGTATTCTTGATGTAATTGAACAAAACTGTACAACAGGCACGGCGGTAACAGTTACAGCTTTAGATGGCAGCGCTACAGGAGTTACTGCAGTTACAGATGATCATCAAGTTACTTTAAATGAGGCTAGTACGGGGTATAGGATCAGTTTTCCGTATGGATATTTAGGTTTTAAAATTCTGATTTGGTCAATTGATACAGGTAATGAATTTACATTTTCAGCCAAATTAAAAGACGGAACTATCGTTGGACCTATTGATATGGATTTATTTTTCAATACAGCTGATCCAAGATGGGTATCTCGCTGGACGGCTAAAGGATATCCAGGTTCTGATCCTACTAATTTTAGTACTCAACTTGGTGAATATATAGGAAATCCATTTAATTCTGGAGATACTTATTATAAATCAGCAAGTGGCAAAGCTTGGGGAGCATTAAGCACTGTCTTGCCTCAGGCAACATATTCTAATCCTATTGTAGAAATTATAATGAATATGGATGCTGGCTCATCAAATATGCTCCTCGAAATTGAGCCAGTAATTCCTGTCCCATATTGTGACGACATTGACACAGACAACGATGGTATTCCAAACCGATTAGATCTCGACAGCGATGGCGATGGTTGTCCGGATGCTGTAGAAGCGGGAACGGCAACTCAGGCGGGTGCAGGAAACACCTCAGCAGGAACTTTAGTAAACACAAGCGGTACACAAACAGGGGTAGCCAACGCTATTGTAGGTAATAATACTCCTGCAGCCTATGGCACAAACGGATTCTACTCTGGTATTGAAACAAATGACACCTTATCTGCTGCATATATCGGTATATATAGCTATAATCAATATGCAATTGTAAGCACTTTAAATTTATGTACAGATACTGATGGTGACGGAATAATCGATCTTAATGATATAGATGACGACAATGATGGTATTGCAGATGCCGTTGAAAGTCCGGCTTGTTTTTATACCGCTGCGGAAGCTAATACTATCACAAATGTTACTTCTCCGCTTAATGCAGCTGCCGGAGATCCTACAGCAAATACAGAGATTGCTACTTTACATAATGGTAATACATCTGATGCTAATCCTTATAATTTTGTAAGCCAATCGGTAGCATCGGGAGCGACGATCTTTACAGTTACTTATCCAACACCGGTTACTTTAAGTTCTCTTACTGTTACCCAGATTGCAAGCGGCATGTCTACTAATGCCAGTACGTTTGGAAAGCTATATGGCTCTGTTGATGGGGTAAGTTATATTTTACTGACAAGCGGTAATGGGATTGCACTAAACACCACTTCGGTAACTTTTGCCAATGCTGTGACTACTCCGTACAGATATTACCAGATCAGATCTGTAGGTACAGTAGCGGCAGGTAACACTGCAGCTTTCAATACAGGAACTGCAGGTATTCAGGAAATATCGTCTGTTATAGCTGTTACACCTGCCTACCTTGCTTCAGCTCATCCTAAACCTGGAATATGTTCTGTAGATACCGATGGTGATACCATTCCGAATCATTTGGATCTGGATAGTGATGGCGATGGGTGTTCAGATTTGGCAGAGTCAGGAGTGAGTCCTGCAACTGATATCATTACACCGTTGTTGACCAATAATGCTGGTGGAAGCTATGGGATTGCCAACCCGAACGGTAGTCAGCTAAATCCTACTGCTGCGGATGTTAATAATGACGGTTTGAATGACAGTGTTGATGCTGATCTAAACAGCATCACCAATTATACTTCTACTTATTCTAACGCCATTAATGCAGCAATAGCATCTTGTACGTTATTCTGTTACAGACCTGCCGTTTTATCAGGAACAGTTTTAAGCACTCCACAAGGGATCACTTCGTTACACCGAGCGGGGGCAGATGCTGATAACTGGCCAATGGTAAGAAAAGGGGCATGGACGGCTTTGGAAGCCAAAACAAAAGGTTTTGTACCTAATAGATTGACAATTGCTCAGATTAATCTTATTCCGGCAGGTGATCTGAGAGAAGGAATGATGGTATATAACATCAGTTCAGATTGTCTATACATTAATACCGACGGAACGCCGACTGGCTGGAAATGCTTTAATACACAGGCTTGCCCGGATTAATAGTAATTTATTAAATTTAAAACACACAACTAAATGATAATACTCAATAACATCATAACTTCAGCAGCAGTACTCCTTATGAGTACGCTGTTGATTCCTGCTCAGGTGGCAGTAGGGAAGGGATCGGTACAAAACAGTTCTATTTCCTTAGAATTCGGAAACGAAAACCGGGGCATGATACTTCCCTGGGTAACCAATACAGGTGCTGTTTCTGGCGCCGTTGAAGGAACTGTAGTCTATGACCTTTCTGATCACAAAGTGAAAACAAAAAATATATCAGGCTGGAAAGATCTCTCAATAGACCTCACCGGTACCACGATAGATCCTTTAAACTCTGCTGTAGATCTTGCAACCATACAGAATAATGTAACGACAGAAAACCTTGATGCGGTGGTAAGAATCGGTACACCGACAGCAACACCGGGAATATTGGTTTTAGAAGATACCAACAAGGCGATGATTCTTCCCAGAGTTGCAAGCCCGCATCTTAATATTATTAATCCTGCACCGGGAATGATGGTCTATGATACCACTGCCAAACAGCTTGCTGTTTTCAACGGTACAGTATGGAGCTTCTGGAAGCCGTAAGATATCTTTACAAAACTTAAAAATACCTCTCGTGCAGACTGCATGAGAGGTATTCTTTTTTTTAAGTGCATTGAGAAATCAACATTATATGCTGATCATAAAGTCTTTGTATTTCTTTGCTAACTGAAATAGAAGATTCGACGAAGTCAAATGCCTTTATTTAACTTAAAAAGCACATTCATTATAAAAACATTGTCTACCCTTGCGATAAAAAAGCAAAAGCTTCTGCCTGTTTTCGAAAACCAATGATTCTAAATGCGCATGCGTAATGCATTATCAGTTGAGCTAAAAGCTTCAATATCCGACCTATATATTTAAAAGCTTGACTAATACACTCCGTTATTTGAGTAAAATACCCAAACATCAGACCTAAATGCTCAAAGGTTTGAGTTAAAAGCTCAAGTGTTTAAGCTGACAGCTTAAACACTTGAGCTCAATGCTGGAATGTCGGAGTAAAAAGGTCGGGTTACAACAATTATATGCCGCCAGCCTTGTTTTCTAAAGAGGCTTTGCCTCGGGGGAAACGTTTGCTTAGGTCTTCAGCAATGGTTTTGGCTTCCGCATCTCCTGCTCTGGCGGCCAATTTTACGCTGCCATAGTAATAAAGAGCTTGCACGTAGGCTTCGTGCCCGGTAAGCATGATCGTATCTTTCATCATTTCACCTACCTGTTGAGATACCGCATACAATGGCAATAAAGCCTGGTTGGCAATGTAATCTTTTTTGCACTCTTGCGCATCCATCATCGTAGGGACAAATTTGGGGTTGGCTATCGTGTATTCGATAACTTTGTTGACGAAAGCAACGCTTTTATCACTCATTTTAGGAAGCGTTTTTCGTTCTTCTACCGTCATGTTTCCCATGTAGGGAGCTAGCAGATCTTTAATCTCCTGAAACTTTGAGCTTACTTGTGTGATAATTTCCTGAGGAATTTCTACACTGATTTGATTTTTAGACATCATTTATTGTTTTTAAAGTGTTTTTATATTAAGAAGTTAATATACCACAATGTTGAAAAATAATCGACAAGAAATAGAGAACAGCAGAATATTAATTGAGGAATAGATTTGTGTTTTTGTGTTTATCAAATGTAATAAAAATTATAAATAGAAAAATAAATAGGATCATTTTTTTGAATAATAAATTCAGGAACGTCTCTTCACATATTTAAAAGATGACTCAGTTAATTGTAAGAAAAAGTAGTAAGAAGTACTAAGATAATGTGCTTTTCGGTATTTGAATTTTTTGTGAAATTATCGTAATTTCTGAGTGAAATGCACAAGTTGATATTAGGTATATTTAATATGTTGTGTGCAAAATAAGTTATTAATTTTAATATTTTTAAGTATTAATATTGAAATTATTTAAAATTTATATACTTTTGTTAAAGAATATTTGTTTATTGATGTAGTATTTAATATTACTGAATTATCAATATTAAACAAGTATTTTAAGGAAATAACAATCTTAAAAAAACACAAATGATGAAAAAAACTATCCTCTGGAGATTTTTGTTTTGCCAAATATTTCTCCTTTCCTTCCTCTCATCAGGCATAGTCTCTGCCCAGACGGGTCCGAATGACGATTTTGATGGAGACGGAGTTATTAATTCCATTGATATTGATGATGATAATGATGGTGTACCGGATGCAATAGAAAGTCCGAACTGTTATTATACAGCAAACGAATGGAATACTTTAGCAAAACCTACTGTCGGTGTAAGCGTTACTTCTGATCTTACAACGGTTTCAGGTCTGGGTAATTTCGCAGCGTTAGGAGATAATAATAATACCGTAAATGCTGTACAATTTGTAACAAGCCCTACCCAAACTCAAAATAATAAGGCATTGTTTACAATGACGTTCTCTGTGCCTGTACAATTAGATGCTTTTTATATTAAAAAATCGAGTGCAGTTCAGATATCTGGCGGAAACCTTATGTTTGAAGCCTCCAATGATGCTGCTACATGGACTCCTTTATTTAGTGCGGCCAGTAATCCTCTTGATGCTACCAATACCACTGTAAACGGAGGTGTATCGCTTACCAATTCCAATAAATTTGCAGTAGGAATAAATGCTGGTAAATATAAGTACTATCGAATCCGCGGAACTACAGCTAATAATGTACTGGCTGGCATTGCTACCGAATTTTATTTCGATTTTAACACTGCTGCTTATGTTGCTTCCTTTTATCCAAAAGGATCTTGTGCTGATGCAAATATCGATAATGATGGTATTTTACCACATTTTGATCGGGATAGTGATGGCGATGGTTGTTCAGATGCTTTTGAAGCTGGCGCCACTACCAATATGTCTGCTAATTATCAATTCCCTGATGTAGATGCCAATAATGACGGGCTGGTGGATGCTGTTGATCCAGATGGTGATGGGATTGTAAATTATATCTCCAAGTATTCTGCTTATTCGCTTAATAAGAACGTTAATGCCTGTTCAGATTCGGATGGTGACGGTGTACGGGATGTTATAGATGTTGATGATGATAATGACGGTATATTAGATAAAACAGAATGTCCAAATGCCTATACAAACATGGTCAAAGACGGAGGATTCGCCACTGCTTCGCCTCAAAACTGGTATTTGAGCACTGCGCCTTATGCTCCGCCTGGTTTGAATGTAAATACTTATAGCGGAACCAATGCAAATTCTCAATTAACAAGTGGTTTATTTGCAGAGTTGGGTGATGATAATTCAAATACTGGATTGCATAATATTGTGGTAGAAGCTGCTGCTTCTGCCGTGTACCGATTTGACGAGCCATTTATTCCGGGTGTTCCTTATAATTACTCGTTTGATTTAGGAAACAGAGCTTCTGGTTCCACGTATGATTATATTGTCCAGCTTTACAACGCTACGACAGGAATGGTAGAGCTTACACTTCAGCAGGCAGATATGAGTACTCTTCCTGCATATGGAAGTAATCCTTCATACAAGACGCTCTCCGGAACATTTACAGTGAGTCAAAACGCCCAATATTATTTGTTATTCACTGCCGAAGCATCTGGTGCCGGCGGGGCTGAACGTGATTTTCTTATTGACCGTGTAGCTGTTGTAGGAACTTTAGGAAACTCGAATATTTGCGATACCGATGGGGATGGAATTCCTAATTATCTTGACCTCGACAGTGATGGTGATGGATGCTCAGATTTGGCAGAATCAGGAGTAAGTCCTGTTACTGATGTGAGTACTCCGGCATCTGTAAATAATAATGTAGGAAGCAGTTATGGTATTGCCGTAAATAAATTGACAGGAAGCCAGCTAAATCCTAACGGTATTGATTTAAACAATGATGGTTTAAATGACAGTGTAGATCCTGATCAAAATGGAAATCCTAATTACAACTCTACTTATAACCCTTATGCGATAGGGTCTAATTATGCAGCCTGTGCTGATACAGACGGGGATACCATATTAGATATTAATGACATTGATGATGATAATGATGGGGTATTAGATGCTGTGGAAAGCCCTGCTTGTTTTTATACGGAAACGGATGCGAAAATGATAGCCAGTATCAGATCTGATTTAAACATAGAGACTACACTCAGACCATTTGAAAACGCAATAGATGGAGTAAACTCCACATCAAGTTATACAGGCGTAGCGACAGGCCAAAACTCTGAAGGAAAAGCAGTATATGAAATTTCGCTTTCTTTACCTACTGCCGTAAGCAACATACAGTTTGATATGTATAATCTTGCTTTTGGCAATGCTAATGTAACCTTTATGTTGCAAGGTTTTGATGGATCAATCTGGGTGAATTTGGAAACTACAGCTTCGACTAGAACCGTGGTTAATGCAATTGAAACTTTTACAAATTCATTGCACCCTACCGTAAAATATATAAAATATCGTGTATTAGGGATAAATGATACTGCTGCAGCAAATAACAGCACAGGCTATGCAAGGGTACAAGAAATATATCTCGTATTGAATAACTACATTCCATCTGAATACCCTAAACCAACATGTACTAACGATCCTGATGGGGACGGTGTACCCAACCACAGAGATTTAGATAGCGATGGTGACGGATGTAGTGATTCTGTAGAAGCCGGAAATACAGTTTTTACCAACAATAATACGACCACCTTCAATACCGGAGCAGATGCCAATAACAACGGATTGCTCAATCAGTTTGAAAGTTCTACCACTGCCGGAACCATCAATTATATTTCAACCTATACTGATTATGCAACCAATGCAGCAATAAGCGCTTGTTTGGATAGTGATGGAGACGCCGTTCCTGATATTACCGATATAGACGATGATAATGATGGGGTGCTTGATACAATAGAACAATTTTGTAGAACAGAGAGTAGTGTTAAAATTACCGGCACTAATACAACGGTTATTGATAATAATGAATTTAGCTATTATGAAAACAACGATCAGGTAATTATTGATTTCCCTTATTCTTTTCAAAAGTTTAATGCGCTTTTTTGGTCAGTAGACTACCTGGATAATTTCACTGTTTCGGTAAAATTAGATGATGGAACATTGGTAGGACCATTAGACGGCAGAGTCTTTTATAGTACCAGTGACCCAAGCTGGATTACCCGATGGACGACAAAGGGGTATCCTGTAGCCGCTTCAAATGTGAATTGGACTCAGCTATTAGGAGAATATATTGGAACACCATTTAATACGGGAGATGTTTTTTATACTTCTCCAATTACTAATAATTTATCTAAAGCATGGGGAGCAGTAGAGTTCACTATTCCGCAGGCAACTACAACTAACGGAATAGATAAGATCATTTTGACAATCAAGCCGGGAATAGGTACCACTGCTTTTGCAGAAATAGAACCATTGAATATATTGAAAACATGTACCGATATAGATACCGATAATGATGGCATTCCTAACCGTTTGGATTTGGATAGCGATGGCGATGGCTGTCCGGATACTAAAGAAGCGATTCTTTATAACCACTCAACGGAAGCATCTGTACCCGGGACTGTTAAGAACGGTAGTGGAGGAGCAGTAACTTCTACCACTCCTAATGTTCCCAATGCAATGGTGCCGGGACCTTATGGCAGCAACGGTTTCGCTGATGCTTTACAATCTCCCTCCAATCCTGATGCGTATAAGCATGTGTATACTTACCAATTTATTGCTGACGCTGCAGATGTGAGTGCTTGTGACAATAAATTTTTGATGGATATCGATACTGATGATGACGGGATTCCGGATGCGGTAGAATCACCTTCTTGCTTTTATACAGAAGCGCAGGCTATGGATATTACTGAAGCAGTAACTTCAGACTTTACATGGGCAACAGCTAATCCGCTTTCAAATACTTATGATAATAATACAGCAACAACCAATTATGGGGCAGTGACTCCAGCAGTGAGTATTCAGAATAAAGCACTGATTACTTTTGATCTGCCGGTCATTGATGCGGCACTCATCGATAATGTAAAATTGATTACAGGTAATGGTTTTGGTACTGGAAAATGGAAGTTGCAAGGCTTGGACATTGATACTAATACATGGGTAGATCTATCTGATCTAGCAGGACAGGCGATGAATTCAGCAAGTAATCCTACCACTTTTACATTTATCAATACGTTACATGCAACTACAATATATCATTCTTACAGAATTATAGGGGTTGATAATGTAAATGTTGTCAATAATGCCCGATTAATAGAATTCACGATTCAATATAAAAACTATAACCCTTCTCTGCACCGTACCAAAATGGGATGTAATTCTGACAATGATGGCGATGGTGTTCCCAACTATGTAGACCGAGACAGTGATGGTGATGGTTGCCCGGATGCTGTAGAAGCAGGTATTGATAAAGCTTTATTAGTTCCGGCTAATTTCTTTAATGCAGGAGGTAGTGTTCCGGGAACTCATGTTATTGTTGGTGGTAATTATGGAGATAACGGGATAGGTGATAATGTAGAGACCATGCCGGATAGCGGTATTACTAATTATGCATCTACTTATACTCAATATGCAATAAATTCAGCTTTGAATGTATGTACGGATACTGATGGTGACGGAATTATCGATCTTAATGATATAGATGATGATAATGACGGTATTGTAGACGCTGTGGAAAGCCCTGCTTGTTTCTATACTGCAGCTGAAGCCAATACTATCACTAGTGTTACTTCTCCGCTTAATGCAGCTGCCGGAGATCCTACAGCAAATACAGAGATTGCTACTTTACATAATGGTAATACATCTGATGCTAATCCTTATAATTTTGTAAACCAATCGGTAGCATCGGGAGCGACGATCTTTACAGTTACTTATCCAACACCGGTTACTTTAAGTTCTATTACTGTTACTCAGATTGCAAGCGGTATGTCTAATGGCAATGCATTTGGAAAGCTATATGGCTCTGTTGATGGGGTAAGTTATATTTTACTGACAAGCGGTAACGGAATTGCACTAAACACCACTTCGGTAACTTTTGCCAATGCTGTGCATACTCCATACAGATATTACCAGATCAGATCTGTAGGTACAATAGCGGCAGGTAACACTGCAGCTTTCAATACAGGAACTGCAGGTATTCAGGAAATATCATCTGTTATAGCCGTTACACCTGTCTACCTTGCTTCAGCTCATCCTAAACCGGGAATATGTTCGGTAGACACGGATGGCGATGGAGTTCCAAATCATTTGGATCTAAACAGTGACGGCGACGGATGTTCAGATTTAGCAGAGTCAGGAGTGAGTCCTGCAACAGACATAAGTACGCCTGCTTCAGTAACGAATAATAACGGCTTAAGCTATGGAATAGCGGCATTTAAATTATCAGGAAGCCAGCTTAACCCTATGGCAACAGATGCCAATAATGACGGATTGAACGATAGTGTAGATCCCGATCAAAATGGTATTACCAATTATACTTCTACTTACGCCAATGCAATTAATATGGCTATTGCAAATTGCTTCTGCTATGTGCCTGCTGCTACATCAGGAATGGTTTTAGACACACCACAAGGTATTACTTCTCTGGGAAGAGCAGGAGTAAATGCCGATAACTGGCCAATGGTAAGAAAAGGAGCATGGACTGCTTTGGAAGCTAAAACCAAAGGTTTTGTACCCAACAGGTTGACAATTGCTCAGATTAATCTTATTCCGGCAGGTGATCTGAGAGAAGGAATGATGGTGTATAATATTAGTTCAGACTGTCTATACATTAATACCGACGGAACTCCGACTGGTTGGAAATGCTTTAATACGCAGGCTTGTCCGTAATTAATAAAGATGATTTTAATTTTAAAACGCACAATTGAAAATGATAAATAAGAATAACATTATAATTTCAGCAGCAGTACTCCTTGTGAGTACTCTGTTGATTCCTGCTCAGGTGGCAGTAGGGAAGGGATTGGTGCAAAACAGTTCCATTTCCTTAGAATTCGGAAACGAAAACCGGGGCATGATACTTCCCTGGGTAACCAATACAGGTGCTGTTTCTGGCGCCGTTGAAGGAACGGTAGTCTATGACCTTTCTGATCATAAAGTGAAAACAAAAAATGCATCAGGCTGGAAAGATCTCTCAATAGACACTACAGGAACTACCATAGATCCTCAAAATTCTACTGTAGATCTTGCAACGATACAGAATAATGTAACAACGGAGAACACCGATGCGGCGGTAAGAATTGGTACGCCCACAGCTACACCGGGAATATTGGTTTTAGAAGATACTAACAAGGCGATGATTCTTCCCAGAGTTGCGAGCCCTCATCTTAATATTATTAATCCCGCACCGGGAATGATGGTTTACGATACCACT
>Ga0157370_10004898_pt1 | contig 15175 bp, 13 predicted proteins | sample C35metaG_FD_113463 | JGI IMG/M metagenome (GOLD analysis project Ga0157370, IMG submission 113463) | Corn rhizosphere microbial communities from Kellogg Biological Station, Michigan, USA - C3-5 metaG | ecosystem: Host-associated > Plants > Roots > Rhizosphere > Soil | place: USA: Michigan...
CGGCAAGCGGTTCGTCGAGGGTTGCGAGCGGAGCGCTCAGCCGTTCGGCGAGCACGAGGTAGGCGGCGCCGTACGCGGTGAGCCCGTGACGTGCCGCGACGGCGTGGACCTCGTGGACGTCGACTGGCAGCGTGTCAACGCGAATAGGCAATTGCCCCAGCAGGCCGAGAAAACGTGTCGCCTGCGCCTCGGTCAGGCGGCCACGCCGCTGCGCTCCGAGCACGACGTTGATCACTTCGAGCTGCCACAGTGCAGGCACAGCGGCCTCATCGTTGCGCAGCTGATCCAAGACGGCGTCAGTCGCCGCTGTGGCTTCGTCCTCGAAACACCATGCCATCGTGACCGAAGCATCGACCACGATCGTCATCAGCGGCGACCCTCGTCAATCAGCTTTCGCACCGAAACGCGCCCACGGCGGACGCCGGCACGCGCGACGCGAAGCTCGTCGATGACATCGCCGGCCGCACCCGGCCGGTTAGCGACCGGAACAAGGCGAGCGATCTCGCGGCCGTGCTTGGTGATGGTGACTACCTCGCCATGCTCAACCTGCTCGAGGAGCCTTGCCAGATGCGTCTTGGCTTCGTATGACCCGACTGTCAGCATTTGATCAGACTAGTCGACGACTGGTCTAACTGCCAGTCGGGTGGAACTGGCCGAGCCAGATGCTGAACGGGAGCGGGCTCGGCTTGTCCGGCCGGGTGACGAGCGTGTGCCCGACCTCGTTGGTGAGCAGGCTGTACGTCGGCTGCGCCGGCCAGCTGATGTCACCGGGCACGCGGAGGCGGTCGTTGTCGCCGTCCACCAAGATCATGAGCCGGCCGCCTTGGGCCTGCACTCGCTCGCCGATTCGCTCGAGGGCCTCGACGTTGTTGCGGCCGTCGAGGTACCCGGTCGGGACGCCACACATGATGCGCATCGTGCCTGGCCAGGCGCTGACGGCTGCCGCTCCGAAGGCGAGGACGGCATCGCCCGGCTTCAGCTGGTCGCACACCGAGTCGACCATCGCGACCTCGCCCTTCTCGGTCTGCAAGGTGAAGACGTGCCGGCTCCCCCACCAGGCCGGAAGAACGACGGCAGCCGCGACGACGACGGCGACGACAGAGCGGAAGGCCGGCACCACCCCGGGCTCCCAGCTACGAAGCTCGACGCGCTCGACGATCAACGCCACAGCTGCGAAGGCGAGCACCACAACGGCCGGAATGACGACCGGCACGAAGCGGCGGTCGGCCCACGGGTGGTCGGGTGTGATGCTCGGGGTGTAAAGCACGGCAATGCTCATGCCGACGAAGACGAACCACGCCGGCATCCATTGCCGGCGCCGGCCCTTCACCTGCTCGTACGCCAACCAGGTCGCACCGACCAGCGCGAGCGCGATCGTCGCCCAGCCGAAGTACCACGAGAGCCAGCGCACGGAGTTCTCGTAGTACGAACGCGTCGGGTCAACCGGCATCCCGAGATAGCGCTGCACCTGGCCGATGTAGTACGCCCCGCCGGAGTTGGGATTCGACCGGCTCGTCATCACATACGGGCGGACGGCGAAGAACGCACCGACCACCAACATGCCGATTGCCGCGGCGGCAGGCCATTTCGCCGACCGAATGCGGTTCGCGGTCGCGGAGCCCGGCTTTCTCGATGCCCACGCGACGCGCACGGCGATGATCGTGAGCGGCAGCGTGACGACGAATCCACCGCCGGCGAGCGCGATGTCGCGGCCGAGGTGCTTGGTGTACGGCAGCGTCAGGAACACGCAGACGAACGCGCCCACGAGAAGGCCGGCACCGACGCCAATCGCTAGTGAGCGCCAAGCGCGCTGGCGGTGGAACGCGAGCCAGCCGGCAAACGGGATGAGCGGCAGCAGGTCGGCGATCGCGTCGATCCGGACGACGGACACCAGCCCGAGCACCAGACCACCGACGACCAAGGCCTGCCGGCAATCACGAGCCTCTTGGCTGGTCGCGTCGGATCTGTCGTCGCCACCCGCCCGGCCGATATCGGGGGCGGCCATCGGACGCAGCCTGCCGACCAGGAACGCGTCGAGCACCACGGCCAGGCCGCCGAGCAGGATGAGCTGTGCCGACGGCTCGCTGTAGGTCGCCCGCATGAAATCGAGTTGCGGCTGCACCAAAGCCACGGTCAGCACCGCCGGCGCCGCCCATCGAACACCGACGAGCCGGGCGACGACGCCGCCGAAAGCGAGCAGCCCGAACGCGCCGATGATCGCGTTCATGTGCAGGACGCCGGACACCCCGTTCGCCCAGCCGCCGATCGCCATCAGCACCGGCACGCCGGTCATGAACTGCGGGATGATGTGCCCGCCGTGCGGATAGAAGCCCTGCGACGCAAGCACCAGATTCGGGTCGGTTCCGCCGAAAGCCGCCGCATGGTTGGGCATTTCGATCGTGCCGTGCGTCGAGAGCCAGGTCGCGCTCATCGCGTAAGAGCCCGGATCGCGCCGCACGAGCACGTCGTTCGCGCTCGTGAGGAACGCGAGCACTCCGAACCCGATGACCACCGCGAAAACACCGGCGACGGCCCACCACGGCACGACACCGAACGCACGGGCGCGCGTGGCAGCCACCCGCATCGCCGGTCGGGCGAGCAACGCGAAAACGATGAGACCGAGCACGATCGCCGGCGCCGGCCGGTAGATGTGCAACAGCAACAACGGCAAGGCCGCGAGCAGCCAGGCACCGGCAAGGACGGCCGGCAGCACCGAGCCGAATGCAAGCAAGATTGCCGGCGGGCTCGGCGGCGCAGACTCGGGGCCGACCGCTTGGATCGGCTCTGCGGGCTCGACCTCGCGATCGAGAGTCACTGCTCTCCTGCTCCTGTCACCTGGTCGAGCGCCGAGGACTTATTGATCAAGCAAGCGAAACCTTGCTGTGGTCGCCGAGCATCAACCGATGCGCCCGAGGCATCGCTGTCGAGGGGGCTACCTCGACTTCTTTACCAATCAATGAATCTTCTATGCGGCTCACGCCCACAATGCTGGTCGACTCGAGCACGATCGAGTGTTCGACCTCGGTGCGCTCGATCAGGCAGTCGTGGTAGATCGAGGTGAACGGGCCGACGTAGCTGTCGACGATCCTGGTGCCCCGCCCGATGATCGCGGGCCCCCGCACGGTCGAGCGCTCGACCGATGCGCCGTCCTCGATCACTACCCGGCCGATGATGCGGCTGACGTCGTCGATCGCGCCCTTGCATGACGGCTCGATCGACTCGAGCACCTTGCGGTTGCACTCGAGCATGTCTTCGAGCCGGCCGGTGTCTTTCCAGTAACCGGTGACGAGGTGCGGCCGAACGTCCTTGCCGTTGTCGACCAGCCACTGGATCGCGTCGGTGATCTCGAGCTCGCCACGACCGCTCGGCTTGATCGAGCGAACCGCTTCGTGAATGGACGGCGCGAACATGTACACGCCGACCAGCGCGAGGTCGCTCTTCGGCTCCTTCGGCTTTTCGACGAGGCGGACGACGCGACCCGCGTCGTCGAGCTCGGCAATGCCGAACTGTTGCGGATTTTCCACCTTGGTAAGCAAAATCTGCGCGTCAGGCCCGCCGCGCTTGAACTCGTCGACGAGGTCGGTGATGCCGCCGATGATGAAGTTGTCGCCCAGGTACATGACGAACTCGTCGTCGCCGAGGAAGTCTTTGGCGATCAGCACGCAGTGGGCGAGGCCGAGCGGGGCCTCCTGCGGGATGTAGGTGGCGTGGATCCCGAGCGCCGAGCCGTCGCCGACGGCGGCCTCGATCTCGGCGCGAGTGTCGCCGACGATGATGCCGACTTCGGTGATGCCGACGTCACGAATCGCTTCGAGACCGTAGAACAGCACCGGCTTGTTGGCCACGGGCACGAGCTGCTTGGCGGACGTGTGGGTGATCGGGCGCAGCCGGGTTCCGGCGCCGCCCGAGAGCACGAGTGCCTTCATGCGCCGAGAGGCTACCGGAGTCGGCTCGGACCCTCCCTGAGAAGGCGCTGAGGGTCAGCTGTGATCAGCTCGGCTGCAGCGGGTCGGCGCTGGTCTGACCGCCGACCTTCGGACCCCCCCAGTCCTTGCATGCGGGCGGATTCCACCCAGCGGTCGGAGCCGCTGCGGCGGTGGCGCCGTTTGCCGGAAGGGTGATCGTGACGGTCACCGGATTCGGATCGGGCGCGCACCACGGCAGATACCAGTACAGGTGCGTCGTCGCCGACGCACCGGGCGCGAGGACGACGAGGGTCGGCGTCACAGGCACCGGGCCGAGTTCGATCGGCCCTTGGTCGACGGTCGTGAGGTTCAGCGCCGCGCCGTGAGCGTCGCTGATCGCGACTTTCGGCGCCCCGCGCACTGAACATGCGGACGACGACCGGTTGGTGAGTGTTAGCGGCACGTCGGTTGCGACGCCCTTCAATCCGTACATGTTCGGCGGCCCGGGCACGCTTCCGGGCCCAGTGATTGCGGCCGTCAACTGCGCGGACGTGCAAGGCGTGTCAGCGCCCACGATCTCGACGGATCCGGACGCTCCGTCCTTCCCGCTGGTGATGTCAATCACGTTCCACCAGACCTCGGTTGGTCCGGTCGGTGTGTCGGCAGGCACCGGGATCTCCATTGCGAAACGAACAGTTTTCCCTGCCGCTATGTCGTGGACGGCGTCGCAGTTGAGCAGCAGAGGCGTCTTTCCCGCGCTGCCGAGCCCTTGCACGTAGCTCGGGCACGGGTCGAGCACCATGTCAGCGTCGGTTGGGTTAGCGACGTCGACCACATAACGCAGTTGCCCACCGGCTCTGACACTCGCTGGCAACTCGAGCCGAATATCGGCGCCCGCCAACGGCGGTGTCGGGTACACCGGATCCGGCGGCGTCACGCCGAATTCCCCTACATACAAGCCACATTCGACATCGAACGTGCCGCGGACGGTAACGGCACCGCCGCCCGGCATCGAGATCTGCAGGCTGTCGTAGACGGCCGTCGGCCAGGTACCAGGATTCCTGTCGCGCGCCTCGCAGTCGCGCATCGTTTGCAGTTCGAGCTGGCTCTTGCCGCCCGGCGACAACGCAGCTGGCACGACGTCGAACATCTTCGCTGGAATCGCGGTGACCGGCTGCTTCCCAGACTCTGTCGCCACCACCCTCGGCGTTCCGCGAAGCACGCAGGTGTCGCTGCCTATGTTCGTGAAGCTGACGAGGTGGAAGACGGATCCGGCGGCACCGTTTCCGCCCTCATAAGTGGCGCGGACGTCGGCGGCACCACACGGACGGCCCGCGGTCGGCAACGGCGAGGCGGGCAGTGGCGAGGGGCCGGCCAGCGACCCCGGGCGGTCGATCCACGGCACGGGACCTGGTTCGGTCGGCGACGCGACGACTTGTGCCGGCGATATCGGTCTAGAGGCCGACGAGGACGGCACAACTGGCGGGGCACAGCCGGCGACGGCCGCGAAGAGCGCCACCGTGACCGTTATGACCAAGGTCACGCCCGCACGCCGGAGGAACCCCATGCTCCACGGACGTTGATGGGTACGAACCCGTTGCACCGCGTCGTTGCCGACGTCCGGTGCCGAGCGCGGTTAGCCTCGAAAGTGATCCTCAACGAGACCCGCACGCCGTCCCGGGCAACCCGGACGCGGGTCAAGGCGTCGAAAATTCGAAGCCGCAAGCGAACTGCAAGATCAGACGACTGCAAGGAGACCCGTGGCCGAGCCGATCCTGCCGCCCGAGCTGAACCCGCGCGGGCCGGGCTTCGCGGCCGCGCCCAAACCGCCCAAGCAGGGCGCGTCAGGGCGCGGGGGGCGCGGGTGGCGCCGTCCGCTCGGCATTACGGCACTCGTACTCGCGGTCGTCGTCCTCGCCGCCAGCGGCGTGCTCTACACCCGCTACCTGCACTACGACCACAACCTCACGAAGGCGGCGGGCGTGCTGAAGCCGGGCGGCGCGAAGGCGTCCGACGGCGCCGAGAACGTGCTGCTGGTCGGCTCCGACAGCCGCGAAGGCGCCGGTGACCAGTTCGCCCAGGCGGGCAAGGGCCAGGAGCAGGTCATCGGCCAGCGCTCCGACACGGTGATCTTGGCCCACCTCGCGAAGGGCCACCAGAAGGCCACCCTGGTCTCGCTGCCGCGTGACTCGTGGATCACGATCCCGGCCTACACCGACTCCAAGGGCGTCGCTCACCCCGCGCACCAGGACAAGCTGAACGCCGCCTTCTCGCTCGGCGGCCCGTCGCTGCTCGTGAGCACCGTGCAGAACCTCACTGGCATTCACATCGACCATTACGTCGAGATCGACTTCGCCGGCTTCCAGCACATGGTCAACGCGCTGGGCGGCGTCGACGTCTGCTTGACCAAGCCCGCGCACGACGTGATGACCGGCATCAACCTGACTGCCGGGCAGCACCACCTGAACGGCACCGAGGCGCTCGCCTTCGTGCGGCAGCGTTATGGCCTGGCACTCGGCGACATCGACCGCATCAAGCGGCAGCAGCAATTCCTCGGCGCGATGATGCGCAAGGTCGAAAGCGCCGGCACGCTGGCGAATCCGCTGAAGCTCAACGCTTTCATCGACGCACTCACCAAGTCGGTCACCGTCGACTCCGGAACCAGCGCGGCCGATCTGGGCAAGCTGGCGCTCAAGCTCAAGGGCCTCAGCACCGGCAACGTCATCCTGACCACGCTGCCGCTTTCCGGCTTCGGCAAGGAAAACGGCGCGGACGTCGACGTCGTCGACCAGGCGAAAGCGACCGCCCTCTTCAGCTCACTCATGAACGATGCGGCAGCGGGCGCGCCAGCGTCGTCCGGGGCTCCGCAGTCCAGCGGACCGACGGTCGCGCCCAACTCGGTGCACGTGAAGGTCTTCAACGGCGCCGGCGTTCAGGGGCTCGCTGCGCGAGCGTCGTCCGATCTCTCGAAGCTCGGCTTCGTCATCGACGGCACGCCAAGCAACCGCGGCAGCGGCGCGACCACCACCGTCATCGAGTACAACCCGACCCAGAAGGCAGCGGCCAACACGCTCGCCGCCGCGATCCCCGGCTCGAGCCTGAAGGAGAACGACCAGCTCGGCACCGACCTGGAGTTGGTGCTCGGCTCGTCGTACAACGGCACCGGGGCCGGAGCGAGCAACGCGAGTTCGAGCGCCGCCGACGAGGGCGGGACGACGGCCGCGAACGCGTCCTGCACGGCCTGACGGAACTGGCCGCGACCGGTCGTCGTTACGATGACGGTCGTTTCCCCGGTCCCGGGCGTCCCGAATGCAACCTGAGCGGTACGCCAGTCGTCTTCTAGGCGGGGTCGCCGCTGCGACCGCGCGATCAGGCATGTTCAGGAGAATCCCGCCCGATGTCACCGCAGTTCGGCCGCCACCGCATCCTCGACCCGAGGGGTGAGCAAGCCAGCTACGACCGCTCGCAACGCCGCGGCCGCATCATCGGGCGCATCGTCGTCGGCTTCTTCGCCGTGGTCGTGCTCGTCGCCGCGGGCGGCGTGCTGACCGTGAAGAACATCCTCGACAAGGTGCACCACACGTCGTCCCTCGACACGTACATTCCGCCGAGCGAGCGGCCGGTCAAGGAGACCCCGGCGCCTGCAAAGGGTGGCGGCACGCCGCAGAACATCCTGATCCTCGGTGTCGACTCTCGGCTGGGTGAGAACAGCCAGTTCCAGGTGCCGGCCGGCAGCGGGCTCCCCGAACAAACCGAGACGCTCTCCGACACCGCGATCCTGGCCCACCTGTCGGGCGACGGGAAGAGCGTCACGCTGGTGAGCATCCCGCGCGACTCCGTCGTCAAGATTCCGCAGTGCGACAAGGTCGATTCCAAGGGCAACCCCGTCCTCGACAGTGCCGGTCAGCCCGAGATGACAACCGCCAAGACGACGTTGTTCAACGAAGCCATCCAGCTCGGCGGGCCTGCCTGCTCGGTGAAGACGCTCGAGAGCCTCACGAACGTCTACATCGACCACTACCTCGAAATCGACTTCGAGGGCGTCATCAAGATGTCGAACGCCTTGGGCGGCGTCCCGCTGAACATGTGCGAACCGGTGCACGACAGTTACACGGGCCTGAGCCTGCCGGCCGGGCCGGTCAACCTCAAAGGCCTGCAGGCACTGCAATTCGTGCGCGCCCGGCACGGCTTCGCGGGCGGCGACGACCTGCACAGAATCCAGCGGCAGCAGCAATTCATGGCGTCGATGGTGCGCAAGGCGTTGTCGTCGTCCAATCTGTTCAGCCTGCCGTCGATGACGAGCTTCTACGGCGACGTCGCGAGTTCGCTCACCACCGACATGAACAGCTCGAGCCTCATTCACCTCGCGCTGAAGTACCGGCACATCGACACGGCCAACATCGTGTTCGCGACCGTGCCGACCTACGCGGCCCCGAAGGGCGACCCGTTCTACCAGCACCTGTACTGGAGCGACGACGAAGCGAAAGCGCTGTTCACCGCCCTGCGCGACGACACCGCGCTGACCACCACGACGTCGAACGGGCAGAACGTCGCCGCGCTCACGATCGACCCGTCGTCGGTGTCGGTGCGGGTGCTCAACGGGACGACGACGAACAACCTCGCGCACCAAGTCGCCGACGAGCTTTCGGCCAAGGGCTTCCGGATCGCGGGCATCGGCCAAGCGCCCAGCCCGATCGACAAGACGACGGTCACCTACGCAGCGAGCCGCACCAACTCGGCGAACACGCTTGCCGCCGCACTCGCAACCACGCCGCAAGAGACGCTCTCGGCGTCCGCCGGTACGACGGTCACGCTCACCATCGGCAAGGACTGGAACGGCCTCGCCGTCCCCTCGGCCACGCCGACGCCGAACCCGTCAGCGTCCGGCTCGCCGGCGCCGTCCGGGTCGCCGATCCCCGGCGTCAAGACGACCAACGCGAACACCCAGGCCTGCGTGCAGGGCTAGTCAGCCGTCTTGCTCGCGCTCGCGCGACCTCAGCCGTCTTGCTCGCGCTCGCGCGAGCGCAGGATCGCCTCGCGGCGGGCGAGCCGGGTGCCGCGCCTGATCTCCGCCTCCCGAAAGCGGCGCCGGTCGTCGTCGTTCTCCGGCATGACCTGCGGGATTTCGCGCGGCCGCTCGAAGTCGTCGATCGCCACGAACACGAGATAGGCCGAGGCGACGTGCCGGCGCGCCTGGTCTACCTGGTTCCAGGGCTGCGCGGTCACCCGCACGCCGATCTCGCACGAGGTGCGGCCGGTCCAGTTGACTTGCGCGTCGCAGGTGACGATGTCGCCGACATGCACCGGCACCAGGAACTGGAGCTCGTCGACGACCGCGGTGACAGCCCGACCGCCGCTGTGCCGTGAGGCGACGACGCCCGCGGCTTCGTCGACGAGACGCATAATCGCGCCGCCGTGCACGTTGCCGTAGAAGTTTGCGTCGAGCGCATCGACCACCCGGCTGAGCCGGATCTGCGAAGCGCTCGTCGGAACGGCCTGGAGATCCTGGGTCATGCCGCGATCATCGCACCCTGCTCGGCGGCACTGGTCAGGTCTGCTCGTCAAGCGCGGGCGGCACGCAAGCCACGTGGTACGCGAGCGCCACTGCGTCGCCCGGCCGCGTGACCGCGACCCGCTCGTCGTCGAGGGGCTCCCCACACGCAGCACACAACGCCTCGTCTGTGTCAGGCCGCGGGTGGCTGTCGGGAGGGACGTTGAGAACGGCCGTACCGGTGAGGTCGGAGTTCGCCAGCGCTCGTAGTGCGGCGGCCGCATTCTCCAAAGGAAAGGGCTCGGTGGCGACGGCGATGGGGATGCGCGCCGCAAGTGCCAGGAACTCCTCGCCGTCAGCACGGGTGTTCGCCGTGACACTGACCAGGGATCGCTCGTTGAAGAGGTGTTCGGCGTATCGCAGTGGCGGGATTTCGGACAGGTGCACGCCGGCGATCGCGAGGGTGCCGCCGCGCTCGAGAGCAGCGAGCGCGACCGGGACGAGCGCACCCGAGGGCGCGAACAGCACGGCCGCATCCAGTCGCTCCGGCGGCCCGCTTTCCGGGTCGGACGCCGAAGCCACGCCGAGTTCGAGCGCGCGACGTCGTCCCTGCGCGGAACGGGTGACCACGTGCACGCGGGCGCCCTCGGCGAGCGCCACCTGCGTTGCCAGATGTGCCGACGAACCGAAGCCGTAGATGCCGAGCCGGCCGGCTGGCGGCAACGCCGAGCGGCGCAGCGCCCGGTAGCCGACGATGCCGGCGCACAGCAGCGGTGCCGCCTGCTCGTCAGAGAACTCCTGGGGCAGCCGGTAGGCGTATGCCTCGGGCGCGATGGCGTACTCGGCGTATCCGCCGTCGGCGTCCCAGCCCGTGAAAGCCGGTGAAAGACACAGGTTCTCCCGCCCGGTGCGGCAGAACCGGCAGCGACCGCACGTGCCGCGCAGCCACGCAATCCCGATCCGCTCGCCAATGCGGAAGCGGGTCGCGTCCGGACCGCGCGCGTCGACGTATCCGACAACCTGATGCCCCGGCACCACACCGGGTCGCCTCGGTGGCAGGTCTCCTTCGGCCAGGTGCAGATCGGTGCGGCAGACAGCACATGCGGACACCCGGATCCTGACCTCGTGCTCAGCCGGTGTCGGCATCGGGCGTTCGATGAACGCCAGCGGATCCGTTTCCAACGACCCTGGGCGGTCTACCACCCAAGCCCACATGAAGACCCTCGCCTACCTGTCGCTCGTCGGCGGTCGCGCTGGCGCGCGATGCTAGAGCGGCTCCACGCTGTATTTCCCGCCGTCCTCGATGACGAGCACGCCGTCGCCCTTGCCAAGCGGCGCAACAACAACGGCGGCAAGCCCGAGCACGGCGGCTTCATTCGTGGGGCTGTGCCCGACAACGAGAGCCCGCGCGTCGGTGGCCAGGGCGTCGATCACGCCATGCAGCGCTAGTCCGAGGAGGAACGACTCCCGCTCGACGAGCTCGGCGTCGACGGCGCGCATCGCCTCCAGGTCGGCGTCCTTGCCCGCGGCTTTGGCCGTCTCCCGCCAACGGTCCTCGACAGAAGATCGCAGGCCGCTCACGACGCTGACCGGCACGTCGTCCTGGCCCGCGGCGTGCCGCAGGATCTCGACCGTCTGGGTCGCCCGGTGGGCACCGGTAGAGATGAACGCCGCGTACGGCGGGTGCAGCCCGGACTGGCCGATCGCCTCGGCGGCGGCTATACCGCGCGCAGTGAGCGCATCGCCGTCGTTGTCGGTATGCCGGCGCAACTCGACGTAGCGCATGCTTCTCCGTCCGGTCAGGCAGGCCCGTTAGCCGGGCGCTTGACCTCTTCTACCCAGCGCACGCGCGATCACGACGCGCTGCACCTGATTGGTGCCTTCGTAGATCTGGGTGATTTTCGCGTCGCGCATCATGCGCTCGACGGGATAGTCCTTCACGTAGCCGTACCCTCCGAAGAGCTGGACGGCGTCGGTCGTGACCTCCATAGCGACGTCGGAAGCGAAGCACTTCGCCGCCGCGCCGAAATAGCCGAGATCGGCCGCACCGGCTTGCGACTTCGACGCCGCCAGATACGTCAGCGAGCGCGCGGCCTCGATCTTCATCGCCATGTCGGCGAGCATGAACTGCACGCCCTGAAACGCCGCGACCGGCTGGCCGAATTGCCGGCGCTCACCGGTGTAGGCAACAGCCGCGTCGAGCGCACCCTGGGCGATGCCGAGTGCTTGCGCTGCAATCGTGACCCGCGTGTGGTCGAGGGTGCGCAGCGCGGTTCGCAGGCCGCTGCCCGGCGTGCCGATCACGCGCGAGCCCGGAATCCGGCAATGGTCGAAATAAATCTCGCGGGTGGGCGATCCCTTGATGCCGAGCTTTCGCTCTGCCGCACCGAAAGAGACCCCCTCGTCGTCCTTTTCGACGACGAAAGCAGAGATGCCGTCGGCTCCTGCTGCAGGATCAGTGACGGCGAAAACCGTGTAATACAAGGATTCTCCGGCACCCGTGATCCATCTTTTCGTGCCGTCGAGTATCCAGTCGTCGCCGTCGCGCACCGCTCGGGTCTTCATCGACGCAGCATCGCTGCCCGCGTCGGGCTCGCTCAGCGCGTAGGAGAACATCGCCTCGCCGCGGGCTACCGGAGGTAAATAACGGGCCCTCAATTCCTCGGAACCCTCGAAGAGCAAGGGCAGCGTTCCCAGCTTGTTCACAGCAGGTATCAGGGCGGACGACGCGCAGCCGCGCGCTACCTCTTCGATGACGATCGCGGTGGCCAGCGCGTCGGCGCCCGCACCCCCGTACTGCTCGGGGATGTGCGGAGCGTTGAACCCGGATTGGACGAGCGCGGCGTGGACGTCCCACGGGAACTCGGCGCTCTCGTCGATCTGCGCCGCTCTCGGCGCGATGCGGCTCGAGGTGAGATCGCGCACACTCTCGCGAAGATGGGTGTACTCGTCGGGTAACCGGAAAACCTCGAAGGGCTCTCCCATACAGATTCCGTCCGTTTCCGCGTCAGCTCGCCTCGACCGATCGGGTGATGGTGTTTCAACGCCGTTTTCGGCGATCCTAGGCTTGGTTTAGCCCACGCGGGCGAACGCTCACTTCGCCGGGAGATCCGCAGCTCTCCTGCCGGTACCATCGGTGGGTCACCGACTTTGGGAGGGAAAGCCTCGTGACTTTGCGCTTGAGCGTGATCGGTACCGGATATCTCGGCGCCACCCACGCTGCCTGCATGGCTGAGCTCGGCTTCGAAGTGATGGGCTTCGACGTCGACGAGGCCAAGATCGCCGCCTTGCGCGACGGCCGCGTGCCGTTCTTCGAACCAGGCCTGCCCGAGCTGCTGTCGAAGCAGGTCGAGTCCGGCCGGCTGACATTCACCACCGACATCCGCGAAGTCGCGGCCTTTGCCGACATGCACTTCATCTGCGTCGGCACACCGCAGAAGAAAGACAGCAACGCAGCCGACATGCGCTACGTGCACGCCGCAGTCGAGTCGTTGGCGCCGCTGCTCGACCGCGAATGCCTGGTCGTCGGCAAGTCGACGGTGCCCTCGGGTACTGCGGCCGCGCTCGCCGAGCGCATCGCCGAGTTGGCACCCGGCGGCGACGCCGTCGAACTGGCCTGGAACCCGGAGTTCCTGCGCGAGGGCTTCGCGGTCAAGGACACGCTGCGTCCCGAGCGGCTCGTCATCGGCGTCCGATCTGAAAAGGCCGAGAAGATGCTGCGCGAGGTCTACGCGCCGCTTACCGACCTCGAGATCCCGCTCATCGTCACCGATTTCGCGACCGCAGAGCTGGTGAAGGTGGCCGCAAACTCCTTCCTGGCAACGAAAATCTCGTTCATCAACGCGATGGCCGAGATCTGCGAGACCACCGGCGCAGATGTCACGCAGCTCGCCGAGGCACTGGCACTCGACTCGCGCATCGGCGGGCGATTCCTGCATGCAGGGCTCGGTTTCGGTGGCGGGTGCCTGCCGAAAGACATCCGCGCTTTCATGTCCCGGGCCGACGAGCTCGGAGCCGGCGATGCGGTGGCGTTCCTTCGCGAGGTCGACGCCATCAACCTGCGCCGCCGGGCACGCATGGTCGACCTCGCCCGCGAGCAGTGCGACGGTGACTTCACCGGGCGCAAGGTAGGCGTCCTCGGTGCCGCGTTCAAGCCAAACAGCGACGACATCCGCGACTCCCCCGCGTTGTGGGTTGCCGACGTGATCCGGCAGGCGGGGGCGGAGGTCACGCTGTTCGACCCCGAGGCGATGCCCAACGCGAAGAAGCTCTACCCCGACCTCGCCTACGCCGACTCCGCGGTTGCCGCGTGCGCCGGTGCTGACGTCGTCCTACACCTCACCGAGTGGTCGGAGTTCCGCGAGATGGATCCCGGGGTGCTCTCCGACGTCGTCGCTGCGCGGCGCATCGTCGACGGGCGCAACGCCCTCGACCCAGCGAAGTGGCGCGACGCCGGCTGGTCCTATCGCGCGCTCGGGCGGCCGTAACCGTGTGAGGGCCGCCTCCCCGGGTAGGCGAGCACGGAAGGCATTTACCGGCTCGCCAGCCCCTGGAGGTGGCCCGATGGAACGCAGCGACAAGCACGGCCCCCGGGTCGATGACGCTCTTTCCGGAGAGACCGAACCGATCGAGCGCACCGGCCACACGGGTCGGGCGGAGGAGTCGCGCGAGCCGGAGCCTGCGGGTGACGACCAGCCCGAGGTCGACCTGGCGCCCGACACGACCCTCACCGGCGGTACGCCGGACGGTATGACACCGGACGACGTCGAAGGCCGCTCGGAGCTGGCGCGGTTCCTGCGACCGAGTGCCTTCCCTGCGGAGGCGCGCGCCCTGCTGCGGATCGCCCAAAGCCAGGGCGCGACCGGGCAGGTGGTCGATGAGCTGCAGCGGCTGGCGCAGGGCAGCGGCGACCGCAGCTTCGAGAACGTGCAAGATGTGTGGCAGGCCCTCGGCCACGGCGTGGAGACCCACCGCAACTGAGGGTCGGCCCTACGCTTCGCGCCGGACGCTTCGCGCCGGGCCTACGCTCGCGCCGACTGAAGGGTTGTGGCCGAATTTCAACCCTGAAAAGCGGCCACAACCCTTCAGTCGGCGCACGAAGCGCGGGTGGCACCGAGAAGGAGGACATATGGGCGAACGGTTCCGCGACCCGGCCGTGATCCGGCGGGTGCTTGCCGACACCGAGACCTGGGCGGTCGTCGGGCTGGGCGACGACCCGACCAAGGCCGCCTACGGCGTCGCCAAGTTCCTCCAAGCCCACGGGAAGCGGATCGTGCCGGTGCACCCCCGCGCGACCGAGGTCCTCGGTGAGCCGGTCTACCGAACGCTGGCCGAGATCCCGTTCCCGGTCGACGTCGTCGACATCTTCCGGCGCTCGGATCAGGCCGGCCGGTTCGCCGACGAGGCGGTCACCATCGGCGCCAAGGCCGTCTGGCTGCAGCTCGGCGTGATCGACGCCGAGGCCGCCGCGCGAGCCCAGAACGCCGGCCTTGACGTCGTCATGGACACCTGCCCCAAGATCGAATGGCCGATGTACGGTCCCAGGCAACTCGCCGGCTGAACAAGGGCGCTCGCCCACCGCCGTCCGGCCGTACAGCTTTCAAGCGGTTCTGCCGATGGATCGGCAGTGAAATGGCTGGGCAGCAGGTTGCGGGCTAGCGCGATGAGCGCAGCGACCGCACTGGCGTCTGCCTCGGCCACAACCGGGTCAGCGCAGTGGCCAGTTGCCATCAAGACAGGGCTCCTTGAGAGAGCCGGTTCGCCCCGCGGGCTCGTGACC
>Ga0157370_10004899_pt1 | contig 15174 bp, 15 predicted proteins | sample C35metaG_FD_113463 | JGI IMG/M metagenome (GOLD analysis project Ga0157370, IMG submission 113463) | Corn rhizosphere microbial communities from Kellogg Biological Station, Michigan, USA - C3-5 metaG | ecosystem: Host-associated > Plants > Roots > Rhizosphere > Soil | place: USA: Michigan...
ATGGCAAGTCGTGCTGGTTGACGGACACAGCCTCACCGATCTCATTGTGGCCTTCCAAACTGCCGCTCGGGTCAGTGATCGTCCGACGATCATACTCGCGCGGCCAGTGAAGGGCAAGGGGCTGGTCGGAATTGAAGGTCTTGACGGCTGGCACGGCAAGGTGTTGGACAAACCTGCCGCTGGCAAGGTCATCGTGGCACTGGAAAGCCAGCTCACGGGCGCTGCTGCCGATTGGAAACCTAATCTTCCTCCAGCGCCGCACAGCGGATCCCAAATCCATGCGAACGGCCATCCGGGTTCCGGCCTGAAACCACCCTACGCGATCGGAGATAAGGAAGTCGCAACGCGAAAAGGATTCGCCGACGGCTTGGCCGCATTGGCAAAGGTGGATCCCCGAATTGTCGTGCTCGATGGCGACGTCAAGAATTCGACGTACACAGAGGAATTCGAGAATGTAGCGATCAATCGTTTCATTGAAGGTTATATTGCCGAACAGAACATTATCGGGATGGCCATGGGACTTGCGGCGCGAGGAAAGGTGCCGTTTGCTGCGCTATTTTCGTGCTTTGTGACCCGCGCGTATGATTTTCTTCGTTTGGCCGCCATCAGTAATATCAATATCAAGATTGTCGGTACACACTGCGGAGTATCCATCGGTGAGGATGGCCCGACCCAGATGGGCCTTGAAGATCTGGCCATGTCATGCGCGGAGCCGAACTTCACGGTACTCTATCCTGCCGACGCCACAAGCGCCTGGAGAGCCACGGCGTTGATGGCGGAGCACTCTGGCCCGTGCTATCTCCGGTTAGGACGGCCCAAGGCGCTGATTCTCTATGGTCCTGGTGAACAGTTTGCGATCGGGAAATGCAAAGTTCTCCGGAAGAGCGATAAGGACCAGGTACTTGTGGTTGCGGGCGGTGTAACCGTCTTCGAAGCGCTGACAGCCTACGAGCAGCTCCGAAAAGAAGCCATATTGATCCGAGTCATCGATCTGTTCAGCGTGCAGCCTGTTGATCGGGATGAGCTGATTGCTTCTGCGCGTGCCGCAGGCGGCATCGTCATCACCGTCGAAGATCATTATGCGCACGGTGGGCTCGGTGATGCAGTGCTTTGGGCTCTCGCTGAGGAGCGCGTCCGAGCTTATAAGTTGGCGGTGCGGGAGATTCCGCACAGCGGGAAACCAGCGGAGCTGATCGCGAAGTTCGGTATTTCCGCCGATCATATCGTAAACGCGGTCAGGTCCGCCCTAGGTTAGTTCTCACGGAGACAATCTAATTGGTTGAAACACTGAAAGTACGTCAACCTCGAGGGAGAGGCGATATGGCTACTAAAAAGAAGACGTTCAAGACAATCCCCGTTGGCACCAAAGTGTCATGGCATTATCGGAGTGCCATCGGTCATGGCACGGTCACTGGTGTTTCCAAAATGGGCACCAAAGCAGATAACACAATGTACAGCGTGCGCGAGACTGACCACCACCCGGGCGAACCAGCCATCGTGCACCACTCAGGCAAGGCACTCAGTCGCGCATGAGTTGGCCCTTGCGGTCACGGCGAACGGTTCTGCCGCCTAGGCTCTTAGCTGTCTCCTTCCATCAGCGAGATGGCAAACACGGCTTTGAATAAATTGCCGGTAATTGCGGTCTGCCGCCAGTGATGCATGAAATCGCCCGTGGTGAAATCAACAGGGCTCACCCTCAGGATCGCCGGGAGGACCACGACGCACTTCATTCCATAGGATTCAAACGTTTTGATATTTCGATCCTGGACGTTAAGTGCCGCTGCCGATGATCGACAGGAATGGCTTTGTGGCGAGCCTGCTTCTATCGTGGGCTCGGGCTGTTCCGCAGGTGACCCTGCTGCGGCCCCGCATGCCGAGCCTTCACAGTTCGGATGTATCCTCTTCGGTCTCGCCCAGATTAGGCTCACGGTCCTCCACCTCGCGATCCTCGTCCGCCCACTCGAACGGTTGGTTCTCGAGCGGTTCTTCGGAATCATCCTTAATCCTCACAACTAACGAAAACGCAAAATCGGCCCAAAGTGCACCTGCCGGAATCTTGAAAGCCAAATGCTATACCACCGACGATTTCATCGTCCACTAACTTATTGCCGAGCGGTCATGCATCGCAGTACACGGAATGTCCTCTTCGAGCGTTTTGGATCTTTCCTTGGCGGAGGAACAGGAGACTGGACTTAGGGGACAGCGTGCGGCCTCGCCTGATTCCCGCGCTTAGCGCCAGGTTGGCACGAGTGTTTAAGAGCGTGCGTTTACGGCGGCAGTCACCTGAGTAAACACAGCTTCCTGCACGTCGTCTTGAAAACCACACTCCCGCTGCAGCTTTGCCGGAATGTCGCTTATCAGCAGCCTTGCACCGGGTGGGATGCATACTGCCAGGATCGATCGAGAATCCGGCGGACCGCAAAAGGCTTTGATCGCGGGCCAAAACCCGCGAAAGTGGGCCTTACGACACTCTTGTATCCTTCCCAGATCGAGGGCTGAAGCCAGACCAAGCGAGCCTTCCTCGAATCTGTGGACAATGAGTTCCTCCCCACGGAAATTGCGGCTCCTCTTTCGAAGCGTGGACCATGTGCCCCTTGAAAGTGACTTCGTGTGCTTCTTCTTGATGGTCCCTCGGACCCGTCCTATCTCCCTCGACGTGAAGGTCAAGTTGTCAAACACCCTAAAATACGGCTGCGTAATAAGTTCGTGTCGAACTTCCGGGACATTTGGATGCCGTGCTCGGCCGGGCACCCTGTGCCGCCGCGCTCGGCCACGCTAGCGCACAGCCTGTGGCAAGTACCAGAAGCTTTCTTTATAAGCGGTCGCTCACTGGTATGAATCTCCCGCGCCCTTCAGTGCTTCAGCGCGGATTCGATGCGTCTCAGCAGTTCGTTCACCCCAAAGGGCTTAGTGAGGTAGTCGTTCGCGCCGGCGCTCAAAGCAACGTCTTTTGGGTTTGCTCGATTTCCCGACACCATGATGACCGGTACGTCAGAATGCGCTCGAAGCGCCTTACAAGTTTGAATGCCGTCCATATCCGGTAATTGCCAATCGAGCACAATCAGGTCCGGTTCGCTAAGTGCGACAGTATCCAGCGCTTCTTTCCCCCCGCCGGCATCGCCGACTTCGTAGCCGGAGGAGTCCAAGGCGAGGCGAAGCGTCCTACGGAACCGCGGATCATCGTCAACGATCAATATTCGAGCCACGATATTAGGTGTCGACTCCTATCTGAGCTGACTTGGGTCAAACTGCAAGGCAGCAAACTGTATAGTCCAGAATAATGACAGGCAACAAATGTAACGTAAAGAACATATTATGATTTTTCTGAATGCCTCTGATTCTCAAGTTGCGCTGACTTCCTTGCCACCCCATGTCGGACCTGCCGCGGGTCGAGAGCAAAGTCCGCTCACTCGAGATCCCCAATTTCCGCATCACAGTGCTGAACTCAGGGCCATACTGTCCTTGGGCGCAACTGGCTTTCCGTAAGCCCATTGTTTGGAGACCAAGGTTCGGCTAATGATGAATTGATCCTTGACTTGCCTCCCTTTTATGTGAATCGTAGATCCTTTGAAACCTCCTCGGGCGAGAATAGATTGAGAATCGCTCTTACCATTCCGAGGCCGATAAGCACCCATAGAGTGATAGCAACATATACAAGCAACCGTGCGATCACATGTAAGTATACGATTTCGCTGAGTTCGGCGATCCGATCGGTCGCGACCGCATACATCGCCAATGGAAAGACAATGCTCCAATACGACGGGCTATAAACCGGAGGACCCGGCGTCACACAATGGCGCCACACGCTAAAAATCAAAAGCATCGGGATCCACCAGGTGGCCGTTGCCCAGAACATAATAGTTAAACCCTTTATGAAGGGCATCAGATCGGCGAAAGGCGATCCGTGAATTCTTTTTAGAAGGAGGTCACCCACGACCGTCGCCATCGCCATAGCGCCCATGTCAACCCAGTACCATGGCAGTACATCCGATGGCAAATGCACATAGAAGGTGTAGCGATAAAAAAGCAGTGAAATCATCCAAATATAGAGCATCCCTCCACACAGCCAAAAAGCCAGTGCGAGAAACAGCATCGTCGCGACGTGACTGCGGAGGTCCGGAAGAAGCACCAAGGTGAGCAGGGCAACCGAGTCCGTAGCCACGACTGCGAGCAGCCAGCCGCCATTTAGGCCGCTGCGTAACGGCGGCTTATTTCGTTTCATAATGAACGCTGCAAAGATGGAATAAGTCAGGAGGCTCCATAGGCTGATCCCCAATATCCATAGTGCATATGGCAGTGTGAAAAGGGTAGTAATGGTATGGATAGCCGAGCCAAGCACCGTGACACCGGCGATGATCGTGAAGAACCCGACGCCGCGGTTGTGATCCCGGAAATCATGATAGGCGGAACGTGGGAACCAGACCAAGCGAAGCAGCGTGATACCGGCTAGCACAAGAAGTGCGGCCGTGGCTATCGACAGGAAAACCCACGAAAGTCTTAGCAGCCCTTCCTGGTTGCAAGCAATCGAGAGCATACCGGTCGCCATCACCAACGCAAAATACGCAGGCGGAAAATCCCGGACCGCGCGCCGTCGAATCGAGATCGATTCCATTGCCATTGGGGCCGTATCGGATCGGTGACTTGCAAGATTACCCATAATCGCGGGACCATCGCCGGATTTGCTTCCAGCAACTAATGCGACATCGTGGCCCGGGTATCGAAGGGCACAGCATTCTCTGCCCTTCCTTCCCCTGAAATCTGCGTGACGGGAGGAATCCTCGCCTAACTTGAGAGGAATTGAATCGCGCAGATTCTGGGGACGATCCAAGTGCCAGCAGAACTCTCTGAGCCCGTTGCCACGCGGACTAGGCCTGCCCTCGAATGACGCCCGGTTCGCCCATGCCGGTCGAAACGCGCATTCCGGATTGCTTGCTCTTGCCCAGAGTCCAAACCTCATGGCCGCAAGCTTCTTCCAGCATGAGCGCGCTGCCTGTATACCACGCAACGATTGACGAAATAATAAACAGCCAACCGGTGAGTGTCATCAGCCAGGCGAGGCCGGTAAGTTCACCGATCGCGGCGGTGGTGGATCCTGCAGCCAGGAACGTCAATAAGATGGCAAGGGCACTACTCTCCGCCGACGCCGCACCAACCGCGACCCAAGTGATCGCGGCGAGCACGATGAACCAGAAGCCGATTTCAGGAAACGCTCCCACTGGAGGTGGGATTTTGCCGACGGCGAATATCACGTTCAATATCCCGTACGCCATCCAAAATGATCCCCACATTCCATGTACGGCGGTGGCGACCCCGTCACGTGCCCTGAATGCCCACATCCCAGCCAGGAACTGGGCTAATCCGCCAAAGATCGCAGCAAAGGGGAACAGGTATAGCGACGTCGCCGAGGTCCCGAACCAGTGGGCCATATTTGCAGCCACCATGAAGGTCGCTCCCGCCAGACCGTACAGACCCAGGATTGACGGTGCAGCGATCGGCTGAAGATAGATCTGCGCGTGAGGGTCCGTCCCCACATTTTCGTCCAACATTGTGAATCTCCTTTCGTGATTATGAAGTTACGTAAAATCTCGCCCGAGAAATCTTAACTAGGGCACACATCTCACCCAGGTTTGTGTTTTCGAGCTGTCTATCTAAATTGAGAATACAGATGAGTCACAAGAGCAAAATAAAGAAAATATTAGGATTTTCCTAATGCCATGTGGCCGGGGGTGAAACGATAGCCGGAGGATGGGTCGGTAAGAAGGAATTTCGGATGGGAAGGATCCGGCTCGATCTTCTTTCGCAGTTGGTTAATAAACACCCGCAGGTACTCGACTTCATTGCCATAGTCCGGCCCCCAGACGGCTTGTAAGAGCCGACGGTGCGTTACCACCTTTCCAGCGTTCTGAAGGAAGTAATACAGCAATTTGAACTCCTTGGACGTCAGATGAATGACAGTACCGTCCCGTTTTACCTCGTGGCTTTCGAGATCGATCTCCACCGAGTCCAGCCGTACGATGCGGGAGTGCGTTCCTACCGAAGGTCTTCTTGTGACAGCATGGATGCGGGCAACTAGTTCCTCGATGCTGAGTGGTTTAGTGACATAATCGTCGGCACCGCTCTCCAGAGCCTCCACTTTCTCCAGTTCGCCTTTCTTCGCGGACACTATCATGATCGGCACTTCTGAGCGCTCGCGGATTAACCGGCAGGTCGCCAGACCACCAATACCGGGCATCGTCAGATCGAGCAGAATCACGTCCGGCGTCTCATGCCGTAAATTCTCGAGCGCTTCCTCGCCGCTGCGCGCGTCGGTTATCTCGAATCCTCGCGAGATGAGGGCCGTTTTCAGCACGCGCCGAGCCTGAGGCTCGTCATCGACAATCATGACCTTCGAAGCTGCCATCACGCCCACACGCTGTGGCTGTCGCCGTTTCCGTTTACTGGCAGCGACACGTGGAAGGCGGCACCGCCATCGGGCGGACTGGTCACCCAAATTTTGCCCCCATGAGCTTCCACAATGGACCGTGCGCTCGCTAATCCCAAGCCCGTTCCCGGCGTACGGGACTTGGCCGCGCGGCCACGATAATACTTTTCGAAGATACGATCCCGTTCCTCATCCTTCACACCGGGACCGTGATCGACAACATCAATCACAACGGCCGCTCCTGTGAACTCCGCCGACACCTTAAGCGGCGAATCGTCGGGTGAATACTTCAGCGCGTTGCCCAGAAGTTGCTTGAGTACCCGCGCGATCATGTCTCTGTCGCACTCGGCCGGAGGAAGCGATTCGGGAAGGGATAAATGAATGCGACGATCGCCGGCCAGCGCTCCCATCTCTGCAATAGCGGCTGTAATTAGCAGCGCGAGGTTCTGCGGTTCTCTCTTCAAGGAGAGTTCGTTGGCCTCCACCCTAGCCAGTTGAACGGCTTCGTCGATGAACCGGTCCATCCGGTTTACTTCCTCGTCGATGATCGTAAGCATCTCATGCTTATGCACCTCGCTGCCCGCATGCCCCGAAAGCAACGTTGTCGCGGCAATTTTGACGGAGTTCAGAGGATTCCTGATTTCATGCGCCATGGCGTCCAGGACCGCCGATTTCAGCTCCTCGGCTCTCCGCACAGCCTCGGCCTCGGTGGTCTTTTCGATCGCGTACCGCCTTGCCAGCCCCAATCCTACGCACCCCGCCAGCGCGCTTAGGAGCGCTTCGGAGAACGTCGCCCCGCAAATGCCAAGGCTCCCCACGAGTTCGCCGCTGTGGCGGACCGGAGCCAGGGAAACCGCCTCATCCGCAATCTGGAGCCCGGAGGTAGCCGTCTCACGAAGCGCGAAATCCGAGACGGCCCCGGTGTGTTGGCCGGAGCGGAAAAACTGCCCCGAATGTTTGTCGTAAAGAACTACGCCTTCGGCTCCTAAGATTGCTAATAGCTCGTTCGCCAATCGCTGCAAGGCGGACTCGTGGCCCCCGGTATTCAGCAGAACATTCATAAGCTTATAGAGCTTGTCTTTCTCACTTTCCTGCTCGACAGCCTCGATTCGGCGCTGCCTTAGCGTCGCGGCTATTTGGCTGGTTACGACCGCAGTGATCAAGAATGCTCCCAGCGCAAACCATTGCTCGAGGTTTGCAATGATGAGTCCGCGCGCTGGCAGGAAGTAATACTCGAAGCCAATGCCACCGACAAGGGTGGCAGTCAAGGCTTCCGTCAAGCCCCAGGCACTTGCGAGGCTCACGATGACCATAACAAGTAGCAACGCCACTGTCGCATGGTCGACGTGGGGAACACGCGCACACACCACTATGATAGCCACGACCGAACCGATCGAAGCCGTCAGATGCCAGACTAGTGGACGCATCGTTCCGGTCCGGGGGCCGCGCGAGACCAACATCGGCCCTATAACGGATCTTAACTCAGTCTCCCGACGCTGGGATACTAGGATGCAGACGACACGAATGGCTAAAGCACAGGGAATTGCAAGGTCCTTGTCATTGTCGGCGTACACGTTGTCCAAGGACAGTACTTGCATTCGGATGCCTTCGCGCAGGTTTTGCAGAAGAACTTCGCGCCCATTGCGAAAGCGTATGGCATCTCGATAGGTGTTCACATTGGCGCTGATTTGTACGAAGAAGACATCCTCCAGCTCCTCAATGGTCCACCGCCGCTGCAGTTCCTCCGGAACGTTTTTCAGGATCAACTGCGCCCCCGGGGGTAAGCAAACAGCCACAACCAAGGGTGACTCCGGGTTGTCAAGAATCCCCTTGATGTATCCCCAAAAGCTTCGCGGCAGATGCTTTTCGGCTGTTCGCAAATCCATTGGCGAAGCCAGTCCCATGGATCCGGTCCGAAACCTATGAACGACCAGTTCTTCGCCTTCGACTGCCAAACGGGTTGGTAGTCCACATAGAGAGTAATCGCACATTGCTGTCCTCCTTTCGACGCGACGTCAGCCGAAGTTGCCAACAAACCGCGGTGGCGACCACCCTGGCGTCTTAACGCTTCTTTCCGATTTAAGAGTATTTGCGCTCCGTTAAGGATAGATAAATACCCTCTTATGATTTTCTTGATTTTGAGTGTCCACCAAAGGATTGCGATCCATTGGTCTTGAAGCCGGTCTGCCGGAATCCTTAGTTCCGACAAGATATGCCGGATGATCTCTTGGGAGCCGATCCGACATGGTAGAACGGGCAGCAAATAAGCAACGTGAGCAGCAGTCTGCCGATGTCCTTTAGCAGGTAAAAATCTTCGAGAGAGACGATGACACGGGTGGACTCGACCTCGTAGGCCTGATTCCGGCTGACAGCAGTTAGCAGGATATCATCCCCGCCTGCGGCCGGTAAGAGTGCGTTGGTTGTCTGACGCTCAACGCAAGCGTATGTATCACGCTTCCAATCACCCGCGGGAACACTCCGCAGCAGCGTGCCGTTGTTTAGTCGTGAAGTGGCCGATCGGTTAACCGCTCGAGACAGACTTTCGCATTCCATGGCTGCCGTTCTTTGCTCTTGGTAGAGATGTATTCGAACGATCGATACATCACGCCACGTAACGGCAGCCAGGCACGGCCGGATAAGGACACTGCCGCCCAATTTGAGGATTCCCCTCGTTTCGCCCTCGTCATTGCTCCTTCGCCTTCTGGGGCTCGCTCGCTGAAGAATCCGGCGATGTAGCGAAATAACCAGCTCTGGTACGCACGATCCACCGAGTGGAATGGGGTCCGGTTAGTTTCACGCGCACACTGCGATACGCCCCATCCCGCTTTTCATTGTTCGGAACGTACCCGATGGTGTATTGATTGCGAATATCTTGCGAAACCGTTTGAAGTATGTTGGTCACGTCCGGAATTTCGTTCGGGAAGAATGCCTCTCCCCCGGACGCCTTGGCCAGTTGTTTCAAGACGCCGGGATTACGGTCTGTGTCGTATTCATCGAAGAGGCCCACTGAATAAACAATGACGTCGGACTGCTGAACCATCGTCAATAGCTTTGGAAACCCAAGAGTGCTGGCGTTGTCGCCCCCGTCGCTGAGTAAGATCAACACCTTCCTATGGAGGACACTTTTACGGATGTGGTTCAGCGCGGTTGCTAAAGCGTCATAGAGAGCGGTTTCACCTTTCGCATGGATCTGCAGCATCGCATCCTTCAGTTTGTCCGGATCACTAACGAATTCGTCTTCGGGAGCAAGGCCAAGGGAGACGTGTTCGTTGAAGTTGACGACAAACATCTGATCTTCCGGGTTGCTAGAACGCGCAAACGCCGTCGCAGCGGCGATGATGTCGCGCAGCTTAGGCCGCATGCTCCCGCTGTTGTCAACGACCAACCCAACGGCGACGGGGGTGTCCTCATGCCGGAACAGCGTCAGATTCTGCGGCAGGCCATCCTCGTAGATGTGAAAGTTGGCCTTCTCCAGATCACGAACCGGCCTCCCCTGATTGTCCGTCACGGTGACGTGGAGAACAACGAGGTTCGCGTCTACCAAGAAGTCAGCCTGCGAGAGTAACTTGGGAGTACACAGGGCCGAAGCAAACACCGCCAGCAGTGCCCCATGGGGTTTCGTAAAAAGTCGAAGGCCGGCAAGAAGCAATCGCCGCCGGATACAAACCATCGCTGGCCGCTCTTCGCCTGCAACACTCACGGATTGGCTGATATGTTCTTTCGTAACTCCTCGGTAGAATTGTGAAAACTCCTCAAAAACAATGGACGTAACGCCGGCATAATGTCGCGAAAGACCTGAACTGCCAGGGCACTGGTAAAGCTTTGGGCGGCCGCATCGCGCCCGCTGGAGAAAGCGAGAACTGTACCGAAGAAACGATCTCCGATGGTAAAGACAAAGGCGCCTGTGCGATTTCGAACTTTGGCTTCAAGTACGGCTCCGTGGGCATCGAAGTGCTCAATGCGGTTATCTCCTGTTCCAGTCTTGCCGCCGACAGGAATCACGCGGCCATCAGCGAGAGTCACGGATCGGAGCGCACGTTGCGCAGTACCGTGTTCGACCACGCCGACTAGTTCGCGTCGCAGCACTGAGGCTATCGACTCTAGCATCACTCGCTCACCATTTTTCGATTCAGGTTTGAGAATCGTCTCCATCGGAGTGCCTTCCGCAAGGCGAAGTTCTTGAATACGAATCGATGGATTCCGAATTCCGCCATTCAGGATGATCCCCGCCAACGTGGCTAAAGCTTCCGGATTATCGCCGGAAGAGCCGATCGCGGTGGCGAAGGACGGCACTAATTTATCAAAGGGGAATCCCACGCGCGCCCAGGAGGTGTGGATATGGGCGAAGGCGTCCCGTTCAAGCAAGGTTCGAATTCTTATGTCTTGAGCGTGTTTTCGTGTGCTCTTGAACAGCCACGCATAAGCTTCTTGCCGCACGGGACTACTGGCCGCCAAGACCGTGGAGAAGCTCGCGTGTGGATGATGAGACAAATAAGCCGCAAGCCACAGTTCGAGAGGATGAACCTTCGCCGAATATGCCTGATCGTTCAGGTTGAATTTCCCCGGGCCGAAGCGCGAGTAGAGACTCTCCATTTCATCCTGCCGAATCGGAACGGAGTAGCTGGTCCCGAGGCTTTCAAATTTCGATAGACCTAACTCCGGCTCGACGTAACGAACCATCGCGGAGAAGCGAACTGGAGTCAGCGGATGGGTATCCAGCAGTACGTTGAAGGCAGGTGCCGGATGGCTCCGATACTTCCGATAAAAGGCTTCCAGAAACGCTTGTCCCTCCGTATCCGCGAACCGGCTTAGGTATTGCCTCCGGACCGGGTCGGACGCATCACTGTCGAGGACTGCCCGCGATTCAGGATTCTGGAACATCCTGTAATGCACGACATCCCGAAGAAGGCGGATAAACACAAGATTCACGGAACGTTCGAACGCCTCGCGTACGGTGAGGACGCGGCCGTTATCAGACGCCTCATAATTTACGAAGTGATGAAGCCCTCCTCCTGTAAAGAACCCTTCGTCCGGATTGGCGGAATAGGTCCGATTCATGGCGGCTTCGAGCATTGCCGGCAAGCTCATGTCCGAGGCGGTGGACAAGTAGCCTACCGCCCACGCCGAGAGAGAGTCTTCCGGATCGATGGGCAGCGATCGGAGTTGTTGCTGTGATTTCACCGAAAGGCGTGAGTGCAACTCAGAGATCAGTTCCAGGTAACAGGCTAATGTCCTCAGCTTCGCCGTTGAGCCGAGCTCTAGCTTTGTTCCCTCATTGATGCTCAATGGCTCCCCATAGTTGTCGGCCTGAACACGAAGGAAGTTTCCCTTGCTTCCCCGTTCATATAACGTGAAGCTGTAAACTAGGCCGTGACGATTTTCACGATCCAACAGATGTTCTCCTAACAGGCCGGCCGAGGCCTCGAACTGGGGGTCGCGGAATGACTTTAGAATCCGGGTGACCGCTGCCGACGCCTGCTGGTCGAGCGTCGTCTGCACTTTGAGGTCTAGGCGGTCCAAGTCGTAGAGGTTGCGAACGCCGAGAAGTGGGAGCAAGCCGATCCGAATCGCATCGACGCCCTTGTGACCGACGAACGCAGGAACGGAGTGAGCCGGCGGCGGACTGTAGAATCGGAGTTTAGTTTCAAGCGCGGCCTTTCGCAGCGTTTCTGAGATTGTGCCGTTTCGTGCAAGCAGACCGACATAAGCGTCTACGCGACGAGCCAGGGTATCGCGGCCCCGGCCAAGAAGTTCGGACGGCTTCTTGGCGGCTAGTAAGAGTGTCAACACTTCCCGGTAGGCTAATGCCTTTTGCCGCATGCGGCCGGATGTCAGGGCTGCCTCGTCGCTCAGGTTTATTAGTGAGCCGACCTTGCCCGCGTCCTCGCCAAACCAGACATGAAGGCCATCGCTGAGCCCGATCACTTCGCCCTGGTTGCTGGTAGCCGCAAGCGGGAGCGAGTTAATGTAATCGCAAACCACTTGGCGCCTGGCGCCCAGACTTTGAGGTCCGCTCTGATAAGCGCGCAGCGAAGCCGAAAGCATCTGACGCAACTTGTCGCCAGCCGAAGCAGTTCGGCCGCCGGGCGAATGACGAAGCTTTTCCAACTGGGTTGCCACCGTACTTCCGCCCGTCACAGGATGGCTGTGATCAACGCGGTTCAAGCCCAAATCAAGGATGGCCCGCCCAAGCCGGTCCCACTCCACCGCCGGGTTGCGGTCGGGGGTCGAAACATCCAGAATTACTCGATTCTCCACAAACAGCAGGCTTCGGACGGTGAGTTCCGGAATCGAATCAAAATTGCGATAGACTCGTTCGGGTGTCACAACTTGGTAGAGTGGCTTGCTGCGATCGTCGTCGATCAGTAGGCCAGCCTGGGTCTTCTCAGGGAATATCGCAGGCAGGTGATACTTGACGGCTTCTTGCGCGAGCCCTGATGACTCCGCGTGTGCGACGACCCGAAAGCCGAATCGTTTTAAGTGCGCCAAAGTCGAAGGAAGCTGCGCGTATCCGAGACGCATGTCGTATGGTCCGGTGACAGTTGGCACCACCGGATTGCCAGCGGTGCGCACCAGGTGAAAAGTCATGTGCCTGGCAATGTAAGCGAAAATATGCGCCTCTCCCCACGACGTGCGTGATTCGAGGAGCGCAAGGAGCGCCAGTACAAGCGCGATTAAAAAAAGCCCGAGGCGAATGAAGAATTGTCTCTGGCTGGCCCTGGACGTCGCTTTCTCTCGGCTCGGCGCAATGGGAGTTGCGATTGCGTCGACGAGACCATGCGGGCAAAGAGCACGCACAGTACGAAACCGATCCCACCCAGCGATCATGATGCTTCCTTCGGCGCCCGCCTCACAGAGATCGAAAACATTCAATATCGTACGGTGGCATGCGGTCGTCTTCGTGATGCAGCGGACATAGGCTCCACCCGCTCGGAAAACTCGAGAGGATTCGACGGAAAGAAAAATGGTTCCTAGCTATTCGAGCGCCTCCGATCACTTAGGGCAGTTATCAACTGCTAGCCTGGGTTTCTTGCGACGAAACGCAACAAGAAACCAGCGCCAGTGAGAACCAATCCAAGCATGGCCACCAATGGCAGCGTACTTGCCGTCTGGGGTAGCCGGGTGGCGGGGGGCGGACTGGACTGAGCTGGAGCAGAATTTTTTGCAAGAAGTTGTGGTGGGGTTGTGACTACTGTGCCAATCTCTACTTCCTGACCTGTGGGCTGTTCAGCTTTCACTTGCGCCTTCTTTAAAGCCATTGGCGATGCCTCGGTGGCAGATTTAGTGGGTATCTTGGTGTTCGCCTCCAGATTAGCCGGCATGGACGGAACCGGTTGGTTTATAGTCTTGGCCAGTTGTACAGCGCGCGGCTTCGGATACACGAATTCCTGGCCGTAGTCGTCACCGGGATAGAACCACGCTTTAATCGCCTCTGGGGAAGTCGACGCGCGCTCCTCAAAGGTGATCACAGTCTTGCCGGTGGGCTTCAGCCGATAATCCGGAATCGCTAGAAGAGTCGCGTACACTTTGTTCCGAGCCTGGTTAAAGACTTGAACAATATTTCGATCTCCCGGGGACTCCAGCAGCTTGAACCAGTACGTGCCGGCTGGCAGGACTTGCCCCGGAATTTCAACCGGAGCGCTGAAAGTCACTTTCGTGAGCTGATCCCAGGCATCCGCGTTCATCCGCGGCGCCAAAGCCGAGCCCAAACCGATCAGGCCGGTAACCACAGCGATCAATGTCAGGTTTTTCATAGCATCTCCTTTCCATTTCACTCCGCCGCGTTCACGCCGCGGCTTTCTTTCCCTCGTCTCGATACTTCTTCGAAGCATGAACCTGGAGCACTCCCTTATCGAGAGACGCCGAGACATGGTCTACATCTACGGGCTTGGGCAGGGGAATTTGACGGAACACTCGCCGCTCGCCGAATTCGCAGAAATGTATGGTCCCGTTTGTTCCGCGATGTTGATGGGCGGATTCTCCCTCCACAATCACGGCGTCTGGAAGCGCTGCGACTCGAATATCTTTGACGTCGAATCCCGGCAGAGCGAGCTGAAGCTGAAACTCCCCGTCGTTTTCGGCGAGCTCCACATCGGGAACTCGGAATACTTCTTTTTCCGCCTCCAGCCAGTCACGCATTTCATTGCCAGAAACGCGACCGCGCTTCTCGAACAACTCAAAAGCACGGCTTCGGACCTGGTCTAAAAGCTGGTTGGTCTCCTTCATGAGAGGAGGTACCTGGTTCGCGTCCCGAATCCTCTGAACGACTATATTGCTCATTTCTCATCTCCTTTCAAATCCGCGCTTAGTGGTTTTGCACGACCACAAAGCTGGTCATGCCATTGCGATTAATCAGAAGCAACGCCGGTTGCCCGGCGGCGCTTTGCATCGCCCGGTCAAATCCGGCGACGCCCGTCACTGGTTGGCGATTCACTTCCTGAATGACGTCTCCCTGCTGAACTCCAGCGTCAGACGCCGCACTGGCCGGATCGACGTTCGTCACGGCGACCCCCTTTGTACCGCTCGGCAACTTCAGTTGACTTGCTACATCGGGCGTCAATGCAGTGACCGAGATCCCGCGCAGTGCGCCGCCAGCCGTTTCCCCTCCGCCTCCGTTTTGAACGGTCTTGCCTGGCATTTCGCCGAGTTTCACGGTGATCGCCCGCGTCGTCCCATTTCGAAATACGGTTAGTTTCACGTTCGCGCCAGGGATCATACTGCCGATCTTCAATTGAAGGGCTCGACCGTCCTCG
>Ga0157370_10004902_pt1 | contig 15169 bp, 12 predicted proteins | sample C35metaG_FD_113463 | JGI IMG/M metagenome (GOLD analysis project Ga0157370, IMG submission 113463) | Corn rhizosphere microbial communities from Kellogg Biological Station, Michigan, USA - C3-5 metaG | ecosystem: Host-associated > Plants > Roots > Rhizosphere > Soil | place: USA: Michigan...
CCGACCATCCGGCAGCCGGCTACGACTACGACACGTTTGCCGATGACTTGAACGCCGTGCTGGAAACACTCGACTTGAGAGACGTCACCCTCGTCGGATTTTCGATGGGCGGCGGTGAAGTGTCGCGCTTCATGTCGCGCCATGGTGCCGATCGGATTGCAAGCGTCGTGTTTGCGTCAGCAGTGACACCGTACTTGCTCAAGGGCGACAACAATCCCGATGGCGTCGACGGCGATGTCTTCACGGAGATGAAAGAAAAACTCCGCGATGAACGTCCCGCGTTCCTTGAAACATTTGGCAAGCAGTTTTTTGGCCAGGGCATGTTGTCCCATCCGGTAAGCCAGGCGACGCTTGATTCGAGCCTGATGGTGGCCATGCAGGCATCGAAGAAAGGCACGCTCGACTGTGTGGACGCGTTCAGCAAAACCGACTTCCGTCAGGACGTCGCATCTATCCGTGTCCCCACGCTCATTATCCACGGCGGTGATGACAAGGTCATCCCGATTGACGCCAGCGCGCGCCGTCTGGCCAGGGAGATTCCAGGCTCGGTGCTGAAAGAATATGATGGCGCGCCACACGCCCTCGTCATCACGCACAAGGACGACTTCAATCGCGACCTCGTGTCGTTCTTGCAAGGCAGCGTCTGACGGATGCGGGCACGGGGGGCGATTGTCCCTTCGTGCCTATTTTTGCAGCCGGATACCATCGACGTCATCGATTGACGCCGGGCGCGTTCAAACCGCCGGGAGGTGAACTGTGACAGGGCCCTTTGCACAATGGTACGGTCACCGTTCCTGAAGGATTTAAGTCATGAAACAGCGTGTCAGCGCAGTAGTGTTGGTCATGGCGCTGGTGTGCGCGTCGTCTGCGGCATCAGCCAGGGAATATGTCCTGTCACTCAAAGGCGTTGATGTGCGTCCGGGCGAACGGATCGTTGGCCTGGAGATGCATGGAAAACATCTGACCTTGGCCAGCGTCGTGCACGTGCCAAACGGATGGAGCTTCAAAGTTGACACCGACCCAGCGGGCAACATGGACCTCTCGGGCGCGGTCATCGTCGGTGCCGCGGCGCTTTCCCCAGCGGACGTCGAACAGGCGTGGTTGTTTCGCGACGCTGCGGGCGCAGTGAACGAATCGGCGGCGTTGACGGGGACCATCGCAGTAACAAAAACATTCGACGACTCCCGTGAAATTCCACTCAAAACCTACATGCTGGTAGCTAAAACGGCTAGGTCAGGAGTGGCTTTAACGAACAATGCTGCGCGCTAAAGCGAGCCCCGATTTCGGCGAGCTGGACCGCCCAGACTTTCGTAGACCACTTGAAGCCATAATTTATGGCAATTGAGGAGGTCTCTATGAGTGGCAAGCGTTATACGGATCAGTTCAAGATCAAGGCAGTTCGAGAGCACGGGCGGCCGGTGCTCGACGTTGCCCAGCGGCTAGGCATTACGAGCCACAGCCTGTATGGCTAGAAGAAGGCCTTCTCCAAGCCCACGATCGGCAAGCGTGCGGAGCTGGATCAGAGCGCCGAGGTTCGACGCCTACAGCCTGAGCTGCAGCGTGTCGCCGAGGAGAGTGACATCGCCAAAAAAGCCGCCGCGTGCTTTGCCAACGGGTAAGGGCCAGGTACGCGTTCATTTGCGATCATCTCCGTGAGTTCCGGCTGGTCGCCATGTGTCGGGCTCTTCGCGTGCACCGGAGCGGTTAGCCCCAGACCTGTCCGGCGTGGACAGGCATGAGAAAGCGAACGTAGAGGCCGGACGGACGTTGAACAAACAAGGGTCTGGGCACAAACGGCAGCTAAAGCGACACCTGAGGGAACGGCGTTTCGGGCGTGGCGTTGCCGCAAAAAGAAACGGCGAAACAACGATTTATCGCGGTCTCGCCGCAGGTGTTGGTGGAGGTGGCGGGACCCTCTAGGGAAACGCCATAACCATCTGACCAGCAACGTGTTTGAACTCAGGGATTGGCCGAAAAACCGTACCTCAGTCGATACCAAGACGTTACCTTAGCTGCTTTTGAGGCCCTATGGACCAGGGTGGAACGCCGGGACGGTGGCTGCAAGACGTTAGGACCCAAAAAATCTCCTGCCGTAAGTACACCGGCTGAGCAAATTTTGCGTAATGCCAACGCACCCATTTTCTCGCCGAAAGCGTAGGCGCGACTGACGTTGCGCTACGCATCAAATGCAGCAGACAGTGATTGAGGAAGTGCGCAGGCGAGGAGTGAGCGATCACGCGCGCTGAATTCGTCAGCGAGCGCCGATCGGCCTCGGTCTCTCGCTACCATCGTAGCGCTTTCCGCGCGACAATCTACGGCATCGTCGCGCTGCTTCAATAGTCGGCGCGCGTTCAACCAAGGGGCTTTTAGAGATGGATCTTGTCTTATTGCCAGATGCGACGGTGAGCGCGCTGTCGTCGCACTACCGACGTGCCTTCACCCAAGCTGTGGAGCTGTACGTGATCTCGGCTTACCTGACGCATTGGGAGCCGCCTGCGCTGCTGCCAGCTTCGTGCGAGACCTTTAGCATCATCGTCGGCAGCGATTTTGGCCTGACCAAGAAAGCCGCTTGCGAGGCCGTCATGGGATGGCTTCCTGCACGATTTCGTCATCGATTTTTGGTTGCGGACGATATCAGCGGATTTCATCCGAAGGCGGTGTTTTGGCGCGACGGCGACGGCGTCTTCCACGCTTTGGTCGGGTCCTCCAATCTCAGTCGGGCCGCGTTTTCCAAGAATCACGAGGCGAATCTGTACACCACACTGACTCGTTCTCAGTTTGATGCAGTACGCACGTGGGTGGCGGCCATCGAAAAGGACTCGGTGCCGTGCTCGCCGGAGTGGCTTGAGGACTACGAGGAGGCGCCGCCGCCAAAGCCGCGCAAGCGTACCAAATCGGCAAAATCACGCTCAGGCGTTCCGGTGTTGCCTAACGTTCCCGACGCAGCAATTCTGTTGAAGGCGCGGCGTGCGCAAATGAAGGCCTACGAGGCCAATCGTCCGGCATTGGAACGCTTGTTTCGCCAATGTGCCGCCAAAGCCCTTACCAGCAAACAGTTCTATGAGGCGCTGCGTGACGTTTGGGGCTACGAGCACGAAAATCGACTGCAAGGAAGCGGGTGGGAGCGCACAGGCAAGAGCGCTGATTTTCGTCAGCTGAGCATCTCGTTCGTGCGCATCCTGGACGCCGGGGGCTTTGAGCGCGACGACGTGGTGGTGCAAGAGATTGACCGACTCGAGCACCTGCGCGTACCCGCTCGCGGTGCGTTTTTGTCCGAGATGCTGTGTCTGCGCTTTCCGGAGCTGTACCCGGTGCTTAACAAACCGGTGGCCCTATTCAAGAAGGCCAATGGCTTTCGCGCCCCATGGGGCGCTAGCGCTGGCTCGAAATACCTCTCCTTTGCCCTCTGGCTGCGCACGTTCGTGGCCAAGAGTGACGATATTTCGGCCGAAAATATCGCTGAACTGGATTATCTGATTTGGGGCGCTTACGGTCGAAAGACCTGACTATCGCATAGTGGTATCCATGAAAGCGGACTGGGTCTTGCCTTAACGCTTGGTGATGCCCCAGCAGCCATACGCCGTCGCCCAATGACGCCGTGACGCGCAAAACAGGAGTGCCACATGACAGTGTTCGAGTACTACGTGCAAGCTAAGTCGCCGGCGATGCCAAAACACATGGTGCCGTTCAAGGTCTTAATTGCCAAGCATGCCCCGCTAGTGGGTCCGATCGGAGCCTTGCAGAAGGTGCGGCCGATGACCCCGGTGATGTTCGGGCAGGCCGCTTTGGATGTGGGATATGCGCTGGCGACTCCCTGGGGCAGCACTCTCCTGGCGGGTCCAACAGTCGTGCAAGCTCTAGGCGCCTACTTGGCCGCACGCTTGCAATCGGTGATGGCGTCGGTCGACGTGGTGGCTGGCGAAGTCGTGAGTCGCGACTTCTTGCCTCTGCTGGATTCGTCGGATATGGCCAAGCTTAGTTATCTCTATGGCCAAGTGGTCGCGAGGCTGGCAGCAAATGAATGGCTGGGCGCGGACCCAGGCATGGCGTTCTTGCACAAATCGGTCTATACCGATGCGCTGTTGACTGGCAATGCCTTGGTCGTGGTCGCCAATACCCATCCAGACTATCTGGTGTCGGTGCAGACGGGCGCTTGGCACGTGTTTGAAGCCAAGGGTGGCCGAGACCGAGGTCGGCAGATCCGGAAGGGCTTGTGGCAAGTCCGTGGGGTTACCTCAATCGGTACGGTTGCAGTTGCACCGCCAGTGACTAAAGTCGTGGCATCGCTGCACGTCAAGAAAAAATCGGTGCCGCAACTCCCTTGGCGGATCGATGTGGTGAGCATTCCGCCCTCGGCGATGGGCGCAGGTGCTTTGGACGACGGCGAGGCGACCCAAGTCCAGCAGGCACCAACAGAGTTGGTCTTTGACGCGGATGTGGCTGCCCTGATGGCCGCTGCCGCGCAGTGGGCCGTGTTGAGCCAGCTGCCTGAAGATCCTGTTGAGATGTCGTCCATGACCGAGCAGAGTGAGGGTGCGTCGACACGTCGGCTTATGGGTGAAGATGCCGCTGTCTGGCTGCCCAGTCGTGCCCACATCGACGCGTTCCTCTTTGAGTTGTTGGTTTATTTGCGATACCGGGAGCACCTGAGGGACTCGCCGCGTCAGGCCCTTGGCATCAGCGACGCGCAGACCATGGTGGATGAGGTGGTGCCGTTGATCGGCAGCGCCGTCTCCGGCGAACGAGTGACTGCCGCCGTCAAAGCTGTATCCGTGTCTCCGGAGGGTCAGGATAGCGTTTTTGCTTTGCGCGCAGCTTCAACGCAGTTGGGGCTGGCAAAGCGTCATGAGGGCATCCTCGAGCTGCGCAACGATTCCCAATCGCGCGTGCGAGCGCGACTGCGTGCCCGGGCTTTGGCATTGCCGGATCGCGCGATCCAAACGGACGACCTTCCTCCCACGGCATGCGGCGCTGTGGTGTACGTGCCTGTAAGGTAGCCGACAGAAGGGGTGCACCGCCCCGGTGGTTGCCCTCATCCGGCCGAGTCAGTCATCGGCTCGATACTGCGTCCGATACCCGCGGTCATGTCGTTCCAGTTAGCCGACCGCGCGTCTTTGGCGGCCGGTCTCACCTCTTGAGACCCCCTCCCGACATCCTCGTCCCTGAACCCACCTCACCCCCTTTGTGAGGATCAGCGGCTAGGCGGTTGATCCTGGGTTGGGCAAATTTTGACTCTTTCATTTTCACCTAAAAGGGTGAAAAGTGGCCGCCATGAGCCTGATTCTGACCAGTCGCCAACACAATGTCCTCGACTTCATCCGAGACCGCCTCCGACGGGACGGGGAAGCGCCAACGCTGGAAGAAATCGGCCAAGCGATGGGCATCGAGCACGTGAGCGCTGTCCTGAAGCATGTGCGCTCTCTTCAGGCCAAAGGCCGACTGGTCATTGAGCCCAATCGCCCCCGTGGCATCCGACTGATTGAGGAGGTGGATCCGCTGGCCGCCGACACCTTGGACTTGCCCATGGTGGGTCGCATTGCCGCTGGTGAGCCGCTGTTTTCGGCCGAGCGGGTCGAGCGGAGCCTCCGGGTGTCCCGGTGGCTGTTCAAGCTCAAGCCCGATTATCTCGTCGAGGTGGTCGGCGACTCGATGCGCGACGAGGGCATCCTCAACGGCGACCTGGTGGGGGTCCACGCCACACCGGTGGCCCGCCACGGCCAGGTCGTGGCCGCCCGCGTCGGCGGCGACCGCTTCACCATCAAGCGGCTGCACCACCAAGGCGAGGTGATCCGCCTGCTGCCGAACAGCCCGGGCTATCACCCGATTGACCCCGATCCCACGGACGACTTTGCCATCGAAGGACTGTTTGCAGGCTTGGTCCGGAGAAGCTGATGGGCGCCGTGGTTGCTCTTTCGGACCTCGTCGACGCCCGGCAGGTCTGGCGCGGTCGTGCCGCCCCGATCCCAGCCGGCGACCAACCCACGGGCTTAGCGGCGCTGGATGCCGTGCTGCCGACCGCCGGCTGGCCCGACGCTTCGGTCTCGGAAATCCTCATGCCGCTGGACGGCGTCGGCGAGCTGCGCCTGGTCCTGCCCACGCTGGCTCGCCTGACGCAAGGCCAGCGCCCCGTGGTGGTCATCGCGCCGCCGTATGTGCCTTGCGCCATGGGCTGGCGCCAACGCGGACTGCGGCTCAGCCAGGTCCACTTCGTCATGGCGGCCGAAGCTGACGTGCTCTGGGCGGCCGAACAGTGCCTGCGCTCCGGGGCGTGCGCCGCCGTCCTGGTCTGGCCGAAGCAGGCCGACGACCGGGCTCTGCGCCGGCTGCAGGTGGCCGCCGCAGACGGCCAGGCGCTGGGCTTCGTCTTCCGGGACCGCCGCTACCTGGTCAACAGCTCGCCGGCCCCGCTTCGTCTGGAACTGGCCGCCCATCCGTCGCCCGCCATCTGGGTGCGCAAATGCCGCGGCGGCAATCCGCCGGCCCAGCCGGTGCCGTTCCCGGCCACGGTCCATTGAGGGCCGCCGACGATGCTCTGGGCGTGTGTATTGCTGCCATCCCTAGCGCTGGATGGCGTCCTCCGGCGTCAGCCTGACTCAGGCCCCTTGGTGCTGGTCGATGGCCCGGTGCAGACCCGGACCGTGGTCGCGCTCAACGCGGAAGCTAAGGCGGCAGGGCTTCGGGTCGGCCAGCGCCTCACGGCAGCCCAAGCTCTGTTGGCCCAGTTCGCGGCGATGCCCTACGACCAAGCCGACGTCGACCGCTGGCAGACCTTTCTGGCCGGCGTGGCCTACCGCTACAGCTCCGAGGTCGCGCTGCTGCCGCACGCGCTCGTGCTCGAGGTGAGTCGCAGCCATGGCCTCTTTGGCGATTGGCCGGCCATCGAGCGCCGCTTGCGCGACGATCTGACCGCGCTCGGGTTTCGCCATCGGCTGGCCGCCGCGCCGACGCCGCACGCGGCCTATGTCCTGGCCGGCGTCGCCCATGGCATGGCCGTGCTGGCCCCCGATCACCTGCGCCGCGCGCTCGATGCGGTGCCGGTGGGCAAAGCCCGCTTGCCTGCGGCGGCGACGGCGGCCCTGCCACGCATGGGCGTGCGCACGCTTGGCCAGTTGCTGCGCCTGCCGCGCGACGGCTTGCGTCGCCGTTTTGGTGCAGAGCTGCTCGATAGCCTAGACCAGCTGGTGGGAGACCGCCCCGCGGGCCTGTCGCTGTATGTCCCGCCCGACATGGTGGACTGGCGCATCGAGCTGACGCACGAGGTGGAGAACAGCGCCGCGCTGGTGTTTCCGGTCCGACGGATGACCAGCGATTTGGCGGCCTATCTGGCCGGTCGCGACGGCGGGGTCCAGCGGTTTGTCCTGCATCTGGAGCACCGCGAGGGCGCCACGGTGGTCACCATCGGCTTGCTGTCGCCCGAGCGCGGCGCCGCCACCTTGTTCGAAGCGGCCCGCGGACGCCTGGAGCAGACCCGCTTGCCGGCCCCCGTGCTGGCGCTTCGGCTGCGCGCCGATGACTTGCCCCCGTTCGTGCCGGAGGGGCGCGATCTGTTCGACGAGCGGCCAGCCAACGCCTTGCCACTGGGCCAGCTGCGCGAGCGGTTGCGCGCGCGCTTGGGCGACGAGGCGGTCTACCAGCTCGCCACCACGATTGATCCGCGTCCCGAACGATCGCAGCGCATCGGGGCCCAAGATGAGGGCGACATCGATCCCTGGCCGCGGCCCAGTTGGCTGCTGGAGCGGCCCATCCCACTGCGGGGTCCAGCGCCGACCGTGCTGGCGGGCCCCGAACGGATGGAGACCGGGTGGTGGGACGGGCAGCCGGTCCGGCGGGACTACTACGTGGTCGAGACCGCCGAAGGGCAGCGCGCCTGGGCGTTTTTGCCGCCCGGCGAGCACGCCGGTTGGATGCTCCACGGTTGGTTCGCATGAGCGCGACCGATCCGCCCGCGTACGCCGAGCTGCATTGCCTTTCCAATTTCAGTTTTCAGCGGGGGGCGTCGACCGCGCGGGAGTTGTTCGAGCGGGCCAAGGCCTGCGGCTACACCGCACTGGCCATCACCGACGAATGCTCCATGGCCGGCATCGTTCGCGCACTGGAGGCCTCCCGGGCCACGGGGGTGCGTTTGGTGGTCGGCAGCGAGATTAACCTGGACGACGGGCCCACTTTGGTGCTGTTGGCCGAGAGCAAGGCCGGTTACGTGGCGCTCTGTCGCCTGATTACCCAAGGGCGGCGCGCCGCCGAGAAGGGCACCTACCGCTTGACGCGGGCGGATGTCGCGGATGGCCTGCCAGGCACGCTGGCCCTGTGGGTGCCGGGCCGGACGCCCAGTGTAGAGGAGGGTGCATGGGTGCGGGCCACGTTTGGCGATCGGGCATGGCTGGCCGTTGAACTCGTCAAAGAGGTGCACGACGGCCGACGCTGGGCCCAATTGGAGGCCCTGGGTCGGCAGTTGGGCCTGCCCTGCGTCGCGGCTGGGGATGTGCATATGCATGTACGTCGACGCTTGCCCTTGCAGCACACGATGACGGCCATCCGGCATCGGCTGACCATCGCCGAGGCGGGCGGCGTGCTCTTTCGCAACGGCGAGCGGCACTTGCGCACGCGCGCCGCGCTCGAGCGCATCTATCCGCCGCAACTGTTGGCCGAAACGCTGCGCGTGGCCGATCGGTGCCAATTTTCGCTCGATGAGCTGCATTACGAGTACCCGGCCGAACTGGTGCCGTCAGGGGTGACCGGTGCGCAATGGCTGCGCCAGTTGACCGAAGCGGGTGTGCGTTGGCGGTGGCCCGACGGGCCGCCCGCCAAAGTCCGAGCGCAGATTGAGCACGAACTGGGTCTCATTGCGGAGCTGCGCTACGAGTCGTATTTCTTGACCGTGCACGACATCGTGCGGTTTGCACGCAGCGAAGGTATTTTGTGCCAGGGCCGGGGATCAGCGGCCAATAGCGCCGTGTGCTTTGCGCTGGGCGTGACGGAAGTGGATCCGTCTCGCTTTAATCTTCTCATGGAGCGCTTCATCAGCAAGGAGCGCAACGAGCCGCCGGACATCGACATCGATTTTGAGCACGAGCGGCGCGAAGAAGTCATCCAATACATTTACCGGAAATACGGGCGTGAGCGCGCGGCCTTGGCTGCGACCGTCATCTGCTATCGCGGCAAGAGCGCGGTACGCGATGTGGCCAAAGCCATGGGCTTGCCACTGGAACAGGTGGAGTTGCTCAGCAAGGTCTTCGCTTGGTGGGACGGCTCGGTGTCCTTGTGGGACCTGCTGCGCGAGCGCGGATTTGACCCCGACAGTCCGGTGATTCGTCAGGTCGTGGCGCTCACCGCTGAACTGATGGACCAGCCACGGCACTTGTCGCAGCATGTCGGCGGGTTCGTCATCGCCGACGCGCCGCTGCACGAGTTGGTCCCGGTCGAGAACGCTGCCATGGCCGACCGGACCATCCTGCAATGGGACAAGGATGACCTCGACACCATGGGCCTGTTGAAAGTCGACTGCTTGGCCCTGGGCATGCTCACCTGCGTCCAGAAATGCTTGAACTTGCTGCGCCAGCACGACGGGCAGTCCCTGACCATGGCGACGCTGCCCACGGAAGACCCGGCGACCTACGCGATGATCCAGCGGGCCGACACCTTGGGCGTGTTTCAGATTGAATCGCGCGCCCAAATGGCCATGCTGCCTCGGCATCGTCCGGAGAACTTCTACGACCTGGTGATCCAAGTCGCCATCGTGCGCCCAGGGCCTATCCAAGGCGACATGATCCACCCGTATCTGCGCCGGCGGCGCAACGAAGAGCCGGTGGATTATCCATCCGAGGACTTGAAGGCCGTCTTTGAGCGCACCTTGGGCGTGCCGCTGTTCCAAGAACAGGTGATGAAGCTCGCCATCGTGGCCGCCGGCTACACGGCCGGCGAAGCCGACCAGCTGCGCCGTGCTATGGCCGCCTGGAAGCGGCACGGAGGGATGGAGCACCACCGGGAACGGATCATGGCGGGCATGCTCGAGCGCGGCTACACCACGGCGTTCGCGGAGCAGCTGTTCGAGCAGATCAAAGGATTCGGCTCCTATGGTTTCCCTGAAAGCCACGCGGCGAGTTTCGCCGGCATCGTCTACGCCTCGTGCTGGCTGAAGTGCCATCACCCGGCGGCGTTTGCATGCGCGCTCCTCAACAGCCAGCCCATGGGGTTCTATGCCCCGAGCCAAATCGTCCAGCACGCGCAACGCCACGGCATCGCCGTTCGTCCGGTCGATGTGCGTCACAGCGAGTGGGACTGCTCCTTGGAGCCGGACCCACGGGGCTACTGGGCCATCCGTCTAGGATTTCGCCAAATCCGCGGAGTCGCCGAAACGGTGGCCCAGACCATCGTGCGCGCGCGGTCACAGCAGAGGTTTGTCGACATCGCCGACCTCTGTGCCCGCGCCGGCTTGGACAAGCGGCATCAGGACCTCTTGGCCGAGGCCAGTGCGCTGCGCGGGTTGGCGGGCCATCGTCACCGCGCCCAGTGGGCCATCGCCGGGGTCGAGCCCCAATTGCCGCTGTTCGGGGAGAGTCCGGTGGAGCACGTGGTGGTCTTGCCGCCGCCTACTCAGGCCGAAGACACGCTGGCCGACTACGCGCGGACGGGCGTGAGCCTGGGCCCGCATCCGCTTCAACAGATCCGACACAAATTGCATGCCGCGCGATGGGTGGACAGCCGCACATTGCGCTCGTTTCCGGACGGCCGATGGGTGCGGGCCGCCGGCGTGGTCACCTTGCGTCAGCGGCCGCAGACCGCCAGCGGAGTGACCTTCCTCACGATGGAAGACGAACACGGCCTGCTCAATGTCATCGTCTGGCGCAAAATCGCGCAAGCGCAACGGCGAGAATTGCTGGAAACCCGTTTGCTCGGCATTGAGGGGCGCTGGCAAGTGGAGGAGGGGGTCTGCAATCTGGTGGCGCGACGGCTGGTCGACCTCACGCATTTGTTGGGCGGCCTGGACGCGCGTTCAAGAGACTTTCGATAACGTTGGTCGTGCGCCTCAGCGCGGGGCTAACACGCTGCTGCCTTGTAGTAGCTCATGATCGGACCCGTGGAGATTGGTGACGCGCGCCGCAGGCGCAATCCTAGCTGCATGTGCTCCGGATTTGGCTCCTGGCCCTTGACAGAAGGCAATCTGGCGTCAGGATGCGAAGCCGATCGATTACAGAAAAATCGATCGGCATCCTTCATTTTGGACAAGGATTAAAAGTTATGAGAGTTCCTTCATCCAACGACCAGTCGCGGGAGGATCCGCCTATTGCGCTATTGTTGATGTTGGGCGCCATTGTGGTGACATTTATTGTGGCGGGCGCCGTTGCCCTGAGTTGGCATTGAAGCGGTGGCGTATCGCGACGAAGCTGGGTGCAAAGGTAAATAGCCGAGGGCACGACAACTATCGCTGCTGACAGTAAAAAACTTCGATACACATTGAATTTGCTCTTTGGCAACCAGGAAAATCTGTAATCATCGACGACAAGCATGCCGATAAGCACAGACGCAAGTAAGAGAAGAAACGCAAACGGTAGGCGCGCGTCGATATGCTTGGATGCGAGGTAGCAGCAAATTCCCGCGCAGAGAAAGACCGCCGATGCCCAAAAGTACCCAGTTTGACACCGCGGATAAAAAAGCCCCATTCCCCCGACAATGGCGGCCATAGCCGGTAGGCTGTAGGCAAAAAAGTCAAAAATTAGATCCGGGTCCTTTCGAAAACTTAAAACGATAACGCACGCTACGATAAGGGGAACGATGAGCGCGGCGAGAAGAGCCGTGCCGCTGAAAATCGACGGCACAGGAGCCCAAAAGTGACGGACTTGGATTCGAAAGAGTTGTTTCGGTGAACCGTTGAATTCGACTTCATTAAGCGTTCCTGTCTTGGCTTCCTTTCCTACCATCGTCAGCGCGATGTCGCCAATCTTGTCGCTCTCCGGGTGGCTGTCAACGAAAACTTGAATGGCTGTGAGAATCTTTTCGAGGGCTCGCTTTGCATCTTTCTTGTTGTTGGGAACTGCCCAATATACCGGCGGAAGCACTGTCAGCCGGTCGGTGCGAGTTAGGTGAGCGCTGGTGTTGAATCCGTTTAAATTCGATTTGGCATAGCTGGCAAAGTCTTTCTCCATTTGTGTTGTCCAACTCGCCTGCGGATGCTGTTCAAATGACGGAGAAAGAAGGCCGATTCCTGTGGTGTTGACTGGGGTGATGTAGATCCCGGCCAAACGTCGCTTACGGATGTTCATGCCTGTGCTCGTTTGGGGATGCCTCTCAAGCTACGCCTCAGTGAGCACACTTTAGGCAAGTTTTTGGCAAGTTCTGGGTCGGCCTAGAGATCGTGGACGGCAAACGCAAGCGCGTGGATTGTCCGATCCGAGTGCCATAAACGGTAATGGGCGCGAGGATCCGGCGTCGCCATTTTCGACAAGCCAGAAAGGCCAATGAAAGTGCTTTTGCGAGTTAATGCATGGCAATCGCTGGCAGGCGTGGGCGCGCTTTGATGAATCCAGCTACCTACCATATGGTCCACTTGGTCTTGACCCTGGTCCTTGGGGTATCGGGCCTCGCCAGCTGGCGCATCTACTTCCGATATGCCCGCGCGCACCGGCCTGAGACCTCCGCGTGGGTCATGATGAAGCGGTTGCGCAGCGAGGGAAATCCCGACGGCACATGGATGTTGATCGAGTCCGTCGTCGGCATCGCGGCGGGCATCGGCTTACTCGTGCTCATCTACGTTCGGTAGTCCGCGCTCTGCGGGAGCGTAGGCATACGTCACCGCTGCGGGATCATCCAGAATGGCCACCATTGCTGCCAAGCCGCTGGCCTGCGGATTGAGCCAAGCGTCCAAGTGTTCGGGCTTGATGGCGATGACACTGCGGTCATGGCCGGCGGCAATGAAGTCGGGCAGGGGTGCGCCGGTGATGGCGGCCACGGTGTAAAAGCCTGACTCATCTCCTTCAGGTTCGACATACCGCCAAAGGCACGCCAACAGCAGATCCTGCTCTGGCTCTGGGCGAAACTCGACCTCCACCGGCACTTCCCGTTCGCCGGGCACCAGGGCGCGACGGTCGAGGCGGTGAAGCGCAACAGACTCGTAGATGCTTCGAGCCACCATCACCCCGTGGGTCGCTCCCCATAGTTCCCGCCAAGCCGTGCTCAGCTTGTCCCGACGCGCGTTATAGGTGCCGTCCCACTTCTTCTCATCGGCTTCGGTCCAACTGGGAAGCCGACACCGGTAGCGCATGGGCACGACTCGTCGTTCGCCGGTGGCAGGGTCCCGCATCACCACCAGGGTGATGCCGCCCGGCCAGATGCGGTCGTAGCCGTCGCCCACGGCATGGTTGTGAACCTCGAGCAGCTTGGCCCTTGCCGCAGCGATCTTCTTGGCGGCCACCCGCTGATCGGTCTCGGCCTTCTTGGTGGGCCTAGGGCCTGCCAGCACGGCCTTAGCCTTGGCCAAGCGAGCCCCCTGCGCGGCCAGCTCGTCCTCAAGGGCGAGCGCTGCAGCTTGGTAGGCGTCGAGCGCAGCCGCTTTGGCGTTCTGCTCGGCCGGGTCGCTTGAGTCGAGGAAAGCATTGCGCAGGCCCTTGGGCACCCGCTGGGTCCAGGTCCCGTGCTTCTTCGACCAGCCCGCCATCTGGATGTAAGCGTCCAGGTCCAGATCGCCGCCGAGCCGCTGGTAGGACCGAAAGTCGCTGGCGATTTGAGCGGAGTAGCACATGCGGAATGGTCCGAGACGGGGGCTGGGTTTGCGTCGTCAACCGTTATCACGATGGGGCAGGGCGACAGTCACCAAAAGCGTGAGCGACTCAGACCGGCTCAAGCCCTGTCACGGTACGCGGCAGGTATCGGTTGCCTTGAAGCGCCCCATCATAACGCTACGCCGTCGGGCTGCTGCCGAGTCAGACCAAAGCATTGCCATCCTCTGGCAACCTCCACTGCGACGGCTGAGGGGCTGATACCCCGGTGAACAAGCGCCTTCCGTTGGTGAGCGGTCACACGGTTACAATCCCCCAATGCGTCCTGACGAAGAACTTATCCTCGCTGTTGCTGAGATCGTGCGCGACTCGGTGGCCATGAATGACGCTACCCTGGCGGGCGACTTCGATGAGGCTCGATTCCGAGCCCAGTTGATCGTCGCCAAGGCTGACGCCGCAGGCCACCTGGATCTGGTGCTGGCCGCTGCTTACACATTGGACCGGTTGGGGGCCGCGGGCAGTAGACCCCGGGACGGCTACGGCGCAGGCATGCTTCGAGTCGCCAATGAACTCGACAAGATCGGGTTCGAGCCACTCTGATCAAGCCTTATCGTTCGGACGGTGGCTCAGCTGGCCTACGACGAGAGCATCCGGCAGGCATCGTTGCAAAGCGGGCCAACGCAGCAGTGAGAAAATCGAAGATAGCCACGCAGTAATCGACCCCTGCTAGCTCAAGCAGACGGCACGCGTCAGATCCGTCTCAAGGCGTGAGATTCCCGGCGTGCATGCTGCCATCCTCGCAAAGGGGGTGACATGGATAATCAAATTCTCTTGCAGCTCGCCAGCCTCTTTGGGTCGGCAACTGCAGTGTTTGCCTGGCAGAAGGTTTATACACGCATGGTGTTTACCCGGCTGAAGGCGAAGAACCTTCGACGAAAGCGTTGGAATAAGCTCTTACAGAACGATAATTGGCGAACGGCAAATCCGCTCGTGCTTGAGGACGCGTTCGTGGAAGCTCACGGCTACTCGCTATCCGACCGTGACATCCGCTTTGCCCTGGGACGGAGCAATACGCGATCCTTGCTGCGCGAATTGCGTCAGAGCAAGGGCATGGTTCGCCTCACGGCCGATGAATTGGGTTACGCGCCCTGGCGCGGACTCAAGTTCAAGCGGTGGAGCTATCACGCCCATAGTGTGGCAGCGTTTTTCCTGGGCTACCTTCCCTTCACCGTGCTTTTTCTCGGGGCGCCCCTCATTGGCAAGCATATGCCTGCCGGAGTGCAGATTGGGCTTCTCGTGATGACGTTCGCCGTGCTCATCATGGGCTTGCTCATGGCAAGCTGGTTCGAGGCGGCGCACCGTGTGGTCGAGGAAGTCGACGACCGCTACCCGCGTTGGACTGCGGTCTGTTTGTCCAAGCGCTTGGCCGTCAACGACGATAAGGCTGCTGTTGAGTCATC
>Ga0157370_10004904_pt1 | contig 15162 bp, 14 predicted proteins | sample C35metaG_FD_113463 | JGI IMG/M metagenome (GOLD analysis project Ga0157370, IMG submission 113463) | Corn rhizosphere microbial communities from Kellogg Biological Station, Michigan, USA - C3-5 metaG | ecosystem: Host-associated > Plants > Roots > Rhizosphere > Soil | place: USA: Michigan...
CGTCCAGAGCGGTCGCGTACCTGGCGCCTTTGAGGTGGCAGGTGATCTGGAAGGCAGCCTGCGGATCATCAATGAGCGCCGCTTGAACCTGACGCCCCAATACCTCGGCTCCCGCGAATTCGCGCAATGCGAAAACGTCGCCGCCCAGGCTGAGGCAACCATTGCGCAAGGCAATGCCGAGTTCGCCGCCAGAATGAACCAGGCCGCCGAACAAGGCCGCATCGCGCACCAGAACTCCCCCGAATACAAACGCGCCCGTTCACTCGGCTACAGCGACGTCGGCGACATCTCCTTCCTCAAACTGCACGAAGACATGGACGGCGAAGCCCGCCTGAAAACCGTGCTGATCACCGTCGACGAAATCTGCGGCCAATACTTCCGCGCCACGCAATACGTGAAGCCGTATGTGATCTATACCGTTCGCCCGTCGGATGGCGGTTGTGGCGAGGAAAAACGCGTGGCCATCGTCGGCGGCCGATCGGTGGAGAAGGGCGATTACATCGATGAGCGGGGCGAGTTTCAGTATGTGGGCTGGAAGAAGCTTGTGGGGGCGGATGGGTTTCCCACGGATATTCGGGTGTTGAAGGCGCGGCGTTGAAAGCTCAGCGCGTGGCGCAACTGATCAGAGAATGTCTTTGAGATAACCCTTGAGCGCGAGGAGCGGCTGATCAAGCTGCTCCAGCGACTGTGCCTGCCGGAAATCGGCTGAGAGCTTGTGCAGTTCCCGCCCCAACGGTTTCTCGACCCCGCCCAAGGCGTCCATCGCCAAGCCCAGGCACTCGTTCATCTTGAACTGGATGGTCTCAACATCCCCACGGCGCACCAGCAGTTCGAACACGTCTTTCTGATAGTCACCCATGACCATGTCATCCCGCAGAATCGGGCTCAGGCCTTCCTCCTCGTAAGCGAGTTTGAGGGAGAAAAGGGCGACTGTTTCCAGTGACGTTTCCATGGGGGGCCTTAGCGACGTCCGTCAATGTGGGTGTTAATGCGTAGATGCAACCACCGATGCGGTGGACTACTTTCAGAGGGGCGTGATTATACGGAGCGAGATCAACAAGTGCAGCCCAAAGGCAAGGCCGGGCACGCGGAAGCCGATCAATAACCTTCACGGGATTGAGCGGTATTTCCATCGGAGGTCGGCGAGTATTATGGTGAGCCTTCACACACTCGACGTTAATTGTTGGATACGAATGGAGTGACGACCATGGAATACGACGACAAACTGATGGAAGACGCCGTGCTTGCCCTGTTGGCAGCACTCAGTTCCGATAAAGGAAATGCCTGGAAAGGGTTCGACTTCGAGATCATGAACCGATTGCATGAACAGGGGTTCATTAGTAATCCGGTGAACAGGAACAAGTCGGTCTGGTTGACGGAGGAGGGGCTGGAGCGGGGGCGGGCGATAGCAGCGCGGTTGTTTGGGGGAAATGCTCAGATTGAGTCTGCAACCGACTCCGATACCTGAGTCCGTGCCATGTCACGTGCTACCGCGCGGTGGTGAGCGTTCTGCATTGCGTGTCCACTTTCCGACAGACGAAAAAAAGGCCTTGCTAAGCAAGACCTTTCTTAATTTTGGTGCCCGAGGGAGACTGTAGGCATCCATATAATCCGTGGCTTGCAGCTAAGTTATTGCACTTAGGGATCCAGGCAGGGATACAAATTCAGTTTTGCTGCCCTGATGATGCCTGATCAGCTCGGTGCTTACCAGCTGAGCTCAGCGACCAAGCCGCAGATAAGGCGATGATCGGTGACGTTGAAATAAGTCGGATCTTGTTCGTCTTGCTCTCCGATGAAAAATGCATAGGCGCGTTTTTTGGATTTGCTTTTTTTCTCCTTGATACCTTCCTCGCGCACGACCTCCATCTCATTCTGTACCTTCGTCCGTTTGTAACTGGACCACTGGGACCAACAGATGCGAAGCATGTATTTGCGCACTAGCTGTCGCTCGGAGTTCCATTCACCAGCAGAAAGCTGGATCACCAACGAATCATCTGTTGCTTGAGCCTTGGCCCAGGCCAGCTCCGCATAGAAAACTTTTGAGCGAGAAAATTGCTCAATGCCTGCGTTTGCAGCCCCCAGTTTTTTGAAGGCAGTCAGATACGTCTTGTCCTCGATCCCGGGAATGTCTAAGGACATGTTTCTGTCGTAGGGGAAATTGATGAACGCCCGACAAATCGGCCGGATCGTGTTGGACGGTCTTCGCCCGGCTGGTCGCGTAGTACCATCATCCGAATTGGTACGGGTGGTGCTCTTGCTACCAGTCTGTGCCGGTGACTTTGGCAAGGTAGTGTCTACTGAAGTACGTTCGTCCTTAAGGATCAATCTCGAAGGGGACAAGCCTGGGCTGGTTTCCAATTCATTGCGAACGCTACCTTTGCGGCCGCTTGCAACGGTTTTCCGTTCCCCATCTACGTCGCAACCTTCTACATGATCCGTTTTAGGAAATAGGCTGAAGTGCGGCCTCTTTAGATTAGTTTTGAGATACGACGCCGGGTAAACGGGTTTCTTGCACCCGCTACATTCATAGCCATCCCTGTCAACGTGTGGAAGCATCCATAAATCTTCAGCCTCTACAATTTCCTTTGTGTACCTATCCCGAGCTGATTCCATCCTGCCTCTCCAAAAAACGTGGTCTTTCCGTAACTTAACACGCTTCAGTCCTGAAAAAGCTGCCGGGGATCCTGAGACTTTTGTCTTCACACGGGGTCGGAAACCCGCGGGACTTTGGTAGCGGAAGGTGCTCCAGCTTACTGAAATTCAATCGTTGAAATTGAAAAGATCTTGAAGAAAAAGGGGCATCGTTACCGGAACGGTAACGGTGATCTCTGAGCGGTGAATTTATAGGGCAAATGCACAGGTGAACAGGCAGTTCACTAAGCTGGGAGTTCTCCCGCTACCAAAGTCCCGCGGGTTTCCGACCCCGTGTCTTAAAGTAAATCTCAGGGGCCCCCTGCGATAGGGCGCCGAATCTGGCGTTCGCTGGAGGAAATGATGCTTCCGGGGAGCGGGGGTATGCATGCGTCTAAAACACAGTGTTACGTATGTTACTGGTGTAACGATGATCTCTAAGCTTATGTATTCATTGAGAATTATTGCGGTAACACTGTCTCTGTGCGTCGGCTTTGAAGAGTGTTACTTAACCAGCAGGTGTAACGCTTCTGAAGGGGCGGCTAGGCCCAATATGTAGCGTTTGTTTCGCCCGTGAAATGATGTTTATTATGGTGTTCATCTGGACGTTGTGTGAAAGTCCAAATCAGGCTAATTCGGTAGTAGCAAGCCTTAGCTGGTAGCCTTCCTTTATGTTGGTAGGAAGCGGTCAGATGCGCGTCTACGACCACAACACATTTGTATCACCTAAGATTTTCAGGTTTTAGGCATGGCGCAAGAATGACCACATCAAAGCTCTACCGTCGGGCGGTTGGTTGTGTAGACTGGGCCTAGCATTTAGCTTGCTGTCTCTAGCGCAAGCTGAGATACGTTGCGAGTGGAGTTGATAGGTGATGGTCCGACTCTTCAGGGCCACAAGGTTTTCGTGGGCATTCTTATATAACTATCTTGTTGGCGCGTGACGGGAGTAAACCAGTCGCGGCGAGGAATAGCATTCATGTTGATGCTGCACATCTCTGATATTCATTTCAAATCGCCGGACTGTCTCGTTCAGGAGATGGATCCTGAGTTCTCTATCCGAACACGTATGATGCGGGATCTGGCCCAGCAAGTTCAAAAGCTGGGTAACGTTGGCGCAATTTTGATTGGTGGTGATATTGCGTTCAAGGCAGCGCCAGAAGAGTATCAGACAGCGCGAGCATGGATCGAGCAGCTTTCTGATATTTCGGGGTGTCCCAAAGAGCGCATTTTTGTCGTGCCTGGCAATCACGATGTAGATCGAGAAATCATCAGAAAAAGCGTGCCGATTCAGAACGTCCAACACGCAATTGTCTCTACTCCTCTCGATCAGCGCGAATGGAAGTTGAAGCAGCAGTTGCGAGATGAAACAACTGGTCAACTCCTGCTCCAGGCCCATTCTGCCTACAATGACTTTGCTGCGCCCTTCGCATGTCAGATATGGCCTTCAAAGCCTTTTTGGCATCAAGACATCCCTTTAGACAACGGTGTTAGTCTCAGGATTTACGGTCTGACTTCGACGTTACTGTCCGGTCGTGAAGGAAACGATGACAAGGAAAGGGATCTGTACCTCAGTCCGTTACAAACGGCCCTCAATCCAGCACCAAACACACTCAACATGGTGTTGTGCCATCATCCTATTGATTGGTTAGCTGATGGCGATGCCGTAGATGACGCCTTAAACGCCCGTGCCGCTTTCCATGTGTTTGGCCACAAGCACAAACAGCGTTTGATAATGGACCCAAGCTACGTGCGGTTTAGCGCTGCAGCGGTAAATCCCTCACGTCAAGAACAGCCCTACAATCCGGGCTACAATCTAATTAGACTCCAAGTGGACGGCGCTGGAGCCGAGCGATGTGTGAAGGTCGAGGTGTTTCAGCGCCGGTTGCAGGATAACCCCGAACGGTTTATCTCGATCCAGACCAGTTCGGACAGAGAGAGTTTTACATCCTCGATTTTGGTCCCGGTGGAAGCCGAAATACCCGCGCCTAAAAGTGGAGCTTTCGGATCGATTTCGGCTGTTGACGTATCTCAAGAGTGTTCGACAAGTACGCAGGTCATTCAGGATCCGGAGGCGACCATGGGGGAGGAAGATACTCGAGACCTGCTCTACCGTTTCTGGGACCTATCGAACAGCCAGCGACGAGACATCGTGACGTCATTCAACCTACTGTTGGAGGGCGAAATGAAGCTTCCTGAGCCCGAGCGATATGGACGAGCATTAATCCGTGCCGCGGAGTTGAACATCATGGAAAAGATCGCGGCTGAAGTCGCCAAACTGGAGAGATAAGTATGGCGAAGACGCCGGAGATGAGTGCCGATTTCGCGCATTGGTATGCCGAAGCTTTTATGGATGAAGGTGAGATCGCAAAGCGGAGATGGAAGGGGGTGGTTGATACCTCCGCTACTGCCGATTACACGACTGTAGAGGTTCTAGTCCGTTATGCCTTCGCCACGGCAGCCCCAGCTAATGGCGGTAAAAACGAAGTTTTGGCAAAGAAACACCAAACATTATTGACAACCATATCCGGTAACAGTACCCCTCTTGACCCAGCAGAATCTCGGCGCGAACTACAGATCTTGTCAGCCGCCGTGCTCGTAAGGCTGTTTTCTAGGCTCCCAGATGCCGCTATAGCTGTACTGAATGCATCGTTTGGAGGCAAGCGTACGGTCGAGCTGCCTATGGATCTAGTTAATCTTGCGAAGCAAGCTTTAGTTGAGTTCACAAAGAAAAAGCACGAGCGCCCAGACCCCAAAGAACTCGAAATTGGAAAACCGACGATCGAGTACGAGGTTTCAGCGGACGTCTCAGCAAGCATGACTCCAGATGAGTTGACGAATGAACTAGATAGCCTTCGAGATGCTGCCAGTAAAGCTTTGGGCGAGATTGTAGATAATCAAAACTTAGTGACTAAAAAGCTCGCTCACCAGATCTCGCTGGGAGAAGAAGAGTTGCAAATGCTGTGGTGGTTAATCGGAGCCCATAGCTGGATCGTAGATGCCCCGTTTGCTGATATTGATTCTGCATTGAAGCCACTTGTTTTTGCTAAAGAGTTGGGTGAGCTTACCCACATATCCCCTGGGCCAGCGTCGGTAGTTGCTCTGTTTTCTAGGAGTGGTATTACAGGGTCGTCTATTAAGATATTGGATTCTGTTAATGCTGCCGATATCAAATGGGGCGCGGAAATAAGTAAGTCCAACAGAATTTCTCCTGTTACTACGCCTATACATTTTGCACTGGAAAAAAGAATCGAGATCGGCTCTGACGACGCGTGGATGCCGGTGTGGTCATCAATGACTGGCTTACCCGATGACGCTTCGATGTCATCAGTTCAGCTTGCTGAACTCTTTTACCGCGAGCACCTTTTCTTGCTTGTAGGTGGATGAATAAATGGCGAACCACGAGCTAAACTGCACGAACGCCGAATGTAAAATAGAGTCTGATGGTAAGTGCGTTGAAGGATATGAAGTTGAAGACTGCCCCCATGTTGGCGGCTTGTCTCTCGACGACATTCCCGAGACTGAAGAGCAAGCTGCTCCAGCGCCTCTACCAGAACTTACTATTGCGCTTGCCTCGGGTGAAGCGCTGAGTCGAGTTAACACTTCGATTCTTCAGCGAAGGAACATATCTAAATCAATCGGTCTCATAGGGCCGAATGACTCGGGTAAAACTAGCTTGATCTCGGGGGTGTATGACCTTCTTCAAGGGGGGCCCGTCTCGGGGGCAGCATTCGCTGGGTCGTCGACTCTGATTGGTTTTGAGAAGGTTTGCCACCTCGCTCGTGTGGTTTCCCGAGGCGTAGCACCACACACAGAAAGAACTAGCCGTGGCGCTGACGCGACATTCTTTCATCTCGATATATATCAAGAAAGTGTCGGAATTACTTCCGTATTCATAAGCGACCGCTCAGGTGAGGACTATCTCGCCGTCACCGATCAGATCTCGTTGGCCGATCAATTTTACGAGATCCGTAGGGCAGACTGCATCACTCTGTTGGTCAACGGTTCCCAACTGGCTGATCCGAAGATGCGGCATGAAGTTAAGGCAGCGACGCCTCATATAGTGGATGCATTAATCGAAGCAAAGGCAATACGCAAGGGATGTAGGCTAGCAGTTGTTCTGACAAAGAAGGATTCTGTGGTCGTATCTCAGGATCCGGATCGTGTCCAGAGAGATTTCGTTGAGCTGGTGGAGTCAATCATCAGGGCTCATGCAGCTTATCTCGGCGATGTGAAGCAATTTATAGTCGCGGCATCTCCACAAGACTGCAAACATGTCAGTAGGGGAGAAGGGGTCGCCGACCTGTTGCTGTACTGGCTAAACTTGACTGTATCTGCAACCGCGTCGGTTGATGATGTGTCTCCTGATTTCGAGCGTATGATCGACTTGCTGACTGATGTGAGATCTGAAGAATGAGCGGGAAAATTCATATTTCTGTTATGGGACTCCCCTCTTCCGGCAAGACGACTTTTCTCGCGGCGCTGTGGCATATGGTTCGTGAGGTGGGTGCAAATACTGTTCTCTCTTTCGATGTTCTCAGCCAAGGTAATTATGAACATCTGAATGTTTTAGCCAAACGGTGGCGATCTGGGACGATTCAGCAGCGTACTCAGGTGAGCGGTGCCAAAGCTGTGACAATGCGACTCAAAGATGCCGATGACCATAAGGTTGAGGTGTCGTTCCCGGATCTGCCTGGAGAGGACTTCTCTCGGATGTGGGAGCGCAGAGAGCTCGACAAGGGAATGCTCGAAACTCTTACAGCATCTTCACTTGTCCTTATGATCAATGGGGATACGATTAAGCTTCCGGCTTGGCTTGTTGAGTGGAATATGTTGCAGAGCAAAATGCGAATAGCGCCTTCAAAAAATGACGCAGTCGAATGGAGCGCCGATCTCGCTCCTACCCAAGTCAGGATCGTGGATCTGCTGCAGATGCTCATGTCGGGGGAGCTAAATATTGGCAGGAGGCGTTTAGCTATTCTCATCTCAGCATGGGACAAGGTTGAAGGTGATGGATTGACGCCGGCGGAGATCCTTGAAAGCAAGCTACCTCTTCTAAATCAATATTTGCGTAGCGGACGCGATCCTTGGAGCTGGAAAGTTTGGGGGCTAAGTGCTCAAGGCGGTGTCTATGAGGATCCAGATAAGGGTGAAAGCTTTGCTGAGACCGACAGACTTCGAGATCTTGAGCGCCCTTCCGACAGGATCAAAGTCGTAGACGGAGGAGCCCTCTGTTCCGATTTGACCAAGCCGCTAAAATGGCTGATCGACTGATGTCTACAATCTTGGTCCATCAGGCGCTGCATGGATACAACGACGGTCATAGACTTATTGCTAGCTCGCTTTCGCTAGATGCTGCGGATGGTCGCGTGATGTTAGTCATGAGTGACCTGTCTGGTCCAGGTATAAAACCTTCGGATGGCGGCTATCTCACAGGATACCCACTTGAGCATAGTGGGAAGTACGTTTTTTCAAGGACTTGGGCAGCACCTGAAATGCCCCGTCCTGGTTGTGTCTGGACTCACTCGTTAATTATCGACAATGCAGATTTGGCTAAACTTGTTTCGGTTAAGGCTCTGATCGATAACTTTTATCGTCCCACAGGCACAGATACCAAGGCACGGTACAGCGCTCCCGTTTCGTTGCCGATTCAAACGGTCCCCTGTGAAGTTGATCGGACAGATCGTGCTGAACAGCTGCTTCAAGCGTTATATTCATTTCCCATGCGGCAGGTAGTAGCCGATGCAGGCGAGCCGCTTGCAGACGAACAGCTAACGACAGCTATATGGATGCAACAATGGCCAAGATTACGGCGTTCGTTTGGTTTTTGTACCCTTTCGGGCATGGATAGGTCCGGAAAAGGAGCAGCTCTTGACCTTCAATTCGTACCCGAGAAAGATCACAAACTTCGGTCTAAGTTTCCGAGCGCTGTAGTTGCGGGCGGAGCTATCATTTCCGATGAAATATTGCCATTGATGGGGGATCTTACGGCGCCTTCACTCTCTACTTTACGTGAATTCCTTAAGCGTACAGGGGGCGACGTCGACGGTGGTAGGAGTGCTATGTTGCCTCTGTGTGAGCTTCATAGAAGCCTTTTGAAAAGCCAGCCTCCGGACTTAGCCTCTGCGGTGTCAGCCTTAGTTGCACTTGATAGCGGCGGGAGAACGCAGGCTCGAGCGATCCGCTCGCTCGTGACGCGGCAGGCGATGAAGTCGCCCGGTCGAGTAGAAAATGTTGTGTTTGAGTTTCTTCTAAATACAGTAGAACAACTGAGTGACCCGTCAGAGCAAGTAGATGTGGGTAACAAACTTGGTATCGAATTGTGGCGGCGATCCCCCCATCGTTTCCATGCTGCGCTTTATTCGGAAGGTGTGCTTGCAAATATCGCTTCTCATGCTTTGTCGGAGATTAAGTCGGATCTTTTAGTCTCGGGGCTGAAGGCCAATTCAGATATCGTTACAGATATAGTCAAGCGTAGACCTGACATAATGAAGTTGCCAGCTTTTTGGAATATTCCAAAAGTAGACGATCAGCTGGCGGAGCATATTTCTCATCAAGACGCTGGGGTCGCAATATATGCATTGCTTACCGCTGGTAGAGTCGGGCCAGCAGCAACGATTATTAATAAAGTTGAATCGTCTGAATTAGCTCACGCGCTGGAGTCAGAGAAGTCTAACTCCAACGCCGTTCTGGAATGGCTTTCCGTTTTATGTTGTGATCTAAACAAACTAGCATCGGTGCTCGCATCTGGTCAATTGACCAAGATGTCTACTCTCGTCATTATGGCTCAAAAAATTTCCCCCGACGATGTGCCAAACAGTTATGGAGAGGATCCTTGGCTCATTGCTTTGCGAAGTGCTTCAGGTTCATTGGGGCGGTCAGATGAAGATTTTCTTGCGGCATTTTTTCTGAATAGAGCTCTGGGTTGGAAGTCCAGATCGCCAGCCGAGTTGCTGCAGTACTCTTACACCCGAGTTTATAGAGCGTTCGAAAGTCAGCGTTTCGCGCGCGATGCAGAAAAGCTGGCAAGTTCGCGTTTGGTGCGCGGTTCTTGGATCGACTGGGATAATTGTTCAAGACTAAAAGAAACAGTAGTAAAAAAATTCATAGACTACGAGCTTGAGCCGGAAATTTTTGGTCGAATCACTGATGATGTTTCCTTAGCACTCTCTCTTATTGATGAGGCTGCTAACAGCAAAAAAGGGCGCGCCTATCTCAAGCGGGTTTATGAGGCTCTTAAACGCATCGATGAAGCAGGGAATAGTGCGCGCGCGGACTATATTAATGATAATCTTAAGTAAATAGTTTTTAATTTCTGAGGCAGGGGTCAGCTTTTAAGCGGTTTTCGATCTTGTCATGCGTGAACGATATTGGTGGCTTACAATCAATTTTAATGGGGCTTTGATTTTTCAGTAAGATGTTTGATTTTTATATTGTAAATTTATAGTTAAGGGCCCATTTGGACCCTTTTTTCTATTGGCGATTTTATTTCTTCAGCCAGCTCTCAACCTCGTTCGCACCGTGCTTGGTCTTCCACTCTTTCAGTGTCTTGTGGTTACCACCTTTGGTTTCTACAACCTCGCCGTTGTGAGGGTTCTTGTACGTCTTCAGCGCACGCTGTTTACGAGTGGCTGGCTTAGTGGTCGAAGCTGCACTACGCTTGGCGCTCTGCGGATCTAGAAGGTTAATGATGTAGTTGAGGCTAAAACCGTATTGGTCCAGTAATCCACGGAGCTTTGTCTCGAACTCAATTTCTTTCTTCAGACTGGAATCGTCCTTCAGTGCTTCCAGCGCCTGGAGCTGTTCTGCCAAGTGCTTTTCCAGCTGGCGGTATTCGGCAAGTTTGGACATTGGGTTTCCCTATGTATGTGTTGTGATATCTATTTGAATAGTATGACAGCTGACAAGTTCAGCGTTATATCCGGCCTTTCAATTTACTTTCCACGTAGCACATCTCATTTTTGATCAGATTGATGGTGAGTGTCTGGACCGTTGTGGTCTTTCCGGATTTGATGTCGACAATTTTTAGCAGAGCGGTTAAGTGCTCCTTTCGCGCTTTCAAGGTGTCGCTCCGGCTTGCACTGCTTCGGATTTGGTTGATCATGGTCTTCGTCCTGTTTGAGGGGCGAATTTTACGGTGCAGTCTGCCGAGCCGCTGAAGGGACTGGTGACGCTGGATATCGGCTACAACGATCGGACGCTGCAGCGCCATTTCATCGGCTACGTCGAGCGTTGCACCGCTGCCAACTCGGTGGAGCAGGTGTTGTTCTGCCGCGAGCTGGCCGCTGTGCTGGCCAACCCCTTGCCGCTGAACCTGCGTCACGTTGACCTGCGCGCCGTGCTGGCCGCTATCAGTGAGCAGACCGACCTGCGCTTTCGTGTTCCGGATCAAATCTACGCCGGCGTGAAAGCGCCGTACTTCTACAGTCTCGCCGCCGGTTACCAGGCGATGGACAGTCTGGCCCGCGTGTTCAGCATTCCGGACTTCACTTGGCACCAACTGGGCAACGGCGAAGTGTTCGCCGGCAGTTGGGCCGACAGTTTTTTTGGCGCCCGGGCGCCGCTGCAAATCCCTACGGAGCTGTTCGACGGCTACCAGGGCAACCAGAGCGCAATGGTCGCGGCCCTTCCGGGGCTACGACCAGGTGCAACGATCAACGCCGGCGAGCGCGTCACCAGTGTGGCGCTCGCCAATGACCAGATGGCCATCCGATGGAAGACGCAATCCGCCGCGCTGTAGAGCGCCAATTTCCCGAACTCACCGGTGGCTATCACCTGCCGCGATTCGCCCAGGTCACCGCCGTCGCCGATGCGCCGGCGGACGCTGGACTGTGCGACGACTTCCGCCCGCGCTATGCCGTGGACATTGTTGTTCTCGGCCCTGACGACGCGCCAGATCCGGCTATGCCGCCGTTGACCGGCGTGTCCTTGCCGCTGCCCACCGGCGGCGAGGAAATGGGCATTTACGCCTTTCCGGAGGAAGGCACGCGGGTGGTGGTGTGTTTCGCCTACGGCTTGCCGAATAAGCCGTACATCCAATCGATCTTGCCGCATGGCCTGAGCATGCCGAAGGTGCCGAAGGGCGATCAGGTGTGGCAGCACAGTGACGCCGCCCAGCAGCGTGTCGATGCCGACGGCAACTGGCTACGCCAGACTGATGGAAAGATCCGGGATCAGGCGATCGAGCGCGAGGTTGAAGCCCTGGACAACCGCGAGCAGTTCCAAAGCCACACCCGGGCGGTGGACGACCATTCGACTGAGACGGTGGGTGGTGTGAAAAAGATCGAGGCGCTGGGCGCGCTCAGGCTGATGTCGGGCGGATCTGCGAGCCTGGCGGCGGTGGACGATCTGCACTAGGCGACTGGGCGTGACCTGAACCTGGTGGTGGGTCAGAAGCACAACGCCACGGTAGGTGGCGATATGCAGGAGCGGATTGAGGGTTTGCGTGAGAGTGTCGCTGGTATCAGTCAGCGTTTGCAGGCGCCAAAAAACTGGATTGGCTCGCCGGAGATAAATCTGTTCAAAATCGTGTGTGATGTACTGGATCTCCTACAACAAATGAACTCACAGATGGCGAGTCATACACATCTGCCTGGGCCGCAGCCAAGTTCAAATGATGTAGCAGTTTTCACGATTCATGAAAACAGAGCGAAATCACTGTCCTCTGATCTAAAGAAAATTACCTTATGAGTCTGCTGGTATAGGCCAAAAAGCTTTGAAACTATCGCGCTCCCTAAAGTTTTCGTGCGAAATGAAGCTTTCGTTTATCACTGCTATCAAAGGGGAGCGCACTCGAATATCTATTCGGTTGAAAGTTCCATAAAGATGATCGGATAGAGCTGAGTCGTTGAAAAGTACACTTTCAAAAAGGTGCATCGTCAGATGATCTTCGCCGTGGATTTTTAAGTGTTTTTTTACATTGCTCAAATTCGAAATAAATTGAAGCCTGATGTATTCAAGAAATATAGGAGCTGGTTTGGGGAAGTTGTTTTCGGCGTATTTGGCATGCATTAACGCTCTTACATAATCTTCATGAGGTACGCTGAAGTCGGTAAAGCTTACGCGCTCGTTAAATTTCTGCACAGCATGGGTTAACTCCCCGAAATACATCCCCTGCCAATGCATTCGCACAACTGCCTTATGAATCCCTTCATTTGTTTCTTTGAAAATTGCATCGAAATTTCCAGCGTGATTAATCATGTTGCTCATGAAGCTCATCGCTTTTTTAAGCGTTGGACGTAATACGTTTGAATAACTGTCTGCTTCTAGTTTCATTGCATTTATTAAATTTCTAGCCTCTTCAATTAAAACTTTTTGCCTTTCTGATTCTTTGTTTTTTCGGTACTGATGTATCGCTAGAAAAAAAGCACCGGCGGTAGCAACTTGAGCAAAGGCGTTAATTATGTCAATAAATTTTATAGGCCACCAAAATTCACTTGGTGTATAGATGTATAGTATTAGGATAAAAATTACGCTAATTAATAACGGGATGGTCAAAATGCCCAAGAGCATTTTCAGCGTTTTTTTGTTAATTCCCTTTTTTTCATAATGCATATAATTCGCCCATGTCATTTGCTGAAAAGCTTTGCAAGATTTTAGCTTAACTTATCAATGCAACTTTACCCTAATCGACACCACCATGACTGTGCATAAGCACAACCTTCGATCATCTCGATACCCGATATTACGAATCCCGTCACCGACATGCCCGACAACGAAGCGTCAAGCAACGGAGGGAAGGGGTCAGGGTCTAGTGGCATGGGACTTCGCAGCAAGGCGGGCGTTTCACAATGTGCAAAGTTTTGAAGAGAAATGCAGCGCGCTTGCACAGAAGCGCAAGGAGCGGCGGCGGGGGGGGGGCGAGTCGCTGAAGTGCCCGGTTTGATTAGTCGAAGACTTTGAAAACTCGGGTTTCAGCAGGTTTTACCGGCGGGCGTAGGTCTTCTACGCCTGAGACCTGACTGACTTCGCGGGACGTAGAGTTTCGCTGCAGCCCGTACAGATCAAGGGTTTCGGGTTATTTGACGCGTTTCAAAGTCTCACACACAGTGCCGGATTTCAGGAGCGGATCACTGCCAGGCTGGGTCGATCGCCAAAAAACACTTTCTTGGGTAGCCCCTTCCAAACGTGTAAGTGGTGTTGGGTGTGTCAGAAAACGGCTCAACACCCCGGATTCATTGGGGATCGCCGCTTACAGTGGGAGTGTAGGAAACTGTATGGTGAATTTTGAATGCGTTGAAAGCCTTGTAAATAAAGGGCTTGGGGGAATTTCGACTTACAGGTGCCGACTGTTAGGGAAAAACAGCCTTCCGACAGTTCACTTACAGTAATAGAGAGACCTCTATCCCTTTATCTATAAGGGATACAGAGAATCTATATCTCTCACTTACACTTCTTACGCGCTTTTTAGGGCCACACCTGAAAAAACTTTCCCGTGTGTAGGGTGGGGGACTCTGATGCGCGGACACACAGAGAATGCATCTGAAAAATGGCTATTTGGTGTGGACATCAACGAAACGCTCCACTGTCTTAAAGAGGGCGGGTCATTGGGAGGATCTTTAGCGCATCCAGGCTTGATTTCAGGTAAAACTCACGCGTATCACCTGATGTTTCCATGATGAGAAATTTTTCACCAACCTTCGCGATAAGACGCGCCTCATTTGAAACGCCGAAAACCCCTGGTTGGGCTATTTTAGGAAAGCGAGTTTCGATCTTTTTGAGATCGGAGTCTGCAATCTCGCTACCAATACTGGCGGATAGGTTGTACACCGTGAAAGCGGAACCTATGGCCCAGCAGCAAGCTTCCTTAAACCCTCTCTTTTGGGGTTGTCTAAAGGTGTGCACCGCTTCCACTGAATAAAATCCGAAGAGGATGCAGAGCCAGACGTTGATGATCATCGACGAGACTTTGGCTACTGAGACATCCCAAAATATTGCTGATACGAAGACACCCACGATGGCCAAAACTGGAAGACCAAGGATGATGATCAACTGGGTTTTGGCTGAGGCGCCATGTGAAAAAACGACATACCCCAGAAATGCACCCAATAGAACAAAAAACGACGTCGGGAGCGCGTAGTTGAGCGTTTCTTGGAATGTCAGAAAACCCGCAACCCATGTACAGCCGAGCTGGTTGAAATAGCCGGCTGCATACTTCTGACCGATTATGTACAGGAATGGCGCGATGATAGCCGTGGTTTGACCGAACTCAGTAAGTGAGGGGGATTGACGCTCCGCAGTATTGCTCATGATACGACTCCGATCTTCAGCACAGTGAACAGCGCCTTCCTTGACCATCGGTGTCGCTAGTGATCAGTAGGAGATTAGTCGTCGCGCTGAAACCACAAACCAATTTCCTGTTACTACGCCATTTTTACGCCACCCATAAAAAAAGGCCTTGATAATCAAGGCCTTTCTTCATTGTGCTGGTGCCCCGAGGGAGACTCGAACTCCCACTCCTTTCGAAAACGGATTTTGAATCCGCCGCGTCTACCAATTCCGCCATCAGGGCTCAATGGCGGCGAAGTATAGAGA